>OKRW01000210.1_pt1 | contig 61091 bp, 57 predicted proteins | sample 1601151 | NCBI WGS metagenome assembly OKRW01 (sample SAMEA3541471, study PRJEB24748) | human gut metagenome | biome: human gut; feature: human-associated habitat; material: faeces | place: China | collected 2012 | reverse complement strand
ATTTTGATATAGTCTGAGCAGTCGATTATCGCTTGCTGAACTGCGGAGCGCGACGAGCTGCTTTGAGACCGTATTTCTTACGTTCTTTCATGCGTGGGTCGCGGGTCAGGAAGCCGGCGCGCTTGAGGACCTGACGATAGTCAGGATCAGCCTGCAGCAGCGCACGAGCGATGCCGTGGCGGATTGCGCCTGCCTGACCGGTGGTGCCGCCGCCAGTGGCGTTGACTTTTACGTCAAAACGACCTGCGGTTTCAGTCAGTTCGAGTGGCTGCATAACGATCATTTCGAGGGTTTTCTTACCAAAGTATTCGGCCATGTCTCTGCCGTTGATGGTCACATTGCCATTACCTGGAACGAGGCGCACACGTGCAACGGAAGATTTACGACGACCGGTACCGTAATACTGAATATCTGCCATAGTGATTGTCCTCCTTCTTAGATTTCGTAGACTTCTGGCTGCTGAGCGGTGTGTGGGTGTTCAGCGCCTGCATAGACTTTGAGCTTGCGGAACATCTGACGGCCAAGTCTGTTGTGTGGGAGCATGCCCTTGATGGCGCGTTCCATTACGAAGGCTGGCTTGGTCTGCATGAGATCGCCGTAGGTGCGTTCTTTGAGACCGCCTGGATAACCGCTATGGTGATAATATTTCTTCTGGAGATCTTTCTTACCGGTCAGAACAACGTCCTGAGCGTTGATAACGATCACGAAATCCCCACAGTCAACGTTAGGGGTGTAAGTGGTTTTGTGCTTACCTCTTAAGATGGCAGCTGCCTGAGTCGCTACACGACCAAGTGGCTTGCCTGCTGCGTCAATGACATACCATTTTCTTTCAACTTCGCCAGCTTTGGCCATGAAAGTTGTGCTACGCATGTAACATCCTCCTTTGATTCTCGGTATCTTCATTATGAATAAAATGTACAATAAAATAATTGATGGTTGTATCCACAATGGATCCGGGGCTCTGGATCTGTTACTGTGTCGACCATACCCGACTATTATATGAATTTCGGTGGGCGTTTGTCAATGGTTTTTCGGCGGATTTTCGCGGATTTTCACGAAAATTTTTCGCTGGGCGGGCGCGGAGCCGCGATGGGCTCCGTCCGTTTTCTGTTACACGCTCCAGCCGAGGCTTTCCTGCTGAATGGCATACAATCTCTGATAGAGTCCGTGTTTTTCCATCAGCGCAGCGTGGGTGCCCTGCTCCACAAGTTCGCCGTTTTCCAGCACAAGGATCTGGTCGGCGTCTGCCACGGTGCGGAGGCGGTGGGCGATCATCACGACGGTTTTTCCTTCCACAAGTTTTGCAAGGGCTTTCTGCACGAGCACTTCGTTTTCAGGATCGAGGGACGCGGTGGCTTCGTCCAGCAAAATGATCGGCGCATTTTTGAGCAGGGCGCGGGCGATGGAAATGCGCTGGCGCTCGCCGCCGGACAAGGTGCTGCCGTTTTCGCCGAGAACGGTTTCGTAGCCCTGCGGCAGCGCGCGTACAAATTCGTCGCAGTACGCTGCTTTTGCCGCTGCGATCACGGCGTCGTCGCTCGCCTGCGGATCGCCCAGGCGAATGTTGTTCATGACGGTGTCGTTAAAAAGCGTCACGTCCTGAAACACGAAGGACAGATGGCCCATCAGGCTTTCCGGCTCTATGCTGCGGATGTCCTGGCCACCCACGCAGATCGTTCCCTGCTGCACGTCCCAGAATCTGGCGATGATCCCGGCGAAGGATCACGACCATCACGATCGGCGCCGTCACCGACGCCACAAAATCCGGAAACTGATGCGCGATTAATCCTTCCACGCTTTCGATGTTGTCGTCCATGATCTTGCGCAGACGGCCGCTGCCGATCGTCAGATGATAGCCCAGCGGGATTTTGGTGATATGCTCCGCAAAAAGCAGTTTGAGATCGTACAGCGTTCCGAACGCTGCCAGATGGGAGCAGAAAATGGCCAGAAAATACAGCAGAATGTTGCAGGCGATGCCGGCGAGCGCCAGCCAGCCGTCTCGCATGACCAGCGCCATATCCAGCCGCTCGAGCTCCGGATAAACGCCGAGCACCTGCCGAATCATCAGGTACACCGCGATGTACGGAATGAACGAAGCGATGGCCGCCAGCGACGAAAGGACCGCAGCCAGAAACACCAGGCCCTTTCTGTCAGAAGCCAGTTCCATGCACCGCGCCAGACCCGTCTTGGGTTTCTTCTGTTTCGCCTTTGTGTTTGACATAGCATGAAGCCTCCTTAAAAATAAATGACGAGATTGCAACCGCTAACCTCGTCGTTTATTTTACCAGCAATTTTCTGCCGCTTCTGCTCCATTGTTCTGCAGCCTGGCGAAAAGCGCCCGTTCTTCTATTTACTTTTGCGGTAATCTTTCGGCAGCACGCCGTACACCGAGCGGAACGCGCTGGAAAATTTGCTCGCGTTGCTGTAGCCCAGTTCCAGCGCGATGTCGCTGATGCGGCGGTTGTTTTCCGCCAGCCACTGGGCCGCGAGATTCATCTTGTAATTTTTCAGATAGGCGTAGGGCGTCTCTCCGTAAATATGCGAAAACACCTGATAAAACGTCGACAGCCCCAGCCCGGCTTTCTCCGCCAGCGCAGCCAGCGGCAGTTTTTCGTCGAGATGGCGCACCAACTCGTCGCGGATGGCCTTCGTCGCCTGGATCTGCCGTTTGTCAAAATAGCGCTGCGCTTCATCCCGCTGCGGCTCAAGCTGCGCAATGTGGTAAAGGATCTCCAGCGCTTTGATGCGGAGATAGCCCACCGGCGCCGCGCCGTCGCCAGCGTAGAGCGCCGGGAAAATCTGCGCCAGTTCCGGCGTGAGCGCGCGCACATACCAGCGCCGGTCGATCTGCAGCGCTGTGCCGAGCTGCTCCAGATCGATCGGGATCGTCTGCAACAGCCGCCGCGTTTCCTCGTCCAGCGCCCGGCGATCGACGACCAGGCTCACGCCCGTGTACGACCGCAGCGGAAACGAAAACGACACCGGCAATTGCTCCGTCGCCGCCACGCCAAAACAGCCTGCCGGAAGATAGGCCACCGTATGATCAGCAAATTCACATTCGTAGCGGCCTGATCGGCAATGGGTGATCTCAATAATATCCGGGCTGAACGTCTGCGCTGGAAATAGCTCGTCGGTGTCAAAATCGAGAAAACACAGCTGGACGCCTGCAAAAAGCGCATAGCTCGTGACCACGCCGCGCCCTTCGCAGCCATAATCCACGACCACGCGCTCCGCGCTCTGAGCACGCACCGCGGCGCGCGCACCGTACCATTCCTGATTGAACAACAGCGTATCCATGCTCCACCCTCCAGCAAAAAGTTAGCGTCTTTTTACTTTCAGCATACCACATCCTCATCTCCTTGCAAAGGCTGGGGCGACACAAAAAACGCGCCACAGTTTTGCTGCAGCGCGTGAAATATTTGGGCACTTCAGGCAGAGCGCACATCGCGCTCTTCCTTTGTGAGAACGACTTCTCCCGTGGCTTCCGGAATGTCGCGGATGATCTCGCCGACAGCTGGCAGCGAGATGTGGCTCTCGGCGAGGGGATTTTTGATGCTCACGACGGGGGTGGTGATGGTGGCCTGAACGCTGGAGCGCTCGAAGGCGAGGTCGCAGTCTACCATTTCGCAATTAATGAGGGTGAGGTTTTTGCAGTAGCAGAAGGGCTGGGTGCCGATGATCCGGCAGTTCTCGAAGGTGAGATTTTCGCTGTACCAGGCGAGATATTCACCGCCAAGAATAGAATTTTTCACAGTCACATTTTTCGCATGCCAGAAAGCGTCCTTGCTGTCGATGATGCAGTCTTCGAAGAGGCCGTCTTCGATGTATTGCAGGGAATATTTGGCGCTCATCTCGAGATTTTTCGCGCGCACGCCGTGGTTTTTCATGAGAAAATATTTGCTCTCGGCGGTGCAGTTTTCGAGGGTTATGTCGTCGGTGAACCAGCCGAATTCGTCGGAGATGGTGTCGCAGTTTTTGAGGCTGACGTTCCGGCATTCGCGAAAGGCTTTGATGCCGTGGAGCTTCGTGTCGGTGACACTGACGTCCTCGTCGTACCAGAGGGCGGCGCGGCAGTTTTCGGTGAGTTCGCAGCGCGCGAGCACGAGATCACGATCGTGCCAGAGGCTGTAGCGCAGGTCGAAGAAGCTGTCCTCGACGCGCACGTTCCGACATTCCTTGAGGGCGCTTTCGCCGTCGGCAGAGCCGTCGAAGGTGCAGTGCTTGATGAATGTATCGTGAATGCCGTAGAGCGCGCGCTCCTGCTCAAATTGCTGATCCTGGATGATGGTCATGGGTAAACTCCTCCTTGAAAAGTGTGGACTTGTCTTGTACATCTTTAGTATAGACACTGTGTCAGCAATTCGCAAATACCCATTATTCATGCGCAGCCATTCCTAAAACGCATGGCAAGCGTTCACAACTGGCTATTAGACAGCGGGCTGCGCGCAGGCGTACAATGAAAGCAGATAACAGGCGCAACAATTTCTAAGGAGGAATTTTCCATGAAAATCCAGGATAAAACCCTTTTCGACGCACAGAATATGTTCGGTCTCGGCGCGGAAAACAGCGCCTACGCCGAGTATTTCATCGGCACGAGCTATCTCAATCCGCTGACGGATCCTGCGAAGGCGAGCGTTTTTCTCGCGAATGTGACGTTTGAGCCAGGCTGCCGCAACAACTGGCACATCCACCACGCTTCTGAAGGCGGCGGCCAGATCCTCATCTGCACGGCAGGCGAAGGCTGGTATCAGGAGGAAGGCAAGGACGCCGTCAGTCTCACGCCGGGCAGCGTCATCGTCATTCCGCCGGAAGTGAAGCACTGGCACGGCGCCAAGGCCGACAGCTGGTTTTCCCACATCGCGCTGGAGGTTCCCGGCAAGGACACGTCCAACGAATGGTGCGAGCCGGTGGACGACACCGCTTACGCTGCGCTGGACTGAGGGAGGTGCGACCATGCTGAACCGTTATGCCCTCACCGATCCGGAATTTGCTGAGCGCGCCCAGCGCTTCGCCTGCGAAGAAGTGGCCCGCGACTCTGAAGCCGCCCTCGACGGCGACACGCGCCATCTGGCGATCCTCGCTGCGCTCGTGGGTTCGCAGAGCAAAGAAGTCTACCGCGAAATGCTGCCACAAGCGCTGGACGCTGGACTTTCGCCAGTCGCTGTGAAGGAGATGGTCTATCAGGCGGTGGATTATCTCGGGCTCGGCCGCGTGCTGCCGTTTCTCGATATCACCAACGAGGTCTTCGCCCTCCGCGGCATTGCCCTGCCACTCGAAAATCAGGCCACGACGACCATGGACGACCGTCTCGAAAAAGGCGCACAGGCGCAGGCGGCGATCTTTGGCGAGCAGATGCTCGAAGCCTGGAAGGCCGGCACGGTGAACCGCTGGCTGGCGGCAAACTGCTTCGGCGATTACTACACGAGAGGCGGACTCGATCTGAAAGCGCGCGAGCTCATCACTTTCTGCTTCCTGGCTGCCCAGGGCGGCTGCGAACCGCAGCTCACCAGCCACAGCCAGGGCAATATGAACCTCGGCAACGGCAAGGATTTTCTGCTCCGCGTCATTCTGCAGATCCTCCCATACATCGGCTACCCACGCAGCCTGAACGCCATCACCTGCGTGAACAAGGCAGCAGAAGCATAAACAACGGCGACGTCATTCCACATCGGAACGGCGTCGCCGTTATTTTTATAAAGCCATCGCAAGCAGCACAGCGATCACTGGCTGGTGCAGCAGATAGATCCAGAGGGAATGCCGCCCAGCCCATTCGAGCAGACGACTGTGCCCGCGCACGAAAAAGCGCAGAGCGCCGCGCCCAGCCAGCAGATGGTAGAGAAAAAAGCCAGTGGCAAAGAGAAAGAACCACGGGAACAGCGGGAAATAATCGGCGCTGAAAAAATCCGCTGCCGGCAGGCCGAAAAACGTCGTCACAAGATCAGCGTACCACGCCGACGGGAGCTCTGCGAGCGTCCAGCCAGCGATGCCGATATAGCCGTCCGGCACATGCTTCGTCACGAGAAAGAGCAGAAAGCACACGCTCCCCGCCACAGCAGCATGCTGCGCCAGCCGCGCAAGAAGCGGCTGCGCCAGTCCGCAGAGGATCATCGCCGCGCCGATGCAAGTGAGCACACCGAAAACGATGCGCGCCGCCGGCATCACCGCCAGCGTCACCATCGTCACCGCCAGCCCGGCGAGGGACACCTCCACCCCGCGCTGCACAGGATGGGACGAAAGCGGCAGGCAGAAGCCGGAGACAAGGATGAACGTCCAGCAGATCGCCTGCTGCCAGAGCGTGCCGACAGGGCCCAGATACCACTGCCAATCAAAGCCGTAGAGATAGACCAGGTCCCAGATCGCGTGGTAGAGGATCACGTTCACGATCGCCAGACCGCGGATGCCGTCGATCAGCGCATAGCGCTGTGCCATCGCTATCTTCCTCCCTTTCGTTTCGTTTGCAGATTAAGCGGTAGTCGTCGCTTTAGGTAGGAGGTAGCCCTGCGGGGCCGGCGCGTTTCACTTGCCGGCAGGTAGGAGGTCCCTACAGAACAGCGAAGCGACTGTCGACAAAAACAAACACTCGCAGAAATTGTCCACCTTCACACTGCAGCAGAGAGAAAACCTCCTACCTGCGGACGCGTTTACGAGTCCGTCCGCGAAGCGGCTACCTCCTCCCTCCTACCTAAGAGAAGCGATCATCTGCTTCACGCGTGCGATCGTTTTTTCCTCACCGAGCACCTGCTGGATCGCCCAGATATCCGGCGAATTGCGGCGGCCGGTGATCGCCAGGCGCACAACCGTGCTGACATCGCCGACGTGGCCCTTGTAGGCGTCTGGATTCTTCTTATAATCCTTCGGACGCACGGCATAGCCGCGTTCCTCCGTGATCGTGCGGATCTTGCCGAACCAGGTTTCGTTGTCGTCGGTGTGGTCGTAGGTGGCGAGATAATCCTCCAGGATCGCCGCCGCTTCCTCAGCAGGGATGTTTTCCGGCAGGGCGTCCTCCTGGGTGAACCATTTGTCGAAGAAATACTTCGTGAACTGCACGATCTGCTCGGCGTTCATCAGGTCCTTGCGCGGTTTTTTTCCGTCGCGACCGATCGCCAGCAGCTTCACAAAATCGTCGCGCTGCGGTGCGATCACGCTCGCAACATCCGGCTGATACTTCTCCGCCCAGGCGATGACAAAATCAGCGATCGTCGCTTCGTCCAGACGCACCAGCGTTTCCTTCGAAACGTCCTCGAGCTTGACCATGTCAAAGAGCGCGCCGCTCGTCGCCATCTTGTCCAGATGCACAGGGAAATCCTCCAGCGGCGTGTCCGGATTGGCCAGACGCCATTCCTCGTAGTCAGAATTGAGCAGGATCATGATGTACTCGCGCACAGCCTCTGGAAAAAAGCCCTTTTCTTCGTAGAAGGAGAGCGCCATTTCCGGATCCTTGCGTTTGGAGAGCTTGCGGCGCGTGCCAGCTTCGTCGATCTTCATGAGATGCGCCGTGTGGCAGTAGACAGGATGTTCCCAGCCCAGCGTTTCGAAGAGCTCAATGTGGAACGGCAGCGTCGCCAGCCATTCCTCGCCGCGCACAACGTGGGTCACGCGCATGAAGTGGTCGTCGCAAACATGGGCGAAATGATAGGTTGGCACGCCGTTGGTCTTGAGCAGGACAAAATCCTGATCGTTCGGATGGATCGTCACATGACCACGGATGCCGTCCGGGATCGCGCGCGTTTCTTCCGGATTGCCCGCCGCACGCAGGCGCAGCGTCCATTCTTCGCCTGCCGCCAGCTTTTCTTCGATCTCCTCCAGCGTCAGATTACGGTCCGTCGCCCATTTGCCATAGTAGCCAGTGTTCAGCTTCTGCGCTTCCTGCGCCTCGCGGATCTTCGCCAGATCCTCTTCCGTCGCAAAGGAAGGATAGGCCTTGCCCTGCGCCACAAACTGCTTCGCCACCGCCTGGTAGATCTCCACGCGCTCGCTCTGGTGGTATGGGCCGTAGTCGCCCTTGTCGCCGGAAAGCGTCACACCTTCGTCAAAATAGATGCCGAAATATTCCATCGCGCGGATGATCAGCGCTTCCGCGCCCTCCACCTTGCGCTTGTCGTCCGTGTCCTCAATGCGCAGCAAAAATTTGCCGCCGCTCTGATGCGCCAGACGCTCGTCGATCAGCGCACCGTAGAGATTGCCGATGTGGATGAATCCCGTTGGGCTTGGGCCCAGACGCGTGATCATCGCTCCTTCCGCAAGATCGCGCGCCGGATAGCGCGCCTCAAGATCGTCCACCGTCGTCGTCACATCAGGAAACAGACGCTCAGCGAGTTGTTTGTAGTCCATATATATCCTCCTTTAAGGTCGTCGTTCACACAATCATATCTATTATAATTTTACGCGCCGGGGTTGTAAAGCATTCTTTCAGGTAGGAGGTAGCCCTGCGGGGCCGGCGCGTTCCACTTGCCGGCAGGTAGGAGGTAGGAGGTTTCAGCAAAAATGCGCAGCGACTGTCGACAATAACAAACGCACACAGAAAGCGTCCACCTTTACACAGCAGCAGAAAGAAAACCTCCTACTTGCGGACGAGTTTACGAGTCCGTCCGCGAAGCGGCTACCTCCTACCTCCTACCTGAACAAAGCTTGCTTTCTGCGCGCTGTAGCTGTACAATGGAGCAAACCCACGAAAGGACGGTGCCCGCCTGTGACATCCATCGATCCGCTGCTACAACTCCTCGCCTTCTTCTACATCTACGCCTTCCTTGGCTGGTGCGTCGAGATCGCCTTCCACGCCCTCACCACCGGCCATCTCGTCAACCGCGGCATGCTCGCCGGGCCCGTCTGCCCCATCTACGGCGCCGGCATGATCGCCATGGTCCTCTGCACCGAGCCGCTGCAGGGGAGCTGGCTTCTCACCTTCCTCGGCGCCATGGTCATCTGCACCATCATCGAGCTCCTCGTCGGCCTCGTGCTGCGCGCCCTCTTCCACACCCAGTGGTGGGATTACAGCAGCGAGCCCTTCAACATCGCCGGCCTCATCTGCCTGCGCTTTTCCATCTACTGGGGCTTCGGCGGCGCCTTTCTCATCAAAGTCGTGCATCCGCCCATCCGCGATGCCGTCGCCCTCGTGCCGCCGCTCTTTCTCGCCATCATCTGCTGCGCCCTGACCGCCGTCATGCTCGCAGACCTCGTCATCACCGTTCGCGGCATCCGTCATCTGCAGAGCCAGAGCGCCCTCCTCTTTGACATCGAAGCCCAGATGCGCGAAACCACCGCCGCCATCGGCAGCGCCATCACCGAGCGCACCTTAGACGCTCAGGAACGCCTCGAACCAATGCAGGAGCGCCTTGACGAATGGCAGAATTTCAACCGCCAGGCCCGCGAAGAACGCCGCGCCCGCATCAACGCCCATCTCCAGGAATTTGACGCCCGCCGCGACGCCCTCGAAGCACGCCTCGCTGAAATGAACGACGAAACAGCCGCCCGCCTCCGCGAAACCATCGACCAGTTCGACCAGCTGCGCGCCCATCGCCGCCAGCTCATCGACAATCGCCCACGCCTCGCCGATCGTCTCGAAAAAGCCTTCCCAACCATGAAATGGGTCGGCAAAAAGAAATAACAAAACAGGACCTGCCGCACAAACGCGTTTGTTCGTGCGACAGGTCCTTCTGTTTTCGTTAGTTTTCCAAATCCGACAAACGTATTCTGTCATAAGCCCCCTTCTTTTTGTCCTCAGGATGAGGCTCCAACCCAATAATCGTGATTTCTCGCGCCTCCGGCCCGTACACCCAGTACATTCTCATCGCACCGCTGCGCTTATTTTCCAAATACGATTGCCAAACTTTCATACCATAACGCTTCGATAATGGCGCGATTTCATGCGAGTGCAAGCCAGGGTGTTTCGGATCATTGGCCAGCAGTTTCAGCGCTTTTCCCCATTTTTTATAAAGGCTCGCATCCTCCTTACTAATCGTCCCAGCACGATATTTCGACTGAAGCTCAGTCCAAAGCACCTGCATCTCGGGAATTCCCATACGAATTTTATACGCCATATGCTACTCCTCAAAAATCACTGAGATCGATCGGCGCAGAAGCAATTCCCTGCTTAAAATTCTCAACAGCTTTATCCATATCTCTCAGCGTTCTGGCAGAAATACTCTCAGGCGCTCTCACCTCTCTCGGCTCCAAAAGAATGCAGCCATTTTCGTATTCCTTCACCTGATAATACTTGTAGTTCGCGCCTCTGAGCGTCACGCGTTTTTTATTGTCAAGATGCACGAGATAATCTTTTACAGCTTCCATTTTCCCGCTCCTTTCCAGTGGGAATTCCCACCTCTTTTCTTTATCTTAGCGCACCCGTTCTCCGTTGTCAATAATTTATATCCATACTATAGCATTGCATAGTACGTAAAAATACGCGCAAAATCAATCGTATTTTTTTACGACTGATTTTACGCGTATTTTGCTTCGATAATGGGAATACCTACCGTCCCAATTTCTCCAGCGTCAGCGCGAGCTTGATCTGGAAGAAGCTGATGCGGTCGGGGAGGGCGTCTTTGATGGGGGTGAGGCGGTCGCTTTGGCTGGCTTTGGCGGTGCGGCAGATGAGGGCGCGGTCGTCGTCGGACAGCCATTTTTCCACTGGCAGGCGCTGGCCCTGCTCGAGGAGGGTGAGGACGTGGCTCTCGATGGTCTGCAGGGTGAGCTTACGGGTGCGGGCGATGGCGTCGAGGGAAAGCCCATTGCGGATCATCTCGAGGGTGCGCACCTGGGTGGAGCGTTTGGCGCCTTTGCCGCTGACGCTCTGTGGTGCGGCGGTGACGCGCAGATTCTGCCGCCGCGCTTCGGCGACGTCGATGCCGTGCTGGCTCACATAGGCGCGCACGGCGAGCATGAAGGGTTCGCCGTAGCGGGCGAGTTTTTTCTCGCCGACGCCGGCGATGTCCCGCATTTCGCCCATATCCTGCGGGAGCTTGGCGGCCATGTCGATGAGGGAGCGGTCGGAGAAGATGACGAACGGCGCGACGCCGGTGTTTTCGGCGATCTGCCGGCGCAGGATGCGCAGGGTCTGGAAGAGGCCGGCGTCGTAGCTTTCGATGTCTTCGACGCGCTGCGACAGTCGGCGGCGTCCTTCTTCCTTGAGCTGCTTGTTGATGGCGATGGTCTCTTCGCCGTGGAGCAGGGCTTTGCTGCGCTCGGTGGCTTTGAGGGTGCGAAATTCGTCGATGACGAGGTAGCCTTCGGCGACGAGGAGGGAGATGATGTCGCGGATGTCGCGGTCGCTGTACTCTTTCATGACGCCGTAGGTGCTGAGCCGCTCGAAATGGTGTGCGCGGTTGAATTCGGTGTCGCTGGCACGGAGGACGTCGCTGACTTTGCCGGCGCCGTAGCGCTGGCCCATGCGGATGATGCAGCTGAGGATCTTCTGCGCTTCGACGGTGCAGTCGTGAACGGCGACGGTGCCGTCGCAGACGGAGCAGTTGCCGCATTCGCGCCACGCTGGCTCTTCGCCGAAATAACGCAGGATGTAGCGGCGCAGGCAGCCGCCGGTGTTGCAGTAGCTGGTCATGGCCTGGAGATTTTCCTTGGCGTTGGGCGCCTGCGATTCTTCAACGCGGCGGGCGTTGAGCAGAATGTCCTGGGGCGAAAAAAGGAGCACGGCGCTGGCTGGTGCGCCGTCGCGTCCGGCGCGGCCTGCTTCCTGATAATAGCTCTCGAGGTCCTTGGGCATGTTGTAATGGATGACGCTGCGCACGTCGGGCTTGTCGATGCCCATGCCGAAGGCGTTGGTGGCGACCATGATGGGCTTGCGGTCGTAGATGAAATCGTCCTGGTGGCGGTTGCGCATCTCGGCGTCGAGTCCGGCGTGGTAGTAGGTCACGGCAAAGCGGCGGTCGCGCAGAAAATGGTAGACGCTCTCGACGGCTTTGCGCGTGCCGCAGTAGATGATGCTCGATTCTTCCTCTTCCAGGAGGCGCAGCAGGGCGCGGTTTTTATTCTCTGGCTTGAGCACGGAGAAATGGAGATTGGGCCGGTCAAAGCTGGAGATGTAGCAGAAGGGATCGCGCAGCCGCAGCTGGGCGATGATGTCCTCGCGCACCTGGGCTGTGGCTGTCGCGGTGAAGGCGGCGAAGACGGGGCGCTCGGCAGAATCCTCGAGGAGCTCGGCGATGCGCATGTAGCTGGGGCGAAAATCGTGGCCCCACTGGCTCACGCAGTGCGCTTCGTCCACGGCGACCATTGTCACGTGCAGGCTGGCGAGGGTTTCCCGAAAGCCCTCGAGCTCCAGCCGCTCTGGCGCGACATAGAGCAGATCCAGCTCGCCGGCGCGCGCCAAGCGCATCGTTTCGGTGAAATGCTCGGTCGTCGTGGCGCTGGACAGCGAGCGCGCTGCCACGCCCATTTCCACGAGCCCGTCCTCCTGGTCCTTCATCAGCGAGATGAGCGGCGAGATCACGAGCGTCAGCCCCGGCATGCAGATCGCCGGGATCTGGTAGCACAGCGATTTGCCGCCGCCTGTCGGCAGGATCGCCAACGCGTCGCGCCCGCTCATCAAGGCGGAGATGATCTCCCGCTGACCGGGGCGGAAGGAATCGTAGCCAAAATATTTTTTCAGTGCCTGTTCTGGTGTCATGGGCGCGCCTCCTTTGTGTCGTTCCCACATTATACCACGAAATCACAACGATTACAGGACGTTATTCAAATTTCCCTTGACAGCGTGGCGCGAATCCCCTAATATACTAAATATACAGAAAATCTAGATAGAGGTCGCGAGCCTCATGAGTCACCAGCGAGAGTCTTCAGCGGACGCCGACAGCTGGCAAAAGGGATGCTCGCCGAAGTGGGACGTCTGGCTGGCGGCGTCTTGCTGGGCATGTGTCGAAGAGGCACATGACTGTCATCTTAGGATGGGGAGCTATCGACATTGTGCCCGTTTGGGCAAAATGAACTGGATCACCAGCGACGTTTCCCCACAGAAACGTCGCTTTTTCTTTTATCCCTCCAGTCCCGGCGGCTCTCCCCGCACACAATCTAAGGAGGAAAAATTTATGTCTATTTTCACTGGCGCAGGCTGCGCAATCGTTACCCCATTTGCTGCGGATGGTTCCGTTGACTATCCTGCTCTCGAACGTCTGCTGGATTTCCAGATCGATAATGGCACCGACGCCATCATCATCTGCGGCACCACTGGCGAATCGTCCACCCTCACCGAGGAAGAACATTCCCAGGTCATCGCCCACACCATCCAGTATGTGAACCATCGCGTGCCTGTCATTGCCGGCACTGGTTCCAACGACACGGCCACTGCTGTCATGCTCTCCAAGCAGGCTGAAGAAGACGGCGCAGACGCTGTGCTGCTCGTCACCCCATATTACAACAAGGCCACCCAGAACGGTCTGAAGATGCATTTCAAGACCATCGCTGACGCGATCAAGATCCCTGTCATCCTCTACAATGTGCCTAGCCGCACCGGCTGCAACATCCAGCCAGAAACTGCTGTATGGCTCGCGCGCAACGTTGAAAACATCGTCGCCATTAAGGAAGCCTCCAGCAATATTTCCCAGATCGGTCATCTTTTCGCCATTGCAAACGGTGACATCGACGTTTACTCCGGCAACGACGACCAGATCGTGCCTCTGCTCTCCCTCGGCGGCAAGGGTGTTATCTCCGTGCTCTCGAACATCGCTCCACAGCAGACCCACGACATGGTGCAGAAATTCTTCGACGGCGACGTCGCTGGTGCTGCCAAGATGCAGCTCGACGCGATGAACCTCGTCAACGCCCTCTTCTGCGAAGTCAACCCAATCCCTGTCAAGAAAGCTGTTGAGCTCATGGGTCTCGCTGGCGGCACCGTGCGCCTGCCAATGACCGAGATCGAACCACAGAACGCTGAGCGTCTCGCTGGCGCTATGCGCGAATATGGTCTGCTCGACTGAGAAACGATCCGCTAAACAGGACAGGCCTGGAACAGAAATCTCCCTTTCTGTTCCAGGCCTGTTTTTTGTTCAGGAATCGGCGCCATCGCCGTAGATCGTGTAGCCATCGCGGCCGAGCGCTTCCTTGCGCTGGTAAAGCGCCGCATCGGCTTTGCGGTAGAGGCTGTCGAAATCGTCGCCGCTCTCGCGCCGCGCGATGCCGATGCTCACCGATGTGCCAGAGCCGCCATTCTGCGCTGGATGAATATGCCGCACCGCTTCGCAGATCTGCGCCGCCTTGCAGCCGAGGGTGTCGACGTCGTTCTGTCCGGTGTAGAACACGCAGAATTCGTCGCCGCCGAGCCGCCCGACAACATCCTCTGCGCGGAAGGAGCTGGTGAGGATCTCCGCTGTCTGCCGGATCACCTCGTCGCCAACTGCGTGGCCGTAGCTGTCGTTGATCTGCTTGAAATGATCGAGATCGATCATGAAAAAGGCGCAGGTTTTCGGCATGGCGTAGAGATTCAGCGCCATCTCGATCTTCTGGCGCGTCGTCCCCTTGTTGAAAACGCCTGTGCCGGAATCGTGCTCCGCTTGATGCGCCAGGCGCAGCGCCTGACGCTTGTAGGCATCGATGTCGAAAAGATAGAGATAGCCCTTGAGCCGTCCCTTGATATCGGTGAAAAGATGCAGGCTGTTGCGCAGCCAGACAACGCGCCCATCTGGCTGCGGCGATTCGTAGTCGAGGGTGACGTCGGTCTGTCCGGCGCGGTAGCATTTTTTCAGATTGGCGATCGAAAATGTAGAGATAAACTCCAGCTTCATCGCATCGTCCACGAGCACCATCGCCGATTCCTGCATGATGCGCTCGTAAGGATCGCCCTGCTGCACCGCCACAGAAGAGCCGCTCGCCGCCACATATTCCTCAAAGCTGTCGCTCTCGAAATCGATCTTGTACGTCGCGATGATGCTGCGCCGCATGATCGACGAGAACTGCGCCTGGCGGCGATAGTTTTCGATCTCGTCCTCGGCGAAGGACAGCGGATACGAATCAATATCCTGAATATCGATGGAAAGCGGCGTCGTCTGCACCATATTGATGCGCCACTGGCCTTCGATCCGGCGTAGGCTGGCGCACTGGCCGATGTGGCTCGTGCAGCGTTCGCCGCGGACGGTCGTGGTGACCGAGACCATGGCGTTGATGCTCGCGTAGTCATCGCCATAGTAGCGCACCTGCATGTTGCTGTAGTCGATGGCTGTCTGTGAATCGTCCACATCGCTGCGTGTGTTCATGAGGATCGGCCGCAGATCTTCGCGGCAGCGCACGATGCCCTGCGCCCCCATGCCGATCCCAATGACGTCGTCGCAAAACAGCTGCAGCACTGCGTCGATGTCGTGGCTGACGAGGCTGCCTTCGACAAAGGCGCAGAAGCATTCCTCGATCCGTTTGCGCTCGTCTTCAAAAGAATACGCCTGATGTTCCTCTGGTCGCACAGTTCACACATCCTATCTCGCCGCGCTCCGCTGCGCGGTCTGTGTTTTGTGGTTCGTTTACATCTAGTATAGCGGAATTTGAATAAAAATGCAAAGGCAGGACAGAAACGCTGGGTCTCTGTCCTGCCTTTGTATGGTTTATGTGAGGGTGCTTTCAAGCAAAGCGTCAGTTTGCGAGGTAGCGCGCAAAGATCGCTGCAACCTGCGCGCGGGTGGCCTGGCCCTGTGGGTCGATCAGATTTCCTGGCTGGCCTTTCACCAGTCCTTCGGCGTTCGCCCATTCCACGGTCTCGCGTGACCAATCTGCGACGCTGTCGCCATCTGCGAAGGTGCTGAGATCGGCGCGCGCTGTGACATCGCCGCCTTTATACTCGGTGTAGTGATAAAGGATCGAGGCAAGCTGCTCGCGGGTGATCGGATCGTTTGGACCAAACGCTTCCGCGCTGTAGCCGGCGACGATGTTTTCACTGGCTGCCCAGCGCACCGCGTCGGCGTACCAGTCGCCGTCGTTCACATCGGCAAAGGTTTCCGGTGTGTCGCAGGCAGGGCTGCCTTCGAGGCGATAGAGGATCGAAACGATCATGCCGCGCGTCGTTGAGAGATCTGGCGAAAACGTATCGGCGCCGGTGCCAGTCATCAGCCCGCGCTCGTACATATCCTTGACGACGTCATAGAACCAGTCGCCCTTGTGCACATCGACAAACGGCAGGCTGTCGTCAGCGCTCTGCTCCACGAAGCTGGCGTTGATGGAAACTGGACGCGACTGCGGCATGATGAAGCTGTAGGTGTTCTCGCCTTCTTTCGTCAGCGGGAGCGTGTTTCCATTGCGATCGGTGACGGTGAGCTTGTCAAGGGTGTAGCCGTCGTCTGGCTTCACAGTGATCGTCACTTTTTCATCCCGGCTGGCATTTTTATTGCTGACATGGATCTTGCCATTGCCGTCGGTCTTGACGTGGACGCTGTCACTCGGGGTCGGGCTGACGGCGCGCTTCACTGTGAGCGCGTAAGTGGCGCTGGCTGTGAGGTGGTTGTCGCTTTCGCTGGCCAGAACGGTGAGCGTCGCCGAGCCTGGGCGCAGCGCTTTCACGCTGACGGTCTTTGTCTGCGGATCAACGCTGGCGGTGGCGATGGATTCATCGCTCGAGCTGACGCTGACCGCGCCGTCGCCGCTGTAGGTGTAGGTGAAGCTGGTGCTGTCGCCGGCGTAGACGCTGCCTTCGTTTTCAGAAAGGACGAGCGCAGGCTGCGCCTTGGCGACAGTCAGACGCACAGGGATCTCGCGGCTCACGCCATCCGGCGTGGTGACCGTCACAGTTGTGTGATGGGTGCCGGCTGGAAGCGCCGGATTCGGCGTCACAGTGACAACACCATCGTGCACCGTCGCTGTGACGATGTTTTCGTCGCTGCTGACGGCAGCAAAATCCCCCTGATACTCGACTTCGCTGTTGTTCTGCGGATGCAGATCCTGGCTCTCGCCTGGCTGGCCGAAGGTCAGCGCGTCAAAGCGCAGCATCTCTTCCATGTCGTAGGCGCTTTCCGGCGTCCATTTGGCGTAGTAGGTGTTCGGCGCCGTTGGCGTTTCGTCGTTCAGCGGTTCTTCCTTGAACGCATCTTTGTACCATTTAACGGTGTAGCCATCTCTGCTGATCGCGCCGAGGTTGACGCCGTTTGTGGTGTCGACTGCCACGCCTGGTCCGGTCACGGCCCAGATCACTGGCGTTTCGCCCTTGTCAGCCGGTTCTTTGCTGACGAGCACGATGGAATCGTTTGACAAGCCGGAAAGCCCGTCGCTGAGCGGCGTATCATACGCAGTCAGATCCACGATCATGGCGTGGCCGTTCGTGCCCTGGCCGTCGGCGTTTGTGTTGAGCAGTCCGTCAGGAATGTGCGGAGGCTGCGCGCTGTCAAAAACCACTTCGACGAGCTTGTCACAGCCCTTGAACGGCTGCTGCGGCTCATCCTTGAGTTCGTCGCTGTGGATCGTCACCCTGGTGAGATCCTTGTCGCTCGCAAAAGCGTTGTCGCCAAGATGGGTCACGCCGTCCTCAATGACGAGGCTGGTCGTGTCGTCGGCATATTCTGCCCATGGTGCAGCAGTTGGATCGTCGCTGTAATCTTTCATGACGCCGCGCTCAGCGCCCGCCTCTGGCTCATCAGCAGGCGCGATGGTGAGGGTGCCGCTTTCCGGATCGAAGGACCAGCGAATGCCGCCGTCCACGCCAGAGAGCGCTTTCGTCGCGAGGTGATAGATGTTTCCAGCGGCGCCACGCGTCGCCGGCTGATCACTGGCATCGAGCCAACCGGTCGCGATCTTGTCGCTGAAGGTTGGCAGCACGAAATCCGGCGCAGCGGTGATCGCCTGCTCGCTGTCGATCGTGCCATTTTCTGCCACTGCGACAGCTGCCTTGCCGACGCCCGACGTTGGCGCTTGCTGTGTGTAGATGAGCAGATTTCTGCCTGGCATATTTACGCCGTTCGTTCCAAAGGCGATGGCGCCGTTGTAAGCAGTGGCGTCGACGACCTTAAGATTCGCGATCCTGTTCAGAACAGATTCATCGTACCAGAAGGAATCCGCTGTGCCGAGTTTGACTTCCTGCAGATCAGGACTGTTGTTAAAGGCGCCGCCATCGACCAGCTTCACCTTGTTTGGCAGCGTCAGCGAATGGATCTTCGTGTAGGAGAAGCACCAGTCGCCGATCGTTTTCAGCGACTCTGGCGCTGTCACGTGCTGCACCTTCGCGCTCGAAAATGCGCCGTAGTCCAGCTCGGTGACGCCGTCCGGGATCGTGTAGCTATCGGTTGGATAAGCTGCCGGATAGGCGATCAGCTTCGTGCCGTCGGCGCCCAGCAGCGCAATGCCCTGATCGTCGAGCTTGAACGCGGTGTTGCCGTCAGCGATGGTGATCTTTTCCAGGCTGTCGCATTCTTCAAACGGATCGCGGGCGTGGATCTTCACGTTTCTGTATTCGCCGATCGTGGCAAACGACGCTGGCAGATCAACCTGCTTCAGGGCCTTACAGTTGATGAACGCGTTGGAACCGATGCTCGTCACGCCCTCGGGAATGACGACGCTTTCCATGTCGTACATCCCGGAAAATGCGTACGTCCCGATCGTCGTCACACCTGGCTCGATCACAACGTGCTTAAATTCTCGAAACGGCGCGCCTGTCGATCTGTCGATCCATGGCGCCCACACTTTTCTCGACACGCCAGAGCCGTCGTTCGCCCCGCGATAAGCGCGGTCGTAATTTTTCATCGCGCCATCGCCAGTGATGGTGATGGTGTCTCCTTCATAATACGCGAGCACGCTGCCGTCGCCTGCTGCCGAAATGTCCCAGGCATTGGCTGCGCCCGCGCCGGAACCGTCGCCTTTGTCAGCTGCCAGCATCGCGCCAGGCAGCAAACAAGCGAGCAGGATCAGCGCCAGCGCGCTGATGATGATTTTCCTTTTCATAAGATCTTCCTTTCATAAATAAATCTCCTGTAAATTCCAGATCCGCCAGCTGCAGCCCCCACTGCTCGCTGACGAACGTCGTCTTGTCCTCCTTCTTGCCAGGCATCCTCCTCTCGCTCTCGGCTGTTTTTCAAAAATCATACTTCTGCAATATGATTAACTCAATCATAACAGCTGAAGTCATATTTTTCAATGGGAATCACCTGTACTTTGCTCGGTTTTTCGACAAAAAAGCTGTGCATAGAAACAAATCGTTTCTATGCACAGCAAAATCGTCAATCTGCGAGATAGCGCTGCAGGATCGCAGCGACCTGTGCGCGCGTGGCGCTGCCCTGCGGCGCAATGGTCGTAGCGGTCATGCCGCTGATGTAACCTTCGGCGTTCGCCCAGGCAACGGCGTCCTCGGCCCAGGCCGAGACGCGGTCGGCGTCGCTGTAACGCGAGAGATCGGCGCGGGCGCTGACGTTCTGATGTTTGTAGTTGGCGTAGTTCATGAGCATGGCTGCCAGCTGCTCACGGGTGATCGCCGTGTTCGGCGCAAAACGTCCATCTCCGACGCCACCGACCACGCCTGTGCGCTCAGCCCAGCGCACCGCATCGTAGTACCAGTCACTGGTGTGGACATCGTTGAACGGGCTGCTGTTACCGCTAACCGCCGGACCACCCTCCAGACGATAGAGGATGGAAACGATCATGGCGCGGGTGGTGGTTACGTTTGGCGCAAAGGCCGTCGCGCCGGTGCCTGTCATGAGCCCTTCCTCATACACGTACTTCACCGGATCGTAGAACCAGTCGCTCGTGCGCACGTCTGTGAACGGCATGTCGCCAGCTGGTGTGTCTGGTTCCTCGTTGATGTCGCCATCGAGGGTGACACTGACATCCTGCCCCGGTGTGATTGTGGTGGTCGTGGTGGTGGCACCATTTTCACTGACGACGACGCTGCCGCCACTCGCGCCGGAAATGGTCACACTGTCGCCGCTGCGCGCCAGGGTAACACCATTCGCAGCAGTGCCGTTAAACGTCACCGTCACATCGCCTGCTGTGCAGTTCAGCGCCAGATTGCCGCTGCCGCTGACCGTCGCACTGTCGATGCCGTCGGCGAGGGCAAAGCGCGCGTTCGTGCCGCGGGCGGTGACGCTGATCTCGCTGTCGGCGAGAGACACCTCATCGCTGAGGCTATTCATTGTCACAGTGCCGCTGCCCTCCAGCCAGGCGCCGCTGGTACCGGCGATCGGCGTGACGCTGGCGCCAGCGCCGCCGACCAGGCCATTCCAGAGATTGTCGAGGTCATTGCCGATGTTGTATTTGATATTCTCCTTAGCATCAGCGAAAACACTGTCCACACTGAAATCATCATCCGGCGTTGTTGTCGCACTGCGCCATGCGAAATACATGTTCGGATCTTCGGCGCCGCTGGAATCCACTTTCCAGCCACGGCGCTCATAACTCCAGCCATACCAGGCGCCGCTGCGTCCTTTGAGCGTCAGCGTCGAGATCTGATAAGGCATGCACTGTGGGTCCTGTACATAGATCGTGAAACTGCTGCTGTCTTCTTTGTAATCGTAAGCCAGCACGGCATGCCCTTCCATGCCATTGATCCAGGTGCCGATGATGACTGGCTCGCCGCTCTTGACCGCGCGCACCAGGCCGTCGTAATCGTCTCTGTTGTCACGCGTCTGCTTGGCGTACGGCTGGCTGAACTGCAGCGCGTTGCAGGCTTTGATGTAATCCTCCAGGCTGACGCCCTGCCACTGACCGCTGACCAGCGTGGTGCCCCAGCTCGTGGTGTTGAGCAGCTCATGGATGCTGGAGATCCGTGGCATATCGCCTTGCTGCCAGAGGGCGCCCGCCAGCGCCATGCCAAAGCAGAGCCCGTCTTCGCCGTGGCTCTTGTCGAGATCATAGAGAGCTTCGGCAATCGATTCCGGATAGTAGCGCTTGAGATCTGTCAGACTGTAGGAGGCATCCTTATTGGTAAAGCCCCAGCTCGACGTCTCCCTGCCGGCGCTCTCGAGGGTTGTCGCCGCGATCGTGTTGCCGCGCGCATCCTTCACCGTAACGGTGTAGGTCGTGTTCGGTTTCAAATGCTTGCCGCCAGTGAGCACAAGGGTGAAGCTCACCTGCTGGCCGATGTATTCCACCGCCGTGCCCTGGAAAGTTTGTCCGCCGCCGCTCACCGTTACGCTGAGCGTTTCGTTCTTCAGCTCGTCCATCTCTTCCGGGAAGATCAAGTCGATCCGCATCCCCTGGGCACCGGTGGTGAGCCAGAGCTTGTCCACGCCGATGTAGTTGTCCTCGCCATCCTGCTGGTTGCCGAGAAGGATGGCCGTATCGCGGATGGTCGTCGTGGTGAACGGATTGGCATCGTAGGTGATGGTGACGGAGTTGCTGAAATGTTCACCCCATTCATTGCCCTTGTAGGCGCACAGCGCATAAGTATACGTCTTGCCGTCCTCTACATCCTTATCCAGATATGTCTGATCCATCTGTTGCGTAGTGCGCCCAATATTCGTGTAGCTGCCGTTCGTATTTTCTCGACAGACGATCACGCCATCATAGTCCCACTTCGTATCGCCAACTGACAGTGGAATGTTCCATTCCAGCTGCACGCCGTCCACCGTGCTCTCGGCAGTGACGTTCACCGGCGTAGGGATCGCCGACGATGGATCGTCCGGCTCGGTTGGTGTGGATGGATCGCCGCCGCCAGAAACGGTAACGTTCGCATCCATCATCATCTCATAAGTTTGCGTTGATACGCTCTTCACCTGCTCCAGCAGCGCTTCCCACTGCGCCTGCGTGCCACCGTAATAAATCGTCGTCAGATCACAGCCGTCAAAGGCTGTGTTGGCAATCGATGTGATGCTCGCTGGAATCGTCACCGTCCTCAGACTGGTGCAACGCTGAAACATCTGACTTGGAATTGTCGTCATTCCTGACGATAGCTTCGCGCTCACCAACGAGCGGCACTCCAGAAACGCCTGGCGGCCTACCGATCTCACGCTATCCGGCAAAGTCAACGATGTCAGGCCCGACTGTTCAAACGCTTGCGAACCGATCCTCGTCAACGAATCTGGTAAATCGATATCTTTTAATGAGCTGCATGTCCCAAATGCACTTTGGCCGATTTCGCTCAACGTGTTGGACAACTGAACCGACGAGAGTCCCGTATCGGTGTCAAACGCATAGGCACCAATCTTTTCCACACCATTTTCCAGCTTCAAAGATTGAAGTGAACTGGTTCTATCAAATGTATGGCTCTGGATTTCTGTCACTGTACCAGGAATGGTCAAATCCACCACTTCGTCGGCATAGGACACATTGTTGTCGATCGCCGTCACCGTGTACCCATCGATGGTGTCCGGCACAACGACTGTCCCGTTTTCCTGATACGCTTTCTGCGGAAATGCGGTGATGGTAATTGTTCCATCGCCGTTCTCGTCATAATTAAACTCATTTGGACGAATAATCGTATTGTCCGCCGCCTCCACCGTCTCCGCGCCCATGGGCAGCAGGATGCCAACGGCGAGCGCCAGCGTGAGCAGAACGCTGCAAATTTTTCGTGTGCGATCTTTCATGATATTCTCCCCTTTTTGCCGCTGGTGGGAACATGGTTTTCACCATCCCGTCAGCACATTATATTCTTTTCACTTATTTTTATTCTAGCAGGGAGAACTTTCTCTGACAAGTTTTTTCCAACTATTTTTGTTGCAGCCAACAAAAAAACTGAGAACAGAAACGTTGGTTTCCATTCTCAGTGAAGATCAGTCGATGTTCCAGCCGATGCGCGCCTGTTCGGCGGCGACCAGCTGATCGTATTCGGCCTGAGCGAGGGGCGCGAGCTTTTCCAGGATCTGGGCCTGGGTGGTGTGGTAGAGTTTGCGCAGACAGCGCGGCGTGCATTTTTCCTTGGCGATTCCTGCCCGCTTCCCGAGAACCTGGATGTGGTTGGTCATGCTGGAGCGGTTCAGCGGAACGCCTTCGACGGTTAGAAAGATCGGCCCTTCCTCGATGCCCTGCTCTGCGATAAAATGGCGCAGCTCGTCCTGCAGCATCGGTGGCAGAACCATCCGCTCGTTGCCATGGGTGATCACGCCGTCTTCAACAGCCTGGACGGTGACGTTGGCGAGATAGCTGACGTTGAGCCCGGTGAGGGCAAAAAGCTTGATCGCAAGATAGGTGCTCTCGTTGTCGAGACTGCGCGCGGTCTCCAGCAGGTGGAGATATTCCTCACGGCTGATACTTGGCTGAACCTCGTCTGGATCCGGTTTGAAATGCTTGGGGCTCTGAAAATCGCGCAGCTGGAGATGGCCGAGCAGGCCGTTCACAGCAGACAGGCGCAGATTGACGGTGCTGGGCTTGTAGCCTTCCTGGAGCAGTGCATCGCGCCAGCTAGCGACGGTGCCGCGATCGATGAGACCGTCAGGCTCGATGAACTGAAAAAAATGCCGCAGATTGCGTCTGTAGACACCAACGGTCTCTCTGTGGCCGCGGCGTTTCTCCACTTCTGCGAGAAATTCCTCTGCCTGCGACCAGCTCAGCTGCACGACGCCATCCTCTCTCATTGCCTGTCTCATGATACACCTGTCCTTTCTTTGCAAATAATTGTCCGGTGGTTCTATTATAGCAACACGCGTTTGCAAATACAAGAAAGCTGTTGTTTTTGATTGCGGCATCCAGCGATTCTGTAAAAAGAACACCGTGCCCAAAAGGACACGGTGTAGAAAACCATTCAGATTTTGCCGCTGAGTTTCCAGGCGAGAATGAGCACAAGCGCGAGGGCGAAAATGTACACGGCCTGCACAGTGAGCACGACGGGAAGCTCGACGAAAATGGCAGCAAGCAGACAGATGAAGCCGAGGATGAAGAGAACGCCAACGAGCTGGGTGCGCTTGCGGGCTTTCTGCGGCGCGTTGTAGTCGGCATTTTTGTCGCCCATGACGAAAAACCGCACACCGGCAAGCACGCAGATGAAGCAGAGCACGTGGCCGAGGTTGAGGCTGGTGGTGATCTGCATGAACGAGACGCCGGCGATCAGCCCTTTGACAAGGCTGACGGCGCTAAGCGCCAGGAGCACGATGGCGCAGATGGCGATGCCGCCCATGAGCGCGCCAATGTGGCGGTCGCGGCGCACGTCCTCGCCGATCTCAGCGATGGCACGCTGCGCGAAGGCTTCCGGCTCGCCGATGACGGCGCTGACGCGCGCGCCTTCTTTTGCAGCAGCGAGGAGTTCTTCCAGCACGCCGCGCTGCACGAGCAGCGATTGCTCCGGCATCAGCGGCGCGCTGTCGATGATCGTGAGCACCTTGCGCACGAGCGTTCGGTCGCTCTCAGCAAGCTGTGCAAAAAGCGCTTTGGCCTGGTCGGATTGTTCGATCTCGAGTTTTGCCATGATGAGCCTCCTCTGCTCAACCGATGCCGCCGAAAACGACACCGAGGATCAGCACGATGATGGTGACGCCGCAGTAGACGTATTTGCCCAGACCCTCGATGAAACGGCCGACGCGATATTTACTGCCCATCTCGATCTGGCTGGCAGCGAAGCCCTTGCCGCAGATCCAGAAGAACATGATCCCGGCGAGCAGCGCGCCAACTGGCATGATGTAGATGGTGAAGATGTCCATCCAGCTGGAAACGGTGTCACCATTTTCCAGGAAGATGCCGACGAGCAGGCTGAAGCCGAAGACGACAACGCAGGACGCGATACGGCTGAGGCCGAACTGTTCCTGCAGCGCTTCGATCGGCGTTTCATAGAGATTGACAAGGCTGGTGATGCCGGCGAAGAACACCGCCAGGAAGAAAACGATGGCGAGGATCTGCGAATATGGCAGCTGCGCAAAGATCGATGGCAGGGTGATGAAGATCAGCGGTGGGCCGCTCTGGGGATCGATGCCGAAAGCGAAAACCGCTGGCAGGATCGTCAACGCCACGAGGATGGAGGCGATGAGCTCGAAGACTGCGACCATGACGCCGGAGAAAACGATGTCGGTGTCGTTTTTCAGATAGCTGCCGTAGACAATGGTGCCGCAGCCAGCCAGCGAGAGCGAGAAAAATGCCTGACCGAGGGCGTACATCCAGGTTTTTGGATCAGCCAGCGCGGACCAGTCTGGCGAGAAGAGAAATTCGTAGCCAGCTTCCGAGCCAGGGATCGTCGCAACGAAGATCGCCAGCCCGACAAAGAGGAAAAAGAACAGCGGCATGACGATCTTGTTGGCGCGCTCGATGCCAGCGGAAATGCCGGCGTTCATAACGACGAACGTGAGCACGATGGCAAAAATGTGCCAGCCGATGCTGCCGAAATTGCCGGCGATCTCACCAAAGTAAGCGCCGGATTCTGTTGCAAACATGCCGCCGGTGGCTGCGCCGAAGAGAAAACGCAGGATCCAGCCGACGATGACGGTGTAGCCGATGGCCACGCCAGTGGAGCCGATGAGCGGCAGGAGTCCGAAAATGCCGCCGATCTTCGAGCCGCGGCGCTGAGTGGCTTTGCGGAACGCGCCCACAGGGCCAGTGCGCATGGCGCGGCCGAAGGCCATTTCGCCCATGACGCCGCAAAAGCCGAGACCAACGACGAAGATCAGAAACGGCACGAGAAACGCGAAGCCGCCATATTGGCCGACGCGATACGGAAAGAGCCAGATGCAGCCCATGCCGACCGCCGAGCCGATGCAGCTCATAATGAAGCCAAAACGGCTGCGGAAGGCGTCGCGGGATGAATTGTTATTTGACAAAGAAATCACCTCTTTAATTTAGTTAGGAGTGAGCCGCTGCGCGGAAAAACTCGCTACGCTCGTTTTCAGTGAGGAGCGAGCAGCGCGAGATGGCCGCGCGAAGCGCGCTCACTCCTCACTCCTAACTGAAAATTTAGCCGATGCCGCCAAAAATGATACCGAGAATGAGAACGATGAAGGTCACGGTGCAGTAGACGTATTTGCCCAGGCCCTCGATAAAACTGCCGAAACGATGCGCGCTGCCGGTGTTGATCTCGTTGGCTGCAAAGCCCTTGCCGCAGACCCAGAAGAAAAGCACACCAGCGAGCAGCGCCGCAAATGGCGTGATGTAGATGGTGAAGATGTCCATCCACTGGCCGACGACGTCGGAATCCTCGAGGAAAATACCGGCGGCGAGCGAAAGCGTGAAAACGATCTGGCAGGCACGCGCACGCTTCATGCCAAACTGTTTCTGCAGCGCTTCGATCGGGCTTTCGTAGAGATTGACGAGGCTGGTGATGCCGGCGAAAAATACCGCCAGGAAGAACACCACCGCCACAAACTGTCCCCCAGGGATCTGCGCGAAAACCTGCGGCAGCACGATGAAGATGAGCGGTGGTCCGCTCTGAGGATCAGCGCCGAAGGCGAATACCGCAGGTAAGATCGTGAGCGCCACGAGAATGGAAGCGATGAGCTCGAACACCGAGACCATGACGCCAGAGAAAACGATGTCCACATCCTTGCCCAGATAACTGCCGTAGACGATCGTGCCGCAGCCGACAAGCGACAGCGAGAAGAACGCCTGACCCAGCGCGTACATCCAGGTTTTCGGATCGCCGAGGGCGCTCCAGTCTGGATTGAAGAGAAATTCGTAGCCCTTTTCCGCGCCAGGGATCGTCGCCACGAAGATCGCCAGCCCTACAAAGAGCAGGAAAAACAGCGGCATGACGATCTTGTTGGCGCGCTCGATGCCGGAGGAAATGCCGGCGTTCATGATCCAGAAGGTGATGAGCACCGCCAGCACATGCCAGCCGATGCTGCCGAAATGGCCACTGATCTCTGCGAAATACGCTGCCGAGTCGCCGTCAAACATCGCGCCGGTGACAGAGCCTGCGAGAAAACGCAGGATCCAGCCGCAGATGACGGTGTACCCGATGGTGACGCCGATCGAGCCGATGAGCGAGATCATACCGAGAGCGCCGCCGAAATGCTTGCCGCGCCGCTCCAGCGCTTGCTTGAACGCGCCGACAGGGCCGGTGCCCATGGCGCGACCAAACGCCATCTCACCGATGACGCCGCAAAAGCCGAGCCCGATGACGAAGATCAGGAACGGCACGAGAAAGGCAAAGCCGCCGTATTGGCCGACGCGATACGGAAAGAGCCAGATGCAGCCCATGCCGACCGCCGAACCAATGCAGGCGAGGATGAATCCGAAACGGCTCTGAAAACCGTCGCGGGATTCGGAAGTTTGTTTGGACAAGAATCGTCCCTCCTATTCTGTTTCTACCATACTTCTATGCTACGTTAGGAGCGCATATATAAATAAATTGCATCGCAGCTATTTCTTCGCTGCTGAAACTTGAAAGAGTGCGCCTTCCATTTTCGCAGGAAGACGCACTCTCGAGAGGCGTGGTTATTTTTTCGCGTCGGCGTCTGCCTGAGCGACAGCCTGGGTGCGCAGATGATAGATCATCGTTGGCACGTCGATGTCCATCGGGCATTGCTCGACGCAGCGTCCGCAGCGCAGGCAGTTGTAGACGATCGGCGCTGCTTCTTTGGTGTCGTCCACGAAGGCGGTCCAGATGGCACCGATGCCGTTCATGTAGGTCTTGCCGAAATGGCCGGCGACCAGCGAGAAGACCGGGCATTCGTACATGCAGCCGCCGCAGCGCAGACAGAGCGCAGCGTCGTGGCAAACTGGATCGTCGATCATTTTCGAGCGGCCGTTGTCCACGAAGATGACGTGAAAATCGTGCGGACCGTGGGCACCATAGGTCGTGACCTTTTCAATGTCGCCGGTCTTGGATGGGCCGCTGATGATGTTGACATAGGCTGGCGCGGTGTACTGACCGTAGCGCCAGTTGACCTCTGCCACCTTCATCGAATCGAGGAAGGATGGCACGATCTTTTCGATGCCGACGACGGCGATATGAACTGGTGGCGCCGCGGTGCAGAGACGCACGTTGCCTTCGTTTTCGATGATGGTGATCTGGCCGGTGTCGGCGGCGACGGCGTTGGCGCCGCTGATGCCGATGTCGGCGGTGAAATATTTTTCGCGCAGGAATTCGCGCACAGCCATGACCTCGTCAGAGATTTCCGGTGGAATCTCGCGACCGAAGAAATCGCTGAAGACTTCCGCCACCTGTTCACGCGGAACGTGGATGGATGGCGAGAGAATGTGCATTGGGCGACCGTCCATGAGCTGCAGGATAAATTCGCCAAGGTCGGTCTCCCAGACTTCGTGGCCGCAATCGGCCAGACGCTGGCGCAGATGGATCTCTTCGCCGAGCATGGATTTACCTTTGACGATGGTTTTTTCGCCGCCGGCGATCTCATTGATGATGTCGACGACCTCCTGCGCATCTTTGGCAAAATATGCGTGGCCGTGGTTGCGCTCGATGGAATCCATCGCCTGCGCCATCAGTTCGCGCCAGTTTTGGTGGGCGTTCTTCTTGATCTCCTGCACTTCCTTGGCCAGCGCTGGTGTGTGCGGATAACGCTCCAGGGCTTCAGCGAGATTCTTGCGATAGGACGCGATGGCGCGGGTGATCGCTGTGCGGATGCGTTCGTCCTCGCTGGCTTCGTTAATGTCCTTGGCGTAGGCGTTGATATTTTCTTTGATCGTACTCATAGCTTATACCCCTTTGCGAGAAATTCTACAAAGTCCATGATCTCCATGTGCGTCGCCGTTTTGCAGCCCTTGAGCGCAGAGAGGCAGTATGGGCAGCTCAAGAGCGCGATCTGAGCGCCGGTCTCCGCAAGCTCGTTGGCGCGCTTCTGGCTGATCTTGTGCGAAAGCTCGGCGTAGGTCGTTTTGATCGGACCGCCGCAGCAGGTGCTCCACTTGCCGGTGCGGAATGGTTCTTTGTAGCGCACGTTCATGGCATCGAGGACTTCGCGGAATTCGTCGACGACGTCCATCTCACGCGCCATGCGGCAGGAATCGTGCAGCGTCACGAGGCCGCGGTAGAAATTTTTTGGCAGCATGTGGCGCTTTTCGTGGACCATTTGAATGAAGGTTTTGACCTCGACGTCCGGAAAATCGCCATACTGCGGATAGATCAGCGCGAACATTTCAGCAGCGTGTGGCGACATGCAGACGACGGTCTTGGCGCCGCTCTGGTTCAGGAAGGTGGCGACACGCTTGGCGTAAATGCCGAGGGCATCTTCAAAGCCGAGCTCGTGCAGGAGCGCACCGCTGTAGATTTCGTTTTCGCTATCGTAGCAGATGTCGTAGCCGAGGGCTTTCAGGATGCTGGCGGCTTTTTTATTGATAGAAAAGAAGCGTTCCTTGTCCTGGGCAAAGACGGACGCGAACACTTTTTCCGGCGCCATGCCGCTCTTATGCACGAGGTCGCGCATGCTCATCATCCAGCCGAAAACCGGCGTGCCAGGATCGACGATGTCCATGACAGCCAGGAGCGAATCCATAAACGGCAGGAGCTGATACTCGCCGCCGGTGTAGAACAGAATGTCGCCCTTTTTCGGCAGGTTCAGATCCTTCGCCCACTCGGCATTTTCCCGGGCGCTGACGGCGAGGGGATTGTCGTATTGTAAGATGTTGTCTCTGATCAGGGTCAGAGTTTCCGGTAATTGTTTTCCACCCATTGTGATTCTCCTCATCCCTCTAGAAAAATGTGATATGATAACCTCTTTATATTAGCATTTCTACCAGTGCTTGTAAACAACGCGCGACAATCCTGCGCACTTTCCTTCAATCCTGCGCCTCTTGCCGCGCGCGGTCGTGGCAGAAAATGAGCACGCCGTCGCCCTGATGGATGTCGAGCGTCGCCTTGTCGGCGCCGTCGGCCATGATGTTGCTGATGAGCCTGGTGATGCCAAAGGGCACGCTGAAATGATCCAGCGGATAATACAGCCCACCATTCGAGAGCACCATGCCGTCGTCAGAAAACGGCACGATGCCGATGTAATCGTCGGTGCGCGCGATCTCGTGCTTTCCCGGGCCGATGTAGCGCAGGCGGTTGATGTCGTCCCAGTAAACGATGCTCCGGCCTTCGCGACCGGCGCGCACGAGCTCCATCATATTGGCGAGCTCGTGATCCATGCGACCGCCGAGCCCGCCGATGACGACGATCTCCTCGGCGCCGTCGGCGAAAAGCTTTTCTGTCGCCAGCGCCTGGTCGCTGTCGTCTTTCTCGCTGGGATAAACGACCTCCGGCACGCCGGTCTCTTCCAGCCAGTCGCGCGTTGCCGCCGAGAGCGAATCCATGTCGCCGATGAGGCCATCCGGCACAACGCCGGCTGCGCGGCAGAGATCCGCGCCACGATCAGCGCAGAGAAGCGGCGCCTGCGGCAGCTTTTCGCGCAGGCGAACGAGCAGCGCCGGTTCTGGCTGCGGACCGCCGCTCACGAGAATGGCCGGGCGCAGCGATGGATCGAGCAGATCGTTGTCATAGCGCTTCATCCCACTCTCACCAACTTCACATCGTAGTTGCCATCGCCGTAGTCAACGATCATGCCGTGCATCGGGCTCTTGCATTCTTCTGTGTCGTAGATCAGCGTGCGCTTGTAGCCTGGGCGAGCAGCCGTATCCGGGAAGCGGATGTAGACGACATCGTGCTCGCCGAGCGGCATGCGCGTGAGATCGACGTTGCGTTTTTCGCCAGGCTGGAAACGCTCAAAGACAAGCGCATCCGGTGCAGCCAGCGTGCCGAGGAAAATATCCAGCGTATCGCCGGTGCAGTTTTCCAGCTCGAGCTGGTAGGCAGATTTTATTTTTTTCACAGCCACAGCCGCACCGGCAGCGCCAGCGGCGAGCCCAAAGGCGGTGGCGATGGTTTTCAGTTTTGACATGGGATTCATCCTTTCGTGATCGGCGATTCTTACGATTTATGATTGTTCTTTCGCCACAGAAATGCTATAATAATAACAGAAAATGGAGCCACCAGAGGACGGTTGGCCGATTATGCTACAAAAGTAACCGTAACCTTTGGACTGGGGCGGTTACTTTTTTTGTCCAAAATGAAAGCCGATTTCAAGGGCCATCAGCACGAGGCTGATCAAACCAATGACCTCTAAGATCTCCATGACCTCACCCCCTTCATCCGAAGATGTCCGGGGCCAACCGCCCACCATCGTGGTGACTCGCAAGAACAGTATACCATATCTGACGCTCTGGTGGGCGTCTTTTTTCTTGCCGGAAATCCTGCGCCGACGAAAACTTTTCACAGCAGCGTTTCTCTGCTATACTGGTTACTGACTACACTATCCATTTCAGGGGGAATTGCCATGGTTCTTTTGGAAGCGCGCCATCTGCACGCGAGTTTCGGCGAGCGCGTATTGTTTGATGATCTGGGGCTCGCTGTCAACGAGGGCGACAAGATCGGTCTCATCGGCACCAACGGCGTCGGCAAATCGACGCTTTTGGCGCAGCTTGCCGGGGTGGATCTCGGGCCGAAAAGCGAGATGCTGACCTCCAATCAGCTCGTCATGGAATATCTGCCGCAGAATCAGCCAATGAACGAAGACCTCACAGTGCTGGCGCAGGTTTTCCAGGGAACGTCGCCACTTTTGGCGGTGGTGCGCCGTTACGAAGAAGCCCTCGCCGCCGTCAGCCGCGATCCTGAAAACGCTGCAGCGACGCAGGAGCTGCTCGACACCCAGGATGCCATGGACCGCGAGGACGCCTGGCAGCTGGAGTCGAACGCCAAAAGCATCCTGCACCGGCTCGGCATCGACGACGTGTCGCAGAAGATCGCCACCCTCTCCGGCGGCATGCGCAAGCGCGTGGCGCTGGCAGCGGCGCTGATCCGTCCGGCGAATCTGCTGCTCCTCGACGAGCCGACGAACCACCTCGATTACGAGACGATCCGCTGGCTGGAACGCGAGCTCCACGAGCGCAAAACGAGCTTCATCATCGTCACCCACGACCGCTATTTTCTCGACCGCACGACGAACGTTATCCTCGAGCTCGATGGCGGCAAGCTCTACCGCTACAGCGGCAACTACTCCACCTTCCTCGAAGAAAAAGCCGAGCGCGAAGCAGACGAGGCCCGCCGCGCCGAAAAGCTGCGCCGACTCTACAAGCAGGAGCTGGCCTGGATGCGCAAGGGCGTGGAAGCCCGCCGCACGAAACAGAAAGCGCGCAAGGAGCGCTTCTACGAGATCGAAGGCCAGCTCACCCACGAGCACGAGGACACGCTCATGCTCGATTTTGTGAACGCCCGACTCGGCAAGAAGATCATCGAGTGCGAGCATCTCGCAAAAAGCTTCGACGGTCGCCCGATCTTCCACGATTTCACCTACGCCTTCGTGAAAAATGACCGCATCGGCGTCGTCGGGCCAAACGGCATTGGCAAAACGACGCTCCTGGACGTGCTCGCCGGACTCACTCCGGCAGACAGCGGCCGTCTCGACGTCGGCGAAACGGTGAAGATCGGCTACTACAAACAGCAAAATCAGGATCTGCCAATGAACCAGAAGGTGCTCGATTTCATCCGCGATCACGGCGAATACATCCACCGCGCCGACGGCTCCCATCTTTCGGCGAGCCAGATGCTCGAAGCCTTCCGCTTCCGCCCGGATCAGATCCACGGGCCGATCTCGAGCCTCTCCGGCGGAGAATGCCGCCGTCTCTATCTGCTCTCGATCCTCATGGAGCAGAACAACGTCCTCTTCCTCGACGAGCCGACCAACGACCTCGACATCGGCACGCTGCAGGTGCTCGAGGATTATCTCCAGCATTTTCCAGGACCGATCGTCGCCGTCAGCCACGACCGCTACTTTCTCGACCGCATCTGCACGAGCATTCTCGCCTACGAGCCCGACGGCAGCCTGAAGCGCTACAGCGGCGATTTCACCAGCTATCTCGAAAAGCGCCCAGAGCCTGTCGTGCAAAAAGAAGAGTCGCCGAAAAAAGAAAAGGCCAGCCGCCCAAAGCAGCCAGCCAAGCTCAAATTTTCCTACAAAGAACAGCGTGAGTACGAGACGATCGAAGAGGACATCGCCGTTCTCGAAGAAGAGATCGCCCGCCTCGAAAAAGAAATGGCAGAATGCGCCACCCAGTATTCCAAGCTGTTGGCCCTCACCGAAGAGCGCGACGCCAAAGCCAGCGAGCTCGACGCCAAAATGGACCGCTGGGCCGAGCTCGAAGAAAAGCACGAATGCATCCTCGCACATTAAGGAGATCCATCATGGCAGAAAAACCAAAGATCCACACAACCTATCATTTCATCGATCTCTACGACGACTGGTCCGACTACGACTACGCCGAAAAAGAAAACAACATGGAGCAGATCGACAAATACAACTTCGCCACCGCCAACTGGGACTACGATTTCGCCAGCCTGGAAAGCCGCACCTACGAAATCCTGCACGCGCTGACGACGCTCTCCGATGAGGAGATCGCAGAGATCATGGTGCGCCACGAGCGCCGCGTCAATCCGTGAAGGTGACAGCGCGCAGCCCCATCGAATAATACAGCGGAATGAATTTGACGAGACTCATCCAGCGCTCGCCGTTCACCGAATCGACGAGATGCACGCGAAAGCCGCTGACGCCGTCGATAACGACAGCGTGCAGATTTTTATAAGGATGGTATTCCCGTCCGTCGATCTGCCAAACGCTCGCTTCGTCGCGCGCAGCCAGCTTGTCATCGACCGTCGTCCAGACGATCACAGGCTTTTTCGTGAGATGCAGCCGCAGCGCGATCTCGCTTGCCGTTGTCAGCGGATGCGTTTTCGCCTCGAGCGTTGTCGGCTGGCTATCAAGAAAGCTGTTGATGCCGCTCGCAAGCGCCTGCGGATAGCAATAGTAGCCGTCGCCAAAAGGATCGCCAATGTAGGCCGCAGTCGGATTCACGCCGCTGCCCACCGCCGCCTTCGGCAGATACTGCTGGGCGAATGTCTCCGCCGTCACCGGTGCGCCAAGATAATCGAGCGCCGATGCCGCCGCCACCGCTTCGCAGCCGTTCGGCAGCGTCGGATACTGGCTGCGGCCTGTCACGCCCAGCTGCACCGGCACCGCCAGCGCAGCCACACAGACGATCACCAGAAGCACCAGCAAAAACTTGAACGCCCGCCAGAGAAAAATGATTAGATCGCGCATTCGTCCTTCATCCTTTCCAGTCAAAATTCAGTACCCCCATTATGCACGAGGAGGGCGCCGCTGTCAAATCTTCCTGTGCGCGCCACAACCGGCGCTGCGAAAAGATGAAAAATCCGCTCTGTTCAAGCCGCGCCACTTCCTCTATAATGAGAAGTATCCATGATCCCTGTTCGCCACGAAAGGAGGTTTCCCATGCCACAGCAACGCCCGTCAGCTGGTCGTCGGCCAGTCCAGACACCGCGCCGTCGTCCTGCAAATACATCGCACACGCGCACCGCAGCGCCATCCGACGTGAAAAAGTCTGCGCCGCCGCGCCGCCGAAAAAAATCGCGTCGCCACATTCCTCGCTGGCTGAAGCTTTTGATCGCGATCATCCTGCTGCCGCCCGTCTGCTGTGTGCTCGTGAACCTCTTCATCCTTGCCACGACCACCGGCAACATGGCCACGCCAGACGAGCTCGCTGACGCCGACGCCGACTGCATCGTCGTGCTTGGCGCCGGGATAGAGCCCGACGGCACGCCGAGCCCGATCCTCGCTGAACGTCTCGACACCGCCATCGTCCTCTACGAAAACGGCGCCTCCGACGAGATCATCGTCAGCGGCGGTGAGGACGCCGCGCAGAGCGAGGTCAGCGCGATGCGCAACTATCTCCTCGACGCCGATATTCCATCGATGGCCATCACCACCGACACCCACGGCATCGACACCTTCGCCAGCGTGAAAAACCTGCGCACCATCTACGATGTGCAAACGCCAATCCTCGTGAGCCAGCGTTTCCACCTCTATCGCGCCGTTTTCATCGCTGAGCAGATGGATCTCGACGCCATCGGCTGTCCGGCTTCGGAAGAAAATATCCACGACAACGGCCTGCTTCTGCGTGAATTCGCCGCCCGCCTCAAGGATTTCGCCCAGTGCAAATTTGGCGAGCTGCCGCAGGAGACACGCTCCACCGTCGGCTGATCCCTAACAACAAACAAAATCTCCGGCTTCCACCAAAATACGATGGATGCCGGAGATTTTTATGTTCAGAACATCTTCCGCTTCATCATAAAGACCACAGCGGCAGCGATCGCCGCCAGAGAAAGCGCGCCGATATACCAGACGCCAGCAGCGCTGGTTTCCCACGGCAGCGGCACATTCATGCCGAAAAAACTGAAGATCATCGTCGGGATCGTCATCACAAGTGTCACCGAGGTGAGGATCTTCATGACGGCGTTGAGGTTGTTGGAGATCACCGAGCTGTACGCTTCCATGGTCACATCGAGGATGCTCGAATACACATTGGCCATTTCGATGGCTTGTTTGTTCTCGACGATGACATCCTCCAAAAGCTCCTGGTCCTCAGGATATTTTTTCACCGACTCCAGACGCATCAGCCGCTCCAGCACCAGATCGTTGGCGCGCAGAGAATTGCTCAGATAAACCAGCGATTTGTCGAGACTCAGCAGCTTGAACAATTCCTCGTTGCGCGTGGAGCGGTGGAGCGCTTCTTCGATGCCGCCGATGGAGCGCTCGAGCATGCGCAGATACTGCAGATAGTAGGTGGCGTTGCGGTAGAGGATCTGCAGGATAAAGCGGGTTTTCTTGTAAGTGTAGAATTTCTTGATCTTGCCGCTGCGAAAATCGTCCAAGAGCTGCAGCTCGCGCAGACAGACGGTGATAATGTAGCGCTGCGTGCGGTCGCCGAGGATGATCGCCAACGGCACGGTGCCGTAGCTTTCGCCGCTCTCTTCTTCGTCCTTGTAGGGCACATCGATGATGATCAGGGTGTACTCGTCGTCGGCATCGACACGTGCGCGCTCGTCTTCGTCCAGCGCAAAGACCAGATCCTGCAGCTCAATACCGTAATGGGCGCTGACGTCCTGCACTTCCTCCGGCGTCGGCGCGATCAGACAAACCCAGTTGCCGTCGCAGTAATCGCGCACCTGTGTGAAATGTCCGAGCGCTTCTGATGTTTTGTAAATGGCTTTCATTATCATCCCTCCTTGCGTTCTGCGCACAGTCGGCGCTGCACGTCAACCTCTTCAGTGTACGTGGCTGGCCGCGCGGCGTCAAGCAAGAGGATATAAAGAAGCTGTAAAGATTTTGTCCACAAAAAAAGCTGCCCACCAGAAGATGGACAGCTGTGCTTACACTATGAAATTATTTCGACAGCACTTCGACGGTGACGTTGGCAACACCCTTGGAGATCATACCGATGTCGCTGGCTGCCTGATAGCTGAGGTCGATGACACGACCTGCGCCGAATGGACCACGGTCGTTGATGCGAACGACGACGGATTTGCCGGTGTCGGTGTCGGTGACGCGGCAAACGGTGCCAAATGGCAGGGTCTTGTGGGCAGCGGTGTAGTCGTACATGTTGAAGATTTCGCCGCTGGCGGTGTAGTTGCCCTGAGCACCGGAGCCATACCAGGTGGCGAGGCCGCTTTCATAATAGGTGTAGTTGCCTTCGCTCTCGCCAGTGGTGTCGTTTTCTGCGACGATGAGGCTGACTGGCTGGCTGGCGTCGATGGCAGTAACGCTGATTCCGCCGACGCCGTTAGCGGTGACGCTGGCATTGGTGAAGAGCGACTGGAAGAAATCCAGGCCGGTCTGCAGCGAGCCGTTGACGTTGCTGTAGGCGTAGGAGCCAGCTGCGGTGGTGAGCACGCCGCCTGCTGCGTCGATCTTAACGGTGAGGCTGGCGCCGCCGTAAACGAGGACGATCTGCTGACCGCCAGTGATCTGCTGCCATTCTACATCAACGCCGACACCGTTCAGCGCGCTGCGCAGCGGCAGAACACTTGGGGTCTGTGGCTGAGCTGGCTGAGAATTTTCCGGCGTGCTGACATCTGGCACGGTGACAACTGGCGCGCCGTCAACATAGGCGGTATTGCTGTCGACAGCGAAGGCGCTGAATGGCGCTGCCACGGAACCAACAGCGACAATAGCAGTCGCGGCGACGAATTTGCGGATATACTGATTCAAAGAAAACACTCCTTATTCCTCACTGATAAAATAATCTTTTACTATTATATCAGATGGAGTGCGTGTTATGATTTACAATTCAGAGACATAATCTTTACAGATTGTCATTTTTCCGGACAAAAGTTACAGACTCACACTGTAGCCTCGCGCAGGATGTCAGCGACGGCGCTCGCAATGTCCGAAGCGATGGTGCCGATGGCGCCACGGGTTTCTGCCAGACGCATGCCGGCAAGGCCGTGGGCGAGCACGCCCATGCAGGCGGCGTCGAAGGCTTCCATGCCCTGGGCGGCAAAAGCAGCGATGACACCTGTGAGCACGTCACCGCTGCCGGCGGTGGCGAGAGCAACGCTGTCGCACGGATTGATGGCGTAGCGGCCATCTGGCGCGGCAATGATGGTGTTGTGGCCCTTGAGCACGAGCACGCAGTGGAAGCGCTCGGCAACGCGGCGCGCGTAGTTCAGCCGATCCGACTGGATCTCGGCGCTGGAAAGCCCGAGTAAACGCGCCATTTCGCCAGGATGCGGCGTGAGGATGCAGCGAGCGGCGGTGTTTTTGAGAATGGTTCCGTCGCCTTCGCCGATCATGTTGAGGGCGTCGGCATCGAGGACGACGGTGCTTTCGGCCTGCCTGAGCAGGGAGTAGATGGTTTGTTTTTTCTCTTCGCTCTTGCCGAGGCCGGGACCGACGATCTGCACGCTGGTGTTGGCGAGGAGCCAGTCGAGGGCTGGCTGATTTGGCCAGGCGACGGGTTTCATCATGACCTCCGGCGCGGCGGCGGCTGCTGGCGCGTAGATGCCCTTGTCGATGAGCGCGGTGACAAGTCCGGCGCCACTGCGCAAGGCTGAGGTGGCGGCGAGAACGCAGGCGCCGCTCATGCCGACGCTGCCGGCGATGAGGCCGACGTGCCCGAAGCGGTTTTTGTGGCTGCCCTTGGCGCGGGATGGCAGCTTTTCGCGCAGCATATCGGGCGTGAGGAGCTGGCCCTGGATCTCAGCCTGGTCGGCGACTTCGACAGGGATGCCGATGTTCAACACGCGCAGCTGCCCGATGAATTCTGCGGCATCGCCAAGAAAAAGGCCCTGCTTCGGCCAGGCGAGGGTGTAGGTATAGTCAGCACGCACAGCGGCACCGCAAACCTGGCCGCTGTCGCCAGCAAGGCCAGACGGAATGTCGACGGCGACGCGCAAAATGCGCTTGTCGTTGAGGACGTCGCAGACGGCGCGCGAAAGCTCGCCGAGATCGCGCGAGAGTCCTGTGCCGAAGAGACAGTCGACGGCGATGTCGCTGAAATTGAGCTGGGCTTTGAGCACTCCGATCCGCGAGAGGCCGTCGACTTCGATGATCTTCACAGGCAGCCGCTCGAGGATGTCGCGGTTGGCCTGATGATCCGCCGAAAAGCGGCGTTCGCCGTCGATGACGATGACGACGGCGACTTGCGCTGCACCGGCGAGATGCAGCTGACGCGCAAGCACCAGGCCGTCGCCGCCGTTATTGCCGCAGCCACAGAGAATGGTGATACGCTTTTCGTAAAGCCCGGGAACGTCGCGCTCAAGCTGCCTGAGAATGGCGATCCCAGCATTTTCCATGAGCACCAGCGAGGGGATCCGCCAGGTTTCGATGGCGGTCCGATCGAGCTGGCGCATTTCTTCATTGCTCACCAAATACATCCGCTATCCCTCCAATATGATCATGGCGACGGCGACTGAGCGTTCGTGGCTGATGCTGCAGTGCACCGTCTTCACCCCTTTGGCGGTGGCCAGCTCCTGGGCGCTGCCGTGCAGCGTGACCACTGGCGCGCCATCGGGGCGGTTGGTCGTTTCAATATCCTGCCAGCCCACCTGGCCAATGCCGGTGCCAAGGGCTTTCGCCACCGCTTCCTTCACGGCGAAGCGCGCGGCGATGCGGGCTATGTCCGGCTGGGGCTGGAAGTGACGCTGTTCGTTTTCTGTAAAAATGCGCGCAGCAAACTGAGCCGGTCTCTGCGCGCAGAGATCTGCAATGCGGTCAAGGGCGACCACATCGACGCCGATACCGAGGATGCTCATCAGGCGCCGATTGCTTCGCGCACGACGTCGGCGATGGCGTTCGCAAGCTGCTCGATCTCGGCCTGGTCCTTGCCTTCGACCATGACGCGCAGGAGCTGTTCGGTGCCAGAAGCGCGCACGAGCACGCGGCCGTCTTCACCGAGCTGTGCTTCTGCTGCTGCGATGGCGTCGCGAATGGCTGCCACATCCTGCCAGCCGTGCTTGTCGCGCACGCGGACGTTGACGAGCACCTGCGGCAGGCTGGTCATGGCCTGATCGGCGAGCTTGGAAAGCGGCAGGCGCTTGTGGTTCATGATATTGAGGAGCATGATGGCGCTGATCATGCCGTCGCCGGTGCTGTTGTATTCGCGGAAAATGATGTGTCCGCTCTGCTCGCCGCCGATGACAGCGCCGGTTTTCTGCATTCCTTCGTTGACGTAGCGGTCGCCGACGCCGGTTTCCACGAGGTCGATGTTGGCGCCTTTCATGGCGAGCTTGAGCCCGAGGTTGCTCATCACGGTGACGACGAGCTTGTTTTCGGCGAGGCGGCCTTCTTCCTTCATGGCGAGGGCATAGATGGCCATGAGGCGGTCGCCGTCAACGATGCGGCCTTTTTCGTCGACTGCCAGGAAGCGGTCGGCGTCGCCGTCGAAGGCGAGGCCGGCATCGGCGCCTTCTTCGAGAACGCGCTGCTGCAGCTGTGCGAGATGGGTGGAGCCGCAGTTGACGTTGATGTTGGTGCCGTTTGGACGGTCGCCAATCATGGTGACGTTGAGATTGGCGCGGGTGAAAACTTTTTCGGCGATGTAGCTGGCGGCGCCGTTGGCGCAGTCGACGACGATGTGATAGTCGCGGCCGTTGACGCTCATGAGCTCATCGAGGTAGTCGGTGTAGGCATCGATGGCTTCGGCAACCTGGGCATAGCGGCCGATGTTTCTGCCGCTGGCTTCGGTGATCTCCACCTCACCCTGGAGCGCTGCTTCGATGGCGGCTTCCTGGTCGTCGCGCAGCTTGCTGCCGCTGGCGCTGAAGAATTTGATGCCGTTGTCTTCAAATGGATTGTGGCTGGCAGAGATGACGGCGCCGGCGAGGGCCTTGAACTTGCGCACGAGGAAGGCGACGGCTGGCGTTGGCACGACGCCGGCGCTGATGACCTGGATACCGACGGAGGTGAGACCGGCGGTCAGCGCGCATTCGAGCATCTGTCCGGAAATGCGGGTGTCGCGGCCGACGATGATGACGCCGGTCTTGCCGCCGTTTTCTTCGAGGAAGACGCGGCCGGCGGCCTGTCCGAGTTTCATTGCGAGTTCGGCGGTGAGCACGCTGCCTGCTTGGCCACGCACGCCGTCTGTTCCAAATAATTTAGCCATAATGGTTCTCCTTTTTTCAATAAGTTGTTGTTGTATGATCTGTCGGATCCGTTGCAGGATCTGTGGTGGTTGTCGGATAAAGGGTCACTGTATCAGGGCTGATCGCGTCAACGACGAGTCCCTCCACGCTGGACAACTGCACCTGCGCAGTCGTTGCGCCAGTCGGCGTCTGCTCAACGAGGACATAGGCGGTGAGGGAATCGCCGGCGTCCTGATAGCCAGGCTGCATGTGGTAGGTGACCTCGACCATCTGCACATCTGCATAAACGCTGGACGCTGCGGCGCCGCTCAGTGCCACCGGCAGCATGCGCACGCCGCTGGCGTTGTCGTCGTCAGCAGCGGTGGTGACGCTCAGGGTGACGCTGACGCTCTCCGGCGTTGTCACGGCGTCGCTTTCCAGGGCGACGCTGAGGGTGGTGGTCTGACTGATCTGCGAAAGATCGATGGCGGCGGTGCGGACGCTCTCTATAGCCGCGAGATCCTCTGGCCCGCCGGAAACGGTGGCTGTCTCAGGCTGGATGCTGACGCTCTCGATCTGCACGCCCTGCGGCAACTGACCGACGAGGTTGGCCTGGATCGGCACGGTTTTTTCGGTGTCGCTCTGGCTGGTCTTGATGGAAAGGCTGACCTGCGCCGGCAGCGCCTGCAGGCGCTCGTCGTTGATCGGATTGCCGGCGATGTCGTAGAACTGGACGTCGACATTTTGCTTGCTGTCGTCGTAGATGCTGGCGAGATCGACGCTGACGCCGACGCTGTCAACTTCGGCGAGGAGGGCGGCGTCGTCAGAGGTGACGAAAACCTTCTGCGGCTCGACGCTCATGTCCTCCAGCGTGACGCCGCCCGGCAGCGTGCCGGTGGTGTTGATGTCGACGCTCATTTCGCTGCCCTGAAGGGCCTCCACCTGCACATTCACCATGCTCGGATTGGTGCGGGCGAAGTAGACTTCATTCGGCAGCGTCACCTGCACAGGCAGGGCATGCTCGCCTTCCTCCACGTCGGAAAGATCGACGCTGGCTTTGAAGTCGCTGCCAGACAGGGCATTCAGCCGATCCTGCCGGCCCATGACGCGGACTTTGACGGTCTCCTCGCTGAGGCTGGCGGTTTTGTCGACAGGAAGATTTTCCATCTCGAGCTGCACCTCGTAGGTGTGCTGCGCGAGAGGATCCTGCTGGGTGCCGACATAGAGCCAGAGCACGATGGCGATGGCGAGAGCGATGAGCTTGAGCATTCTTTTGTTTTCGGTCATTTTCATTTACGGAACACCTTCTTCAGGCGGCGCGCCAGGGAGCCATCCTCCGGCGTCTGCAAAAGCTCGGTCATGGTCTGGATGAGGGCTTCCTCGCTGAGATTGTAGCGCAGGCGGCCGTGCTCGGCGATGCTCATGGCGCCGGTCTCTTCGCTGACGACCATGACGACGGCGTCACTGACCTCCGACAGGCCGATGGCGGCGCGGTGGCGGGTGCCGAGCTTCATGGAAATGCTCTTGTTTTCAGAAAGCGGCAGGAAGCAGCTGGCGGCGCGGATCTGGTCGCCGGTGATGATGACGGCGCCATCGTGCAGCGGGGTGTTGACGATGAAGATGTTGCGCAACAGCGACGTCGAAAGGATGCCGTCGATGGCGATGCCGGTGTCGATGTATTCCTTGAGCCCGTTTTCGCGGGTGACGGCGATGAGCACGCCGGTGCGCGAGGCGCTGGCGGCGGTCATGCAGCCACAGATCTGCTGCACCTGATGGGCGACAAGGTCGTTGTCCGAAAGATGACGGCTGCGCGCAAAGATGCCGCCGGTGCCGAGCTGCTCCAGGGCACGCCTGAGCTCCGGCGCAAAGACGACGGGAATGGCGACGATGAACATGGTCTGCAGCTGCACGAGCACCCAGTTGACGGTGGAAAGCCCAAGCACATCGCTGAGCACGGAAAACACGAGCAGCACACCGACGCCCTTGGCCAGCGGCATGGCGCGCGTGCCGCGCATGATCTCGAGGATCTTGTACACCGCAAAGGCGATGATGGCAATGTCGAGAATATTGATGACAAAGATCGACCACGGAGAATTGGTCAAGAGACTGATCATGTTCCTGCGCTCCCTTCTGCTGCTCTTTGCGGGCAGTATATTCTAGTAGCATTGTACAACAACCGGCGGCCAATTGCATTACGTTTTCGGCGAAAAAACAATTTTTCAGAATTTCTTAAAAGCCACAACCCGACGCTGTGAAGATTTTTAGGCGGATTTAAGGTTGGTCCTCTATGCTTTTTGGGACAAACTACGCTATACTATAAGAAACCGACCAAAGGAGGAATCTTCATGCAGATTCTCATTGTTGAAGACGAGCGCGCGCTTTCCGACGCGATCGCACAGCTTTTGAAAGATCAGCACTACGAGGTGGACTGCGTCTACGACGGCCGCAGCGGCCTCGATTACGCCAGAAGCGGACAATACGACCTCATCATCCTCGACGTTATGCTGCCGCAGATGGACGGCTTCGACGTCGTCAAAACCCTGCGCCGCGAAAAGATCTCCACGCCGGTGCTCATCCTCACCGCCCGCGAAGCCACCCAGGACAAGATCACCGGCCTCGACTGCGGCGCCGACGACTACATGACCAAGCCCTTCGTCTACGAGGAGCTCTTCGCCCGTGTGCGCGCCCTCACGCGCCGCGTTGGCGAGGTGGTATATGAGGCGCTCTCCTTCGGCGATCTCACCCTCGATCTCGAAAAAGCCGAGCTGCGCTGCGGCGAAAAGGCCGTGCACCTGGGCTACAAGGAATTTGCCATCATGAAACGCTTTCTGCAGCATCCGCAGCTCTCGATCAGCAAGGAGGAGCTCATCGTCAGCGTCTGGGGCAGCGATTCTGACGCCGGCGAAAACAACGTCGAGGTCTACATCTCCTTCCTGCGCAAAAAGCTCCACTTCCTCGGCTCGCGCGTGCAGATTGTGACGATGCGGCGCATCGGCTATCGCATCGAGGACACCGCGTCATGAACCGGCTCGCCGCGCTGCGCCGGCGTTTCATCGTCGTCGTCATGGCGACCATCACGGTGATGCTCTTGTTTATCGTGCTGGTCATCATCGCCGGCAATGTGCAGCATTACAAAAACGTCGCCTTTGAATCGCTGCACAGCCTCATCAATTTCACCAACCCTGTCAACACCTTCTCCTCCGACGATCCTGGCGCCGAGCGCTTTCAGGACGCCAACCGCTCCGACGACCAGCCGCTGACTGTGGGAAATGCCGATCCCGGCGACACCATGCCGGAGTCTGATCCGCCGCCGAGCACCAGCTCCCGCCTTGACGCCGAAGACCAGAAGGCCGCCCTCGCCCTGCCGGGCATTGTCGTCGCTCTGGGTGAAGACGGCGCCGACGCCGAGGTCATCTTCTCGCGCAACATGGACACCTCCGACGCCACCGTGCAAAAGCTCGTGAGCGCCGTGCTCAGTGCCGCCGAAAGCGAAGGCACCCTCGCCGAATACGACCTCTCCTACAGCATGCGCCAGACCCCTGAGGGCACCAAGATCGCCTTTGTCGATCGCAGCTACGAAACCTCCAACATCCGCAGCCTGCTGCTCTGGAGTCTGCTGGGCTTTGTGGCAGCGTGGCTCGCCTTTCTCTTCCTCGTCTGGCGGCTGTCCAGCTGGGTCTTCCGCCCTGTCGAAGAAGCCTGGTCGCAGCAGCGCCAGTTCATCGCCGACGCCAGCCACGAGCTGAAAACGCCGCTCACCGTCATCCTCGCCAATTTGCGCATTCTCGGCAACCACCGCGAGGACACTATCGCCAACCAGATGCGCTGGATCGAGAGCAGCGACCAGGAAGCCCTGCGCATGAAAAAGCTCGTCAGCGACATGCTGCTGTTGGCGCGCAACGACGCCGACGAAACCCAGCCCCTGGCCACAGAGCCGGTGCTCTTCAGCGACATCGTCCTGGGCGCGATCCTGAGCTTTGAATCCGTCGCCCTCGACAACAGCCTGCGCATCCACGACGAGATCACCCCGGATATTGTCGTGGACGGCGACAAGGCACAGCTCGAGGAGCTCGTCGGCATCCTCCTTGACAACGCCTGCAAATACGCCGCGCCGGAAAGCGTCATCAGCGTGCGGCTGACGCGCCAGGAGCGCAGCGTCCACCTCGCCGTGCACAACAAGGGCGACGCCTTTGACGGCGACGCCCTTGCCCACCTCTTCGAGCGCTTCTATCGCCTCGATCAGTCGCGCACCCGCCAGACTGGCGGCTACGGCCTCGGCCTCGCCATCGCCGACAGCATCTGCCAGCGCCACCAAGGCCATATCTCCGCCGCCAACGAAGACGAAGGCGTCACCTTCCACGTCACATTGCCCATCGCGCAGCGCGAACGCGGACGCCAGCACTGGAAATGATCACCCACAGCGCTCATAAAGCAGATAAGAGCACTTTCCTGGTTTTCGGAAAGTGCTCTTATCTTTTGCAATGGCCAAACGTTCCTAGTTCAACCGCACCACAATATAGTCTCCGGCGATCTGCACGCAGCCTTGCTGTGGATAGGCGGGCATGGTTTCGCTGACGCCGCTGGTGGCGCTGTTGACTTCCTCGGGCATGTCGTCGAGGTAGACATAATTCGGCAGGGCGCTGAAACGGTTCAACAGGTAGCCATAGCTGTACTGGGTGCGATAGGTGCCCATATTGAGCGCGCCGGTGAGGGTGATCTCCGACAGCTCTGGCGTCACATCAAGCAGGGCGTCGCCATTGGACGAGCCGACGAGGACGACGGCAAGCGACGGGGAATAGCCGGGCACGCTCTGGATCATCGTGGCGAGGCGGTTGGAATAGGCCTCGATCTGGGTAAAGCCGAGCTCCATCTTGAGATAGGCTTTGTTGTCGGTGACGATGTAGTTGTACGCCGTCAGCGCCATGGAAACGATGACGATCCAGCTCATCAGGCTCTGCAGGGCGCTGCGCAAGGGCCCCATTTCGTCGGCATGGGTGGCAGCAAAGCTGGCCAGCGCCAGCGGCAGGATCAGCGCGTAGAGCAGGCCGTAGATCATGAGATCGTGCACAGCAGCGCCTGCCACCATGATATGGATGAGGCTTCCCGCCAGCGGATAGAGCCCGACCAGCACCAGCGCCAAGAGCCCCCGCAGCACGCCGACCTGCCGCCGCAGCAAAAGCGTCGCCAAAAGCACGACGCCGCTCACCCAGGCAGCGATCACAAGGAGCGGAATGAAGCTGAAATTCCAGCCCAGCTCATTTTGCAGAAAATACGTTTCGTAGGATTCCAGACTCTGGCGCACCAGCTCCGGCAGCTCTGAAAGGGACAGGCTCCCCATGCTGGAAATGCCCATGTAGTCCGACAGGCCACCGCTCGCCATCGTCGCCAGCCGCGCCACCGCCATATAGACGACAATACCCAGCGCCAGCGTCGCCACCATCTTCACCCCGCGCAGCAGGGTGCGCCCGAAGGACGCACGCCCCTCCAGACAGTCGAAAAGCAGCGCCCCCACCATCAGCACCGCCGCCACAGGAAAGTAGCTCTGGTAGATGCCCATAGAAAGGATCAAGAGGATCGTCCCCAGCGGCAACCCCCAGATCGGCATGCGCCAGACAGCATACGCCGCCAACGCCGCCAGAAAGAGCCCGAAGAAATACGCGTCCGCCGTGAACATATAGGTAAACGTCGCCGCCACCGTCGGAAACGCCGTGCAAAGCGCCGCAGTAATGACGATCGCCAGCAGCTTTTCGATGCGCAAAAGACGCGTCGTGATACAGACCGTTCCCGCCAGACAGAGCAGGCTCAGAACACCCTGCAGCCACGGCATATTGTAATCGCCGTCCCACGCCAGCACCAGCGGCAAAAACCAGCGCCCAGAGGCCGTGCCATAGTCGCACTGGAAGAGATGAAAGACCGCGTCGTGATTGGGAATGAGATTCGTGAACAGATACAGGTGGCAGACAAGCCCCATGACCACCCCTGCAAAAAAGCTCTGCTTCGTCGCCGCAGGAAGCCGCGCCCAAAAGCGCGCAAAGGCAGTATCAGGCATCGGGATCATCGTTTTTCGCCTCCTTGATCGTCTGGCTCACAAGATAGCGCGGGCGGTCCTTGCTTTCGATGTAGATCTGCGCAATGTAGTAACCGATGATGCCCAGGCTGATCATGATGATGCTGCCAATAAATAAGAGCAGGATGATCACCGTCGTAAAGCCATCCGCCGCGCCGCCGCTCGCCCAGTTCACCAGCGTTTGCACACTCATCACCAGCGCCAGCAAGAGAAACAGCCCGCCGCAGACCGTCACGATCTGCATCGGTGCCGACGAGAACGCTGAAATATTCGCCAGCGCATAGCGGAACAGCGACGTCGCCGAAAAATGGCTCTCGCCAGCCGCCCGCTCTCGCACCGAAAACGGCACATCGATCGTACGGAAGCCGACCCAGCCCACCAGCGCCCGGAAAAATGTCTTGCGCTCCGGCAGCGCCAGCAGCACATCGACAACACGACGGTCCATCAGCTTGAAATCCGACGAGCGGCTCATGTCGATCTTCGCTGCGCGGCTCATCAGCTTGTAGAAGCATTTCACAGCCAGAGAGTGGGCCACGCTCTCGTGGCCGCGGTCCTCCTTGACGCCGTTGACCACCTCGTAGCCCTCCTGCCAGAGCGCGTACATCTCCACCAGCTTTTCCGGCGGATGCTGCAGATCACAGTCGATCACCGCGCAGCAATCGCCTTCCGCCGCCGCCAGGCCAGCGAAGATCGCCGCCTCCTTGCCGAAATTGCGCGAAAAGCGCAAGCCCCGCACATGCGCGTCCAGCGAATGTGCCAGGCCGATCGCCTGCCAGGTGTCGTCCTTCGAGCCATCGTCCACAAAGATCAGCTCGTAGGGAATCTCCGCCTCCGAGAGGATCTTCCCCAGCTTTTCCGCCGTCCAGACAGCCGTTTGTTCTTCATTATACGCAGGTACAATCACAGAAAGCATCGTGCGCCTCCTTTCTGATAATTAGTAATGATTAATGGAGGTTGGCTAGAGATCGATACGCCGCGCCGCGGCGCATCGACTCTAGCCTATTTTATAATCAGGAGCCTTGCGCACAGCTGGAGTATTTTCGCTTTGGCCCGACAGGGACAAAGCATTTCACAATTAATCATTACTAATTACTAATTAAAAATTAGATCTTTTTGTACACCAAAAGCCCCGTCAGATAATTGACAACAACAACAACAACGCCCACAACGATCTTCGAGATATACTCGCCGATCCCCAGCATCTCGACCATCACAGCCAAAAGCGCCGTCTCCAGCCCCAGCGAAAACACACGCGAGAGCACAAACGCCGTCGCCTCGCGAATGCTCCGCCGCGACGTCGATTTATACACCCAGGCCGCGTTGGCGAAATACGCAAAGGCCACCGCCCCAGCCCAGGCCAGCACATTGCTGGCAATATAAAACATGCCCAGCCAGCTGAGCAGAAAATATAAAATATAATTGATCAGCGTCGTGCAGCAGCCAACGATCAGATAATGCCACTGCTCCTCGTATTTTTTCAGTAACGCCCGAAGCGCCACAGCAACCCCTCCATTCTCTGCCCACAAGCACGCGCGCGTGCCCCATGGGTATTTGGGTATCGGCTTTATCTTAACACCATCCAGCGCAGAGGGCAAGCCTTCGCTCAGAAAGGAGCAGGCGCGCGTACGTGCGCGCGCGTGCTCCCTCTGGGTGTGCCCCATGGATATATCCTTGGGGGTATCGGGTAAAAAATATTGTAGCACAAATTTCCCGATCACGCCGACTTTCACTAAAGCTGATACTGCATTGTCTGAACCAATATTTTAACCGCAGACACAAAAATGACGCGCGGCGATTGCTACGCGTCGTTTTTGCGGAATATAGGAAAGGAAAGCAGGATTGTCAGTTGCGGTCGTTCTCCAGCTTTTCCTGGAAAAGCTTTGAGAACGTGAAATTGTCTGAGTAGTATTTCGTGATCGGGTGCTTGTAGCGTTCCACTGGCACCGGACGTTTGTGGTAGCGGGTGCTCCCGTCCGCCGCTTTTTCCCAGACCAGCCAGGCCAGGAATTCGTCGTTGTTGCGCGTTGGATAATCCTCGCGGAAATGGCCGGCGCGGCTTTCCTTGCGCAGGAGCGAGCCACGCAGATAGAGTTCGCTGATAAAGGCGATGCCCCGCACCTCGATGAGCTTCAGCAGATAGTGCGGATCCGCCGCCTTCATCTGTGGCAAGAGCTCGCGCTGGATCGTCTGGAGTTTTTCCAGTGCCTCGGAGAGCGACCGCTCGCTCTTGATAATCGAAACCTCGTATGGGAAGAGCACTTCCTGGATCTTTCGCAGCACGTCGTGTGGCGCCAGACCACCCTCGCCCATCTGTGCAAAGAGGGCAGCTTTCTTCTCAGCGATCCGCGCTTCGTCCAGCGTCGCCTCCTCTGCCGGTGTGTCGGTGAGCAAGCGGGCGATCGTTTCACCAGTGCGATAGCCACCGCTGGCCGTCGTTTCTAATGCGAAGCCGCCCATGTACACGCCTGGGTCGAGGCTGCGCGCTGTGCCTGCTGCATACAGCCCCGGCACACCGGTGTAGCCGTCGAGATCGGCCTCGATACCGCCAAAACCGCAGGTCAGCTGCGGAATCCACTCGCTGTTTTCCTTAAACATATCGATGCCCAGAGCGCAGAGCTTGTCATAATTGAGCTTCTGCCAACCGTCCTGCGGCTTTAAGAGCACCATGTCGTCAGGATTGACGGCGCTGATATCCAGATAGAACGGCCCGTTGCCCTTGCGATGCTCGATGGCCATGGCGATCGTCGTAAATTTCGGATCAGTGTTTGCGCCAAGCACCGGAGAATACGGATCCATCAGCGGTTCGCCCTTGCCATTGACCACCTTCGCGCCCAACGGGAAGAGCGCCGTCTGACCTTCCCAGCCGAAAAGCTTCGGCACATTCCAGACGCGGCCGAACTCAAAGTTCGCCAGCTTACAGCCAGCCTTGAACGCCAGCTCCGCACCTTCGCCTGTCGTCGTATTTTTGCCGTAGGACGTTTTCCAACCGGTCCAGCCTGTCGCCAGGATCACCGCACGCGCCTCGATCACAAGGAAGTCACCGCTGCGCGTGTCAAAGCCAATGGCGCCGACCACGCGCTCGCCGTCTTTGAGCAGCTCCGTCATCAGCACACGGCCCATACGGCGCACACCGCGCTCGTTCACCTCGCGCACGAGATTTTTCGCCATGTCCTCGCCGCCCTTGCCCTTATACTGAGCCGGATACAGTTTCACATGCGGCAGCCCGCGCTACGGAATGCCCTTATAGCTGCCGTCCTCCTTCTTGAAGAAATGGCAGCCCAGGCGCTCGTAATCCTTCATGCGGTCGTAGGACTGGGAAAGCAGCGCTTCCACCAGCTCCTGGTCGCAGAGCCCATCGTAATAATACACCAGGTCTTCCACCCAGTCGTCGATGTTCTCGCCTGGCAGAATGACGTCAAAGTCTCCGCCGCTCATACTCATGAGCCCGCCCCAGTCAGCCGGTCCCTTGTCTACAACGAGCACATCCAGCTCCGGATTCACTTCCTTCGCGCGGTCCGCTGCCCAGAGGCCTGCCGAGCCACCGCCGATGATGAGAATGTCTGTTTTCAGACGAATGTCTTTTGTTTCCATATCTGCACCTCCACTCACTCAAAGGCCATTGGCAGCGCTTCCTTGAAAGGATGCACAAAGATCGCGCCGGCCGGGCAGAGACGTTCACATTTGAAACACGTCATGCAGTCGTCGCCATAGGCGATGAAGGCCTTGCCTTCGTCGTTCAGGCGGATCGTATCCAGCGGGCAGATCTCCACACAGGTGCCGCAGCCGATACATTTTTCCTGGTCAATGGATTGGATCATAGAAATTCCTCCTTAAAAATCGTCGCCCACAGCAGACGCCATGGGCGACAGTATGAAAAGGATGCAACAGAAAGGGAATTATTGTTCTTTCGTCACGCGTTTGCGCCATTCCAGCACAGGCTCGCCATCCTTGTCGAGGTGGATGGTCTGGAACATGCCGGTGAGCAGCGGATTCGTGTAGTCGTAGTCGATGCGCTTGTGGTTGCCGCGGGATTCTTTACGGTTGCGGCTGGTGATCGCCACTGCCTTTGCCAGATCGATCAGGTCAAAGAGCTCCATCGTGCGCATCAGCTGGTGCGCATCTTCGCAGCCAATGTCGCTCTTCGCATAGGCTTTGAGGTCGTCGAGGTATTTGATCCCGGCGCGCATCATGTCTTCGCTGCGCAGCTTCAGGCCAACGTAATCGTTCATGATCACCTGCAGGCTGGAGTTTGCTTCCAACCAGTCGGCGCCTTCCGGACGGTTCATTAGCTTGTTGTAGAAATCGATGTGCTTCTGGATGGCTGGATCGCCGGAAACATCGTATTCATCCACGGTCTTCACATATTCTGCCACGCTTTCGCCGGCAACATCGCCCCATACAGAAGCGCTCGTGATGTTGCCGCGCACATTGCCGCAGCAAATGCCGGCCGCATAAATGCCAGGCACATTCGTCGATGCGTCGAGGCCGATATCAATGCCGCGCTGAGAAAGCGAGTAGTCGTATGTCCCGAATTCGACCATACTCTTGTGCAGATCAATGCCGCGCTTGTCAAGATAATCGGTGATCGAGTCGATGCCCTCACACTTGAACTGTTTGTGCTGGTATGCATGATCTTCTTCCGTGTAGCCTGTGCAATTCATAAAGGTAGGACCAGTGCCGTTGTCCAGACGCTTGGTGAAAACACCAGGGTTGATGTCCATCAGCGCATCGCCGCGTTTGCGGTCAGGCACCTGGCAGAATGGGCTGATCGAATCGCCGTTGATATCGGAAATAACGCCGAACCAGGTCGCCTTGCCGCTGCGGGCAAAACCCTTTACGCCAGCGTGGCGATAAGGCACATCGATATTAACAAGCTTGCAGCCAGCGCGATAAGCGATCGCTGCGCCACCGGCAGCCGCTGGGCAGCTGTGGGTATTGAAGATGTAAGCTGGGTTGACGTTTGGATACATGCGCATCGCCTGCGCCGTTGCCACGAGCACCGCCTTGCACTGGATAACGACGACTTCCGGTTCGTCATCAGCAAGAATGAAGCCGATAGCGCCCACTGCGCGCCCTTCTTCATTCGTCAGAATGTCGTTGATATAGAGCTTGTTCATGATTTTGGCGCCGTTTTCGCGGGCTTTGTTCGTGAGCACGCGCTTCTGGTTGGCGCCATCGTATTTCAGATGGTAGCACTGACGGGATGGCATTGTGTGCCCTTCGAAGTTATACTTGCCGGTTGGTTTCATATTGATGCCCCATTCTTCCCAGCGCTGTACAACGCTTTCGGTGCGGCGCATCATCTTGCGCAGCATGGCAGGATCCTGCCATGGGCCGCCTTCCATGCCTTCGTTAATCTCGGAGATGACACGCTCGAAATCGTCGCCGTGTTCCGATGGAATGTAGCACATGAAGTGGTCGTTACCGCCACAGCCGGAGCCGCTGCGACGCGTGTCCGCTTTTTCTGCGACGAGTACATCCACGCCCAGACCAGCCGCCGTGATCGCACTCATGAGACCAGCGACACCGCCGCCGATGATCAGATACTCTGTTTTAATGATTTCGTCACGAACCTTGACATCCATTATTCAGCACCTCCTGCTGCAAGCTTCTTATTCTCGGCGATCTTTTCATCCGACAATTCCATCGTAAACATCATGTGAGACAACGGATAGCGCATGGTGATCGCACCCTTTGGGCAATCCTTCACGCAAGCACGGCAGTGCCAGCATTCATAAGGATATTTGACCTTCACGTGCTTCTTGCCATTTTCATCCTTCACGAAGCGAATGACGTCCAATGGGCAGATCTGCGCACAGGTTCCGCATTCAATGCATTTTTCTTTGTCAATGATTGGTGGCATACGCCAACACCTCTTTCGTAAAATTTTCTACAGACAGGTTGAACAACAAATCAGAACAGGATAGAACCAAGGCCGACCGTGATCAATGTGATCGCCAGCCAGGATATCAGTACAACCGGCGTTGCCGATTTCATGATATCCTTCGTCTGGATCCATTCATTACCATGAAGCAGGGACGCACTGGAGCTGGCTGCCGGAGTCAGGAAAGCCAGATGAACGCCCATGACGACGATGATGACAGAAAGCTGTGGATCGATGCCATTGGCCGTGCAATAACTCCAAACGATTGGCATCAGTGCCACACCGAGGGCACCGTTATTCATAACGTTGGTGACCATCGCAGCCACGAAACCGATAACGACCATGAAGAAAACAGGGCTCTTGCCGCCGAAGATCGGATTCAGAATACCCATCATCCAGTCAACGATACCACTTTCGTCCGCAGTCATCGCGGTGGACAGTGGCTGAACAGCAGCGAGCATGAAGATGATCCCCCAGGATACACCACTGTTGATGGCTTTCTTCATCTGCAACAGTGGATGACCATCCACTTTGATAAAGCACATGATCGCAACGATCAAAATGACCACGCCGCAGTTACCGATGCCATTGAGGAAGGTCTTCAGGAAAAAGCCGTTTGGCAGGAAGCTTGGCAGCAGCAGGAAAACAATGAGCAGGGCCAGGAAGAAAAGCACCAGCTTCTGAACACCCGTGAGAACGAGCGCCGTGCCATCCTTATCGAGCTGACGCGCATCGAGGTTGGCCAGCTTTGCAACATCCGGCTTGAACACAAATTTACAGATGAGGAGCAGGAGAATTGCGCAAACAACACAGGAAGTGATCGCAATCGCCATATATTTTGCATAGTCGATGCTCATGCCTGTCATGTTTTGGAAAGCACCGAGCACCGTCAATGGCACCTGTTTGAATGGGATCATCGACATCCCGACCTGCGCCGCAAAGACAATGGCGAAGATCATCATCGTTGGATAACCGTCGCCCTTCTTATAACCCACGATGTCGCAGATCGCATAGAGGATCGCCCAGCCGATCAACGCTGCCGGAGAAGCACTTGTAAGCGCGCCCAGTACGAAAATCGAAACAAGGAAAATAAATGTGAATGCCCAAGGCTTCCCTTGTACAAACTTGCGGGTAATGAACCACATCGAGATGAAACGGGAAAGACCATACTGATCGATCGCCGCACAGAAAATAAAGATAAAGAACATCATAACGACCATCTGATCACCGAAGCTCGCATTGAGCAGTGGTACCGGCTTCATGCCGCCGATAAGCATCAGCGCCAGGAGACCGACCAGGCTAGGCCAGACAATATCAACAAAGATCCAAGCATAGAGCAGACCGAGGAAGATCCCGATCAGGTTCATACCCAGTGGCGTAAGCGGCGCCACAGCAGGCAACTGGCCGAAGCCAAAAATAATGATCAATGAAATGATAGAATTGATATAGTACGCAGTGTTTTTCTTTTTTGCAACTGCCTCTGACATAACTACCTCTCCTTTATGTGAAATTTCCTTTTCAAAGATTCACGCGTACTGTGATGGCCATCAACTCTCTCACGTGATTTCTTTCCACGCCTTTATGATACATCCCATTTATGCTATCTAAAAGCCTGGTTTATCAATATAAAATATTGAGAAAAACTATGGTCCTTTTGCAGCTGTTCCCAAAAATGGCAATAGAAAAACGGCGTGTGTCCAAAACACACGCCGTCCGGCGATCATCATTCTGTTTCCATCGCTTCTACGTACTGCTGGCAGATATTGTCCAGCGCTTCCACCACACAGCACTCCGCTGCGTTCATCTCATGCGTCGCATGATGCACCCAGCCGCCAGTGATCGGGAAATCAAAACCTTCTACCTCCAGCGCTACCAGCTTATACGGGAACATACGGTTTGAGCGCAGCGATTCATCGCGCGGCAGAAAAACCACTGCGTCTGTCTGCGTTGCATATTTGCGCAGATTCAACACGTCCGTCAGCACAACAATCGACATATCCCGCTCCCTCGCGCCAAAATGCTGCGCCATGAGGAAATCCTTCGTCGGATTCATCGTTACCCGCTCGTAGCGCATCACATCCGCAAACGTCACACGCTCCTGCCAGGTCAGCGGATGATTCTCTCGCACACAAACAGAAAGCGCATCACTGTAGATCTTGTGAAACTCCAGCTGCAGCCGCTTCAGATCATTTTCCACCAGCGTTTCCTGCAGCGCATGGTAATGCACAAACGCCAGATCCAGCTCGTTCTGCGCAACCTTCTTGAGCGTCGTCTTAATGTCGTCGCGCTGCGCAAAAACATGCACGCCCTCGTACTGACGTTTGAGCTGCAGCATCGCGTCGGTGATGATATTCATCGCCAGATGGCTCGAGCCGCCAATGCGCACATCGCCGATGATCGTTTCCTCGTCGGCAGAAATATCGCGCAGGCTCTCGATCGCATCCTGGATCACTGTCGCCCGCTTCAGCACTTCCTTTCCTTCCGGCGTCAACGTCACACCGCGCTTGGAGCGATTTAAGAGCACATGCCCCAGCTCCTCTTCGAGATTGATTAGCGAGAGACTGATCGTCGACTGAGAAATATAAAGCTCCTGTGCCGCTTTGGAGATCGAGCCATATTTGTCCACGGCGATGAGAAAACGAAATTGGTTGAGTTGCATGATGGTCCTCTTTTCTCTGGCTATTCAATAAATCGTATTTATGCGATACATCTACCTTACCACAACAATTCTCCTTTGAAAAGAGAAAAAGCAGGAAATGCGCTGCATTTCCTGCTCTGTGCAAAACAAAAAACCTCCCGCTTTCGCGAGAGGTGCGTGGCGATACAGGGACTTGAACCCCGGACACTACGGGTATGAACCGTATGCTCTAGCCAGCTGAGCTATATCGCCATAAGCTGATATCCAGATTTGAACTGGAGACCTCCACCTTACCAAGGTGGCGCTCTACCGACTGAGCTATATCAGCAAATTGCGGGGACAGGACTTGAACCTGCGACCTTCGGGTTATGAGCCCGACGAGCTGCCAACTGCTCCACCCCGCGACATTGGCTACTACCCGAAAGGGTAATGGAGGGAACAGGATTCGAACCTGTGAAAGCACAGCTAACGGATTTACAGTCCGTCCCCTTTGGCCAACTTGGGTATCCCTCCAAAGGCTTGTCGGTGTTTCGTTTCCGTCCAGCCGACGAGATATATAATACCATGGTGATCCTGTGAAGTCAACGTTTTTTTGCTACTTTTTTCGATTTTTTGCCGAGTTTTTTTCAATTTCTTCATCCTGGCCATGGATCATGGCGTGGAGCTTGCGGCGCACGACTTCATCGAGTTGGGCGTCCAGCGGATTGGCGCTCTGCGGCTGGCGCGCGATGCGCGCACGCTGCGCTTCTTTCTGGGTGAAGACCATGTTGTGAAGCTCCATGGCAGAAATGCGCAGGCCGCCCTGGGCGAGGACGGTTTCCTGCTCGAGGCGGTCACTGGTGGCGACGTAGATCTTCTGATGCTTGGGTAGTCCGGCGACGAGCCGCTCAATGGCCATATCGGCGGTGACGCCTTCAGGGGTGAAGAGGATCTCGATGTAGGGATTTTCGAGGCTACTGCCGCGATTGCCTTTGACGCGCCAGCCGTCAAAAACGAGCACAGTCTCGTAGCCTGTGGCGGCGGCGTATTCACTGAGATAATCGATGACTTTCTTGCGCGCTTCTTCCAAGGATTCGTCGCGCAGCTGGGTAAGCTCGGGCCAGGCGCCGATGATGTTGTAGCCGTCGACGAAAAGCCAGGTCTTCATTGTCCGAGCTCCTCTCGGCGCACAACCTCTGAGAGCACGATACCGCAAGCGACAGACGCGTTGAGGGAATTGATCTTCCCTTTCATCGGAATGGCGACGGTAAAATCACACTGCTGCGCCACAAGGGAACGCATGCCGTGGCCTTCGCTGCCGATGACGATGGCGAGGGGTCCGGAAAGGGGCGCCTGGTAGATATTCTGGCCGTCCATGGCGGTGCCACAGACCCAGAGTCCTTCTTTTTTCAGCGCTTTCAGGGTCTGGGCAATGTTGGCGACACGCGCCACTGGCACATATGAAAGCGCACCGGCGGCGGCTTTGGCGACGGTACCAGTGAGGCTGACGGAGCGGCGCTTTGGAATGATCACGCCGTGCACGCCAAAGGCGTCGGCGTTACGCAGAATGGCGCCGAGGTTGTGGGGATCTTCGAGCTCATCGAGCACGAGCACGAGCGGTGCTTCGCCTTTGGCGCGCGCGCGTTCGAGGATCTCCTCCCACTCCACGTAGGCGGCCTCTGCCACAGAGGCGTACACGCCCTGGTGGTTTTTGCCCGGGAAAAGCTGGTCGAGCTTTTTGCGCTCCACCTGCGCCACAGGGATCTGACGCTCACGCGCGAGCTCGTAGATTTCGCGGGTGGCCTGGTGTCTGGCGCCCTTGGCGATGGTAATGCGGTTGATCTCGGTGCCGCTTTTCAGCGCCTCGATCACAGGATTGCGTCCGTATATCTCACTCATAGCATGGCCTCCAATGGTTGTGGGGAAAGATTGCGATAGTAGCAGAAATCGAGGGCCTTGTCCTGGTCCTCAGCGTGGGCGATGGTCTCCGCCAGCTCCCAGCGATCGTCCTTGCTGAGATCTGGAAAGAAAACCTCTGCACCGTCATAAGCGTGGCGAATGTGGGTCACATAGCCGCCCTTGCAGACGTCCTTGAGGCGGGCGTACACCGACGCACCGCCGACGAGATACACATCGTCCCGCCCCAGCTCGCGCAGCGTGCGCGCAAGCTCCGGCAGCGAGTGGACCTGCACCACGCCTTCCGGCGCGTCAAATTCCACCTGCTGGGTGAGCACGATGTTCAGCCGATCCGGCAACGGTTTGCCGCCGGGAAAGCTTTCCAATGTTTTTCGTCCCATGACGATGACATGGCCCGTCGTCTTTCTCTTGAAGAAAGCCAGGTCCTTCGGCAGATGGTCCAGCATGCCGCCGTCCTTGCCAATGCCCCAGTTTTCATCCACTGCGACGATAAATTCCATAATTGTCCTCCATTCTAATCAGTTAGGAGTGCGGAGTTAGGAATTAGGAGTTACTGGTGCCGTGCACCAGTCCGCAACTGCGCTGTCGCTTAGCAAATGCTTATAACGCAGCAACAAACTGGCGCGTTCCACAAAAAACAACTCCTCACTCCGCACTCCTCACTCCTAACTCACACATCACTCCGCCACCGGGATCTTCACATCCAGCGGCCAATAATCGTAGCCGTCGAGCTGCACATCGTCGACGGTGAAATCGTAGAAATCGCGCACCGCTGGATTCAGCGAAAACGCTGGCGCATCATAGCCGTCGTGGGCGATGATCTCTTCAACGATCGGCAGATGGCGGTCGTAGATATGCGCGTCGGCGATGACGTGCACAAGCTCGCCAGCCTCAAAGCCTGTGACCTGGGCGATCATGTGCACGAGCACTGCATACTGGGCGACGTTCCAGTTGTTGGCGGTGAGCATGTCCTGGCTGCGCTGATTAAGGATCGCGTTGAGGCGGCGTCCGCTGACGTTGAACGTCATGCTGTAGGCGCAGGGATAGAGATTCATCGCGTGCAGATCGTGGTGGTTGTAGATATTTGTCATAATGCGGCGGCTGTTCGGCTGATGGGTGAGATCGTAGAGCACGCGGTCCACCTGGTCGAACCAGCCTTCCCGATATTCGTGCTTCACCCCAAGCTGGTAGCCATAGGCCTTGCCGATGGTGCCATCCTCGCCCGCCCACTGGTCCCAGATATGGCTGTGCAGATCGGCGATGCGGTTGGATTTTTTCTGCCAGATCCAGAGGAGCTCATCGACGGCGTTCTTCAAGTTGGTCTTGCGCAGGGTGAGGATCGGAAATTCCTCGCTGAGATCGTAGCGATTGACGATCCCAAAACATTTCACAGTGTGCGCCGGCGTGCCGTCGCTCCAGCGCGGGCGCACGTCAAAGTCCGTGTCCCAGACGCCGGTATCGAGGATCTGGCGAATGTTCTGCTTAAAAATCTCATCGGCTCTGCTCATCATTTTCTCCTTCCGTCATCGCCCAAAGTGTGTCAAACGCCCACTTCAAACGGGCCTCATCATCGATCAGGTACCAGTAGCCGACCAGCGCTTCCACCGCGGTGGCCCGGCGATAATCCCGAGCGGTGGCATTTTTCGGCACGATGCCCTTTGCGTTGCGCCCCCGGTTCAGCACGCCCAGCTCTTTCTCGTCGAGCGCTGGCGCGAGCACGTCGTAAAGGGCCGACTGGGTGCGGTTGTTGACAAGCTGCACGCAGGCTTTGTTCAGCGTGTGGGCATTCACGCTCTTTTCAAGCATCATCGTGCGCACGTAGATCTCATACACCGCGTCGCCAACAAAGGCCAGCGTCAGCGCGGGCAGCTGCTCAGGATGGTCGGTGCTTTTGGCGTAAAGTTCTGCAGCTTTATGCATCGGCATCCTCCAAGAGGCACACAGCGTAGGCGCTGATGCCCGAGCCATCGCCGACAAAGCCGAGGCGCTCCGTGGTCGTCGCCTTCACGTTCACCGCGTCCACGTCCAGCTGCAGCGCACGCGCAATGTTCGCGCGCATGGTCTCGATATGCGGCGCCATCTTCGGCGCCTGGGCGCAGATCAACGCGTCGAGATTGTGCACCCTGTAGCCGGCAGCGAGGATTCTGTCGCGGCAAGCCTGCAGCAGCACCATGCTATCGGCACCCTTGTAGGCCGGGTCCGTGTCTGGAAAATGGCGACCGATATCGCCCAGCGCCGCCGCGCCGAGCATCGCGTCCATGATCGCGTGCAGCAGCACATCGGCGTCTGAATGGCCGAGCAATCCTTTTTCGTAAGGAATCTCCACGCCGCCAAGGATCAGCCGTCGTTCTTCGACCAGCCTGTGTACATCGTATCCCATTCCAACTCTCATCGCTTCTCAGCCTCCCATGCATGTTTCATTTCTCTCGCCCAAAAGAGGTCCTCCGGCACCGTGAGCTTGCGGCTCAGGCTGCTGCCGTCCACCATGCGCACGCGTTTTCCGCCAGCCTCATAGAGCATGGCATCGTCCGTAAAAATGCGGCCGCTTTCGGCCATCGCCAGATGCAGCGCGCGGATCTCCGCCGCCATAAAACACTGCGGCGTCTGCGCTGCGCGCAAAGTTTCCCGCGGCGGCGTCTCCACAATAAATCCCTCGGCGTCCACGCGCTTGATCGTGTCGGTGACAGGCGTTCCCGGCACCACGCCGACGCCTGGCGCCGTCGCATCCAGGATGCGCCTGAGCATTTCCTGCGGCACAAAGGGCCGCGCGCCGTCGTGGATGAGCACCTTCTGCCAGCTTTCCGGCATCGCCAGAAGGGCATTGCGCACCGAATCCTGGCGCTCTTTGCCACCTTCCACGATCTGCACCCGCTCAGCAAGGGCGCCGCTTTCGCGCACCGCCGCGCGCGCCTGCGCCTCTTCGCCGTGCGCACAGACAACGATGAGCCCGTCTGCAGCCGCCGCCATGCTTTCGATCGCCAGCGAGAGCACGCTGCGCCCTTCGATTTCCAGATACTGCTTGTTGATGCCGGCCTGCATCCGTTTTCCCTGGCCGCCGGCCAAAACCACTGCGCCGATCATGCGTCCGCCTCCTTTGGATTTCACTGTTTTCCATTATAGCATAATGCGCCCGCCACGCCTATAAAAAAACTGATCCACAAACGATGCGATTTCGTTTGCGGATCAGCAAAATTTTTTCTCCTACGCCAGACGCACAAAGATCATGCGGCCAGCGTTCGTCTGGATCACAGACGTGACCACCGTGTCGACGGTTTTGCCGATGACATGCTTGCCATTTTCGACAACAACCATCGTGCCGTCGTCCAGATAGCCAACGCCCTGGTCGTTTTCCTTGCCGCGGGCGACAACCTCGACACGCATGCTCTCGCCTGGCAGCACCACCGTTTTGATGGCGCCGGCAAGCTCGTTGACGTTGAGGGTTTTCACCTTCTGGAAGCTCGCGACCTTGTTGAGATTAAAGTCGTTGGTCACCACAAAACCGTTGCAGTCCTTGGCCAGCTGCACCAGCTTGGCGTCGACCTCAGGAATGTCCTCGTAGTCGATGCTCATATTGATGACCTCAACATCCGTCGCCCGCAGCTCGTTCAACATGTCGAGCCCGCGGCGGCCGCGCACACGCTTGAGGGAATCGCTGCTGTCGGCAATGTGGCGCAGCTCATCGAGGACAAAGTTCGTGATGATGAGCGGACCGTCCAAAAATCCGGCCTTGCAGATCTCCACAATGCGTCCGTCGATGATCACGCTCGTGTCAAGCACCTTTGGATGCACGCAGGTCTTAAAGGTCAGGGATTCCATCTCAGAGTCGCACTTGTCGCTCTTGTTCTCCTTGGCCTCGCGCCGGCTGCGCTTCGACGGACGCTTGAACGCGCCGAGGAAGCTGTCGATGGTCTCGCGCCATCTGTAGCCGACAGAGATCCCGAGATAACCGAGCAGCACGCTCAGGATCACCGGCATATAATTGCCGATGACCGGCAGCTGCTTGACCGTGCTCGCCAAAAGCGCCGCGATCAAAAGCCCGACGATGAGCCCGATCGTGCTCGAGACCAACGCTGGCAGCGGCATCTGCTTGAGACGCTGCTCCAAAAGCTTCGTTCCGCGCACGATCAGCGCCCCCAATGGTTTCCCAATAACAAATCCTATAAGTCCACACACAACCATCAAAACGCCACAAACAATCGGAAAGCCATAAGATACATCCTCTACAAAATCCACCGACGCCGAATGCAGCAGCCGATAAACCGGAAAGCTGACGATATACCCCAAAGCCAACCCGATACAAAGCATCATCAAACGTACCACGTTGATGATCAGTCGTTCGGAATTTCTCACTGTTCTCACCTCCTTTCAAGTTTTTTCAGGTAGAAGGTAGCCCTTGCGGCCCAGAGGGCCGCGGCGGGGCCGGCGCGTTTCACTTGCCGGCAGG
>OKRW01000207.1_pt1 | contig 61469 bp, 56 predicted proteins | sample 1601151 | NCBI WGS metagenome assembly OKRW01 (sample SAMEA3541471, study PRJEB24748) | human gut metagenome | biome: human gut; feature: human-associated habitat; material: faeces | place: China | collected 2012 | reverse complement strand
TCCATCACCGGCAACTCCACCAACCCGACCCGCTTCCAGCACCCGGTCGCCGGCACTTACAAGAAAGAGTGCATCGAGCAGGGCAAGAAGTACTTCTCCGTCGCCTCCGGCGGCGGCACGGGCCGCACGCTGCACCCGGACAACATGGCCGCCGGCCCCGCCTCCTACGGCATGACCGACACCATGGGCCGTATGCACTCCGATGCGCAGTTCGCGGGCTCCAGCTCCGTTCCGGCGCACGTCGAGATGATGGGCTTCCTCGGCATGGGCAACAACCCGATGGTCGGCGCGACCGTCGCTGTCGCCGTCGCCGTCGAAGAGGCCATGAAGAAGTAATTCTTCGGATCTGAATAACACAGAAGCACCACCCCGCGGGGTGGTGCTTCTTTGCGTATTAGAATATGCATCATTTTAATAACCGTTTTATGTTGGCGAGAGTCAGAGCAAGATCGTCTTCATTTAACTGGGAGATCAGTTCCGTGATTTCTCTGGACAACTTCGGGTTGACATTTGCTGCATGGAAAAACTCTTCTGGGGTGATATCGAAGTAATCGCAGATGGCGAAAAACTCCGTCATGGACGGCAGCGTTTTGCCGGAGGAAATGTTATTGATATAGCCGCGGCTGTGCCCGAGGTCATAGCTCATCTTATACTCGGAAACATCTTTGCGAACGCGAAGCTGGGTAATACGTTCCCGGACAAATTCTGCATCCATACAGTCAACCCCTTTTATTACTAAACTAAGGATAGACTATATTTCTTTGAGGTGGCCATTTATAAAATGTTGTAATCGTTGACACGCACTTTTATAAATGCTATTATAGTTTTATAAATGTATAAATTCGACAAAATGCATTTTTAAAACTATGTATGGAGGTGCACTATGGCGTTACTGGATTTATCCTCGTTTGAACAGTTGTTCCAGAAAGGAGAGAATTTTGAGATTACGGAAGAACAGTATGAGGAAAAAGTAAAGAAAAAACTTCCACAAACCAATTATTTGAAGAAAAGATCCCCTGTTGCGAGAAAAGCGCGTGATTTTGGCTATAAGTTGCATGTGGAAGAGCGTATTCATAGGGTCTTGGTTTTCACAAAAAAATGAAAACGAAAGGGAGAAACCATGTTTTTACGGCGAAGGGCAAAATGATGTCACGGTTATGATTCTGGTGCTGAGTGTTTCTTTGAGCGCCTGTGTGAGCCAAACAATATCGATTAAAGCACAGTGAAAATCAATTGTCAGAGTAAAGGAGTATTGGGAGCGGAAATGAAGTTGTTTGATAATGTAGAGGTTTCGTTGAAGAAAATTGCCGAGGTGCTTTTCATACTTGGTATTGTATGCGGCGTTTGCCTTATGTTGATCGGCGCAGTGCAGTTTTTGGGAGAGCTGGACAGCTACCTTTCTTTCGCTGATGCGCTCTCCTGCACATTGGAAGATGCACTGGAGTGGGATTCTCTCTACGGGACTGTGTATAGTGCCAAACTCCAGATCAGGACCGGTTTTTATATCGGAATAAGTGCACTTTCTATGCTTCCGGTGTATGCGTTGGGTGAAATTGTTTCGTGCTGCAAGGACATTCGGAGAAATACACTGAAAAAAGAAGAGAACAGTGTTGTCAATAATGATCTGCCGGAGCTGTGAGGAAAAATATGAGCGAAAGATATACAAAACTTACATCCTTGCCGGGCAATCAATATATTTCCGGCGCGCCAGTTCTGCTTTCCGCAGGTTCTCTGCTGAAAGACAGCCTTTCTCATACGGTTCTTGTACAGCTGAAATTTCAGAACATTTCTGAAAAAACCGTCAAGGCGGCCACGGTCAATGTGGATGCGTTTGACATATCCGGCGCGGGACTGGAAGGCGTGAAAGACGTTCAATATCTGGACTTCTCCGCGCAGCGTGATGAAATGTTCGGTCAGCGGCAGGCAATTTCTCTGCCGGATCCCAACACGCGGAGTGTCGCTGTGCATTGCACACGCGTAGTATTCTCGGATGGGACGAAATGGGAAGCGGATGCCTCCGCTGTCTGGTCGCCGCTGCCGGAGCAGACACCAGTCATAGCCAAACTATCCCCGGAACTGGCGGAGCAGTACCGGCGCGAAACATCCGGTTCGTCGATATATGAGCCAGAAACGCGCGGCAGCATATGGCGCTGCGCCTGCGGAGCGGTGAATCAGACGGCGGAGGAAAACTGCCATGTATGCGGCTCTTCGCTGAACGCGCTTCTTACGGCGTATGACAGCAAAGCATTACAGGCGCATTTTGCGGCATTTGACATGGCGAAAAAAGAAAAAGCAAAAAAACAGGGAAAGACGGCGACGATTATTGTCGTAGCCGTTGCAGCGGCCACAGCGGCTGCGGTGCTGATCTCCGGCGCGGTCAGGAAAAACAATGTGTACAAGGGCGCCATTGCTCTAGCGGATGCGGGACAATATGAGAAAGCGATCGAGATGTATGAAATGCTTGGGGGTTACAGGGACAGCGAGCAGAGAATCAAAGATATATATCAAACCGAATACGATCAGGCTATAGAGCTTCTGAACGGAAAACAGTATGAAGAATCAAGGAATCTGTTTCTCTCTCTTGGCGGTTACAAGGATTCGGAGCAGCATGTGGCACGGTTCCAATGGACACTGATAGAGAAAGAAGAACAGTTTTATTCAGTTAAGAAAGAAAATGGAATTTGGAAACAAACGGGTAAAGGAGGCAAAAACTGTGTATTTTCGTATGATGAAAAAGGAAAGATGCTAACGGAGGAAGGTTTCAGCACTGAAACGGGAGAAAAGGATTACATAGACGCATATGAATATAATGAGGACGGAAATTTAATCCGAATTGTTTCATACTCCAATTTGGACAAAACAGGGAAGAACTATGGCACGGTTATAACCCGCGAATATGATGGTGCAGGGCATTTGATTTCCTATTCCGCCAAGGACAATAAAACCGGAAGTGTTACCCGCGATAATTACGAAAACCATTTCGATGAAACCGGAAGATTAGTCTGGCAGAAAGAAGTTAATCCTGATCCGCAAAAAGGCTTTACATATATCAAAGAATATGATCAGAGCGGAAGATTGATAGTTGAGGAACGAAAGTATAATAACTCGCAGGTGGTCAACTCCCTCACCGGCTCGAATGAAGTACGCATAGAATACACATATGACGAAACCACTTTGCCTCAAAAAATAGAGTATTTTGGAAAGAATCACCAGTTTGTCGGAGAAGCGGATTTGGAATACCGATTCAATGAACAGGGAGCCATAATTTACAGTAAAGTAACATTGCCGGATGGGAGTTCGGAAGAACACGTCTGTGACGAAAATGGCTACATTTCCAAACTCACAATAAAAAGCCACGGATGGGCGACAAAAATTTCAACGCTATACTATGAATGGCGCTATTTTTCCGAAAAATAAATTAACAGCAGCACCACCCCGCGGGGTGGTGCTTCTTTGCAGCTCCGCCATCTTCACAGCAGCTGCCGCGCGGTCTCTGCCTCCGGAGCGAGAACACGGACGTATTCTTCCAGCCGGTCGAGCATGGCGGATATCTCCGCCTCCGGCTGTCCGGCCACGCCGAACACGGGGTAGAACACATGCCGGCTCGTCTCCTTGACGCAGGTGCGCGCGTCCGCTCCGGCGATCATGCTGAAAATGATGCCCTCGTCGTCCCGCGCGCAGAAGTCGCCGGGGTAGGTATGTACCTCCTCACCCCGCATGCCGGGAAACGGCGCTTTTTCCGTTCCGGCAAACAGGCGGACAGCCCCGCGGACAAAGTCCACGTCGTGCGTGCCGGAGAGGCTCTGCGTTTCGAGTTCCGCGAGAAACGGGATGGCGGTCACACTATTGTCGATCGGGAACGGGCGGCCTTTCAGGAGGAAGGATTCAAGCTGCATCATGACCGGGTACGTCTTTTTGAATTTCCTGAAAAACCGGAAATAGACGTTTTCGCCAAAGAGCGCCTTGCGGTCATAGTCGGCGTATTTCTCCCGCAGCAGACGCAGATGTTCCTTGACCATTATGCGGAAGTCCTCCGTGCGCCGGAGCGGCTTGTCCGGATAAACGACCTCCAGCACGCCGAACGGGATGCCGCCGAGCGCGGCGTCCTTCTGAAACTGTACCATACAAGAACCTCCTAGCGGCTCCATACCGATACCCTTCACGGGCTTGAGACAGCCGCTATTCTTTTCTGACTTGTGTTGTATAATACCATATCGTTTTAGAAATTGCAAAAACCGGCAGATCATCTGCCGGTTTTTGGATGGACGTATTGGCTCCCTCTCAGAGGGAGCTGTCAGCGTCAGCTGACTGAGGGAGTGAACTCCTTCCGTCTTGGCTAACGCCGAGCCACCTCCCTCAAAGGGGGAGGTAATTAAAATGCGAGCCGTTCTTTAACTGTTCGGTCGATCTGCTCACAGACAAAATGAAACTTGCAATTGATCTCGGCATTGGAAAAACGCAGGACAAAAAGCCCTTGCTGCATCAAATACGTCGTTCGTTCTGCATCTCTGGCGATGCCTTGCTCCTCATAATGCTGGCTGCCGTCTAACTCTACGACAAGATGTGCTCTGTGGCAATAGAAGTCAACAATATATCGGCCTACGGTTTTTTGCCGCTGAAACCGCACCGGATAACGGGAAAGAAAGTCATACCATAAATGCCGTTCCTGCGGGGTCGCAGTTTTTCGCAGCTCTTTTGCTCTAAGAATCAAATCGCCGGAATAATTGAGGGACATAGAAAAAGCCACTCCTTCCGTCTCGCCTCCGGCGAGCCACCTCCCTCAAAGAGGGAGGCATTTTAGAACGCCCAGGTGCCGTTGCGGAAGATGGGGTGCACGTTGCCGTGCTCGTCCACGCCGTCGATGGAGAGATCGTCGCTGCCGATCATAAAGTCGGTGTGGTTGCCGGCGTCGTTCACGCCGATCTCGTAGAGCTCTTCCTTGGTCATGTTCTCAAAGCCCTTCACGCACTCGTCAAAGCCGAAGCCGAGCGCCAGATGGCAGGCGGCGTTCTCGTCAAAGAGCGTATTGTAGAAGAGCAGGCCGGACTGATGGATCGGAGACTCCTTCGGCACGAGCGCGCACTCGCCAAGATAGTGGCAGCCCTCGTCCATGCTGATGATCTGCTCGAGAACATCCTGTCCCTTTTCGGCCTTGACCTCCACGGCGCGGCCCTTTTCAAAGCGGACGGAGAAATTCTCGATGAGCTGGCCCTGATAGGAGAGCGGCTTCGTGGCGTACACGATGCCCTCGGCAGTGCGGCGGTCGGGAGAGGTGAAGACCTCCTCAGTCGGCATGTTGGGATCGTAGACAACGCCCTGCATCGTCTTGTCGCGTCCGGCGTGGAACTCGGCCGTCGGGATGAGGCCGACCTTGAAATCCGTGCCGTTCGCGGAATGGTAGCGCAGCTCGCGGAGATGGAGATCGTTCAGATACTTGCTGCGCGCCTTGAGATCGCGGTTGTGCTCTTCCCAGTCGGCGATGGGGTCCTCGCCGTCGGCGCGGGCGGTGTAGAGAATGTCCTTCCAGAGCTGCTCCACGGCGGCGCGCTTGCTGAGCTCGGGGTGGACCTTCTTCGCCCACGCCTCGCCCGGCACAGCCGCGATGCACCACTGGTGCTTGTTGTCGATGGCGTCGCGGTAGGGCTTGGAGATTTTGATCCGCGCGGCAAATGCCTTGAAATACTTCGGGTTGATGCCGCGCAGTCCGTCCGGATCTTCGGACTCGATGAAGATGCGCACCGGCAGATGGTCCACCATATCCTGCATACGCGCCTTTTCCCACTCGCGGGTCTCGGATAGGTCGCGCAGTTTCATGTAGCGCGCGGAGAGCTTCGTAAGCTCGGGGTAATTCCAGTCAACGGTCACGCGGCTTGCGCCGGCCTTGTAGCACTCTTCGGCGAGCATCTTGATGAACTCCGGCTGGTCGAGAGACGCGAAAACGCGCACCTCCTGGCCCTTCTGGACGTTCGCACCCACGCGCACGATGAGCTTCGCGTAGGAGCGCATAACGGTCTTTTTCATAGGTAGAAACCTCTTTTCGTGAAATGATGAACATACGTATTATACCTTGCAACCGCCGGGAATTCAAGGTATAATCGCCGTATGAAAGAAACAATGGACAGCATAGCCGCGAGAGCGGACGACTGCATGGGCCGCGGCGACTGGGACGGCGCGGAGCGCATATTCCTTGCCGCGCTCACCGAAGCGGAGGAGACCGGCGACAGGCGCGCCGCGCTCTCCCTTTGCAGCGAGCTGATGGGCTTTTACCGCCAGCGCGGCGACGCGGGGAAATTTTACCCGGTGCTCAGCCGGTGCACGGAGCTGCTCGGCGAGGTACGCCCCGGCGCTGCCGCGCGCGGGACGATCCTTATAAACGCGGCCACGGCGCTCGCCGCCTTCGGCGAGGCACAGCGCGCTCTGCCGCTCTTCCGGGAGGCGGAGAGCCTGTATGCCGTTTCGCTCGGCGCAGATCATCCGCGCCTTGCGGCGCTTTATAACAACATGGCCGCGGCGCTCGATGCGCTGCATCGCCCGGACGAGGCGGAGCGGTACATGCTCCGCGCGCTGGAAAACCAGAAAAAGCGTCTCGGCGATCTCGATCTTGCGGTGACATACGTGAATCTTGCGCAGCATTACGCCGCGCAGGATGAGAACGATGCGCGCATCGCCGCGTGTCTCGATAAGGCGATGGAGCGCATGGACAGCCCGGACGCCGTCTGGGAATACTACTACGCGCACACGGCGCGGAAGATCGCCCCGGCGCTCGAAGCGCTTGGGCGCGCGGACGCGGCGCGCGATCTCCGGGAAAGGGCGGATATCATCTATGAAGGGACTTGAGCTCTCCCGCGCCTTCTGGGAGGACGCCGTGCGCCCGGCGATCCGGGAGACCTGCCCCGTGCTGCTGCCGCGGCTTGCCGCGGGGCTTTGCGGCGGGGGTTCGGACTGTTTAGGGTACGACGACGAGCTTTCCCACGACCACGGCTACGCCGCGGGGTGCATGCTCTTTCTCGCGCCGGAGGACGCCGAAACGCACGGCTTCCTTCTCTCCTCGCTCTACGACCGCCTGCCGCGGGAGTTTCAGGGCGTGAAGACCGAGCACCGCAGCCGTCAGGGAAACGGGCGATACGGCGTTAAGACGACCGAGCAGTTCCTTCTGGAACAGACGGGCCTTTTCCATACGCCGGAAACGTGGCGCGAGTGGATGGCGATCCCGTCCTATGCTCTCGCTACCGCGTGCGCCGGGGAGATATTCTACGATGGCTCCGGCGACATGACGGGCATCCGCGAAACGCTGCGCACCGGCATGCCGGAGGACGTGCGAGTCAAAAAGATCGCGGGACACGCTGCGCTCATGGCGCAGTCCGGGCAGTACAACGTCTCCCGCTGCCGCCGCCACGGGGAAGAGGCCGCGGCTCGGCTCGCGTGCTGCGAGTTTGTAAACCATACGCTCGCCATGCTTTTCCTGCTGAATGAGCGGCACATGCCGTTTTATAAATGGGCGTTTCGCGCCGCGAAAGAGCTGCCGAAGCTCTCGGAACTCATCCCGACGCTCGAAGCGCTGCTGCGCGAGCCGGACGAGGACACGATCGAGCGCGTGAGCGCCGCGGTGATCGAAGAGCTGCGCGCGCAGGGTCTGACGGACGGCGGCTGGGATTTCCTCGAGCCCCACGCTTACGCCGTCATGCGGCGCATCCGAAACCCGGAGATCGCCGCGCTGCATATCATGGAGGTCTGACATGGAAGAATACCGCGCACCGGCGGAGCTGCTGAACGAAAAGGGAAAGCTTGCCCGTCCTGGCTGGTCGGCACAGGACGATTTTATCTATAACAAGGAAGCCGCCGGCGGCAGTCTCTCGGAATGGGAACGCTATTTTGTCACCGGGGCGTCCTTCGCGCTGGAGATCAGCTACGGGCATACGCGCTCCGGCGGCATTGCCGAGGTGCGCCTCACCGATCTCGAAACGGACGAGCGGTATGCCTCCGGCACCGTGCAGGCGTTTCCGGGCGATGCGTTCGATCTGGATTTCTCCTGCGGCGAGGAACACACCGTCAAGTTTGAAAACGACGATCTGTATCTCCTGCTCACGCATTACGGCGGCGTGCGCCGCATTCAGTTCCGCTCGGAGCGGTTCGAGGGCGATCTCTCCTGCGCGAACGACGGCGACGGCATTTATACCGCCGAGGCGCTTGCCGGAAAGCAGTTTTATTACCGGGGCTTCCGGTGCTTCCCCGGTCTTTCCGGGTATCTCCGGATGCACAACCGCGATCTGCCGCTCGACGCGCAGACGTTTCTCTTCTCCGAGAGCGTGCGCGCCGTGATGCCGCGCGGCGATGTGTATCTCCGCGCGTTCGGCAGCGCGTGCGTCGACGGGCATGTGATCTCCCTTGCCCTCTCCGACGGCGCGGACAGCGCGGACGAAAACGCGCTCTTTTATGACGGTACGCTCTGCAAGCTCGGTCGCGTATACATGAAGCGCAGCGCGTCCGACCCGCTGCGGCCGTGGTACGTTTCCGACAGCACCCGGCGGCTGCATCTGGAATTTGCGGTGCGGCGCGAATACCGCGTCCGGCGGCGTGCGATGCTGCTGCACTCCGAGACGCGGCAGTATTTCGGAACGCTCTCCGGCACGGTCGAGCTGCCGGACGGGGAGACCGTCCGGATCGAAAATATGCGCATTTTCTGCGAGGAAAAGCTGCGGTGAGCGGCGGAAAGGGCAAAGACATGGAAAAAACTTTCTGGTATAAAGACGCGGTCATCTACCAGATCTGGCCGCGCAGCTTCAAGGACGCCGACGGCGACGGCGTGGGCGATCTGATGGGCGTGTATGAAAAGCTGGACTATCTTAAGAGCCTGCATGTGGACGCCATCTGGTTTTCTCCGCTCTACCCCTCGCCGAATGCCGACTTTGGCTACGACGTGGCGGACTATATGGACATCTCCGCCGAATACGGCGGCATGGCGGCGTTCAAAAAGGTACTCGACGGCGCGCACGAGCGCGGCATCAGGGTCATCATGGACCTTGTCGTAAACCACACGAGCGACGAGCACCCGTGGTTCCAGGCGAGCCGCCGCGGGGAAGAGCCGTATAAGGATTATTACATCTGGCGCAAGCCGAAAAAGGACGGCACGCTCCCCAACAACTGGGACAGCATGTTCGAGGGCAAGGCGTGGCAGTACGACGAGGTGCGCAAGGCGTACTATCTCCATATTTTTGCCATCAAGCAGCCCGACCTGAATATGGACAACCCCCGCGTCCGCGCCGAGGTAAAGAAAATCCTGCGCTTCTGGTTGGATATGGGCGTGGATGGCTTCCGCGAGGATGTCATCACCTACATCTCCAAGCCCAAGGGACTGCCGGACGCGCCGTTTTATATGCCCATGGCGCGCGGCATTTTCCAGTATAACAACGGCCCGCACCTGCACGAATATCTCAACGAATTCCGCACCGTGCTCGACGATTACGACTGCGTGACCATCGGCGAGGCCCCGCTCATCACGACGAAGCGCGCGCTCGACTTCATCGGCGGCAAGCACCCCGAGCTTGACATGATGATCCCGTTCCAGTGCATGGAGGGCGACTGCTTCCTGCAGGACTATTCCCATCACCCGTTCTGCCTCGTAAAGCTCAAGACCATCTGGCAGCACTGGCAGAAGGCGCTGCGCGGGAAGGGCTGGAATCTTCTGTATATTGAAAATCACGACCATCCCCGCGTCATCAGCCGCTACGGCAGCGAAAAGTACAACACCGAAAGCGGAAAGGCGCTCGCGGCGTCGTATCTCTTCCAGGAGGGCACGCCCATCGTCTATCAGGGACAGGAGATCGGCATGACGAACATCTATCCCGAGACGATCGACGGCTACGAGGACGTGCAGACCATCAACCAGTACCACCACTTCGCCACGCACAAATCCGAAAAGAAGCGCATGCAGCGCATCTACTGGGGCTCGCGCGACAGCGCGCGCACGCCCGTGCAGTGGAGCGACGCGCCGAACGCCGGGTTTACGACCGGCACGCCGTGGTTTGCGGTCAACGAGAACTACCCGCAGATCAACGTTGCCTCGCAGGAGAATGACCCCGACTCGCTGCTGAACTTCTACCGCGAGGCGCTCCGTCTCCGGCACGAGCTGCCGGTCGTGCGCTATGGCACGTTCCGCCAGTACTATCCGCTCAGCAACAAGCTCTTTGTGTACGAACGCCGGGCCAAGCGCGAACGGCTTCTCGTCATCTGCTCGTACTCGGTGAATCCCGTGAAGTTCAAGGCACCCCGCGGGTACGATCTGCGGAAGGGCCGGCTCCTTTTGAAGAGCCACACGGATTATATCGAAAATAACGGCTTCGTCACACAGCCGTATGAGACCCGCGTATATCTCTTCCGCAGCGAGCCGAAAGCCGAATAACCAAATAAAATGCACGGCCCCGAAGAATCCGGGAGCCGTGCGTTTTTATTAAAACTTCAGTTGCTTGTTGATCTCCCGGAGTGTCTCCTCCGGAATCTTCAGCACCTCGCGGTCGTAGGTCATGAGACCGTTGAGCTCTTCCTCCACGTCGGTGATCTGCGTATATACCGCCGCGGTCAGCCCTTCCTTTCGGATGTGCGGCAGCACCTGCCCGAGCATGAGCTTTTCGTAGTCGTGCGCGAGCGCCGCGCTGTCGCGGCAGATGCGGTAGCCGAACACCTTGTCCGTCCAGCGATGGCCGTCCACGGCGAGAATGTATCCGCCGTACTCCGTGAGCGCAAGCGCGCGCCCATCGTTTTTGAGCTTCACGGGACGGAAATAGATGTGGCGGCTCTTCATTTCCTCATAGCCCTGATCCTGCCAGCCGCTCGCGTGGTCGATAAAGCGCGTGGGATCGAGCTTTTTGAGCTCGTTTGCCATGTCCAGCGCGTCAAACTGACCCCAGCCCTCGTTGAACACCGTCCAGAGCGCGATGCACGGGCAATTATAAAGAAGCCGCACCGTGTCCGCCATCTCGCGCCGGAAGCGCGCGCGGGAGAGCACCCCGCTCCGGCCGTAGGGCTTCGCGTCCTTATCCGGAAGATCGACCTTGCCGAGCGTCGGCAGAGCGGAAACATGGAGAAAGCTGTACGGCTGCCCGCCGGACACCATGTCCTGCCATACGATCATGCCGAGCCGGTCGCAGTGATAGTACCAGCGCAGCGGCTCGATCTTTATGTGCTTGCGCAGCATGTTGAAGCCGCAGCGCTTCATGGTCTCAATGTCGTTTACCATCGCCTCGTCCGAGGGCGGCGTGAGAAGCCCGTCGGGGTAGTATCCCTGATCGAGCAGACCGTTGTGGAAGAGGGGGGCGTTGTTTAATCCGAACACCTTGTGGCCGCCCAGCTCCACATACGAGAATTTGCGCATGGCAAAATAGCTCTCCACGTGATCCTCACCGCAGGTGATGTCCAGCGTGTAGAGATAGGGATCGTCCGGCGTCCAGGCGCGGAAGCCGGGGAGCGGAACGACGCACACGCCGCCCTTTGCCCAGCTCCCGGCGACAAAGCTGCCGTCCGCAGCGCGCACGTCGCACGTGATGGCGGCGCTGCTCTCGAGCGCGGTCTCCAGCTCGATGCGCACGCGCGCCTCGTCAAACTCCGGCGTGATGCGAAGGCTCTTTACATAGACCTCCGGCACGCTCTCGAGCCAGACCGTCTGCCAGATGCCGCTCTGCGCGGTGTACCACATGCCGCCGCGCTTATAGCGCTGCTTGCCGTAGGCAAACGTGGGATCGTCGGCATTATCGCGCACCGTTACGCGGAGGATGTTCTCCCCCTCGCGCAGAAGACTCGTGATGTCTGCGGAAAACGGCCAGTAGCCGCCGGAGTGCTTCGCGGCGGAAACGCCGTTTACGAACACCTCCGCGATCTGGTCCACCGCGCCGAAATGCAGCAGCACGCGCGATTTTTGAAATCCCTCCGGCAGCGTGAAGCCGCGGCGGTAATGGAGGTATTCGTCCTTCGCCGGGCCGCGCGCAGCGCCGGAGAGCGGCGCTTCCGGCGAGAACGGCACGACGATCTCGCCGTCCCAGACCTCCGGCTCGTCACCGGACGGCGTGACGGCATAGTCCCATACGCCGTTGAGATTATAAAAGCTCTCCCGCCGCAGCTGCGGGCGGGGATATTCCGGTAAGGGGCAGCTGCGGTCGAGTGCCGCGCCCCACTTTGTCAGCATCGTCATTCGCGGATCTCCTTGAGCTTCTGCGCGCGCAGACGCTTGGCGTCCCGCCGGACGGCGGAGGCGGGCAGGAAAATGAATATTGCGGCGATCGCCGCACCGAGGAAGAGCTCGTAGGGATAGAGATAACTTCCCGCGTAGCTCGGATACTTGGCGAGAATTTCCGCCGTCGGCTCGAGCGCGACGGCGCGGATGATGACAGGATCGAGAATGCTTGCGAGCACCATGGGCAGAACGATGTAGATGACCATCTTGACGCTCTGCACCGCACCGGCGCGGCCCTCGGGCGTATAGTCGCGCGCCGAGGCCGTGAAGAGACCAGCCATCATAAGATTGCCCGCCATGATGAGCGTCCCGCCGACGCAGAGAAGCGGCATGGCGTGTCCGACAAACTTGATGAGATAGGCGATAATGCCGCCGAGCACCTGCATGAGCGCGACGGGGTAATAGAATTTTTCCTTGCCGAACCGGTCCATGACTTTTCCGGCGGCGACGGACAGCACCGCCGAGGCGAGCACGACGACGGCGATGGGGACGATGTAGTTTTCGATCCCGAGCGTGACCTCCACGAGCGAGATCATGTACGGCTGCCACATCTGCATGGCGAGACCCGAAAACATCATGCCGAAAAAGCAGACGTAGATCATTTTGTTCGCGCGGATATTCTCCGGCCGGAACGCGAAAACGACCTCGCGCAGATAGCTCCCGCTCTTCGTCGGGCGGAGGTTCGGACTGTCCTTAAAGAGCCAGAGCCCCAGAATACCGGCAACGGATGTGACCGCGCCGAGCACGAGATAAAATCCCGTCCAGTTGCCGTTCACGGTCATGGAGTCAAACCCCGCGAAGATCACAACGAGCGCGAGGATCGGCATGATGCTCAAAACGATATCGACGGTGCCGCGGTTGGTGACGTCCGTCACGTCCGTGACCCAGGCGGAAAACGCCGCGTCGTTCGCCGCCGAGCCGATGGCGGACATGATGCAGTCCATGATGACGAACACCGTCACCGCAAGACCCACCGGCAGCGCGACCTGCCCGTTGCCGAAAAGCGCGAACGCGGCGGTCGTCGCGCCCCAGAGGATGTACCCCCAGCAGACGAACGAGCGGCGGCGTCCCACACGGTCGGACCACGCGGCGCTGAAGAACGTGGCGAGCGCCGCGGCAATGGCGCTTGCGGAGACCGTAGCGCTCGTCGCCCAGCCCGCGGCGGTGATGTTTTTCTGGATGTATGTGGAGAAATAGACGTTCTCCACCATCCACGCGATCTGACCGACAAAGCCGAAGATCAGAAGACAGGCCCATACTCTGCCGCCGAGCGTTGTGCTTTTGCGCCCGGCGCTGACGGTGTTATCCATGCGGTGTCCCTCTCTTTCGCAAAATGAGAATGGCGGCTCCCGCCGCGGCGGTGAAGAGCGCGATGAACTGCGATGTCGAAAGCGCTGCGACCGCGCCGCGCGGATCGGCGCGCAGAAACTCGATCAGAAACCGGCCGATGCTGTACAAAAGAAGATACGCTCCGGCGAGCAGCCCGTCGCCGCGGCGTTTTTTTTCCAGAAGCAGCAGCGCTCCGGCAAGCAGGAAATCGCCCGCCGCCGAAAAGAGCTGCACCGGCCAGAGCGGGATCCCCGCCGGAGCCATGCTGCCCGCCGGGAAAGTGACGCCGAGAAAGCTCCCCGTCGGTTTTCCGAAGCAGCACCCGGCGAGAAAGCACCCGATGCGCCCAAAGCCCTGCGCGAGCGCCACGCAGGGAATAAAGCAGTCCACCCAGCGCAGAAAGGGGAGAGAGCGCTTCCGGCAGTAGAGATACGCGGCACCGAGACCGCACACAATGCCGCCGTAAACGACAAAGCCCTCCGAGCCGAGCGTGCCGCGCGGATCGGCGCAAAATTCGTTCCAATGCGCAAACACAAAAAAGAGCTTCGCCCCGGCAAAGCCGGCAGCGAGAATGAGCAAAATCAGGGTGTTGACGGATTGCACGTCAAACTTCTGCTCCTCGGAGCGCCGCCAGATGAGCAGCAGCGCCGCGGCGATGCCGATGCCGATGCAGAGCCCGTAGCCGTGCACCGTGAGACCGCCGATCGAAAAAAGGTCGTTGTACATGGTTATTCCTCTTCCGGGATGCGGTACGCGCCGCACCCTCTTATGCGCAGCTCGAAGCATGCACCCTCGCCGTAATAGCCGTCCATCGCGGCGCGGAAACCTTCATAGCCGGATATCGGGACAAGACACTGGATGCACCCGGCAAACCCGCCGCCGTGGATGCGCCAGGCGCCCTTGCCCTCCAGCAGCGCGGCGGCGCGGTCGAGCGCAGATGCCATTTCCGTCCGCTCCGGGTGCAGCGCGGGGACAACGTTGCGCAGCAGCGTGCGGGACGATGCGCCCGAGGCGTTCATATTCCGGATATACTCCGGCATATTGCCCGCCAACAGCGCCGCGGCCATGCGCTCCACGCGCGCGTCCTCGGCGAAGAAGTGTTCGGCGCGGTCTGCGGCGACAGGGGATATATCGCGCGCGAGCCGCTCGCGCATCTTCGGCGCGGCGAACGCCGCAGGATTCACCTGCCGCAGAACGTCCTTCCCGAACGCTCTGGCAACGGCGGTCATGTCGCACGGGATGGCGGCATAGTCCGGCGTGAGATCGTCGTGGCGCGAGTGCGTGTTCACGGCGCAGAGAATATACCCGTGCGCGTGGAAATCAAACGCAATGCGCGTAATGTCCGGACGGTCGCCGTCGGCAAAATCGATCTTCGTGATGCCGCCGAACGCGCTCGCGGCCTGATCCATCAGTCCGCTCGGCTTGCCGAAATAGTTTCGCTCGGCGCTCTGACCGATGCGCGCGAGCGTGAGCGCGTCCACGCGCCCTTCGTTATACAGCGCGGAGAAGATCGCGCCGGTGAGTATCTCAAACGCCGCCGAGGACGAAAGCCCGCCTCCGGCGGGGACGAGCGAGTGGATGCACGCGCGCCAGCCGCCGATGCGAAGGCCTCCTGCGGCAAATCCCGCCGCGACGCCGCGGATGAGCGCGGCGGTCGTGCCGGCCTCACTTTCGCGCGGCGCGAGATCATCGAGCGATACGCGCACCCGGCCGAAGCCGTCGGAGACGATCTCCACGGCGTTGTCCGCCGCGCTCGCGGCGGCAGCGGCGGCGTCCAGCGTGACCGCGGCGCAGAGCACGATGCCGAGTTGGTGGTCGGTGTGGTTTCCGGCAAGCTCCGTGCGCCCCGGCGCGCTGATCAAAAGCGCGTCCGGCGCATCGCCGAACGTCCGGAGATATTCTTCACAAAGCCGCGCGTAGCGTGACCGCGGCGCGTCCGCCGCGCCGTAGAGCGCTGCGAGCGGGGCGTCGTACTTTCCGGCGGCCAGCCGGTCTTTCCACGCAGACAAGTTCACCGAATTTATCCTCCGGTCATACATTTATATAGGGGATACATAGTTAATTATAATTCGCGCGGGTATGCCGTGTCAACAGAACAGCGCCGGAAGGATGTCACTTCCGGCGCTGTGCGGTATTGTGCTGTGTGGGTTTATTCGATCCCGGCGATCCGTTCGGCGAGCGTGTCGGCGCTCACGCCGATGGTGGAGAAGAAGGCGTAGGAATAATCGCCTTTCGTCCAGACGGCGGAGAATACGTTCTCACCGTCGCCCTTTTCCGTCACGGTGATATCGCCGACCGTCACGGTCTCGGTTTTGGCGTAATCGGTGGAATCGCCGCTGATATCCGCCGAGCCGGTGCCTTTGCGCAGGGAAGCGCGGTCATCGCTTTCTCCGCCGTAGCAGACTTCCAGAATTTTGGCACCGTCACTGTCCAGAACGCGGAAGGAACTCGGCGCGAGTCCGGCGACGGTCTCCGGCGCGGTCATGCCGTAGCCGATGGCGGCCTCGGCGTCAGTCATCGTGTCAAAGTCCTGCCACGGGTTCGGAATCTCCCCATCCGCAGGGAGCGTCGCCACCGGGCCGCACGCGGCAAGCGCGAGCACAAGAGCGAGAGCAAGTACGAGAGAAAGAATCTTTTTCATGGTATCGGATAAACTCCTGTTGTTTTTGTAAAAACACCGTGCGCGTCGGCGTCTGATTATGGGACGGCGCCGCGTACGGAATGCTTCGATATTTCTTGAAAAAATAAAAACATAGTGTTATAGTAGGTAAAACAAAAAGCAAAAGAAGGTGCGATCGTATGATACAGGAAGAATTTCGCCCGATACTCGAAGAACTTGAAGCCGGGCGCAGCGCCGTGCTGCACCGGACGGTGAACGGCGTGGAGTATACAAGACTGTTCCGGCCGCGCGAGCGGCTCATCCTGCTCGGCGGCGGGCATATCGCGCAGCCGCTCTGCCGCATGGCGGCTATGCTGGATTTTGACGTGACTGTGGTGGACGACCGGCCGGACTTTGCCGCCGCGTCGCGCTTCCCGGAAGCGGCGCACACCGTGTGCGACGCCTTCGCCGCGGCGATCGCGGCGCTCAAACTCCGGGAGAGCGACTATGTCTGCGTCATCACGCGCGGCCACCGCTGGGACGCCGACTGTCTGCGGCAGATCCTCTCCGGCGCGATGCCGTCGTATCTCGGCATGATCGGCTCGCGCCGCCGCGTGGCGGGGCTGATGAGGCTCTTGAAGGACGAGGGGTATGACGCGGAAAAGCTCGCCGCGATCCACGCGCCCATCGGCCTTGCCATCGGCGCGGTGACGCCCGCGGAGATCGCCGTTTCCATCTGCGCGCAGCTTGTGGAGCACCGCCGCGCCCTGCCGGAGACGGAGTATCCCGGCACGCTGCTCGAGCAGACGAATTCCGATCTTTCCGCCATCCGGTATCTTGCGGAGAACGCTGAGCCGAAGGCGCTGCTGCTCGTGCTCACGTCCACGGGTTCCACGCCGGTGAAATCCGGCGCGCTCATGGCCGTCAACAAGCTCGGCACGGGCTGCGGCACGATCGGCGGCGGATGCAGCGAGGCCGCGGCGATGCAGCGCGCGCGGAAGATCATCGGCACGGGCGAGAGCTGCGTTATCGAGATCGACATGACGAACGACGTTGCCGCGGACGAGGGCATGGTCTGCGGCGGGACGATGCGCGTCCTCATCGAGGACGCTTCGGAGAACAAGACGTGAAGGCGCTCATCGCCATGAGCGGCGGCGTTGATTCCTCCGTTGCGGCGTATCTCGCGCAGCGCGAGGGGTACGAGTGCATCGGCTGCACGATGAAGCTCTATACGAACACCGACGCCGGGATATCCGAAAGACACACCTGCTGCTCGCTCGACGATGTGGAGGACGCCCGCGCCGTTGCCTACCGGCTCGGGATGCGCTACTGCGTTTTCAATTTTTCCGAGGGCTTCCGCGAGCGGGTCATGCTGCCGTTCTGCGAGGCTTACCGCCGCGCCCGCACGCCGAACCCCTGCATCGAGTGCAACCGGCGCATGAAGTTCGACGCGCTCTTCCGCCGCGCCGAGGAGCTCGGCTGCGAAAAGATCGTCACCGGCCACTATGCGCGCATCGCCCGTGCGGGGGAGAGATACATTCTCCAAAAGGCGCTCGACGAGACGAAGGATCAGAGCTATGTGCTCTATGCCATGACGCAGTGGGAGCTTGCGCACACGCTCTTCCCGCTGGGGGCCATGCGCAAGAGCGAGACGCGCGCCATCGCCGAGGCGCAGGGCTTTGGCAACGCGCGCAAAAGGGACAGCCAGGACATCTGCTTTGCCCCGGACGGCGACTATGCCGCCGCCATCGGGCGGCTGACGGGGGAAAAGAGCGTTCCCGGCGCATTCGTCTCGACGGACGGGCGCGTTCTCGGCGAGCATAAGGGGATCATTCACTACACGGTCGGCCAGCGCCGCGGTCTCGGTATTTCGCACGGCGAGCGGCTGTACGTCTGCCGGATCGATCCGGAGAGAAACGAGGTCGTCCTCGGCGAAGAGAAGGACCTGTACCGGAGCGAAGCGGCGGTATCGGACGTGAACTGGATCTCCGGCGAGACGCCGCGAGAGCCGGTGCGCTGCGCGGTGAAGATCCGCTACCGCGCGCGGGAGCAGGCCGCGACGGTGTATCCGGAGGAAAACGGCCGCGGCCGCATCGTATTTGACGCGCCGCAGCGCGCCGTGACGCCGGGACAGGCGGCGGTATTCTATGACGGCGACACCGTCCTCGGCGGCGGTACGATCGAGTGAAACCGCCGAGATCCTCGCGCCGCGGGAAGAATTTCTCTTGCGCGCCGCGCCGATCTCTGGTATAAACGTGAGGACAGAAGGGAGCTGATATTATCCATGCCCGAAACGCCGAAAAACGAAAAGCCGACGCTCTCCAAGCGTGATAATCTGCTCATGGCGCTCAAATACCTGATGTGCACCGCGGGTGCGGGCATCATCCAGTTCGTGAGCTTCACGCTGCTCAACGCCGCGGCGCATTTTGACCGCCTGCCGGTCTTTTTGAAGCTGTTCCCGGGCGCGGCGGTCACGGAACTGAAGTACGGCCCCTCGTACTTCGTGGCGCTGGCGCTCTCGGTGATTTTCAACTTCACCGCGAACCGGAAATACACGTTCCGCAGCGCGAACAACGTGCCCATCGCCATGGCGAAGGTGCTCGGGTACTATCTTGTGTTCACGCCGCTTTCTATCTGGTGGGGCGAGGCGCTCGCGCAGCACGGCTGGAATGAATTTGCGATCCTCGTTCCGACGATGCTCGTCAACGCCGTTACGGAATTTCTCTTCAATCGCTTCGTCGTATTCCGCGACTCGATCAACACCGCCGTAAAATCATAAGACAAGCGCCGGAAGGATTTTTGTCCTTCCGGCGCTTTGCCGTATATGAAGATCAGACAATGTGCAGCACATCCGCGAGCAGACCGAAGATGACGCCGCCGGCGTAGAGAAGCCCCGCCGTTACGAGATTATCGCGCCAGTCGCGGTTCATGCGCAGCAGCACGAGAAGCCCCACGCCCGAGCCGACAAGAAGGCCTGAGAGCATCGCGCCGCCGGACATCGCGCCTTCGAGATAGAGCGTCGTGAGTACAACGCTGGCCGCGCAGTTCGGGATGAAGCCGATGATGCCGCCGAGCAGCTCGCCAATCACGGGGCGGTTGAGCACGAACGCGCCGAGCGTTTCCGGCCCGACGGCCTCCACCAGAAGATTCAGAACGAACGTCACAACGAAGAGAAACGCGAAGATCTTGAGCGTATGGCGCAGCGCGGATTTGAATATGCCGTCCTCGCAGTGGCAGTGCTCCTGCTCGCACATCTCGTGGATGGATTTCTTCCGCTCGTAGCCGAGCTTTGAAGCCACGGTATCGACGGTCACGCCGAGAAGGATACCGGCGAGCGCCTTATAGCCAAGGAGCTTCAAAATGAGCGAGACCGGGGCGCTGCTCGAAAGGAGGATCGGCAGCATCTCGTCCGAGGTGGAGAGAAACACCGCGAGCAGCGTTCCGCGTGTGATGATGCCGCCGGCATAGAGATTGGCGGTCGCGGCGGAAAAGCCGCACTGGGGGATCACGCCGAGCGCCGCGCCGAGCACCGGCCCCCAGCGCCCCGCGCGGTGGACGAGCGCCACGGTCTTTTCCTCGGCGCGGTCTTCAATAAATTCGATCGCGAGATACGCCGCAAAGAGAAACGGCAGCAGCTTCAAACTGTCGATCACGGTCTCGCGCAAAACTTCCAAAAGCAAAGGGACAAACCTCCTGAGGCAGAATACCAAACAGTATATCACAGAACTGCTGAAATGTTCCACAGAAATTGCGAATTTCTTTTCGTTTTTTGCGGTTGCTTTTCGCCGCAGAATGGCGTATAGTATAACGACAGAAGAACAAATGTACGCAACAGGGGGACTTGCCCGTGAAATTTATCAGTACCAGAGGAAAATCGCCGGCGGTCACGGCGGCGGAGGCCATCCGGCGGGGACTTGCGCCGGACGGCGGACTGTATGTGCCGGACGAGCTGCCGGTCTTTTCCGCAAGCGAGCTTGAAGCGCTTTACGCGCTGCCGTATGCCGAGCTTTCCGCCGCGGTGCTCGAGCGGTTCCTGCCCGGCTTTTCGCGCGAAGAGCTGCTGGAATATACGAAAAAAGCCTATGCAAGTTTTGACGATGACGCCGTCGTGCCGCTGCACGCGCTGGGGGATAAGCTCTGGACGATGGAGCTGTTCCACGGCCCGACGTGCGCCTTTAAGGATGTGGCGCTGCAGATCCTGCCGTACCTTCTCGCCGCGAGCGTGAGAAAGTGCGCGGACGACCACACCGTCGCCATCCTTGTCGCCACGAGCGGCGACACCGGCAAGGCCGCGCTCGAAGGCTTCGCGGACGTCCCGGGCACGAAGATCGCGGTATTTTATCCCGACGGCGGCGTTTCGGACATCCAGCGCGCGCAGATGGCGACGCAGTGCGGGAACAACGTCCTCGTGCTCGCCGTGCGCGGCAATTTTGACGACGCGCAGACCGGCGTGAAGGACATCTTTGCCGACGCCGCGCTCGCATCCGAGCTCGACAGGGCGGGCGTCGTGCTCTCGAGCGCGAACTCCATCAACTGGGGCCGTCTCGCGCCGCAGATCGCGTATTACTTTGCCGCCTATGCCCAGCTCCTGCGCGCGGGCGCCGTCGCTCCGGGCGAGCGCGTGGACTTCTCCGTGCCGACCGGCAACTTCGGCGATATTCTCGCCGGATACTTTGCCAAGCGCGCCGGTCTCCCGGTCGGAAAGCTGCTGTGCGCCTCGAACAGCAACAACGTGCTGACGGACTTCCTGCGCACGGGCGTATACGATAAAAACCGGCCGTTCCTGCGCACGATGTCCCCCTCGATGGATATTCTTGTATCCTCCAATCTCGAGCGGCTTCTCTATCTTGCCGCGCAGGATGGAGAGCGGGTGAGCGAATGGATGCGCGCTCTTCGCGGCGAGGGAAAGTACGCCGTCGGCGAAGAGCTTCTCCGACTCCTTGCGGACGAGGGCTTTGCCGCCTTTTTCGCGTCCGAGGAGGAAACGGCGCGCGTCATCCGCGCCGTGTGGGAGAAAAAAGGCTATCTGGCCGACCCGCACACCGCCGCCGGGCTCTCCGCGGCGGAGCAGTACCGGCGCGAGAGCGGGGAAGTGCGCCCCACGGTCGCGCTCTCCACGGCCTCGCCCTTCAAGTTCGCCGCGGCGATGCTCTCTTCGCTCGGCGAGGCTGTGCCGGAAGACGGCTTTGCCGCGCTCGACGCGCTCTGCGCGTTTGCCGGAACGCCCATCCCCGCGCCGCTCGACGCGCTGCGAGCGCGGGAGGAGCGTTTTAGGGCCGTGGTCAATAAAGACGAAATGCGCGAATCCGTGAAAAACTGGCTGGTGAAATGATATGAAGCATGTGGTATTTCTCGGCGACGGTATGGCTGACGAGCCGTTCGCCCCGCTCGGCGGTCATACGCCGCTCGAGCTTGCCCGGCACCCGGGCATGGACTTTCTCGCGTCGCAGGGGGAGTTTGGCCTCACACGCACCGTCCCGCCCGGCATGCCCGCGGGCAGCGACACGGCGAACCTCTCCGTTTTCGGCTACGATCCGAAGATCTATTATTCCGGCCGCTCACCGCTTGAAGCGGCCAGCATGGGCATCCCTCTCGCGCCGGAGGATGTGACGTACCGCTGCAATCTCGTGACGCTCTCGGACGCCGACAACATCGAGAACGCCGTGATGATCGACTACAGCGCCGACGATATCTCCAACGAGGAAGCGCACGAGCTCATCGCCGCGATCGCGCCGCTCTATGCCGCGGCGGGCTGCGAGCTGCACGCGGGCTTTCGCTACCGCCACTGTCTCGTGCTGCGTGCCGCCACCTCGGGCGCGGAGCTCACGCCGCCGCACGATATCACCGGAAAGCCCGTGGCGGGCCATCTTCCGGAGGGGGAGAACCGCGCGCTCCTGCTCTCGCTGATGGAGCGCTCGCGCGAAATTCTCCGTAAGCATCCGGTGAATCAAAAGCGCATCGAAGCCGGGCTCCATCCGGCGAACAGCGTCTGGTTCTGGGGCGAGGGGCGCCGCCCGGCGCTCACGCCGTTCCGGGAGAAATTCGGCATTGCGCGCGGCGGGGTCATCTCCGCGGTCGATCTCGTGCAGGGCATCGGCGTGTGCGCGGGGCTGGAGGTCATCCCCGTGGCAGGCATCACCGGAAACTATCACACGGACTTTGCCGCCAAGGGCCGCGCGGCGGTCGAGGCGCTGCGGAGCGGATTTGATTTTCTGTACATCCACGTGGAAGCGCCGGACGAGTGCGGCCATCACGGCGAGGCAAAGGAGAAGATCTGGTCCATCGAGCAGATCGACGAGAAGATCATTCTCCCGGTGCTTGAATATCTGCGGGAAAGCGGGGAAGCGTTCTCTGCGCTCTGCATGCCCGACCACCCGACGCCGCTCGCCAAGCTCACCCACACGCCGACGCCGGTGCCGTATGCGCTCTACCGCAGCGATGTGAACGCCGGGGACGATCACCGCTTCACCGAAGCGGAGGCCGAAAAAACCGGCGTGTTCACAAAGGAAGCCTGTATGCTCATGCCGCGGCTGCTGGAGGAATGACCATAAGCCTCCCTTTGCATAAGGATGGCAGCATGGTTTTCCGCGCCCCCTGATTCCCCAACGGACAACGACCCCCGATGCGATATGCAAGATCGCGTCGGGGGTTTTTCCGTCAGGAGATGCCCCAACCGTGCCGGCGGTCTTGATTTACAGAATTTTCTTGACAAAGCGCAGAAGATGTGATATCAATATGATATCAAATAGAATTATGGAGGGAAGTATCATGCAGGAAAAGATCATTACCGGCCGGAAGTACGGCATGGCGGTGCTGCTTGGGTATCTGGCGCTGCTCGCCGCCGCGGTCCTCGCCATCATTTACGGCGCGGTGCGCGGCCATGTTTTCTTCGTTGTTCTCGGCGTTCTGTACGTTTCTCTCGGCTGGATCGCGCTTTGCGGTCTGCGTATCCTCAAGCCGCAGGAAGCGCTCGTTCTCACGCTCTTCGGTAAGTATATCGGCACGCTCAAGGGCGAGGGCTTTTATTACGTGAATCCGTTCTGCTCGGCGGTCAACCCCGCGGCGAACACAAAGCTCAGCCAGAGCGGCGACGTGGACGGCGCCAAGAACGGCATCGTGATCGCTGCCGGACAGACGAGCGGCTCGATCGAGGTCGCCGGGAATAAGAAGATCTCTCTCAAGATCATGACGCTCAACAACTCCCGTCAGAAGATCAACGACTGTCTCGGCAACCCCGTGGAGATCGGCATCGCGGTCATGTGGCGCGTGGTGGACACGGCGAAGGCCGTCTTTGACGTTGATAACTACAAGGAATACCTTTCTCTCCAGTGCGACAGCGCGCTGCGCAACATCGTGCGCATCTACCCCTACGACGTGGCGCCGAACGTCGATACGACCGGCGACGGCGTGGCGGACGAAGGGAGTCTGCGCGGCTCGAGCGAGATCGTAGCCGAGCGCATCCGCAAGGAGATCCAGCAGCGCGTGGACGCCGCCGGGATCGAGGTCATCGAAGCGCGCATTACCTATCTTGCCTACGCGACCGAGATCGCGGCGGTCATGCTGCAGCGCCAGCAGGCGTCCGCCATCATCGACGCGCGCAAGATGATCGTGGACGGCGCGGTCGGCATGGTGGAAATGGCGCTCGAGCGCCTGAGCGAGAACAACGTCGTCGCGCTCGACGACGAGCGCAAGGCGGCGATGGTATCAAACCTTCTCGTTGTGCTCTGCGGCAACCGCGACGCGCAGCCCGTCGTGAATTCGGGAAGTCTGTACTGATATGGCGGAAACGGAAAGCGGGAAGAAGCAGGTGCCGCTGCGCCTGTCCCCGAAGCTGTATGCGGCCATCGCTGCGTGGGCGGAGGACGATTTCCGCTCGGTGAACGGACAGATCGAGTATCTGCTCACCGAATGCGTCCGCCAGCGGAAGAAAAACGGAAAGTATGTTTCCGACGAGCTGGATAAGCCGCCGGAGCTGGATATCTGAAAGTGGGAAAACAGTTATGAAAAGAGCTCAGATCGACGCTTTCTGCGGCTGCCGGGAAACGCTCTATCAGCGCATCGTGTTCTTTGCCGCCCCCGCCATTCTGCTTGCCGGGATCGTGTATGTCGCCGTGCGGTATGCGCAGCTCCCGGCGGAGATCCCGTCGCACTATAATTTTTACGGCGAGATCGACGGCTACGGCAGCCGGGGAACGCTCTGGATCACGCCGGTCATTGGCATTCTGTGCGACGCTTTGATGCTCGCCGTGAGTTTCTTCCCGCAGACATGGAATGTCGGCACGAGCGTGACGGTGTTCAACCGTGCGCTGGTATACCGGCGCGTGCGCGATCTCATTGCCGATATACGCCTTTCGACAGCGGTGATGTTCACCGCGATTGCCGTCTGGCAGACGGCAATCGCGCCGACCTTCCCGTGGGGGATGGGCGTGCTGATCGGCGTATGCTGCACCGCGCCGCTCGTGCGGTTTTTTGTGCGGCTGGCAATGAAAAAATAAAGGTTTAAAAATGAATGTTGGATGCAGTTATCCTTACGGGATGACTGCATCCAACAATTTGCTTTAAAGAGCAAAGCACTTTTTCAGCGTTTGATATTCACCAAGGGCGAGAATCGTAACATCCTTTGTGAGAGGGGTGTCCGGAGTGACGGATACATTGGTTTTTCCGTCCTTCTTTAAGCCCAGCAGGTTGATCCCGTATTTGCGGCGAATGTTCAGCTCGCCGACGGTCTGACCGACCCATCGTTCCGGGACGGCGACCTCCACAATGGCATGTCTGTCGTCCAGCTCAATGTAGTCGAACAGATGGTTGGCGGTGTAGCGGGTGGCCGACCATTTGGCAAGCTGTTTTTCGGGATAGGTGACGTAGTCCGCTCCGTTGCGAAGCAGAAATTTTTCCTGAACGTCCCGATCCGCGCGCGCGACAACGGTTTTTGCGCCAAGCTCTTTGAGAAGCGAAACTGTCTCCAGAGAATCCTGAAAGCTGCCGCAGATGGTAACATAGCAGATGTCATAATTCCCAACGCCGAGCGAGCGCAGAAATTCCAATCGTGTGCTGTCGCCGATCTGCGCGTTGGTCACAAACGGCATGCACTCGTTGACACGCTCCTCGTCCCTGTCGACTGCCATGATTTGATGGCCGAGACGGTTCAGCTCCATGGCAAGATGGCGTCCGAAGCGTCCCAATCCGATCAGAAGAATGTTCTTCATATTCTATCCTCCCTTAAAATGACGATTACCCGATGGTAATGTTTTCTTTCGGATACACTGCATGATACCGATTGTGTCCGGCGAAGGCGGCGTAGATCAGCGTCAGACCGCCGACGCGCCCCCAGAACATCAGCAGGATCAGTATCCAATGAGAAAGCTGTCCGAGCTGCGGCGTTATGCCGAGCGTCAAGCCTACCGTCCCGATGGCGGATGCTGTTTCATACAGGCAGACGGCAAGCGGAAGATCTTCTGCCGCGCTGATGATGCACCCGCCGGTGAGAAACAGCGTCAAATACAGCAGCAAAACGGCAGAAGCGCTTTTTATAATGCGGCTGTCGACGCGGCGGTGAAAAAGCTGCGGCGATTCCTGCTGTCGGAATATGGAATGCACGTTTGCCGCAAGCACGGCAAGCGTCGTGACTTTCATTCCGCCGGCGGTTGATCCGGGAGCGCCGCCGACCAGCATGAGAAGGATCATAACGGCGCGGGATGCGTCGCTCATGGCGGCAAGATCCGTCGTGTTAAAGCCCGCCGTCCGGGGTGTGGCAGACTGAAAGAGCGAAGAAAGAATACGCTTTTGCAGCGGAAAGGCGGAATATTCCGTAAAGAAGAACAGAACAGCGGGGAAAAGAAGCAGAATGGCGGTCGTTGCAAGAATGACCTTGCTCTGCATCCGATAGCGGGACAGCCGCCACCGGTACGTTCGGATATCATCCCAGGTGAGAAAGCCGAGCCCGCCGACCACGAGAAGAAAAATCACGGTGATATTGACGACAGGGTCTCCGACATAGGCTGTCAGCGAAGGATACGGCCTTTCTGCCGTGCCGAGAATGTCAAACCCGGCGTTGCAGAACGCGGAGACGGAATGGAATACCGCCATCCAGATTCCGCGGAAGCCGTGATCCCGCCAGAAAACCGGCAGCATGACAAGTGCGCCGGTGAGCTCAACGATAAAAGTCCCTTTCAAAATAAAACGCGTCAAACGCACAATGCCGCCGACCGACGGAGCGGAAAGCGCATCCTGCATGGCGCTTCGTTCCTTGAGGGAAATGTTCCGCCCGGCAAGCATCAGAAAGGTTGCCGACATTGTGATGACGCCGAGACCTCCGATCTGGATCAGCAGAAGGATCAGACTCTGCCCGAACGGAGACCAGTAGCTGCCGCTGTCGCGGACGACAAGACCGGTCACGCAGACCGCCGACGTTGAAGTAAAAAGCGCGTCGGTGAACGGCGTGGCTGTCCCCTGGGCAGATGCCGCCGGAAGCATCAGCAGCAGCGCACCTGCAACGATCACTCCGGCAAAGCCGAGTATGATGATCTGAAAGGATGTAAAACGCCGAAAAGCACGAAGAAGATTTTCCACCAAACGAAATCGCCCCCTTGTGGTGGTTTTCGGAGCCGACAGGCGCTGACCAAGTCGGTCAGCACCCTTTTGCATAGGCATGGATTCAGTTGGCGCGGTAATCCTTTCGTCCGACGCGCTTGTGCTCGCTGTTGCGGTGGAAGCGCTCGATGATCGCACGCTCGGCGTCGGTCACGGCGCCTCCGTCCATATAGCGGTCGATGGCGGCGTAGGAAACGCCCATTTCCTTCTCATCCGTCTGGCCCTCGAAAAGCCCGGCGGAGGGAGCCTTGTGCCGGATGGTCTCCGGTGCGTCGAGATAGTCGAGGAATTCAAAGACCTCGGTCACGCTCAGATCGGCGATGGGGTTGAAGTCGGCGGCGGCGTCGCCCCACTTGGTGCAGTATCCCATGAAAGCCTCGCTGCGGTTGCCCGTTCCGGCGACGAGCCGGTGCTCGGCGGCGGCGACGGCGTAAAGCGCCGTCATACGAAGGCGCGGGGCAATGTTCGATACGGCGGCGTTGTTGAGCTCGACACCGGATTTTTCCAATGCCGCGACGAGCGCGCCGCGCGTTTCCGAGAGATCCACGGTGCGGTAGGCGATGCCATACTGCTCGGCGACGCGGATCGCGTCGTCCGTGTCGCTGCCGTAGTTCTGCGTCGTAGCGCAGGGCAGGAGAATGCCCACGGTGTTGCCGCACGCCTTCTTGCAGAGAATACCGACGAGTGCGCTGTCCTTGCCGCCGCTGTTGCCGTAAACGATGCCCTCGCAGCCGCTTTCTTTCAGCAGCTGCCGGATAAAGGCAACGCGGTTTTCGAGTTCCTGTTCATAGTTGCGCATAATGAATGCCCTCCCTTTAGAGAATGTGCAGTCTTGTGAGCATGACCTGCCGGGCGGCCTCCTCGGCGCTGTCGTCGAGAGGCGCGAGCTCGGCCGCGCCGTATTTGCGGCAGAGCGCGCCGCGCAGTATCTCATCGCAGAGCACCGGGTTCTTCGGCAGGAGCGGACCGTGGCTGTAGGTGCCGTACACGTTTTTGTACCGCACGCCCTCCGTGCCGTCCTCGCCGTTGTTGCCGTGACCGCGCAGCACCGTGCCGAGCGGCGTGAGCGAAGCGCCCAGGCGCGTGCGCCCGCCGTGGTTTTCAAACCCGATGACGATCCCGCCGCCGGACTCTTCGCCGAGCCGGTAGGCATAGTTGCCGATGAGCCGCTCGTAGGAGCCTTCGGTCGTAAAGTCCAGAATGCCGGTATAGTCGCACCATTGTCCGGCCGCCGTGCGGTAGCCGTTGCCCAGAAGCTGATACCCGCCGCAGATGCAGAGAAGCGTTTTCCCGTCCTCCGCCGCGGCGCGGATGTTCTCCGCGCGCCCGGCGCGGAGATCGGCGAGAAGCACGGTCTGTTCAAAGTCCTGCCCGCCGCCGATGAAAAAGAGATCGTACCCGGTGAGATCGTCTGCCGTGCCGAGCGGCAGCTCCGTAACGGCGCAGCCGATGCCGCGCCATTCCAGCCGCTTTTTCATGCACGCGATGTTGCCCCGGTCGCCGTAAAGATTGAGTACGTCCGGGTACAGATGGCAGATGTTCAGTTCCATTATTCCCAGAACCTCCCTCCGCCGGCGAGCGCGGACAGCTTGTCGCGCACGGTGAGCATGGATGTGTAGTTCGGCAGCAGAACGACGGGTTTCCCGGCTTTCTGCACCGCCGCGGCGAGATCGTCCGCCGTGTCGTATACGGTGATGGCGGCATCGTCCGCCCCGGCGTATTTGAGCCGGAGACGCATATCCTGCGCGCGCACGCCGTAAACGCCGATGGACTCATACCGCCGCGCGGCCAAAAGGCTTTCGTAATCGGCGTCCCAGATCCAGGAAACGTCCGTGCCGTCGGCGGCGTTGTCGTTCAGACAGAAGATGGGGAGAACGTCTTCGCTCTGCGAGGCGAGAAATTCGAGCGCGCGGTCACACCCGGCGGGGTTTTTCACGAGCACGATGCGGACGCTCGTTTCCCCGACGGTGAGCTGCTCCATCCGCCCGAACACCGCGCCGAAATCGGCGAGCGCGGCGCAGCAGATGTCCATATCCCAGCCCATGGTGAGCGCGGCGGTGAGCGCGGCGGCGGCGTTGCAGACATTGTAGAGCGCCGGGAGCGCGAGATCAAAGGAGAGCGTCCCTTCCGGCGTTTTCATCGTGACGGCGCTGCCGCCGCCGGGGAGGGCTTCCACGCTCTCCACGGCCATGTCCGGCGCGGGACGCTGCGCGCCGCACGCGGGGCAGTACCAGTCGCCGAGATGGGCGAACGTGTATCGCCGGTAGGCGTAGCGCGCGCCGCAGCGCAGACAGTGCGGCGCGTCCGAAACGCTCGGCACGGCGTTGCTCGAAATATTCTCGAGACCGAAGTACACGGTCTTGTTCGGCACGTCCCAGCCGAGCGACGCGGTGAGCGAGCAGTCGGCATTCAGACAGAGCACCGCGCCGGGGGCCTTCTGGATGCCCGAGGCAATGAGATCGCGCGTGTGCGTCACCTCGCCGTAGCGGTCGAGCTGGTCGCGGAAGAGATTCGTCACGATCACCGCGCGCGGCTGCAGCGCCGCGGCGACGGCGGGGAAATTGCCCTCGTCGCACTCGATAACGGCGAGCGTTTTCTTCGGCCTGCCGAGAAGGTTTGCGTTTTCAATGAATTCTGCGGTGATGCCGCTTGTGAGATTCGCGCCGGAGCGGTTGGAGAAATACGGCGTCCCGGCCTTGTCGAGCATGTGGCGGAGCATACCGGCGGTCGTCGTTTTGCCGTTCGTGCCGGTGATGATCACCGTTTCCACGCCGCGTCCCAGCTCACGCATCAGCCCCGGATATATGCGCAGCGCTGCCTTTCCGGGCAGCGCTGTGCCGCCGCGGCCCAAAAGCCGCAGCGCGAGCCGCGCAAGGCGGCTCGTGACGCACGCGAAAAATACGCGCAGTTTTTTCATAGACGGATATATTCCTCACGGCCTGCGCCAACGGACACCCAGCCGATGCGGCAGCCGACGGCGTTTTCGAGATAGCGGACGTAATTGCGCGCAGCCTCGGGCAGATCCTCAAACTTCCGGCAGCCGGAAATATCGCCGGAGAAGCCCTCAACGTATTCGTATACGGGCTTGCAGCGCTCAAGCACGGTCTCCACGGGGAAGGTGTGGATGATCTTGCCGTCTATCTCATAACCGGTGCAGACGGGGATCTTCTCCCAGCCGGAGAGCACGTCGAGCTTCGTGAGCGCGAGCTCGGTTGCGCCCTGCATCTGCACGCCGTAGCGGGAGGCGACGACGTCAAACCCACCCACACGGCGGGGACGGCCCGTGGCCGCGCCGTACTCGGCGCCGGCTTCGCGCAGACGGTCGCCCTCCTCGCCGAAGAGCTCGCACACGAACGGCCCTTCGCCGACGCAGCTCGAATATGCCTTCATGATGCCGACGACGCTGTCCAGCCGCTTGGCCGGGATGCCCGCGCCGATGGGGGCGTAGGCCGCGATCGTGGACGAGGACGAGGTGTAGGGGTAGATGCCGAAGTCAATATCGCGCAGCGCGCCGAGTTGGGCCTCAAAGAGGATGCTCTTGCCCGCGTCCGCCTGCGCGGAGAGGTATTCGGTCGTGTTGCAGAGATACTCGCGCCACGGGAAGGCGTATTTCTCCAGCCAGGCGTACATCTCGTCAACGCTGACCGGCTCGTGGCCGTAGCCCTGCACGGTGATGTTCTTCCACTCGATAAGATCGGCGAGCTTTTCGCGCAGCTTGTCCGGGAAGAGAAGATCGCCGGTGCGCAGCGTTTTCTTCATATACTTGTCGGCGTACACCGGGCCGATGCCGCGGCGCGTGGAGCCGAACTTCTTGTCCGCGAGACGGTCCTCTTCGAGAATGTCCATCATCTTGTGGTACGGCATGCAGATGGTGGCGCGGTCGCTGATCTTCAGATGCTCGGGCGTGATCGCCACGCCCTGCTCGCGGATGTGCGCGACTTCGTTTGTGAGATGCTCAAGATCGAGCACCATGCCGGGGCCGAGGACGTTCACCGTGCCGGGGCGCAGAATGCCGGACGGCAGCAGATTGAGAATGAATTTGCCGCGCTCATTCACGACGGTGTGACCGGCGTTGTTGCCGCCCTGATAGCGGACAACGATCTCATGCTCGGCGGAGAAAAGATCGACCATGCGGCCCTTTCCCTCGTCGCCCCAGTTGATTCCGACAACAGCAGTAAGCATTTTTGTATCCTCCTTGCTTTTTAGACACGCACCGGAACGCTCCCGGCGATATCGCCGCGGCGCGCTTCCAACACGGGATAAACATGAGTTTTGAGAAAGGCGCGCGTCTGCTCCGGCGCAAGCCCGACGAACTGGCGGACATCCAGAAGCTCCTCCAGAGCTTCCGGCGTTAAATGGAACCGTTCGTCCGCGAGCAGCATATCGAGCAGATGCCCGTCTTCGCCGCGGAGCTTGACGCTCTCCGCCGCGCGCACGGAATACTGCCGGATGACCTCGTGCAGCTTCTGGCGGTCTTCGCCGAGCGATACGGCGCGCATGAGGATGTTCTCGGTCGCAAGAAACGGCAGCTCTTCGCGCAGGTGCTTTTCCATCACGCGCGGATATACCTTGCAGCCGCGCACGACGTTGGCGCAGAGCGTCAAAATGGCGTCGCACGCGAGGAAACCCTCCGGCAGCGTGAGACGGCGGTTGGCCGAATCGTCGAGCGTGCGCTCGAGCCACTGCGTCATGGCGGTGTCCGCGGTATTGGAGGCGAGATTTACCACGTACCGGCTGAGCGAGCACACACGCTCGCAGCGCATGGGATTGCGCTTGTAGGCCATCGCGGAGGAGCCAACCTGCTCGGTCTCAAACGGCTCGTCCAGCTCGCGCAGATGCGCGAGAAGGCGCATGTCCGTCGCCATTTTTGCAGCGCTCTGCGCGATGCCGGAGAGGACGTTCATCACAAAGGAATCGAGCTTTCGCGTGTACGTCTGCCCGGCGACGGGGATGCAGTTGGGAACGCCCATCTTTTCTGCGATCTTCTTCTCGAGTGCGAGGACCTTCTCCCCGTCGCCGTGGAAGAGAGCAAGAAAGCTCGCCGCGGTGCCGGTCGCGCCCTTGCACCCGGAGATGGGAAGGCGGGAGAGCTCCGTTTCGAGCTGCTCTAAGTCGAGCAGAAAATCCTGCAGCCAGAGCGTCGCGCGCTTGCCCACGGTCGTGGGCTGCGCGGCCTGAAAGTGCGTCCAGGCGAGCGTCGGCGTGTCGGCCTCGCGCGCGGCAAATTCGGAAAGCGCGTCGATCACCGCGAGCAATTCGCCGCGGATGAGCTTCAGCGCTGCCCGCATCTGCAGAAGGTCGGTGTTGTCGTCCACATAGCAGCTCGTTGCGCCGAGATGGATGATGCCTGCGGCCTTCGGGCAGGCGTCGCCGAACGTGCGGATGTGCGCCATCACGTCGTGGCGCAGCCGGTGCTCATACTCGGCGGCGCGGTCAAAATCGATATCGTCGAGATGCGCGCGCATTTCCTCAAGCTGCTCGTCCGTGATGGACAGCCCCAGCTCCTGCTCGCTCTCGGCGAGCGCGAGCCAGAGACGGCGGAACGTCGAAAACTTCCACTGCGGGGAGAAGAGATGCTGCATCTGCTCCGAGGCATAGCGCGAGCAGAGGGGATTTTCATAAACGTCTTTCATGAAACTCACTCCACGGTGACGGATTTGGCAAGATTGCGGGGCTTATCAATGTCGCACCCGTTGCACCGGGCGACATGATAGGCGAAAAGCTGCAGGGGAAGGATCTCCGGAATGGCGGAGAAGAGCGGGTCGGTCACAGGGACAAAGAGCACGTCGTCCGCCTCGGCGAACACACGGCGGTTGCCCTCGTTCACCACGGCGAGGACCTTGGCCCCGCGCGCCTTGACCTCTTTGATATTAGACATCGTCTTGTCGAACAGCTCCTCGTAGCACGCGAGCGAAACGACGAGACGGCCCGGATCGATGAGCGCGATGGTGCCGTGCTTGAGCTCTCCGGCGGCATACGCCTCGGAGTGGATATAGGAGATCTCCTTGAGCTTGAGCGAGGCTTCAAGCGCGACGGCATAGTCGATGTTGCGCCCGATGAAGAAGAGCGAGCTGTTGCCGCAGTAGCGCTCGGCAAGATAGCTGACCTGCGGGTTCAGGTCAATGCTGCGCTGCGTGCGCTCGGGCAGGTCCGCAATGCCGGCGACGAGCTCGGCGTACCGCGGCGCGGTGAGCGTCCGGCGCTCGTTGGCCATCCATACGGCGAGCAGATCGAGCACGGCGATCTGCGTGGTGTAGCCCTTCGTGGTGGCAACGGCGATCTCCGGGCCGGCCCAGGTATACATGACATAATCGCCGAGCTTTGCCACGGTGCTGCCGACGACGTTGACGATCGTGAGCACGCGCGCGCCGTGCGCCTTGCATTCGCGGATGGCGGCGATGGTGTCGGCAGTCTCGCCGGACTGGGAAACGGCAATGAGCAGCGTGTGCTCATCCACGATCGGGTGGCGGTAACGCAGCTCGCTCGCCACATCGACCTCCACCGGCACGCGGCAGAGCGATTCGATCATGTACCGCCCGACGCACCCGGCGTGATACGCGCTGCCGCACGCGGTGATAACGATGCGGTTGATGTACCGGAAGTCGGCGCGGAACGCCTCGTCAAAATCATCGAGGACGATCTTCCCGTTCTTGATGCGCGGGGCGATGGTCGCCTTGAGCGCGCGGGGCTGCTCCATGATCTCCTTGAGCATAAAGTGCTCATAGCCGCCCTTTTCCGCGGCTTCGATATCCCAGACGATGCGGGAAATGCTGCGGTGCACCGTCGCGCCGGTGCTGTCATAAATGGAAATGGAGTCGGGCGTTATCTCAGCAAACTCGCCGTCCTCCAGATAGATCACGTTTTTGGTGTGGCTCACGAGCGCGGTCACGTCGGAGGCAAAGAAATTTTCGCCGACGCCCACGCCGAGAATGAGCGGCGAGGCCATTTTCACGGCGCAGATCGTCCCCGGCTGGTCGGCGCAGAGAACGCCGAGCGCATAGGAGCCCTCGAGCCGCGCGGCGGTATGCAGCACGGCGGCCTTGAGATCGCCGGTATAGTACATGTCGAGCAGATGCACGATGACTTCCGTGTCGGTCTCGCTCCGGAATACGAAGCCCTTGCTTTTAAGCTCGTCGCGCAGCGCCGCGTAGTTTTCGATAATGCCGTTGTGGACGATGGCAAATTTGCCGTCGGCGGACATATGCGGGTGCGCGTTCGTGTCGGTGGGCGCGCCGTGCGTCGCCCAGCGGGTGTGGCCGATGCCGGAAGTGCCGGGCAGCAGCGTGCCGTTTTGTGTTTTCTCCGCAAGCGCGTCGATGTGGCCGGACGCCTTGATCATATGCAGCGCGCCGTCCTTCTGCACGGCGATGCCGGCGCTGTCATACCCGCGGTATTCCAGCTTGCGCAGCCCGTCCAGAAGCAGCGGAGCCGCTGCCTGCGAGCCGGTAAATCCTACAATTCCACACATAAAAGAATATCCTCCAAAGTAAACGGGAAACGGGGCGTCCCCTGCGGGGTATCCGCAGGGGAGCGGTGGATGAAAGGCTTACGCCTTATAGCCGATCGCGTCGGCGAGAGAGCGTTCGAGCAGCACCACGGCGTCGCGGTGCAGACGCAGAAACGTTGCCGGGCAGTGCGGGTCGATGCGCTCGGAGAGCAGCAGACGGCGCATTGCGTCCTCCTTGTGGCCGGAGACGATCATAAGGAGCTTTTTCGCGCGCAGGATGTTGCCCATGCCCATGGTGAGCGCGTAGCGCGGCACATCGTCGCGCGAGGCGAAGAAGCGCTGGTTGGCGTCGATGGTGCTCTCGTCGAGCACCTCCTTGTGCGCGCTGTCGCAGAGCGTGTCGCCCGGCTCGTTGAAGCCGAGATGACCGTCCGGGCCGACGCCGAGCACCTGCACGTCAATGTCGGTACGGTCGAGCACGGCGTTGAACTCGCGGAGATTCTCCTCCGCGTCGCCGGTGCCCTTGGCGACATAGGTGTTGGCTTTGTCGATGTTGATGTGGTCAAAAAGATTGCTGTCCATGAAATAACGGTAGCTCTGCTCATGGGTGGGGGCGAGACCGACATACTCGTCGAGATTCACGCTGTGAACGCGGGAGAAATCCAGACCCTCCTCGCGGCAGCGCCGCGAAAGCTCCCGGTACATGCCGACCGGGCTTGAGCCGGTGGCGAGACCGAGCGTGCAGCAGGGATTCGCGCGGACCGTTTCCTCCAGAATGTCAGCGGCAAGACGGCTGACCTCCTCGTGATTTTCGGCGACGATTACTTTCAAGACATCTTCTCCTTTATTATTTTTTTACGGCAATATTGCCCTTGGCTTTGTAAATGCACCGCTCCGGCACAACGCCGCGCACGCAGGACGTGGGGTAAACGCTCGCGTCCCGCCCGATCACGGTGCCGGGGTTGAGAACGCTGTTGCACCCGACCTCCACATAGTCGCCGAGCATCGCGCCGACCTTTTTGCGGCCGGTCTCGATCTCCTCGCCTTCGTTGTGGATGACGACGGGGAGCTTGTCGCTCTTGACGTTGCTCGTGATGGAGCCCGCGCCCATGTGGGACTTGTAGCCGAGAATGGAGTCGCCGACATAATTATAATGCGGCACCTGTACGTTATCGAAAAGAATGACGTTTTTGAGCTCCGTGGAGTTGCCGACGACGCAGTTATCGCCGACGAGCGCATTGCCGCGGATGAAAGCGCCGGGGCGCACCTCGGTTTTATGCCCGATGATGCACGGCGCGCCGAGATACGCGGTGGGGTAGACCTTCGCGTCGCGCGCGACCCAAACGCCCTCCTCGGGATGGTCGTATTCGTCCGGGCGGAGCGCCGCGCCGAGCGCGGAGATCATATCGCCGATGCCGGCGAGCGCCTCCCAGGGATAGGTGAACTGCCGCAGATAGTCTCCGGCAAGCGTATGGTCAAGATCGTAAAGATCCGGGATCGTGAGCTTCATTACTTTTTCACCTCGATGAGATGGCCGGACGTATCCATCGCGGCGATGATGGCGTCCACCATCTGCTCGCAGAGCTCGGTCGTCCCGGCCTCGGCCATAACGCGCAGCACCGGCTCCGTGCCGCTCTTGCGCAGCAGCACGCGCCCGCCGTCGCCGAGCGCGGCGGTGCACTTCTCCACGGCGGCCTTCACGGTCTCGTCCGCGAGCGTGCCGTCCTTGTCGTCCACCTTCACGTTTTTGAGCACCTGCGGGTACATCTTCACTTCCGCGGCCAGCACCGAGAGCGGGAGCTGCGTGTCGATGAGCACGCCCATGAGCATGATCGCGGTGATGAGGCCGTCGCCGGTATGGGCAAACTTGCGGAAAATGATGTGGCCGGACTGCTCGCCGCCGAGCATATGGTCGTTGGCCTTCATGTTCTCGTAAACGTACCGGTCGCCCACGGCGGTCTTTTCGTAGGCGATGCCGATGCGGTCGAACGCCTTGTAAAGACCGAAATTGCTCATGATCGTCGTGACGACGGTGTTGCTCGGCAGCTGGCCGTTGGCCTTCATGTGCTTGGCACAGATGTACATGATCTGATCGCCGTTCACCACATTGCCGAGCTCGTCCACGGCGAGACAGCGGTCGGCGTCGCCGTCAAAGGCAAAGCCGACATCGAGCTTGTTTTCGCGGACGTACTGCTGCAATCCCTCAATGTGGGTCGAGCCGCAGCGCAGGTTCACGTTCACGCCGTCGGGCTTATCATTGATGACGTACGTCTTGGCGCCGAGCGCGTCGAACACGGCGCGGCCGATCATCCACGCGCTGCCGTTCGAGCAGTCGAGCGCTACCTTGCGGTCGCCGAACGAGCGGGTGGCGATGCTCGTGAGATAGCCGATGTAGCGGTTGCGGCCGGAGTAGAAATCGATCGTGCGGCCGATCTTGTCCTCGACCGCCCAGGGAATGCTGTTGGGATCGCCGTCGATGTAGGCTTCGAGCTCGTCCTGCAGCGCGTCATCCATCTTCTCGCCGACGCCGTTCATGAGCTTGATGCCGTTGTCCCAGTAGGGATTGTGGCTCGCGGAGATCATCACGCCGCAGTCAAAGTTTTCGGTGCGCGTGATGAAGCTGACGCAGGGCGTCGTTGTAACATGCAGAAGATAGGCGTCCGCGCCGGAGGACGTGATGCCCGCGGCGAGCGCGCTCTCATACATGTAGGAGGAGCGGCGCGTATCCTTGCCGATGACGATGCGGGCCGTGCCGCTCGCATGACGGTTCGCGTAATACCAGCCGAGAAAGCGGCCGGTCCTGAAGGCGTGCTCGGCGGTCAATACCTCGCCGGCCTTGCCGCGGAAACCGTCGGTGCCGAAATATTTTCCCATAAAAGAGTCCTTTCCAAAATCAGAGAGAGTAGGCAATAAACTGACACTTTATAATACCACTTTCCGTCGGTGAGCGTCAATAATTTTTCCCATACGGACGGGCCTTATCCGCGCGGCTCGAAAAGCTCGAGCGCCGCGGCGACAAAGCCGCGGAAGAGCGGGTGCGGACGGTTGGGACGGGACTTGAATTCGGGGTGATACTGCACGCCGATATAGAACGGATGATCGTGCCGCTCCACGACCTCAACGAGCCGTCCGTCCGGCGAGAGACCGGAGAGAACGAGCCCCGCGGCGGTGAGAGTCTCGCGGTATTCGTTGTTGAATTCGTAGCGGTGGCGGTGACGCTCGGAGATGTGCTGCGCGCCGTAGCATTTTTCCAGAAGCGATCCGGGCATGACGTCGCACGGATACGCGCCGAGACGGAGCGTGCCGCCCTTGGCGATCTCGTCGCTCTGGCCGGGCATGAAGTCGATGACGCGGTAGGGGGAGCGCTCGTCAAACTCGCGGGAGTTCGCACCTTCCAGATGCGCGGCGTTGCGCGCGTTTTCGATGACGGCGATCTGCATGCCGAGACACAGTCCCAGATACGGGATGTTCTTTTCACGGGCGTACTTCGCCGCGAGGATCATGCCCTCGATGCCGCGGTCGCCGAAGCCGCCCGGCACGAGAATGCCGCACACGCCGCCGAGCTTTTCTTCCAGATTCTCTTCGGTGAGCGTTTCGGAGTCTACCCAGCGGATGGCAACGTGCGTCCCCACGGTATAGCCCGCGTGGCGCAGCGCCTCGATCACGGAGAGATAGGCGTCATGCAGCTGCGTATATTTGCCGACGAGCGCGATGGGCACGCGCTTCGTGCGGCCGTGGATGCGGCTGACCATTTCCTCCCACTCGGCAAGATCCGCCTTCGGCTGGCCGAGACCGAGCTTGCGGCAGACGGTGTCGCCCATGTGCGCCTTTTCAAGCATGAGCGGCGCTTCATACAGCACCGGGATCGTCATGTTCTCGATGACGCAGTCGCTCTCCACATTGCAGAAGTTTGCGATCTTGCGGAAGATGTTCTCGTCCTCGATCGGCTCGTCGCAGCGCAGCACGATGATGTCCGGGGAAATGCCCATGCCCTGCAGCTCCTTGACGGAGTGCTGCGTCGGCTTGGACTTGTGCTCGCCCGAGGCCTTGAGATACGGCACGAGCGTCACGTGGATATAGAGCGTATTCTCACGCCCGACCTCAAGCCCGACCTGCCGGATGGCCTCGAGAAACGGCTGGCTCTCGATATCGCCGGTCGTGCCGCCAATCTCGGTGATGACGATGTCTGCGCCGGACTTTTTGCCGACCTGATAGATGAATTCCTTGATCTCGTTGGTGACGTGCGGGATGACCTGCACAGTGCTGCCGAGATACTCGCCGCGGCGCTCCTTTTCGAGCACACGGGAATACACCTTGCCCGTGGTGAGATTCGAGAACTTGTTGAGGTCCTCGTCAATGAAGCGTTCGTAGTGGCCGAGATCGAGATCGGTCTCCGCGCCGTCCTCGGTGACATAGACCTCGCCGTGCTGGTAAGGGCTCATCGTGCCGGGATCGACGTTGATGTAGGGGTCGAGCTTCTGCGCCGCGACCTTGAACCCGCGCGCCTTCAAAAGACGTCCGAGCGAGGCGGCGGTGATGCCCTTGCCGAGACCGGAAACCACGCCGCCGGTGACGAAAATGTACTTTGTCATATCTTTCACACTCCCAAAGGATGAATATACACAAAAAAATTTGGGGAGGGGAGGTGAGCCTCCCTTCCCCGGGAGGCGGCTGAGCCTCAGAGAAAGCGGTAGACCCCGTCGCGTTCGGCAACGAGGGACTGTTCAAAAAAGGCGGTGAGAGCTTTGACGAGCGAGACGGTGTCCGCCGCGCCCGCGGTCTCGAAGGGCGAGTGCATCGCCAGCTGCGCGAGACCGATGTCCACGGCGTTGAGCGAAACCTGCGTATTGGAGATGTTGCCGAGCGTCGAGCCGCCCGGCATGTCGGCGCGGTTGGCGTAATACTGCACCGGCACGCCGGCGCTTTCGCAGATGCGGCGGAAGATGCCGGCGGAAACGGCGTCGGAGGTGTAGCGCTGGTTGGCGTTGTATTTGATGACAACGCCGCCGTTCATGCGCGCGGTGTGGTTGCGGTCGGCAAATTCGCCGTGGTTGGGGTGGACGGCGTGCGCGTTGTCACAGGAGACGAGAAAGCTGCCCGCCACGAGACGGCGGTATTCGCTGCCGTCCATGCCGAGCGCGGCGCACAGCCGCGTGAGCGTGTCATAAAGGAAAGTGGATGCCGCGCCCTGCTTCGTCTCGCTGCCGACCTCTTCGTTATCGAAGATGCAGCAGACGGGAATGGAGCGGCTCTCCCCAGCGGCAAGAAACGCCGTCAGCGAGGAGAAAGCGCACTGGAGATCGTCCAGCCGCGGCGCGGAGATGTATTCGCCGAGCGTGACGCCCTTCTGGGGATCGTAAAGGAAAAGATCGCCGGTGACGATGGCGTCCTCCGCAACACCGGCGGCCTTGGCGACGGCGGTGCGGAAGCTGCCCTTTTCGCTGCTCATCCATACGGGCAGCATATCGACGGCGGCGTTATAGCTCATGCCGTCGTTGGCGTTGCGGTTCATGTGGATGGCAACGTTCGGGATGATGGCGCAGGGGTCTTTGAGATCCACGAGCTTCACCGAAAGCTTGTCGCCCTCGGATACGAGAACACGGCCCGCCACGGAAAGCGGCCGGTCGAGCCACGGGGCGCAGAGCATCCCGCCGTATTTCTCCACGGAGAGACGGAGATAATTCCCGTCCGGAAGCTCCGCGTTCTCCTTGATCTTGAACGCCGGGCTGTCGCCGTGCGCGGCGGTCATCATAAAGCCCGCGATCTCCCCGGCGGGGACGCGAAACGCGATGAGGGAAGAGCCGTTTCGCGTGACGAAATACTTGCCGCCGGGAACGATCTCCCAGCGGTGTGCCTCGCAAAGCTCGGTATATCCGGACTCGCGCAGCATGTCCGCGCTGTGGGCGCAGGTGTGGAACGCCGTGGGACATACGGCGATATAATCAAAGAGCTTTTCGTTCATGTTGTTTCCTTTCCGTCGTCCGGCCTCTGCCGGAACAGTACAAGTTTTTCGAGCGGGAAGAGCACCGCCGTCTGCACGACGCCCGCGCCGAACGAGGCGAGCGTGCGCGAGAGGGGAGCGATGCGGCTCGACGCCATCGCGGCGACGGTCTCGCCCTGCATCCAAGTGGCAAAGAGAATGAGCGCGCAGAGGATCGCAAGATACACCGCGAACCCCGCGCGGGTACCCTTGCCGCGAAACGTTGTTTTCATGTTGATAAAATAGCCGTAGATGTTTGCAAGACCGTTTGCCAGCAGGAACGGCAGCACATATCCCCATGTGACGACGCCGTTCACCACATACTTCGAGCCGTCCGGGAAAAGCGCGTCGGCACGGAATATGCCGCGCAGCAGCGGCGGCAGCGGCGAGACAACACGGTCAAACGCGAGCGGCAGGAGATTGGCGAGCAGAAGCTGCAAGATCGTCACCGTGAGACTTACAAGATTGAATTTCACAAACTGCCAGAGCGTGCGTCCCTTCCCTGCGGAAAGGCGCTCGTCCAGCCGCTTCCATGCGTTCACGGCGAAACGGTCACTCCCATTCGATGGTCGCGGGCGGCTTGGAGGTGATGTCGTAGACAACGCGGTTGATGCCGCGCACTTCGTTCGTAATGCGCGAGGAGATGCGCCGCAACACATCCCACGGCAGGGGCGCGAACACGCAGGTCATAAAGTCGCTCGTTTCCACGCAGCGCACCGCGACAGTATAGTCATACGTGCGTCCGTCGCCCATGACGCCGACGCTCTTCACGCCGGTGAGCACCGCAAAATACTGATCGGCGCGGCAGCCGCACTTGCCGATCTCCTCGCGGACGATGGCGTCCGCCGGGCGGAGAATGGCGAGCTTTTCGCGCGTGATCTCGCCGAGCACGCGCACACTAAGACCGGGGCCGGGGAACGGCTGACGGTTCACGAGACTTTCGGGCAGACCAAGGAGAAGGCCGAGCTTGCGCACCTCGTCCTTGAAGAGATAACGCAGCGGCTCCACGACGCCGGAAAAGCCGAGATCCTTCGGAAGCCCGCCGACGTTGTGGTGGCTTTTGATGACCGCGGAGCCCGTGCCGGACTCGACGACGTCCGGGTAGATCGTCCCCTGTGCGAGGAAGCCGATCTTGCCGAGCTTTTTCGCCTCGTCCTCAAAAACGAGAGCAAACTCGCGCCCGATGATCTTGCGCTTCTGCTCGGGATCGGTCACGCCCTCGAGCTTTGCAAGAAAGCGGTCGGCGGCGTCCACGCAGCGGAAGTCGAGCGCCTTATTCTCGAATACGGAGCGGATCTCCTCCGTTTCGCCCTGGCGCATGAGACCGTGATCGACATAAATGCAAGTAAGCTGGCCGGGCACCGCGCGCGCGAGCAGCGCCGCGCACACCGAGGAATCCACGCCGCCGGAGAGACCGAGCAGCACCTTCTCGCTGCCGACCTGTTCGCGGATCTCGCGGATCTTCGTTTCGAGGAAGCTCTCCATCGAGTAATCCCCGGCGCAGCCGCAGATATCAAAGAGAAAGTTTTTCAAAATGAGATTGCCCTGCACGGTGTTGGTCACTTCCGGATGGAACTGCACGCCGTAGAGCCGGCGCTCTTCGTTCACATACGCCGCTACGGGCGTGAGGTCGGTGTGACCGGCAACGCGGAAGCCCTCGGGCAGCGCCGTGACGAGATCGGTGTGGCTCATAAGCACGTCCGTCGGCACGGTGCAGCCGGAAAAGAGCGGGAGAGAGGTGTCGAGAGTAATGGGGAATACGCCGTACTCGCGCTTCGTGCCCGCCTCGACCGTTCCGCCGCAGAGATGGCAGATGAGCTGCATGCCGTAGCAGATGCCGAGCACCGGGATGCCGAGCTCCAGCACGGCCTTGTCGCAGGTAGGGGAATCGTCGCGGTATACGCTGTCCGGTCCGCCGGTGAAGATGATGCCCTTCGGCGCCATCGCGCGGATCTCTTCCACGGGCATTTTGCACGAACGGATCTCGGAATAGACGCCGTGCTCGCGCACGCGGCGCGCGATCAGCTCCTTGTACTGCCCGCCGAAATCCAGAATCAATACAGTCTCTCCGGTCATAAATAGCCTCCGCAGCAAAAATTTTTAAAAATATAAAGGATATCCGTCAGCAACGCATGATTCGGCAAGAGCGGGCGGCGCAAAAGCGCCGCCGAGCGCCGAAGACGATATTATGCGGCGCTGACCAAACGAAAAAAGCGTCGCCGACGCGGTCAGGTAAACCGCGTCGGCGAACGCCATTGCTCACCTTTACGCACACGAATTATACGGAACGGAGCCGTCTTTGTCAATAAAAAATCGCGGGCAATATTGACAAAATCATCGGCACAGGGTAGAGTGAGCAAGTTAAAGTGATAAAGACAGGGACAACCCCTCCGTCTTTTGCCTTTGGCAAAAGCCACCTCCCCTGTTAGGGGAGGCAAGATCGTTTTCTGCAAACCCGCTTGGCTCCCCACGATAGGGGAGACTGCACGGCGCGGCTGTGACCGAGGGGGTCTTCACCCGGATAACTACTATATAATAATTATAAAAAAATAAAAGGGGCAGGGCTTATGAGCGGTATGACAGAAGAATTCGGCTCGATGGTATTTTCGGATGCCGTCATGCAGCAGCGTCTCCCGGCGGAGATCTACAGCGCGCTGCGCTCGGCCCGGCAGTACGGCAAGCGCCTGACGCTCGCCGAGGCGGACGTCGTCGCCGAGGCGATGCGCGACTGGGCGATCGAGCGCGGCGCGACGCATTATACCCACTGGTTTCAGCCGATGACCGGCATCACCGCCGAAAAGCATGACAGCTTTCTCTCCCCGGCGAAGGACGGCGGCGCGCTGCCGGAGTTTTCGGGCCGCGAGCTCATCCACAGCGAGCCGGACGCCTCGAGCTTCCCGTCCGGCGGTCTTCGCGCCACATTCGAGGCGCGCGGCTACACCGCCTGGGACCCGACGAGCTACGCTTTCGTGAAGGACGGCGTGCTCTGCATCCCGACGGTATTCGCCTCCTACGGCGGTGAGGCCATCGATAAGAAAACGCCGCTTCTCCGCAGTATGGACGCGCTGAATATCCAGGCGCTGCGCATTCTGAAGCTCTTCGGCGACACGCAGACCGCCGCCGTGCGCGCGAACGCCGGCGCGGAGCAGGAGTATTTCCTCATTGACCGCGGCGTTTACGAGCAGCGCCCCGACCTTATCTACACCGGGCGTACGCTTCTCGGCGCGCGCCCGCCCAAGGGACAGGAGCTGGACGACCATTATTTCGGCGCGATCAAGCCGCGCGTGGCGGCGTTCATGCGCGAGCTGGACGAGGAGCTCTGGAGGCTCGGCGTCCCGGCCAAGACCGAGCACAACGAGGTCGCCCCCGCGCAGCACGAGCTCGCGTGCGTCTATTCCACGGTGAACATCGCCGCCGATCACAACCAGCTTGTCATGGAGTGCATGAAGCGCGTGGCGGACCGGCACGGCATGGTGTGCCTGCTGCACGAAAAGCCGTTCGCGGGCGTGAACGGCTCGGGCAAGCACAACAACTGGTCCCTTTCCACCGACCGCGGCGAAAACCTTCTGAACCCCGGCGACACGCCGGAGGAAAACGCGCAGTTCCTGCTCATCCTCACGGCGGTTCTGCAGGCCGTGGACGAATACCAGGACCTGCTGCGCATCTCCGTCGCGGGAGCTTCCAACGACCACCGTCTCGGCGGCAGCGAAGCGCCCCCGGCGATCCTCTCCGTGTTCCTCGGCGACGAGATCACCGGCATTCTCGATTCCATTGAGAACGGCACGCCGTATGAATCCGGCGAAAAGGTGCAGTTCAAGGTCGGCGTGCATGTCCTGCCGCGCTTCCCGAAGGATACGAGCGACCGCAACCGCACATCGCCCTTTGCCTTCACGGGCAATAAGTTTGAATTCCGCATGGTCGGCTCGTCGCAGTCGATCTCCGAGGCGAACATCATTCTCAACACCGCCGTGGCGGACGTGCTGCGCCGCTATGCTGACGAGCTGGAGGGCACGGCGGACTTTGAGAGCGCGCTGCACGAGCTCATAAAGCGCTCCATCCGTGAGCACCGCCGCATCATCTTCAACGGCAACGGCTACGAAGAAGCATGGGTGCGCGAGGCCGCGCGCCGCGGTCTGTGCAACTACCGCTCCACGCCGGACTGCGTACCGCATCTGCTCGACGCGAAAAACGCGGAGCTTTTCCGCCGCAACCGCGTGTTCAGCGAAACGGAGCTTCGCGCCCGGTGCGAGATCGTGCTCGACCACTACGCCAAGGAGGTGCGCATCGAGGCGCTCACGCTGCTCGATATGCTGCGCAAGGATGTGCTCCCCGCGGTGAGCCGCTTTACCGGCGCTCTTTCCGCCACGGCGCACGAAAAGAAAAAGCTCTGCGGCGAGAGTGCCTGCCGGTATGAAAAAACGGCGGCGTCGGAGCTCTCCGCGCGCGCGGCGAAGCTCTGGGACGGTGCGGAAAAACTGGAAAAGGCGGTGCGCCGCATTGACGACGGACGCCTCTCCACCGAATCCGCCGTGGAGATCTGCCGCGGCGAGATATTGCCGGAAATGGAGACGCTGCGCGAAATTTCCGACGGCGCGGAGCTCATCATGGACCGTGCCGCGTGGCCGTATCCGTCTTATGGTGAGATCCTTACCAGCGTATATTAAAATTTAGAAGAAAACCGGCGCTTTTTGGTAAAATACCGAAAGCACCGGTTTTGCCGCCTTGACATCCGGCGAGGAAACCGATATAGTATGGCCACAAACAAACAGCGTGCGGATCCGCGTCGAAAGACGCCGCCGGGGGAGACCCCGCCGAGGGAACACGGATGCAAATTCCGGACTATCCCAGTAACCGTAAAGCGGACAAAAAAGCCGGTACCACTGCCGAAGGGCGGGAAGGGGCTTGAGTAGGATGATGCCAAGTCGGGAAACCTGTTTTCGCATGAGAGCTTCTGGGACGGGGTATAGCTGTGCGATCCATCGCCGATTCCGCCGCCCTTTCCGAGAGAGGGGCGGCGTTTTTGCGCCGGAGGGCTGGTTGTTTGAATATTTTTTGAGAAGGAGTTCAAGAAATGAACGCCAAAAAGATCCTTGCTCTTGCATTGGCAGCCTTGATGCTGCTCTCGCTCGCCGCCTGCGGACAGAGCGCTGAGCCCGCCGCGACGGAAGCTCCCGCCGAGCCTACCGAGGCCCCCGTGGAAGCCACCGAAGCCCCCGCGGAGGATACCTCCGTCACCGTGACCGACATGACCGGCCGCGAGATCACGCTCGAAGAGCCCGCCACGCGCATCGTTGCGCTCACGGCGTCCGACTGCGAGATCATCTGCGCGCTCGGCGGCATGGACCTGCTCGTCGGCCGCGGCACCTACTGCGACTACCCCGCCGAAGTGCAGGAGATCCCCTCCGTGCAGTCCGGCTATGAGACCAACATCGAGCAGATCATCGCTCTCGAGCCGCAGGTGCTCCTTATGAGCACGATGGCCCAGACCGAAGAGCAGATCAAGGCGCTTGAGGACGCCGGCGTCCACGTTGTCGTTTCCGACGCGCAGGACATCGAGGGCACCTATGCCGCCATCCGCATGATCGGCGCGCTGCTCGGCAAGAACGAGGAAGCCGAAACGGTCATCGACGGCATGAAGACGACGTTTGAGTCGCTCAAGGGCGTCTGCGGCGACGGCGAAAAGACCATTTACTTTGAGGTCTCCCCGCTGGAGTACGGTCTGTGGACGGCCGGCGCCAACACCTTCATGAACGAGATCGCCGAGCTGCTCGGTCTCAAGAACTGCTTTGCCGACGTGGAAGGCTGGGCGGAGATCAGCGAAGAGCAGGTGCTCGAGCGCAACCCCGACTATATTCTGACCATTTCCATGTACTTCGGCGAGGGCCCCACGCCCGAAGAGGAGATCGCCTCCCGCGCCGGTTGGGAAAATGTGACGGCTGTGAAGAACGGCGCCATCCTCAATCTGCAGAACAACGAGCTTTCCCGCCCCGCACCGCGTCTGGCGGAAGGCGCGCAGATGCTCGCCGACTTCATTGCCGGCGTTGAGGCCAATGACAAGGCGGCCTGAGCCAAAAGAAAATAAAACCATGGTACGCCGGGAGGGGTTTGGCCTTCCGGCGTATCTGGCATTTGCCGCGGCGACGGTATTCACGCTTCTCGTGTGCGTGTCGCTCGGCAGCGTGAAGCTGCCGCTGCGCGAGACGTTCGGCCTTTTGTGGAACGCCCTGGCGGGCCGCGGCACGGGAACGGGCATGAGCGCGACGATCGTATTCTCTGTGCGCCTGCCGCGCGTGCTGTGCGTTGCGCTCACGGGCGCGTCGCTCTCGGTGTGCGGCGCGGCGATGCAGGGCCTTTTGAAAAACCCGCTGGCGGACGGCTCTACGCTCGGCGTATCGTCCGGCGCGTCGCTCGGTGCGGTGATCTCCATCGCGTTCGGCATAACGCTCCCCGGCATCCCGCTCGCCGGGACGATGAGCATGGCAATGCTTTTTGCGTTCCTCTCGCTCGTCGTTATCCTGGGTCTTGCGTACCGGCTGGACGGCTCGCTCTCCACCGGCACGATCATCCTCATCGGCGTCATTTACTCGATGTTCGTTTCAAGCGTTCTCTCGCTCGTCATCACGTTCGCGCCGGATAAGGTGCAGTCCATCACGTTCTGGACGATGGGCTCTCTCGCGGGGCGAGGGTATGTCCACGTCCTTGTGCTGCTCGGCGCGCTCGTCGTTTTCGGCGGCGTGCTCTTCGGCTGCGCGCGCGAGCTCAACGCCTTTGCCGTTGGCGAGGACAACGCCCGGCACATCGGCGTGAACGTCCGGCGCGTTAAGCTCACGGTGATGATCGCGGTGTCGGCGCTCATCGGCGTGTGCGTGTCCGTCGGCGGCACGATCGGCTTTGTGGGTCTTGTGACGCCGCATATGGTGCGCCTCATCACCGGGCCGAACCACCGGCGGCTGCTCCCGGCGAGCGCGTTTGGCGGGGCGATCTTCCTCATGCTGTGCGATCTTCTCGCGCGCACGCTCTTTGACCCGCGCGAGCTGCCCGTGGGCGTCGTCACGTCGTTCATCGGCTCGATCCTCTTCGTTGTCATCTTCATCCGCACAAGGAGGGGCGAGAAATGAGCATGCTGGAAGTACAAAACCTCTCGGTGCGCTTCGGCAGCGCCGTGATCGTGAACGATGTGAGCTTTTCCGTGCAAGACGGCGACTGGCTCATGCTCATCGGGCCGAACGGCGCGGGAAAATCCACGATCGTGAATGCCGTGTCCCGCGGCGTGCCGTATACGGGAACGGTGCTTTTTGAAGGGAAGGACGTGCAGAAAACGCCTGCCCATCTCCTTGCGCGCGGCATGGGCGTGCTCGCGCAGCACCACACGGTCGGCTATGCCTTCTCCGTGGAGGAGGTCGTGCGGCTCGGACGCTATGCCTATGCTCCCGGTATTTTCTCCCGCCGGAGCGACGAGGACGAGCGGAGCGTCGCCGAGGCGATGGAGCTGACAGGCGTGGCGCATATCGCGCGCCAGTCCGTGCTCACGCTCTCGGGCGGCGAGCTGCAGCGCGTCTTTCTCGCGCAGCTCTTTGCGCAGAACCCGCGGCTGCTCCTGCTTGACGAGCCGACGAATCATCTCGATCTTGTATATCAAAAGCAGATCTTCTCCCTTGTGCGCGAGTGGCTCTCCAAGGGCGGCCGCGCTGTGGTGTCGGTCGTGCACGATCTCTCGCTCGCGCGGATGTACGGAAGCCGCGGCGTACTGCTCGACCACGGTAAGATCGCTGCCGCGGGGGAGGCCGCGGACGTGTTCGCGCCGGAAACGCTCAACGCCGTTTACCGCATGGATGTTGCCGACTGGATGCGCACCATGCTCTCCCAATGGGAAAAGTGAAGAAAGCAGCAAAGCGCCGCCGGAACCCCGGCGGCGCTTCCTGCGTCTGTTATAAATGCATAATTATGCCGATGATTTTATCAATGTAAAGAGATAAAATGCGGAAAATGGCGCGAGGGTATTGACAGAAGGCCCCCCCCGCCGTATAATCCGTGCATAAAATAAGAAAGCACCTGATAGAGGTCGCGGAAACGAAGAGTATCTTGCAGCACACGCCGGCAGGCGGCTGCAGGAGAAAGGCAATTCCGCCGAAGCACCGCATGGCTGCCGCCATGCTGCTGCTGGGCCGACGCCCAATAAGCGCCGGACTGTCACAGTTACTGTGGAGAGCTATCAAAGGAAACCGGTTTTTGATTTTCTTTTTGAATCTCATTTTTCGGAAAGCCTGCGATACCACATCGGGTCGCAGGCTTATTTAATTTTTCCGAAAAGGAGACAGAAAAAATGAGAAGAAGAAACATCCTTGCGCTGCTGATGGCAGCTGCCCTCTGCCTTTGCCTGCTCGCCGGGTGCGGCAGTGCAGAAACGACCGACAGCACCGGAATGAGCATCACGGAAGCCACGACGATCGCCGATCTCAAGGGCATGAAGATCGCGGCGCAGGCCGGAACGTTCCACGCCGACGCACTCAACCAGATCGAAAACGTGCAGGGATCGACGTATCCCGAGTTTGCCGATCTTCTGACCGCGCTCAAGAGCGGCGCGATCGACGGCTACATCGCCGAGGAACCGACGGCCTTCTCCGTCTGCCAGAGCGACGATACTCTTACGTTCCTCCCGTTTATGAACAATGAGACCGGCTTTACCGCCACGGCGTCCGATGTCGGCATCGCCATCGGTCTGAAGAAGGGCTCGGAGCTGCGCGAGCAGATCAACGCCGTTCTCGCGGAGATCACACCCGAGCAGCGCAGCGCGCTCATGGAGCAGATCGTGACGCTCAGCTCCGGCGGGGAAGTGACCGAGTTTGCCGTGAGCGCCGAAGAGCCGGAAAACCCGACGGGCACGCTCCGTGTCGGCATGGAGTGCGCGTATGAGCCGTATAACTGGACCGATATCTCCGGCGCATCCTTCGGCGCGGTGCCCATCTCCGGCGAGGGCAAGGACGGCCTTTACGCCAACGGCTACGACGTGCAGATCGCAAAGTATGTCGCGGCGCGTCTCGGCATGAATCTGGAAATTTACTCCATTGAATGGGATTCGCTGCTGCCCGCGCTGGAATCCGGCGCGATCGACGCCATTGCCGCCGGCATGAGCCCCACGGCCGAGCGCGCTGCGCAGATCGACTTCACCGATACCTATTACGAATCCAACCTCGTCGTCATCATCCGCAAGTAATCTGACCGAAAGGGCCGGTAAACAGCCATGAGCTTTTTTCAGGACGTAATCAACATAGCTGCGAAATATTATCCCCAGCTGCTCAGCGGCGTGGGAAACACGATGCTCATTGCGCTTACCGGCACCGTGGCCGGTCTCGCCATTGGCCTTCTGACCGGCATCGTCCGCACGGCGCCATTCTCCCGCAACGGCTTTGTGCGCGTGCTCCATAAGATCTTGAACGCCGTCATCGCCGTTTATGTGGAGATCTTCCGCGGCACGCCCATGATGGTGCAGGCGATGGTCATCTACTGGGGGTATGCCTTTGCCTCCGGCGGCAACACGCTGCCGCTCATTCCGTCCGGTATTCTGATCGTTTCGGTCAACACCGGCGCTTACATGGCCGAGATCGTCCGCGGCGGCATCATCTCCATCGATAAGGGCCAGTTTGAGGGTGCTATGAGCATCGGCATGACCCATTCGCAGACGATGTTCAAGGTCATCATCCCGCAGGTCATGCGCAACATCCTGCCCTCGGTAAGCAACGAGTTTGTCATCAACATCAAGGACACCTCGGTGCTGAACGTCATCGGCGTAACGGAGCTTTACTACTTTGCCGGGATCATCAAGCGCCAGAGCTTTGAAACGTTCCAGACGTATCTTGTCGTGTGTGTGCTGTACTTCATTCTGACTTTCACGGTCACGCGGCTGCTGCGCTTCGTGGAGCGTAAACTCGACGGGAACGACAGCTATGTGATCTTCGGCTCGCAGAGCGACAGTGCCGCCGAGATCCGCATCAAAACCGCGAGGGAGGGCTGAGCCATGGGTGAAAAGGTCATAGAGCTTGTACATCTGCAAAAGCAGTTCGGCGATCATACCGTGCTGCGCGATATCCATCTCAGCGTGGAAAAGGGTGAAGTGCTCAGCATCATCGGCGCGTCCGGCTCGGGCAAGAGCACGATGCTCCGGTGCATCAACCTTCTTGAAACGCCGACGTCCGGCCAGGTGCTTTATCACGGGCAGGACATCACCGCGCGGGAGATGAATCTCTCGCAGTACCGCGCAAAGGTCGGCATGGTGTTCCAGAGCTTCAATCTCTTCAACAACATGACGGCGCTGCAAAACTGCGTCACCGGTCAGATGTCCGTGCTCCGGCGCAGCCGGGCCGAAGCGGAGAAGACCGCCATGGAGTATCTCGGGCGCGTCGGCATGACGCCGTACATCCACGCCCGCCCGGCGCAGCTCTCCGGCGGACAGAAGCAGCGCGTGGCGATCGCCCGCGCGCTTGCGATGGAGCCGGAGGTGCTGCTCTTCGACGAGCCGACGAGTGCGCTCGATCCGCAGATGGTCGGCGAGGTGCTCGATGTTATGCGCTCTCTCGCCGGAGACGGACTCACGATGATCGTCGTGACGCACGAAATGGCGTTTGCGCGCGACGTTTCCACGAACGTCGTCTTTATGGCCGACGGCGTCATCTGCGAAGAGGGACGCCCGAAGGATATTTTTGAAAACCCGCAGGACCCGAAGACGCGCGAATTTCTCTCGCGCTTCCTCGTGGGGTGATACCAAAGACCGCAGCGCTGCCACGCGCTGCGGTCTTCGTATATCGGCCCGGCCGGTTGACACGCGCCGGACGGCACTGGTATAGTGGAGCCGAAAAGGAAAGGGGGGCGAGATATGGAACACCGCATTTTGCTCGTAGAGGATGACCGCAGCCTCGCCGACGCCATCTGCGCGCAGATGAAGCTCTGGGCGCTGGAGTGCACCTGCGCTGCCGATTTCCGCGCGGTCATGGCGGAGTTCGCGCGCGTGCAGCCGCATCTTGTGCTGATGGACGTGTCGCTTCCGTATATGAGCGGGTATCACTGGTGCGCGGAGATACGAAAAGTAAGCTCCGTGCCGGTCATATTCATCTCCTCGGCGAGCGATAATATGAACATTATCATGGCGATGAACATGGGCGGCGACGATTTTGTCGCCAAGCCCTTTGATACGAACGTGCTCATTGCCAAGGTGCAGGCTCTTCTCCGCCGGACGTATGAGTTCGGCGCGGCAGCGCCCGTGCTCGAGCACGCCGGGGCGATCCTCAATACCGGCGACAATACGCTCACCTATGCCGACGAGCACATCGCTCTCACCAAAAATGAATACCGCATCCTTCTCACGCTGATGCAGAACAAGGGAAAGATCGTCAGCCGCGAAAAGCTCATGGAAGCGCTCTGGCAGACGGACTCCTTCGTGGACGAGAACACGCTCACCGTGAACGTCGGCCGTCTGCGCAAAAAGCTCGAAAACGCGGGGCTGCGCGATTTCATCACAACGAAGTTCGGCGTGGGCTACGCCGTGGGGGAAAAATGAAGCTGCTCGGAGACTATATCAAAAGCCGCCGCGGGGTGCTGCTGTTCTTTGCGCTGGCGGCGGCGCTGCTCGGCGTATCCTTCGCTCTCTTCCATCTGCCGCTGCGCGCCGTGGCGTATCCGTGCGCGCTCACGCTGCTGCTCGGTCTCGCGGCGTTCGCGCTCGATTTCCGGCGCGTATATAAGCTCCACCGCGAGCTCTCCCAGCTCAAGACTACGGCGGCGGAGCTCATCGGCGCGCTGCCGGCGGCGGCAAGCGTGCCGGAGGCAGACTATCAGGCGATCGTGCAGAGTCTCTGCCGCCAGAGCGCGGACGCCGCGGCAAAGGCCGCCGCCGACCGCGCCGACATGCTCGAATACTATACGCTCTGGGCGCACCAGATCAAAACGCCCATCGCCGCCATGCGTCTCCGGCTCCAGAGCGAGGACAGCGACTCCTCCCGCCGCCTTCTCGCCGATCTCGGACGCATCGAGCAGTATGTGGAAATGGTGCTCACGTATCTCCGGCTGGAGGGCGAGGGGACGGACTATGTATTCCGCGAAGCGAAGCTCGACGATATCGTACGCCCGGCGCTCCGGCGCTTCGCCGGGGAGTTTATCGCGCGCCGCCTGGCGCTCGACTATACGCCCACGGACGTGCGCGTGTTCACAGACGAGAAGTGGCTCTCGTTCGTCATTGAGCAGGTGCTCTCGAACGCTTTGAAGTATACGCCGCAGGGCGGCGTTTCCGTGTACGTCGAAGAGCCGAAAACGCTCTGCATCCGCGATACCGGCATCGGCATTGCGCCGGAGGACCTGCCGCGCGTCTTTGAGCGCGGCTACACCGGCTTGCAGGGGCGCGCGGACAAACGCGCGAGCGGCATCGGGCTCTATCTCTGCCGCCGCATCTGCCGGAATCTCGGCCACACGATCACGGCGGAGTCGCGCCCCGGCGAGGGGACGACAGTCCGGATCAAATTGGAAGAAAAGAAGATCACGTTAGAGTAAATGTGACAGAAATGTTGGATTTGCCGTGCGAGTGTAAGCCGATCCGATGGAACGGGTCGGCTTTTTCGCTTATACTGATGCCAGAAAACGAAAGGAGTCCATTTTTCATGAGTTTACTGGAAGTTTCCGGGCTGAAAAAAGTATATAAGACCCGCTTCGGCGGCAATGCGGTCGAGGCGCTCCGCAACGTCAATTTCTCCGTGAACGAGGGCGAGTATGTCGCCATCATGGGCGAGAGCGGCAGCGGCAAAACGACGCTTCTGAACATTCTCGCCGCGCTCGACAAACCCACCGCCGGCACGGTGCTGCTCGACGGGCGGGACTTTACCAAGATCCGCGAGAGCGAGGCCGCCACGTTCCGCCGCGACCATCTCGGGTTCGTGTTTCAGGAGTTCAACCTGCTCGACACGTTCACGCTCGAGGACAACATCTATCTCCCGCTCGTCCTCGCGGGCAAGAGCTACGATGAGATGCGCACCCGCCTCATCGATATTGCGGAAACGCTCGGCATCCGCGAGCTTTTGAAAAAATACCCCTACGAGGTCTCCGGCGGCCAGAAGCAGCGCGCCGCCGTTGCCCGCGCGCTCATCACAAAGCCGCGCATCCTGCTTGCCGACGAGCCGACCGGCGCGCTCGACAGCAAATCCACGGACGAGCTGCTCCGTCTCTTCGGCGAGGTGAACCGCACCGGGCAGACGATCCTCATGGTCACGCACTCCGTGAAGGCCGCGAGCTGCGCCGGGCGCGTCCTCTTCATCCGCGACGGCGAGGTGTTCCACCAGCTCTACCGCGGCGACGCCACGAACGAGCTCTTCTACCAGCGCATCTCCGAAACGCTCACGATGCTCGCGGGAGGCGGTGAGGCGCGATGAAAACCGCTCTCTACCCGCGTCTCGCGTGGGACGGTCTGCGCAAGAACAAGCGGCTTTTTACCCCGTATCTGCTTACCTGCGTGTGCATGGTGATGATGTTCTATATCCTCTCGTTCCTCGGCTCGCCGGAGACGTGCGCGCTGCTGCCGCGCGGCTCCAACAGCACCGGAATGATCCTCAATCTCGGCAGCTTTGTGATCTTTGTGTTCTCCGCGATCTTTCTCTACTATACCAATTCGTTTCTTGTCCGCCGCCGCGAGCGGGAATTCGGACTCTATAACGTCCTTGGCATGAATAAGCGCAATCTTGCGCGCATCGTCACGTGGGAGAGCCTCATTACCGCCGTGCTCTCGCTCGTGCTCGGTCTCGCGCTCGGCATCATCCTCTCGAAGCTCGCGGAGCTTGGACTGGTCAATATGCTCGGCGGCGATATCAATTACCGCATCCGCATTGACGTTGATTCCCTGACGCGCGCGCTGGGACTGTATGCCGTCATCTTCGCGCTCATCTGGCTTTCCACGGTCGTCCGCGTCGGGCGCAGCAGCGCCGTGGCGCTGCTGCGCAGCGAGTCCGTCGGCGAAAAGCCGCCGAAGGCAAACTGGCTGCTCGGCCTTGCGGGCGTTGTGATCCTCGCCGCGGCGTATTACCTTGCCGTGAGCATCACCAACCCGCTTGACGCGATCGTATGGTTCTTCGTGGCTGTGATCCTCGTCATCATCGGCACATATCTTCTGCTTGTCGCAGGCAGCGTGCTGCTCTGCCGCGTGCTGCAGAATAATAAGAAATACTACTACCGGCCGGAGCATTTCGTGTCCGTTTCCTCCATGGCCTACCGCATGAAGCGCAACGGCGCGGGCCTTGCGAGCGTGTGCATCATCGCCACAATGATCCTCGTGATGATCTCCTCTTCCTCGTGCCTTTATTTCGGCGCGGAGGACGCCGCGAATATGCGCTACCCGAGAGATATAAACATCACTCTCGCCGGGGAGACGCCGGAGCAGATCACGGACGGCAATATCGAGCGCTACCGCCGTGCCATCGCCGATTATACGTCAGAGCGGGGCGTTCCGCCGAAGGACGTGCAGAACTACCGCTATATCAATACCAGCGGTCTTTTCTCCGGCGACACGGTGCAGTGCTGGTTTTCGCGGGAGGGCGCCTCGGCCTCATATTCATATTCGGAGCTTCGTGACATCTATATCGTTTCCTCTGCGGATTATGCCGCCCGAACCGGAGAGAATGTTTCGCTTGCGCCGGACGAGGCGCTGCTGCTGACCTACAAATGCTCCTACGACCGTCCGACGCTGACGCTTGCTATGGACGACGTCTCCCACACGTGGCGCGTTGCCGATGTGCGAAACGGGTATTTTCTCCCGCCGGAGGTCGGTGGACTTATCGCGCAAATGACGCTCATCGTGAACGACACGGCCTCCGCCGTTCAGGATTTCCGCACATATAACGGGCATGTGGTTACGATGCAGTATAAATGGGTTTACAATTTCAATACCGACCTCGGCGATGAGGAGTGCGTGGCGCTCACACAGGGCGTCATGCGCACCCTCGGCGAGGTGGAGCCGGAGCAGGGCTATATGTACCTCCTGGCTGAGTGCCGTGCGGACGGAAGCGCCGATTTTTACGGCAGCAACGGCGCGCTCTTCTTCATCGGCATCATGCTCACGCTCGTGTTCATGCTCGCGGCGGTGCTGATCCTCTACTATAAGCAGATCTCCGAGGGCTACGAGGATCAGAAGCGCTTTGAGATCATGCAGAAGGTCGGCATGACGAAAAAGGAGATCCGCCGCAGCATCAATTCCCAGCTGCTGACCGTATTTTTCCTGCCGCTGCTGCTGGCGGGTGTGCACCTTGCGTTCGCATTCCCGATGATCCGGCGGCTGCTCGAGCTGTTCTCGCTTTACAATGTCGGCCTCTTCGTCACCACGACGCTCGTGAGCTTCGGCGCTTTTGCGCTGCTCTATACGATCGTCTACCGTCTGACGGCGAAGGCGTACTACAACATCGTGAGCGCATGATTTTTTCCAAAGAAGGCGGGGGCGGCTCCGCCTTCTCCTTTTTAAACAAATCTTAAAGACCCTTTAATGGATTTTGCTCTGCGGTGCGTGATATCCTTGGCATCACAGGGAAAGGAGAAAGCGCCATGCAAACCGTGAAAATGATAAACTTCATTCTGATGTGCCTGTTTTTCGCCTGCTATATGTATCAGTTTCTGTACATACCCGTTTCGTGGCTGCCGCGGAAGCGGCGGGCGCGGGAAGCGCCGCTGCACCGCTTTGCGGTCCTCATCGCCGCGAGCAACGAGGAGACCGTCATCGGCAATCTTCTTGACAGCATCAAGGCGCAGAGCTACCCCGAACGCTTTCTCGAGGTTTTCGTCGTGGCCGACAACTGCCGCGATAAAACGGCGGAAACGGCGCGCGCCCACGGCGCGGAGGTCTATGAGCGGCACAACGCTTCGCTCCGCGGCAAGGGCTATGCGCTCGACTTCCTCCTGCGCGAAATGGAGCGCCATGCGCACAACGAGTTTGACGGCTACATCGTCCTCGACGCCGACAACGTGCTCGAGCGCGATTTCGTCTCCCGCATGAACGAGACGTTTTCCGAGGGCAAGGATATCGTCACCTGCTACCGCGACTCGAAAAACTACGGCGACAACTGGATCTCCGCGGGCTACGGTCTCTGGTTTCTCCGCGAATCGCGCTATCTGAACGGCGCGAGATCCCGCATCGGGGCGAGCTGCGGCGTTTCCGGCACGGGCTTTCTCTTTTCGCGCGCCGTGCTCGAAGGGCAGGGCGGCGGCTGGCCGTTCCACCTGCTGACCGAGGATATTGAGTTTACCATCGAAAACGTGACGGCGGGACGGCGCGTCGGCTACTGCCCGGAGGCCGTGCTCTACGATGAGCAGCCCGTCCGTTTCAAGCAGTCCTGGGCGCAGCGTCTGCGCTGGTCGCGCGGGTATCTGCAGGTGTTCCGCAAATACGGCGGAAAGCTCCTCTCCGGCATGTTCCGCGGCAGCTTCTCCTGCTACGATATGGCGATGAGCATCATGCCCGCGGCGGTGCTCACGGGGCTGAGCATCGTGGTAAATCTCGGCGCGGCGGCGATCAACGTGTTCCATTACCATGAGTGGGACGTGCTTGCCATATCGGCACTGCAGACGGTGATGAATCTTTATCTCACGCTCTTCGTCCTCGGCGCGGTCACGACCGCGACGGAGTGGCGCAGCATCCACTGCGCGGCGTGGAAGAAGATCGCCTATGTGTTCACGTTCCCGGTGTTCATGCTCACGTATGTGCCGATCGTGGTGCAGTCGCTCTTCGTAACGCCCGAGTGGACGCACATCGACCATACCCGGGCCGTCACGGTGCAGCAGATCTGCGCGGCGGATTGCCGCGACGCCGTGTAAAATCGCTTTAACGCTTTTTATCCGATATACGAAAATGGCATCGTCCGAAAGAATATCGGACGATGCTGTTTTCTGTCAGGAGATGAAAGCAGGAATTCTCTTGCTTATACTCGGCGGCTTTGCCATGGCTCTCGCGGACAGTGTCTCCGGTTTGCTTGGCGGAACGGCCGCGTTCTGCCCGGCTTCCGTGACCGGTTCGCCGCCTTCCTCGACGCGCCCGTCCACGGCGCGCGGGACGCAAAAAAAGCGCGAATTATTTTCCGGCGGTGTGGACAAAAAAGAGCTTTTGCGCTAAAATACGCTCCGCAGGAGGATGAACTATGAAAACGAAAAAAAGGCTCCGCGCTCTGACGGGAGCCATAACGGATATCGTCCTGGCCGCGGTGATTCTGCTTGTATTTGCTTATTTCCACCACGGGAGGATGTATCTTCTGGGACGGGGCTTCGTGGAAGCGCCCGCCGCGACAGCGCAGCCCACGGCCGCCGCAGCGGCGCAGCCGACGCCCAAAACGGAAGCGCCGGACGAAACGCTGGTCGCCAACGGCCCGTTTACCGACGGGACGATAGAACAGACGGAAAACTCCTACCGCAGCGCCAATGTCAGCGTGAGCTGGACGCGGCACGAGGACCGCTCGAACGACGGGCTCGTCGTATACTATGTCGCGGATATCTGGCTGCGCTCGAGCGAGTATCTGCGCACGGCGTATGTGACGAACGGCTACCGGAGCGTACACGATATGGCCGCAGAATCCAACGCCATTCTTGCCATCGACGGGGACTATGCCTTCTCGCGGGAATACGGGCCCATCGTGCGCAACGGAGCGTTCCTCCGCGACACGGGATTTGACGACATACTTGTATACTATACGGACGGCTCCATGCGGATCTTCCACGGCAATGCCTTTGACATGGATGCGGAGATGGAAAAGGGCGCGGTGCAGGTGTGGTCGTTCGGCCCCGCCCTGCTGGACGCCGAGGGGAAGAGCATCGACAAATTCAACACGAACATCGCCGGACTGAATCCGCGCGCGGCGCTCGGGTACTATGAGCCGGGACATTACTGTTTTGTGGTCGTGGACGGCCGCGGGGAGAACGGCTCGCGCGGGTATAAGCTCGAGGAGCTCTCCCGCCTCTTTGAAAGTCTCGGCTGCACGCTTGCCTACAACTTCGACGGCGGCAAATCCGCCGTTATGGTCTGGGACGGCGATACGACCGTGAACACGCCGGCCGGCGGCGGCCGGAACGTGACGGATATCCTGTACATTGCAAAGGAGTGACCGCCGTGAAATTCCGAAATCTGCTCTCGCACCTGACGGCGGCGCTTGCGCTCGCCGTGGTCGTGATCCTCGTGATCGATCTCTTTTTCAACAGCGCCATGTATCTCGCCGCCGGACGCGAGTTCAAGTATCTCTGTATGGCGCTCAGCGTGTGTGCGCTCGTGTGCGCCGTCATGCAAAGGAGAGAAACAAAATGAAGCTCTGTTTCAAGCAGCGGTTTTTCTCGTGGTTTGACAGCTACGACATTTACGACGCCTCTACCGGCGTAACGGCTTTCACTGTGGAAGGAAAGCTCGCCTGGGGACACTGCCTGCACATTCTCGACGCGCAGGGGAGGCACATCGCCACAGTAAAAGAGCGCGTGCTGACGTTCCTGCCGAAATTCGATCTCTACATCGGCGAGCGGAGCATCGGCACGATCCGCAAGGAGTTCACGCTCTTCCGCCCCGCGTTCGTGCTGGACTTCAACGGCTGGCGCGTGCAGGGCAGCTTTCTGGAGTGGGACTATACGATCGAGGACGCGGCGGGCCGCACCGTCGCGCGCATAGCCAAGGAGCTCCTCCGCTGGACGGATACTTACACCATCGACGTACCGGACGCGAGAGACGCGCTGTGCGCACTCATGGTGGTCCTCGCCATTGACGCCGAAAAATGCTCGCGCGGCAGCAATTGAAGCTATATTAACGTCATACGCCCGCGGAGAAACTCTCCGCGGGCGTATTTTGTCGTATGCGGCGGTCATTCCGCCAGAACTTTTTTCACCATGACGATTTGGTCCGTCCGGTATTTGACCGAGAAACCGCAGCGGAGGAAAAGTGCGACGGACGGATTGTCCGCGGCAATGTCATCGTATAAAACGCCGACGCCGTTTTCCTTTGCCGCCGCGCACAAAAGCGCAAGTCCCGCCGCGCCGTAGCCCCGGCGGCGGTAAGGGGCGTACACGATCACGTCGGCAAGATATTTTTCCCCGTCAAAGTGATAGGCGATCTCCCCGACAAACTCGCCGGAAGCGCTCTCGCGGAGATAGCGGTAATACCGTCCCTCCGGGTGCGCGACCCAGCGGCCGTACCAGTCCGGCCAGCGTTCCTCCGGAAAATCCACCGTGCCGCCGTAAGCGCGGTTATAGGCCATCGTCGCTTCGTCGGCAAGCATTTTCCGCCGGAACCACAGCTCATCGGGACGGGGGAGATATGCTTCGATCATTCTTTCGTTTCAAACTCCTTCGCTACATCCTCCAGCAGCTTGCGGATGGGCAGATGCTGCGGGCAGACGTGCTCGCATTTGCCGCACTTGACGCAGTCGGACGCCTTGCGCCCGTCCATGGTGTGGATATCATAGTAGTAACCGGCGTTCCAGTCGTGGTAGAGCTGCCGGGTGTTCATCGTGGCGAACAGGTCGGGAATGGCGATGTGCTTCGGGCAGCCGTCCGTGCAGTAGCGGCAGGAGGTGCAGGGGATGAGATGCTTGCCGCGGAAAATGGCCTGCACGCGCGCGATGGCGGCGAGCTCGGTATCGTTGAGCGGCCGGAAGTCCGCCATGAACGAGAGATTGTCGCGCATCTGCTCCATGCTGCTCATGCCGGAGAGCACCATCATCATGCCGGGAAACCCTGCGGCAAACCGGAGCGCGTAGCTGGCCGGGCTGCCGCCGTGCAGTTCATCGAGAACGGCCTTTGCTTCCTCCGGGAGATTGACGAGATTGCCGCCCTTGACCGGCTCCATGACGATGACGGGTTTGCCGTGCTTCACACAGACCTCATAGCACTTGCGGCTCTGCACCGCGGGGTCGTCGTAGTCCAAGTAGTTGAACTGGATCTGCACGACCTCGATCTCCGGATACTCGGTCAGAATCTGCTCGAGTACCTCGGCGCGGTCGTGGAACGAAATGCCGACGTGACGCACCTTGCCCTCGGCCTTGAGCGCGAATGCGGTCTCATACGCGCGGCACGCCTTGAAGTGCGGATAGTTGAGCGCGCACTGCGAGTGCATCAGATAGCAATCGAAATACTCCACGCCGCAGGCGGCGAGCTGCTCTTCCAATATGGGACGAATGTCTGCCTCGGTTTTAAAATAATTTTCGGTCAGCTTGTCCGCGAGAACGTAGCTCTCGCGCGGATAGCGGCTCGTAAGACACTCGCGCAGCGCGATCTCGCTCTTCTCCTTGTGATAGCCGTGGGCGGTGTCAAAATAATTGAATCCGGCGTCCAGAAACGCATCCACCATGCGCCTGGTCTCTTCGGTGTCGATCTCGCCGTCCTTCATCGGCAGACGCATAAAGCCAAAGCCGAAGTTCTTTTTGATCTTCTCCATGTCTGCTCCCCTTTTTTTGATCCTTTGCGGAATATATCCATTGTAGCATCCGGACAGCGGACAAATCAAGAGACTCGTCTCTTGTGCCAAGCTCTCCGGCGTGGTATTCTGAATCTGGAAAGGTATATACACGCAAATTACCGCAAGGGCGGCAATACGGGCTTCGATACGGTGATCACCCGTCTCCGGATGCAGACCTATATCACCATCGGCGATTTTGTCTATTCGCAGGATAAATTCGGGCGGCCCTACGGCTGGGGCATAGCGGAGTATACGACGCCGGAGATGCAGCTCGGCCCGGACTTCGTCACCTCGGCCTATCGCAGAAAGCCGGAGGGATCGAGAGAGCGCATTCTCGCCCATCTGCGCGGCGTTCTGCCGGAAGTTCCGGAGAAACGGTTTTTAAAGCTGATTTGATGCGAGCGCAGCTGAGCGGACAGGAGAAGAAACGGAGGCGGCGCTGCGGCGTGAAAGGAGAGAATACCATGTCGGTCTCGGTGGAAAAGAAGCCTTTTGGAGTAACGAAAGACGGGGAGTCTGTCAGCGTTTACTGCATCAGGAATGAAGCGCTGGCCATGGAGATCATGGAGTACGGCGCGGCGATCCGCTCGCTTCGGGTACATCATGGCGGCGCGTGGACGGACGTAGTCCTTGGCTATGGGACGCGGCAAACCGCTATCTCCATGCCCATTTGCCGGAGGGCGTGAAAACCCTGCCGATCTCCGCGTGGGAGAAAGAATATACCGCCCTCAAAGCACAGCGGGAAGCGGAACATGAAACGCTGAAAGATACCCGCGCCGAAGTTGCCGAGCTTCAAAAAATCCGTAGGTGCGTGGATATTGCACTCCGCGCCGACCAACCGGCACAGACGCAGAGCCGCACCAA
>OKRW01000205.1_pt1 | contig 61652 bp, 45 predicted proteins | sample 1601151 | NCBI WGS metagenome assembly OKRW01 (sample SAMEA3541471, study PRJEB24748) | human gut metagenome | biome: human gut; feature: human-associated habitat; material: faeces | place: China | collected 2012 | reverse complement strand
GACTGCGCTCAGGTGAGGACGGGCGGACACACAGGTCCGCCCCTACGGTGGGAGCCCCCACCCCGCCGAGCGGTTCACCCGAAGAGAAGTCGACCGAGCTTCCGAAACGAGAAAAAACTTCGCTTTTTACTTGCATGTGAACTTAAAAAGCACAGGGCTACTCGTCTCGATTTGACACAACGGACGCACAGATCGTGCGTCCCTACAGGGCGACGTATCGATGTTCGACAACGGACGCACGAGCCGTGCGTCCCTACAACCGTTACTCGTCCCGTGAGTCCCCACGGGTCGCACGCTCGTGAGATTTGCGGGATCTACGATGTAAGGGGTGTGGCGTATGTGCAGAAATAGCGTTATCTTTGTTTCTGAATCAAACTAGGAGCGCTTCACTCGCTTAGCTGTTAACTTTCGAATGTGAGGCTTAGCTCCCCTTTTAATCTATAGTAAATCTTTCAACTCTGCTTCATCAATATGACAGACTACAATAAGGACTTCGTCCACTATGCACACGCTCATCTTCGGATGAATACCAATGCACTCAACGACTACATAACCGCCTCCACAGGCTACATCAACCCTACCATCATTGAGGAGCGTCAGCTCAACGTGGCGCAGATGGATGTCTTCAGCCGACTGATGATGGATCGTATCATCTTCCTCGGTACGGAGGTCAACGATTACACGGCCAATGTGATCCAGGCGCAGCTCCTGTACCTAGACAATGCGGACCCAGGCAAGGATATATCGATCTATATCAATAGCCCTGGAGGGTCGGTCTATGCGGGGTTTGGCATCTATGACACAATGCAGTATGTGGGGTGCGATGTCTCGACGATGTGTACTGGTATGGCCGCCTCGATGGCCGCTGTCCTCCTCGTAGCGGGTGCCGAGGGCAAGCGCTACGCACTGCCCCACTCACGGGTTATGATACACCAGCCGATGGGCGGTATGCAGGGTCAGGCGAGCGACATAGAGATCGCTGCTAAGGAGATCCTCAAGGTGAAAGCCGAACTATACAAGATCATAGCTGATCACTCAGGTCGCTCTGTCGAGGATATCGAGCGAGACAGCGATCGTGACAAGTGGATGACCGCCTCTGAGGCTCTAGAGTATGGTATGATCGACAAGGTACTCACATCGACTAAGCAAGCAGCTAAGGATAAGAAGGCAGATGGCAAAGAAAAGTAACTCGATAGAGCGTCGATGCTCTTTCTGCAATCGCCCTGAGAGCGAGGTGCCTATACTAATAGGTGCCGAGGGCTCTGCGCAGATCTGTAGTGACTGTGCGGAGCAGATCTACACGTTGCTCTATCAGAACGGGCTGGTCTCTGCACCTGTACTTGACGCTAATGAGCCGAGGAAGCAGGGAGACAAAAGCATGTCCTTTGCACCGCTCACCTATGAGTCGCTGCCTAAGCCGCAGGAGATAGCGGCTTACCTTGATCGCTACGTGATCGGGCAGACCGATGCTAAGAAGTATCTCTCGGTAGCTGTCTACAACCACTACAAGCGTATCTTAGCTAGCCAAGAGAAGGACGGTAAGAGTGACGAGAGCTCTAAGCTGGACGATGTAGAGATTGCCAAGAGCAACATCATTATGGTAGGACCGACGGGGTGCGGTAAGACGCTCCTAGCGCAGTCGATAGCTCGTATGCTACAGGTACCCTTTGCGATGGTCGATGCGACCGTCCTGACGCAGGCTGGCTATGTGGGAGAGGATATAGAGAGCATCATCTCTCGCCTACTGCAAAACTGCGACTACGACGTAGCTGCTGCAGAGCGTGGCATCGTCTTCATCGATGAGATTGACAAGATAGCGCGCAAGGGCGACAACCCCTCCATCACCCGTGATGTGAGTGGCGAGGGAGTCCAGCAGGGTCTTCTGAAGCTGCTTGAGGGGAGTGTCATCAACGTCCCCCCTTATGGTGGTCGCAAGCATCCCGAGCAGAAGTTTATCCAAGTCAATACGCAGCAGATCCTCTTCATCTGTGCTGGCGCCTTTGACGGCATAGAGCGTATCATCGGCTCTCGCCTCAACACCCGTGTGGTGGGTTATAAGGAGCAGCAGATGGACTATCAGACGATCCAAAACAATCTGCTGGCACACATTACCCACCAAGACCTACGACGCTACGGGCTGATCCCCGAAATCATCGGACGTCTGCCTATCCTCACCTATCTAGACGCACTAGATAGTGATTCGCTCCTGCGTATCCTCGTCGAACCTAAGAATGCTATCACGAAGCAGTACCAGAAGCTCTTTGAGATGGATGGCGTACGACTGACCTTCGACGAGGAGGCACTCAAGTATATCGTCCATGTCGCTGTCGAGACGAAGCTCGGGGCTCGCGGACTGCGCTCGATCGTGGAGAAGATCATGATCGATGCTATGTACGAGATACCCTCTCTCAAGCGTAAGACGCTACGTATCACAGAGCAGTATGCTCGCTCTAAGGTTACGCCGAGCATGACTGCCTCTCTAGCAAACTAAATCTATCTCTGCCATAAACCAGTGCATCACTCTATGTAATCGTTAATCCACCTGTGGAGAGCGCAACAATGTCTCTCCGGATGACCAATCTCACGAACCATGACACACAATCTGACAGAACTACTGAGTAAGATCTTCGGCTTTGAAGAGTTCAAGGGTAATCAGAAAGAGATCATCCAAAGCCTGCTAGAGGGTCACGACACTTTTGTCTTGATGCCTACGGGTAGCGGTAAGTCTCTATGCTATCAGCTCCCTGCACTCATCATGGAGGGGACGGCTATCATCGTCTCCCCGCTGATTGCTCTGATGAAGAATCAGGTCGATGCCCTGCGCGAGACGACTGGATCTAACGATATAGCACATGTGCTGAACTCGTCGCTCAATAAAGCACAGCTCGATCAGGTCTACAACGATGTCTCCGCCGGTCATACGAAGCTGCTCTATGTGGCTCCTGAGTCGCTTGGCAAGGCTGAGAACATAGAGTTCTTTCGTCAGGTCAAGATCTCTTTCTTTGCGATTGATGAGGCGCATTGTATCTCAGAGTGGGGACATGACTTTCGCCCTGAGTATCGCAAGATACGTCCCGTGGTCGATGAGATAGGTCGCAGGCCGATCATTGCACTGACAGCGACAGCTACGCCTAAGGTGGAGCACGACATTCGCAAGAATCTAGGCATCCTCGAGGGCAGGATCTTTAAGTCTAGCTTCAACCGCCCCAACCTGTTCTACAGCGTCGAGGAGAAGGGCGAAGATGTCAATGCCCGCATCATACGATTTATCCGCAAGAGACCTAACAAGAGCGGGATCATCTACTGCATGAGCCGTGAGAAGGTGATGAATCTCTCCAAGCTACTCCAGATGAACGGCATCAAGGCGCTTCCCTACCATGCGGGACTAGACGCTAAGGAGCGCTCGGCCAATCAGGATGCTTTCCTGAGCGAGGAGTGCCGTGTGATCGTTGCCACGATAGCCTTTGGTATGGGTATTGATAAGCCCGATGTGCGCTACGTCATACACTACGATATGCCTAAGAGCCTCGAGGGCTACTATCAGGAGACAGGACGTGCAGGTCGTGATGGTGGCGAGGGATATTGCTTAGCCTTTTATAATGAGAAGGATATACAGAAGCTGGAGAACTTTATGCAGGGAAAACCTATCGCCGAACAGGAGATAGGTAGGCAATTACTCGCAAAAACTTCTACCTTTGCACTCACGCCCATGTGTCGACGGGCATATCTGCTCTATTATTTCGGAGAGAGATATGATCAGGAGAACTGTGGAGCGTGTGACAATTGTGCAAAAAACAGGAAAACAATGGAGGCTAAAGAGCTTTTGAAACAACTGCTCCAAACGGTCTTGGAGCTCAAAGAACAATTTAAGAAAGATCACGTCATCGATGTGATCCTAGGTTGCGACACCGCTCCTATTGAGGACTTTCATCACGACAAACTTGACTCTTACGGCATAGGTAGCGACTACTCACGAGAGATTTGGGAGCTAGTCGTAGAGCGCGCATTGGTACTGCAGTACCTGACCGAGAGTACAGAGACGTATGGTATCCTAAGCGTCACACCGAGTGGTAAGAAGTTTATCAAGAAGCCGACCTCGTTCAAGATCGTAGCTCCCGAAGAGGAGGATCTAGATGACGATGAGGATCTGGACGATGATGATGAGGTAGAAAGCTCTGTATCTGGAGGTCGTGGACGTACAGCCTCTACAGACCCCGCTCTATACAATATACTCAAGGATATGCGCAAGAAGCTCAGCATCAAGCTCGGGCTGGGACCTAATGGGGTCTTCCCAGATGCTGCTCTTGAGGAGATGTCTACCCTATACCCGATTACGTTGCCTGAGCTTAAGAACATATCGGGTGTCAACGTCGAGCAGGCTGACCGATATGGAGAGGAGTTCGTCCGTGTCATACGTAACTATGTCGAGGAGTATGAGATCGAGCGACCCGAGGACTACAAGATCCGCACACTGCCTAACAATACCAAGCAGCATATCTCTATCGTACAGCAACTAGACCGTCAGGTAATCCTCGAGGATATAGCTATCTCGCACTCTATCAGCACCGATGATCTACTCACTGAGCTGGAGCGTATCGTCAAGTCTGGTACCAAGGTCAAGCTGAACTACCTCATAGCCTCCGAGCTAGGCGAGGATAGCTATGACGAGCTGAAAGAGTATCTAGAGGAGCACCCTGGGTGCACGCTAGACGACCTCATCAGCGAATACGAAGACTTCTACAGTGAGCCAGAGTTACGACTCGCTATGCTCATCTTCTCCTGCAACCAATAAGACCACATTAGCAATACAACTCTTATGTCTATCTATAGATCATCTACATCACCCGCACGCTGGATGATAGCATCCATACTATTGTCTTTGCTGACCAGCCTCTCTCTGACGGCTCAGACACCACAGCAAAAGACTTCCGCAGGATCTGTCGTCGATGAAGTTATATGGACCGTGGGCGATGAGCCTATCCTCAAGTCTGAGATAGAAAACCAAAAGCTCTATATGCGCTCTCAGGGGATGCCTCTCGAGGGAAACCCTGACTGCTACCTTACGGAGCAACTTGCTGTCCAAATGCTCTTCCTCAACCAAGCTAAGATTGATAGTATCTCAGTAGATAATACTAAGGTAGACCGATTTGTAGACAACTTTATGGAGAGCCTCGTTCAGCAGATCGGCTCCCGTGAGCGTCTTGAGGAGTACTTCAATCGTCCCTACTCCAGCATTCGTGAGCAGCAGCGCATTATGGCGGTCAATAATGAGATCGTCCGCCAGATGCAGCAGAAGATCATCCAGGGAGTGGCGGTAACCCCTACAGAGATCCGCTCTTACTACGCTCAGATACCACAAGACAGCTTGCCATACATACCAGATGTCGTCGAGGTACAAGCACTTCGGATCACTCCAGACATCGAGTTAGCTGCTGTTGACCAGATCAAAGAGCAACTCAGAGGTTATTCCGACGACATAGTCGCTGGGCGTCGTGACTTCTCTACGATCGCTCGACTCTACTCTCAAGACTCTCGCACCTCTCTTCGTGGTGGTGAGTATGGCTTCGTAGCTCGCAGCTCCCTAGAGCCTGAGTTTGCTCAGGTTGTCTTCTCATTGACCGACACCAAGCAGGTCTCTCCTATCATACGCACCGCCACAGGCTATCACATCGTACAGCTTATCGAGAAGCGTGACAACACAATCAATTTCCGCCACATACTCCTCAAGCCGAGCGTTGCTCCTGACAAACTCCAGCAAGCTGTCAACAAAGCGGACTCTGTCGCTGTGCAGATACGCAATGGCAAGACCTCCTTTGACGAGGCGGTCGTCCTATGCAGTAATGTCGACGAGACGAAAAACAACTATGGTCTCCTCCTCAACGAAGACTACGAGAGCGACCGCTACGGTACGGCACTCTTTACTATGTCCGAGCTACAGCAAGACTTCGCCTCTTATGTAGACAAGATGCAGGTGGGTGACGTCTCTCCAGCCTTTGTATCTCAAGATGCAAACGGCAACACGCAGGTAGTACTCCTCAAGCTCAAGCAGCGTGTCTCTGGTCACCGTGCTGATATGGCTACCGACTTTCAGCTCATCAAGCAACTAGCTCTGCAGGACAAGAAGCAGAAAGAGCTAGACAAGTGGATCGTTCAGCACCAGAAGAGTACTTATATACGCATCAGTCCTGACTATCAGCAGTGCGACTTCAAGTATCCAGGTTGGATCAAGAAGTAGTACCTACGCTTCCTCAGGGAAGATGATAGCCTACCCACATCTCGGCTCATTAGATTATAGAGTCTATGCCCCATCAGCCTAGCGAAGTGACCACTACACGGCGACTACTACTCACCCTCAGCGGGTTGCTAGCGGTCGCTGTGCTACTCTTTGTGGGGCTGCCACTATGGGGCGGGTCGGCGACATTACACCCTTCGTCTCATATAGCGAACGCTCCAGCACCTCCCCCTGCTATGGTGGGAGGCAAGCGACTCATCATCCTAGATCATGCCGATGTACTCAGCCACGACCAGGACATACACCCTGACATTGTCATCCTAACGGGCAATGTGCGTCTCAGGCATGGTAGCTGGATTATGACTTGCGACAGTGCCAACCTCAATGAGAAGAGCAACTCCTTTGATGCGTTCGGTCATGTGCAAATATTAGAGGGAGACTCGATCTCGGTCACTGCTGGAGAGATGCTATACGATGGTATGACCGCTTTGGCAGAGCTGCACGATAATGTGATATTGACAAAGGACGTTACGACACTCTTCACCGAGAGACTCTTCTACGATCGCAACCAAAAGGTCGCTTACTACGACAATTTCGGTACCCTTGCCGACTCGGTCAATACGCTCACATCTATCTATGGTGAGTACAACACCAGTTCTGACGAAGCGCTCTTTCAGAATGATGTGCACCTAGAGAACGACCGCTTTACCCTCGACACCGATATACTGCACTACAATACGAAGACCTCGATCTGTCGCATCGTCAGCCCCACTCTCATAGAGACCAAAGACTCAGTCACGATCGAGACTGATCGTGGCTTTTACAATACAGACACCGAGCATAGTATCCTCCTCGATCGCTCGCTCATCACGCACCCCAATGGCACCATGACGGGCGACTCGATACTCTATGATAAGAAGAGACAGATCAGCCAAGCCTACTACGATGTAGTGATCGACAACCAAGAGGACAAGGTAACCTACTTCGGCGACTACGGCTATATGGACGAGGCAAACGGCTATGTCTACGCCACAGGACGAGCCTACGTTATGGACTACTCCGAGGAGGACACCTTATATATGTCTGCCGAGATTATGGAGGGCATCAAGCGCAATCTACCTCCGCTCTCAGGCACTACCGACTCGCTAGAAGTTAAGTACACCAAAGGGTACCACGATGTGCGCCTTTACCGCAAGGATATACAGGCCATCGGCGACTCCATACACTATTTCTCCGTGGACTCGCTCATCAAGCTCTTTGGCAGTCCCATCTTGTGGAACGACTCCACACAGCTCAAGGGCGATACCATCTATGCCCACCTAGCTAACGACACAATCGACTATGCCTTCGCTTGGCCCAATGCCTCGACCGTTCGCTGGATCGATGACATCAAGCAGGATCGTGTCAAGGCAGATACGATCCAAGCTTACTTTCGCGAAGGCACGCTCGACCACGCTTTCTACCGCTCCAATGTAGAGTCACGCTACTACCTGCAGCAGGAGAAGACGAAGCATTACTACGCCCTCGCTCAGGTGAGGAACCCGCAGATGGACGTCTACATTGCCGATGACAAGCTCGACCGCATCTTTTGGCATGGCAAGGCTGAGGGGACGATCCACCCGATCCAAGACCTCACCGATGCACTGCGTCAGATGAGCGGTGCTGAGTGGCATGGCGACCAGCGTCCGCTCACACCCGAAGATGTCATCCCCGACCGCACAGCTCCGTTACAGTCTACCGACTCGCTCGCCACCCTGCAGGATCAAAATAGTAAGATGAGCCAAGGCTTCGACGGACTAGTTGCTTGGCAAACCTTCTACAAGGAGTACCAGCAAGCCATCGAGAAGCCTAAGCCAGCAGACGTTCAGTCGATGGTAGCCCCCGACACGACTGTCGTAGTCGAGACACCTCTCTCCATCTACATACGTCGCCCGCTAGAGAGCGACAGCAGCTCCGTACAGACTCTTGCAGACTCGCTACAGAGCTATCTACACCTTTTACCACTATACTCATGGGACTCATATTTAGACCACGACAACCCCGCACCTTCCGACATCAACCCATCTATTGGGATCCCAAGAAGGAGCAACTCCAGCGACGCATCGAGCAGATCAGACGAGAGCTCGAAGCTGCCGAAGGCTCCGATACCGAAGCTCACACCGACAGCAACAACAAAGCCCACGACAAGCAAGTAGAGGCTGACTATGGCTCTGGTGAAGCGTTTCGTGAGAGTCTCTCGGAGAGTCTCTACGGAGGCACACGTCATCTCAAGAAGCAGAGAGACCGAGGCATAGACAACTACGCCCGCTCGGGCATCATCTTGCGCTCTATCCTGACACTCATCCTCTTAGGCTTCATCGTCTGGGTACTATACTATAGACAGGGTCCCCTTTTCTCCTTCCTATGAGCGAAATCATACATCTTCTCCCCGATAGCATCGCCAATCAGATAGCCGCTGGTGAAGTAATCCAGCGACCAGCCTCTATGCTCAAAGAGTTGGTCGAAAACGCCATCGATGCCCATGCCACGCAGATAACCATCGAGCTACAAGATGCGGGCAAAGAGCTTATGCGCATCATCGATGACGGTGTCGGTATGAGTCCGCTAGATGCTCGTATGGCCTTCGAGCGCCACGCCACCAGCAAGATATCCTCCGTCGACGACCTCTTCACGCTCCGCTCTATGGGCTTTCGTGGCGAGGCGCTTGCCTCTATCGTGGCGGTAGCTCAGATCGAGCTAGTCACACGACAGGCCGACAGCGATATAGGCTACAAGCTCTTGATCAACGGCTCCGAGGTCATCAGCTCCTCCCCCACCGTTGCCGAGGTGGGCACCTCTATCACGGTAAAGAATCTCTTTTACAACGTCCCCGCACGGCGGCGCTTCCTCAAAGGCTCCGAGACAGAGCTACGACACATCTACCGCCAGTTCGAGCGCATCGCACTAGTCTACCCCGAGATTGCCTTCACCCTCTACTCCGAGGGCAAGCTCATACGCAACCTCCCCAAGAGCGACCTCCAGCATCGCATCGTAGACCTACTAGGCAAGAGCTACTCCAAGCAGCTCATCCCGATCGAGTACCAAGGTCCTCTAGCCAACGTCTCGGGCTTCATCACCCTGCCACGCGATGCTAAGCGCAGAGGCGCCCAGCAGTTCTTCTTTGTCAATGGACGCTATATGAAGCACCCCTACTTCCACCGTGCGGTCATGAACGTCTTTGAGGACCTCGTCGCGCCAGGTAGCCAGCCCAACTACTTCATCTACTTTCAGGTAGACCCTAGTCGCATCGATGTCAATATACATCCGACCAAGACGGAGATCAAGTTCCTCGATGAGCAGGCTATCTTCAAGCTCCTTATGGTGGTGCTACGTGAGCACCTCAGCACCACCAGTGCCATGCCCGCCATCACCTTTAGCACAGACCAACTCATCGAGATCCCAGCCTACGATGCCACACGACAGAGCCAGACGACGCTCCAGCCACCGCCCGTACAGATAGACCCTGAGTACAATCCCTTTAAGCTGATCTCTACGGACGATGAGCAACCCCTCGACCCACTCTCTCCGGTGAGTAGTGGCTCACCCGCTCATTGGGAAAGCTTTATCGACGACTTCCAGCAGCGACGAGGTGAGTCAACGCTTCCCGCAAGCCAACACACGGGAGCAGCCTCCACAGCGGTGGATCCACTCTTTATGGTCTCCGCTAGCTCCCCTCAGCCTGCTACCAATAGCACCAACTTGGTCTACACCTTTCAGGAGCGCTACCTCTTTACCACGATGAGCGACCGCCTTGCGGTCATACAAATCGACCGCGCACTGCTACGCATCTACTACGAGCAGCAGATAGCCACACTCACACTCGAGCCCGATCAGGCGCAGCCACTACTCTTTGCCGAGGAGCTATCGCTACCCAGTGAAATCTACCCAATGCATCACGAGTTGGTCGAAAGCTTGCGACAGATCGGCTTCGAGATCACGCCGCAAGAAGCATCCGCAGGCACAGACACGGACGACAATGTCTACCTCATCACCTCTGTCCCCAAGCCACTCCGCCCCATCGGTGTCGCCGATATGATCACCAAGACGCTCGGCGAATACCTCGATCAGCTAGAGCGAGAAGAGATCGATGCAGAGCTATCTCAGGAGGTGCAGCTAGCGCAGCTCTTCCTCTCCAGCGAAGCCCTGCGCCAAGCCAGCGAACTGGTACGCCACACACTCCACGCACGCACTACGCAGCCCAGTCAGATTATCTCCGACCTCTTCCTGACGCCCAACTCGCAGTTCGACCCGCTCGGACGCTCCATCATGGTCTCGCTCACCTCCGAGGAGATCGACAAGTGGTTCTAATCCTAACAATCTATTACTCCATATCTCTGACTAGGTGGTTCGCCTCCTAGTCTTTTTTTTGAGCTAACTATTAGTACCACTTGGGTGAAACTACAGTGCCAACCACTATTGGCACTCCAGTTCCATACGGGTGAAACTCCAGTTTCATACAGAGGGAACTCTAGTTTCATACCTAGGAAACTCCAGTTTCATCGGTAGGGAACTGTTCGTTTAGCGGGAAGTTAACCTCCGTTCAGCGGTTAATTCGTATCTTAGCAACGCAGAGAGGACTATCCTCTAGACCGCTCGTCACCTCGCTAGACTACGCTTGTCTCTAGCGTGCGTTGAGGAGCGCTCGCATTATGACTCCCAAGTAATTTACTATCTATGAGTTATCTCAAGTTTGACCGCACGACACTCTCTAATCTAGACCGCTCGCTACAGTTGGAGCATATACGCTCCAATCGTGGTGGCGCCTTCAACTGTACGACCCTCGTGGGGTGCAACACGCGCAAGTATCACGGTCTCCTCGTGGTGCCACTGCCTCATCTGAGCCGTCACAACCATATCCTCCTCTCCTCGCTAGACGCTACGGTGATACAGCATGGGGCGGAGTTTAACCTTGGGGTGCATCTCTACGGCGATGGCACGGTCTATCCCAATGGTCACAAGTACATACGAGAGTACAACATAGACAAGATGCCCCGCACGATATACCGTGTGGGCGGGGTGGTCCTACAGCGGGAGTCGATCTTCTGCCACTACAAGAACCAGGTGATTATCAAGTATACGCTCCTCGAGAGCCACAGCGAGACCACTCTGCGGTTGCGCCCTGTGGTCGCCTTTAGAGACGTGATTCTCCTATCACATAAGAACGAGACTGCCGAAACGACCGTCTACCCTGTCGGCACGACAGGTGTGCGTACCTGTCTCTATGAGGGTTACCCCGATTTATATATGCAGGTGGATGCCCCCTCGCATTGGGTCGATGAGGGCTACTGGATCAAGAATCTGCACTACCCTAAGGAGCAGATACGAGGGTACGAAAGCTGTGAAGATCTTTATTCGCCAGGCTACTTCGAGATGGATCTGCGCAATGGTGAGTCGGTCTACTTCACCGCACAGCTAGAGGAGGTAGATGTGAGCACACTGCCAGCGCTCTTTGACTCAGAGGTGGCGCACCGCAAGGCGCGGGTGGATCTGCAGAGCTGTCTGCGCAACGCTTGTAGCCAGTTTTACTATAAGCCGGTCTCCAATCGACACTATATCTTAGCGGGCTTCCCTTGGTATGGCGTGCGAGCGAGAGACGAAATGGTTGCTTTGCCTGGTTGTTCGATCTACAGCGATCACCCAGAGCGCTTTCACAATGTGATGAGTACCTTCATACGAAGTAGCATCAGCTTCATCAAGCAGATAGCACTTCCGCTAGATATGGAGGGGGTGCGCGACCCCGACGTGGGGCTTTGGGCGATACGTGCCATACAGCTCTTCCTTGCGGAGTATCCGAACGATAGCCACCGCTCTTACTATCTAGACGTAGTAGAGCGTATCATCGACTACTACCTGAGCGACCGCCACCCGATACTGCGCATCAAGCCTAATGGACTGCTCTATGCCGAGGGCAGTGGCACGCCTCCAGTCACCTGGATGGACTCAACGATAGCGGGGCAAGCGGTCGTGCCACGACGGGGCTATCTGGTGGAGGTGAACGGCTTGTGGTACAATGCGCTCTGCTTCTACCGTGAGGCTCGTGGCGCAGAGAGCTTTCCCGAGGAGCTGGCGAACGTGATCGAGCGCTTGGGACCTGCTTTCGAACAGACCTTTGTCAATCCCTATGGCTACCTATATGACTACGTGACCAAGGAGGGCTATCGGGAGCGGGCTGTCCGTCCCGATATGCTGATAGCTATCTCGCTGCCGTTCTGTCCGCTGAGTCGTGCCGAGCAGCGACAAGTACTAGAGATTGTGACCTCTGAGCTACTCACGCCAAAGGGGATTCGCTCGCTGAGCCCCCGCAGTGAGGGCTATGTGGAGCAGTGCAGCGGACTTCAAGAGCAGCGGGAGCATGCTTACTACAACGGCTCCGCTTGGCCGTGGCTACTAGGTGCCTACACGGATGCCTACCTCAAGATATATGGTCGTAGCGGTGTGACTCACCTAGCGCGCCTGCTCGGGGATATACAGGATGAGCTACAGCATCACGGTATCTCGACACTGAGCGAGCTGTACGATGGCAACCCACCCTACGACAGTCACGGCGGCATCTCCTTTGCGATGAGCTGTGCGGAGGTCTTGCGCGCCTTGGTGACCCTCGAGCGGTACAACAGTGAGGAGACCCCTTTGGCTAACTACCTATACTATACAACCAGCAACGAAGAGCGTCCTACAAGATGAGAGTATTGATGTACGGGTGGGAGTTTCCCCCACACATTTCAGGCGGGCTAGGCACGGCTAGCTACGGCTTGACCAATGGTATGGCCGAGCAGAGCGATATGGATATAACCTTTGTCGTGCCTAAACTGTATGGCGATGAGGATACTTCGCACATTACGCTGGTTGGCGCCGACCGCACGCCGATCGTTTACCATAACCATAGTGCCGAATACCTCCGCTCACGGCTACACAATGAGGCGGAGGTGAACTACTACCAGGCTGCTAGAGAGCATATCTACGATGACTTTCGCTATCGCTGCCCCAACGACTTGGGCTGTCTGGAGTTTAGCGGAGCTTACCCCGACAATCTGCTGGAGGAGATCAACAACTACTCGATCGTGGCAGGCGTCATAGCGCGGACAGTGCCGTGCGATATCATTCACTCGCACGACTGGCTCACCTACCCTGCGGGGATTCATACGAAGATGGTGACAGGAAAGCCGCTGGTGATCCATGTGCATGCGACCGACTTCGACCGCAGTCGTGGCAATGTCAATCCGCAGGTCTATGCGATCGAGCGGCAAGGGATGGACTACGCAGACGCTATCGTCTGTGTGAGCAACCTGACCCGACGAACTGTCATCGACAAGTATGGTCAAAGCCCCGACAAGGTCTTTACCGTTCACAACGCTGTCGAGCCGCTTAGTCCTGAGCTATTAGCCCTGCCCAATAAGCAGCATACAGGCGACAAAGTGATTACCTTCCTGGGGCGTATCACGATGCAAAAGGGACCTGAGTACTTCGTCGAGGCTGCTCACAAAGTGTTACAGCATACCGACGGTATCCGCTTTGTGATGGCGGGCAATGGCGATATGATGGACAAGATGATCGACCTCGTGGCTCGCAAACGTATAGCCGACCGCTTTCACTTCACGGGCTTTCTACGAGGGCAGCAGGTGTATGAGATGCTTCGCTCGAGCGATGTCTACGTGATGCCCTCGGTGTCGGAGCCTTTTGGCATCTCGCCGCTAGAGGCTATGCAGTGTGGAGTGCCGAGTATTATATCCAAGCAGAGTGGCTGTGCCGAGATCCTGCGCTACGCAATCAAGACCGACTACTGGGACGTAGACGCTATGGCCGACGCTATGCACGCCCTCGTCTCCTATCCGACGCTCCACGAGCATCTCAAGCAGAAGGGACTCGAGGAGGTCAACAACATCGTCTGGAGCAAAGCTGGACTGCGCCTCAGAGCTATCTATGACCGACTTGTATAACCCCCCTTTGACAAACGACTTCTCCACCTTCCTATGATACAGATTATACTTCACTTCTACCTACACCAACCGTTTAGGCTCAAGAACTACCCATTCTTCAATATCGGTAGCGACCACTACTATTACGATGACTTTGCCAATGAAGAGATACTGCGTCAAGTGGTAGACCGCTCCTATAGACCAGCACTCGAACTGATCGAGCAATTGATCGAAGCGCATCCCGACTTTAGAGTTGCTCTCACGCTCTCAGGCTCGGTACTGACGCAGATGGAGCTGCACACGCCGGACATGATCCAGCTGCTCAAGCGACTAGTCCAAAGCAGACGCATCGAGATACTCGGCGAGCCGATCTCACACGGACTCTGCGGGCTGTACGATGAGGAGGAGTATGCGAACCAACTGCGTATGTACCGCACCCGTATCAGTTCGCTCCTAGGTGTCGCTCCCGTGACGCTCTCCAATCCAGAGCTGATCTACAGCGACCGCATCGCACAGATAGCACATCGCCAAGGGTACAAAGCGATCATCACCGAGGGCGCCAAGCACCTCTTAGCGTGGAAGAGTCCTAACTACCTGTACAACGCTACGACCGATGGCGTAGCGCTCCTGATGCGTCACGCTGCGCTCTCCGATGCGATCGCTCACGACTTCGCACGGTACGACAGTCCGCTCTACCCCTACACGACGGAGCGGTTCTTTGCGACACTGGAGGCTGAGCAGGGCGACTATGCTTTGGTCTCTCTACCACTGGAGACGCTCGGATCGGTATGGAGCCGTGAGACTGGCATCTTTGAGTTCTTCCGAGCTCTTCCCGAGCAGGGTTCTAAGCGAGGCTTCACCTTTACCACGCCTCAAGAGATTGCCACGCACTGCACCCCGCAAGACACGATACAGGCGACCTATCCAGTGAGCCGTATGGGCGAAGAGCGAGACACCTCGCTATGGACAGGCAATGAGCTGCAGCAATCTGTCATACAGAAGCTCGAGGAGTGGGGCGAGCGCATACGTCTCTCACGAGACCAGCGACTCCTGGAGGACTGGATCAACTTGCAAGGCTCCGATCACCTCTTCTATATGACCACTAAGTTGGGCGGACCAGGAGCTTTCTCTCCCTATGAGACGCCTTACGCTGCTTTTACCAACTATATGAACGTCCTGAGCGACTTTCTCCTCCGTGTCTCTGCCGAGTACCCCACCTCTATGGGTAATGAAGAGCTCAGCGCGCTCCTGCAGACCATCGAAAACCAAAACAAGAAGATAGCTCAGCTGGAGGATCAGCTGGCTAAATAAACCGAACCAATCCAACCCTACCCGACTCCTTATATATATGACCGCAAACACGCCTCAGGCGACAGCACTGCTAAGCAAACTCTTTACCGCTCCCGAGACACCGTATGGGAGCTTCCCCTTTGATCAGTTCTTCGACCTTTCCTCCGCCACCGCCATAGAGCAGACGATGGAGACCTTCCGCACGGCCATGCAGGAGGCGATCACACTGCATCGTGCGGAGATCGATGCGATCACAGCACAGCATGAGCCAGCCACCTTTGACAATACGATTCGCCGCTTCGAGGAGAGTGGAGAGGCTCTGGAGGCGGTCACAGCAGCCTTTTACAATTTGCTCTCCGCCTACTCTTGCCCCGAGATGATGCAGCTCTCGGAGACTTTCTCGGACTGGCTCAGCAAGCTATCGACTGATACACTGCTCAACGAAACCCTCTTCGCCCGCATTCGCTCCGTCTATGAGCAGCGCGAGGAGCTGAACCTAGACGAGATAGACCTGCGCCTCCTGACCGAGAGCTACGAGGGCTTTGCAGACAATGGTGCTCTGCTCGTTGGTGCCGAGCGGGAGCGTTTTAGAGAGATCAATGAGCAGCTCAGTCAGTTGACCACACGCTTTGCGCAAAACAAACTTTGCGACGAGGAGTCCTGGACGCTCTTCGTGCCTGCTGACGAAAGCGACCGGCTACGTGGCTTGCCTCAGCAGATCCTAGACGATGCTCAGGAGAAGGCACGCACCGCCTCTGAGGCGCATGGCGAGGGCTATCTCTTTGACCTGTCGGCTCCGCATGTGGGTGCCATTATGAAGCATTGTGCCGACAGAGAGCTACGCTACAAAATGTACTTAGGTCGGGGCAGCGTGGGCAATCGTGACAACGAGCAAAACAATCGGCAGATTGTTCGCCAGATAGCTACACTCCGTGGCGAGCTGGCACGACTACTCGGACATCCCAACTATGCGACCTACCGCCTCAAGCATCGTATGTGCAACACTCCCGAGCAGGTAGATCAGCTCCTCAATGACCTGACGAAGTATTACCGACAGACCGCACTCGATGAACTAGACGAGCTAGATCGTGAGGCGGGCTTCGAGCTAGAGTCGTGGGACCTCTCCTATTATATGGAGCGGCACAGCGAGCAAACCTTTGGGGTCAAGGAGGAGGAGCTACGTCCCTACTTCCCGCTCTCGCAGGTCATCTCGGGCGTCTTTGCCATTGCCACACGGCTCTACGGCATCACCTTCGCACCCGCTGAGGAGGTCTCCGTCTACCACCCCGATGTGCGTCCCTACCAAGTGCTAGACCGTGACGGGTCGCATCTCGGACTGCTCTACCTCGACTTCTTCCCCCGCAAGGGCAAGCGCAGCGGTGCCTGGATGAACAGCCTACGGGAGTGGACGCCCGCCCAGCGCCCGCATATCCTCCTCGTGATGAACTTCACCCCGCCGACAGCTGGCAAGGAGGCTATGCTCACCCTCTCGGAGGTGCACACGCTCCTTCACGAGTTCGGGCACTCGCTCCACGGCTTGCTCACGCAGACGCGCTACAGCTCTATGTCGGGGACCAATGTGGAGCGTGACTTTGTGGAGCTGCCGAGCCAGTTTATGGAAAACTATCTCCTCCAGCCCGAGGTGGTCACCGAGTTGCTCTCTAAGCACTACCAGACGGGCGAACCGCTCCCCGCAAAGCTCCTCAACAAAGCGATCCAAGCGACCCAGTACCCCGTCGGTTACAGCACCATCAGACAGGTGATCTTTGGCAAGCTGGATATGGCTTACCACACCTTGGCCGAGGGCGAAAGCCTGCCCGACGACCTCTACACCTACGAGCGGGAAACCCTCCGAGGCACCACCCTGCGCGACAGGGAGCGTGACCCGCAGCACCCGAAGCATATCGTCGCCACAGCCTTCAGTCACATCTTCGCTGGAGGCTATGCCGCCGGTTACTACGGATACAAGTGGAGCGAGATGCTCGCCACGGACGCTTTCGAGCGATTTAGCGAGGAGGGTATCTTCTCTCCGACAGTCGCTACCGACTTCCGTCATCAGATCTTGGAACGGGGTGACGAGCTAGACCCGATGGAGCTCTATGTACGCTTCAGAGGGCGCAAACCTACGCTCACAGCAATGCTCAAGCGTGATGGCATTACACCAGCTAACTAGCTAAAAGAGAGAAGCTATGCGCTTTCGCTACACTTGGTTCGCTCTCATCTTAGGATTGCTCTGCAGTTGGCCCGTCGTGGGACAGTGGCAGGCGCACTTTGCCGATAGTGTCTCGCTTGCATCCTCCGTATGGCAGGGAACGCTCGACAAGTTTCGCTGCGATCCCATCAGAGGGCTACAGCTCAACGACAGCAAGCCTAGTAGCACGACCAACTACGCCTACATCAAGGCGAGCGTTCCCCTCAGCAAGCAGATGACCTGGCATAGCAAGGTACAGTTAGACTACACCCCGACCAAGGGCAACAACGTTAAGCTCCTCCTCTACTGCTACGAAGCCACCGGCGACGGCACCTTCAACTATGTGGTGCTCAGTATGAAGGACAATCAATACTTGCGCCTCTCTGAGTGTAACCTTTCGCTAGAAAGCAATGGTCGGGTGAAGATTATCTCGACCAACGAACTCTTAGCCTACAACTACTTTGACGCAATGCGCCAAAATGGCGGAGTCGTTGACTTTGTCATTCAGTATGATCCAACAGCTGAGGCGCGCTGGTCGATGTGGGTGCGACACCAAGCGAGTGATCTCTACAAGTATGTGGGAAGTGCAGGCGATACACCCTCGGCACCTAGCAAGTACAAGCAGTTTTCGTGCCTCTTCGCTTGCGAGTACAGCAAGACTCGTGCGAAGCTCAGTTCGCTAGAGTTCCTCGACGTTTACCCCGCACTAGTCTCTCCTGAGGAGTTGACTCGTGAGCGCAACGTGATACCAGCGAGCCAGTTTTACAAAGAGTTTCGTCAGAGAGATCCGCACACGGTCGAGATGCTCTGCGCTGAGCCGGCCGACCTCTCGGAGGCAACCATCGCAGTGGCTCCCTCGTGGGGCAAGCTCGCCACCTCTACCGAGGGCAAGAGCATCTATATAAGGAGTGAAGCAGCAATCCCTGCGGGAGAGTATGCACTCTCCTTTCGTGGGGTACGGACTTCCAGTGCCTCTCGGGTCGAGAATGCGATCTACAGGATAGCCATCGAGTATGACCAGCCACAACCTCGTCCAGACAGCTTGGCGCTCACCTTCAGCGAGTTTATGGGCAATCCGCTCTCGGGTGCCTCTGAGTATATCGAGCTGCACAACCCCACGGGTCAAACGCTCGATGCCTGTGGTTACTCGGTCGGTGTGTGGCGACAGGGCAAGGTGTCCACCTGGTACCCGCTGAGCAGTCGTCCCTGCCTGATCCCTGCGGGAGGGTACCACGCCTTTACCACTTCGGTAGAGGGGATCACCGCTTTCTATGAAGCGCCTCGTGATAGTCTCACTCAGAGCGAGACGCTGCCACAGCTTGCCAACAAGGGCTTTACCATCGAGCTGCTCCGCCATGCCGACTCAACGGTTGTGGAGACCTTTCGCTACGATCCTGCCCTCCTTGGTCAGCGGCGAAACCAGCGAGGCGTAGCCCTCGAGCGATACTTCTCCCCCTCGGGCGACAAGAGCCACGAGTATTGGGGTGCAGCCTCCCCGCAGGCGCACTTCGCTACCCCAGGGCAGCGCAATAGCATACAACCCGCAGGCGATTCGCCTAGTGACACGACCCACCGCGAAGCTCCCCTACCGCTCTACATCACCGAGATTATGGCTCGTCCTACGGTCGACGGCTCCGAGTACATCGAGCTCTACAACCCCAACGACACCACGGTCAATACGGACCACTTCGGACTGGTCATCGCACGCTCGGGTCACCCCTCCAAGGTCTATCCGCTCCCACCCCACCCCACGGGTGGCATCCCTCCACGAGGCTACCTGGCACTCACTCCCAGCACGCATCCGCTCGAGCGTTTGTACTATGCCAAGCCCGACAGCTTGCTCCTCTTCCCCGATATGCCTCAACTCCCTGATAGCGAGTGCGCTATACGGCTCGTCCTCTTGGCAAATGACAGTATCGTCGAGGAGGTTTACTACGATATCAAGACCTTTCCCAAGGCTCTGCAAAAGGTCCAAGGCGTAGCTCAGGAGCGCATCATCCCTGACAAGCAGTCGCAAGACTTGAGCAACTGGACGGCTGCTGAGGCGTGGGCTAACTACGGTACGCCAGGACGGCAAAACAGTGTCTACGGGCGCACCACCATTTCTGACGAAAGTCTCGATCTACCTAAGCGACGCACGCTCCTATCGCTACCGCAACTCGCCCGACTGGTCCTCCAAGAGATCTCAGATGGTGAGACCCGCTGCACCGCCACGCTGTACGCAGTGGCGGGCTATCGGCTGGCGCAGTATGACCACGCTAGTACCGAGACCCTCTGCCGAGCCATCGTAGAGCGGCAGAGCCTCGCAGAGTTCTTGCCTGCGACACCTACCACGAGAGCGATCCTCTTCGTGGAGCTACACCACCCCGACCGCAAGCGTCCCTACCCACTCGTCAGCATTATCGTCCATTAAATGCGTCCTAAATAGGGCATAAAGAGCTAGATCTCGCAACTCTTACGAATCCCCCCCCCCTGCAAGGGCTAGTCGTGAGCACACCCACGTGGAAAACGTCAAATCTCCACGTGGTTATTTTTTATTCTCCACGTGGAGGCGAATCATTTCCTCCGAAGTTTCATTTGATTCCTCCGAAGTTTCATTTCTCGCCTACGTGGAGGATTTTCTTTTTCCACGTGGATATTTGAGATTCCCCACGTGGGGGGCGACCTTTTCTAATGCCAAAAGCACTTGATCTAATGCCAAAACACCTGACCGCTTAACATCTTCACCGCTCTGTAACATTTTCGTTACAGAGGAATAATCCATTGGCCGTAATATTGCAAACGAAAAGGAAGGCTCCCCCCGACACGATCGGAAAGGACCTCCCATTAAGATAGACAACTAACTTACTAATAGAACTATGAATAAGAGTACACTCAAAGCTTTAGCCCTCATCGCCATCGCCCTTATGACTGCCAGCTGCTCTGGCAAAGGTGGTCAGGTGACCGAGCTAGATGCTGCAGGAGCAACCTTCCCACTACCCTACTATACCGAGGCGTTCAAAGCTTATGAGGCGCAGTCAGGTATACATATTAATTATGGTGCCGTAGGCAGCGGTGGTGGTATCCGTAGCCTCAAGGACGAAGTAGTACACTTTGCCGCTACCGATGCTTTTCTATCTGATGAGGAGATGGCCGAGATGCCTCGTCCGGTGGTTCACATACCGACCTGTATGGGAGCTGTTGTCATCGCTTACAACTGTGCAGAGATCTCACAGCTAAACCTCACAGGAGAGATTATAGCCGACATTTATCTAGGTAAGATAACGCGCTGGAACGACCCCGCTATCGCTGCGATCAACCCCGACCAAAAGCTCCCCGACAAGGAGATCTCGCCTGTCTACCGCTCCGATGGTAGTGGTACGACGAATGTCTTCAGCGACTATCTGACGAAGGTGAGCACCGACTGGGCTACACAGGTGGGTACGGGCAAGTCGCTCAAGTGGCCTACAGGTATGGCTGCCAAGGGCAATCCAGGTGTCGCTGGCGTGATCGCACAGACCGATGGTGCACTCGGATATGTAGGTAGCGAGTACAGCTTCTCCCTAGACATACCGACAGCTATGGTACAGAATCAGGCGGGCAACTTCGTCCTTCCCTCGCTCGAGTCTATCTCTGCAGCCGCTGCTGGCGAGGTAGCGTCCGACACACGTCAGATGATCACCAATTCGTCACACCCAGACGCTTATCCTATCAGCTGTCTCACCTGGCTCATCGCTTATCAGGAGATGCAGTACGATGACCACTCTGAGGCAGAGGCTGTCGAGACGGCTCGTCTACTCAACTGGATGCTGAGCGATGAGGCACAGGCTATCACTTCACAGATCCACTTCGCACCGCTATCGGCTGAGATGATCGCTGCAGCCAAGGCGCAGCTGGCTAAGCTGACTTATGGCGGTAAGCCAATAGACCTAACTAGCGCTCCTAAGGAGTAGCCCCCCTATACACCAGAAAAACAAAAAAAGGAGACTGCTACGGTCTCTGTAGCAATCTCCTCACACCAAAAGAACGTCTCTCCTCCCCTCTCAACAGTAGTGCCGTCTGGATAGCTCCGATTAGTTAGTGAGTCGCATCCGACCTGTACCGCTCTCTATTCGGAGGAGAGATGTCTCTTTACCCTTACCCACCTACTCCTTATAAATATAAGCTCTGCCTATATGTCTACCCTCGTCCGTAAAGCGTCACACCGCCCTATCGGCGACAAGATCTTCCGCGGTCTACTCACTAGCTCTGGGCTTCTCGTGCTACTGATCTGCCTAGCGATGCTGATCAGTTTGATTAGTAACAGCATGGAGGCCTTTAGTGAGTTTGGCTTCTTTCGCTTCATCTGCTCCTCCGAGTGGGACCCCACGGCTGGGCGGGAGCAGTATGGAGCGTTGCCCTTTATCGTGGGGACTGTGGTCACCTCGATACTAGCTTTGATCCTATGCATCCCCTTCTCGCTACCGGTAGCACTCTTCATCGGGGAGTACTTCAAGGGTAAGCGCATCGCTGGCGTCATCCGTTCGCTGACAGATCTACTGGCGGGCATCCCCTCGATCGTGTATGGTCTATGGGGCTTCTACACACTGCGTCCGCTCATTGATATGATCGATGGACCACAGGGCAATGGTTACGGGATTCTCACTTCTGTGCTTATACTCACCGTTATGATTATTCCCTATGCTTCGTCGCTCACGGCGGAGTTTGTCATGCTCACCCCTAAGTCGCTCAAGGAGGCTGCCTACAGTCTCGGCGCCACCCGCACGGAGGTGATCGGATCGGTCATCCTACCCAATGCCCGGAGCGGTATCGTCGCAGCTTATATCCTCGCTCTAGGACGAGCTCTCGGTGAGACGATGGCGGTGACGATGCTGATCGGTAACACAGACAAGATACCCACATCGCTCTTTGACACGGGACAGAGTATGGCTTCGCTGATCGCTAATCAGTTCAACGAGGCGCACGGACTCAAGCTCAGTTCGCTCATAGCGATCGCTCTAGTCCTCTTCCTCATCACAGCCATCATCAACGGCATTGTGAAGATTATCCTAAACAAGAAACGAGCCTAAACAGACTATGGCATCACTCAAAGTAAGACAGGGCTGGGACCGCACGGTCTATCTAGTCAATATCGTACTCGCCTGCATCACCGTCATACCGCTCTTTCTCATCATCGGCAAGATCGTCCTGGAGGGGTACCAGCAGATCAACTGGGACTTCTTTACCAAGACGGCACCGACAGCTGTCGAGGCGATGATGACCAAGCGCGCCAACACGATCGAAGGCTCTCGCACGATACTCCCAGGCGGTATCGCTAATGGTATCGTCGGCACCCTTATCATGACCCTCGTAGCCTCTATCATCGCTATCCCCATAGGACTCCTAGGCGGTATCTACCTCTCGGAGAATAGATCCTCACGCCTCGCCAATGTAGTGCGCTTCGTCACGGACCTGCTACAAGGCACTCCCTCGATCGTCATCGGTATCATCGTATACGCTTGGGTGGTACTGCCGATGCGAGGCTACTCGGCTCTGGCAGGTGCTGTGGCTCTGGCGATTATGATGCTACCGCTCATCATACGCTCCACCGAGGAGACGCTGGCAAGACTGCCTAAGTCCTTCAAAGAGTCAGCGCTCGCTCTCGGATGCTCCTACCGCAAAATGGTGCTTAAGATCCTCCTTCCCTCTGCTATGGGTGGTCTGCTGACTGGTATCCTGCTAGCGGTGAGTCGTATCATCGGCGAGACGGCACCGCTCATTATGACCGCTCTAGGCAGTGCCCGCATATCGTGGACGCTCGACACCCCTTCATCGGCCGTGCCACTACTCATCTGGGAGTTTTACAGTGATCCCAACCTTCAGGAGATGATCTGGAGCTCTTCGCTCTTTCTCCTACTCCTGGTCCTTCTTCTAAACTTTATCGCCAAGCGTATCTCCGATCGGACACGCTACTAGTAACTTCTTTTTTGTCCAAAGCATGACTCCAAACTCTATACAGACGACAACGCCCGAAGTGGTCCTCCAGCTAGACAACGTAAGTATCTGGTACACTCCTGAGAAGAGTGCCGTGACCAACGTCTCTGCGGAGATCTACGATCACGAGATCACCGCCATCATGGGTCCTAGTGGTTGTGGCAAGAGTACCCTGCTACGTGCCATCAATCGTATGCACGAGCTTTACCCTGGTATACGTACCGAGGGGCGTATCCTACTACAGGGAGAGAATATCTTAGAGAAAGACCCGATGGTCGTCCGTCGTATGGCGGGGATGGTCTTCCAGCAGCCGAACCCCTTCCCGACGATGAGCATCGCCGACAATGTGATGGCGGGCTATAAGCTCAACGGCATCAAGGTCTCCAAGGCGCAGCGCGAAGAGATCCTCACCACCTCTCTGCAGTCGGTCGGACTATGGGAGGAGGTCAAGGATAGACTAGACAAGCGAGGCTCCTTCCTCTCGGGCGGACAGCAGCAGCGACTATGCATCGCTCGTGCCTTAGCACTGCGTCCTCGGCTACTCCTGATGGACGAGCCTACCTCCGCACTAGACCCGATAGCGACCAATCGCATCGAGGAGCTGATCCTAGAGCTCAAGAAGGAGATAGCCATCCTCATCGTAACGCACAATATGGGGCAGGCGGCACGCATATCCGACCGCTCGATGTTTATGTATCTCGGTGAGCTAGTCGAGTATGACCGCACCGACAAGATGTTTACCAACCCCAGCGATCAGCGCACCGAGGACTACCTACAGGGCAACTTCGGATAAAACATCGTACCTTAGATCTGCCATACAGACAGACACACTCACCTTCCCTATCAAGTAAAACGTAACTGTCACAACCTATGTCACCCAATATGGATCACCACGTCGTCCTGATCAAGGAAGACTTCAACGTACTCAACAAAGTGATCGCTCGCCAAGTAGAGATCATACAGCAGCTCCTCAGCGGGATCGTAGAGCTTGATGCCTACGAGCACATCGAGATGAATGAGACTATCATAGATAGCCTAGAGGTCAAGATAAGGAGCGAGGTCATCAACGGGATCATACTCTACACCCCTCGGGCCTCTGAGGCGAGGCGAATGTTTGCCCTACACGATATGACCAGCTATCTAGAGCGCATAGGTGATCTACTGCTCAATGTAGCCAACTTCACCCGTACGATCGAGACTAGTAATGGACTCTTCCTCCAGTACGCTGAGACGCTACACGAGATGCTCTCAGAGACCTATCAGATGGTCACCGATGCGGTCACCTCGTTCTTTGCAGGAGACTCAGACCTCTCACGACGAGTCATCAGTCGAGACACACATATAGACGATCTACACTATCAGATCAACGACTCGCTACCCCAGGCACTCCTAGACGCAGAGCAGAGTCCTGACGTAGACTCCATACAGGCTTCACTAGCGATCAGCAGCATAGCCTACAACATAGAGCGCATCGGCGACAATGCGACAAACATTGCCGAGGCGGCTATCTTCCATTCCGAAGGAAAGAATCTACTACACGCTAAGAGTCAAAAAGCAGAGATTCCCACCGAACAAGAGCTAGATAACTATGGACAAGAAGAAGTTTAGACTACTCCTCGTAGACGATGAGGAGGACCTCCGTGAGATACTTACCTTCAACCTCGCTGGCGAGGGATACCAAGTCTCCACAGCGGCCAATGCTGAGGAGGCGCTCAAGATGCCACTCGAGGAGTATCACCTACTTATCCTCGACGTGATGATGCCTGGTATGAGTGGCTTCAAGCTCGCTGAGCTCATACGACGGGATAAGAAGCTCACGACACCCATCATCTTCCTCACCGCCAAGGGGACTGAAAACGACCTCCTCACGGGCTTTAACATCGGAGCCGACGACTATATGGCGAAGCCCTTCTCCATCAAAGAGCTACAGGCGCGCGTTCAAGCTATCCTTATGCGTTCCCTGCAGGGAGGACTAGACTTCGAAGAGAGTCAGATAGAGATCGGCACGCTCCTCATCGACCTAGATGCCAAGCAGGTCTTCGTCGATGGTGAGCCTATCGATCTAACTAAGAAGGAGCTCGAGATACTCATCTTACTAGCACGCGACCCCAGCAAGGTCTTCTCACGTGAGGAAATCCTCGACCGTGTGTGGCGAGAGGATGTATTCGTTATGGAGCGCACCATTGACGTACACATCACCCGCATACGCAAGAAGCTACGTGGTAGCGGCATCAAGATCATCAACCGCTCAGGCTTCGGCTATTGCCTCGTCGAGGAGGAGGCGCAGTAGTCACTATTTATCTAACACCCCCCTATCGTTACCGTCCTACTATGAGTCAGTACAACTATAAGTCCAAAGTCTTTATCTCCGCAGCTCTGCTCTTTATCCTCTTTGGCGGGATTATCTACTTCGTACAGCGTGCCTCCGAAAGGGAAGTCAAGACCAAAGCGCTCGTGTCATACCTCGAGCAGACCGCTGACTGTGTCAATAGTTACCTAGCAGACTACGAAGCGAACCCGCAAAATCAAGGGCGAGACTCGCTCTCAGCCTTTAGCAACTGGCCTGATCAGGACGCTCTAGGACACTTCCTATCCTACCTCCCAGACAATCTACGCTTTACGATCATCAACCTAAAGGGCGACGTCTACTTTGACAACGTCACCCAAGGGGCAATCCCTGAGAATCACCTCTCACGCGTAGAGCTACAACAAGCCAACCTCAATGGCACAGGCACCTCCAAGCGGTATAGCGAGACACTCGGTGAGGACTTCTACTACTTTGCCAAGCAGTACAGAGATCAGGGGTGCTACATCCGTGTAGCCATACCCTACCATATAGACTACGTCAACTACTTTCGCTCCAATCACTTCTTCCTCCTCCTCATCGTCGCCATCTTCAGTCTAGCTCTGCTAGCAGTGGTCTTCTTTACCGACCAATTCTCTCGCTCCGTGCGTAAGCTTCACGACTTTGTTGCGAAGGCGCAGGCTGGTGAGGAGTACGAATCTGTTACTTTCCCCAAGAGTGAGATCGGAGAGCTAGGAGATCAGCTCAAGAAGATCTTTAAAATGCTCGAAGAGAGCAACACCCGCTACGAGATCGAGCGCGAGAAGCTCATACAGCACTTCGCTAGCTCCGATGCTGGCATCTCTTTCTTTAGTGCGGAGAGCCAGTTTATCTATGCCAATAGCCACTTCATACAGAATCTCAACACCCTCGTCGACACCCCCACCTTTATCATCGATGAGCGTATACTCGACTACCCAGAGCTTTATCAGGTTAAGACGCTTCTAGCCGACCAAGAGGCTCACCCCGGTGCCGCACCGCGCTCCACACGATACATCATCGACAAGGATGGGTCGCATCTAGAGGTACGCGCACAGCTCTTCCCCGACAACAGCTTTGAGATCGTTCTGACCAATGTAACTAAGAAGGAAAACGATCGTCGCCTCAAGCACGATATGACCAATAGCATCGCCCACGAGCTACGCACGCCTGTCACTTGCGCTCGTGGTTACCTCGAGACGATCCTCAACCAGCCACTCCCTGAGGAGAAGCAGCGCTACTTCATCGAGCGCACTTACAATCAGATGATCCGTCTCTCACAGCTCATCAGCGATGTCTCTATGATCACCAAGCTGGAGGAGGCAAGCGATCTCTACACCCTACAGGAGCTTACCCCGCATAGTATCGTCGAGGAGGTCAAAGCAGCTCTAGAGATCAAGCTACAAAAGGCGCAGATGACCATCTGCAATCGAATCCCCGAGCAGACCACCGTACAGGCTAACCACTCGCTACTCTACGCTGTCTTTGCCAATCTGACGGAGAATAGCATCCGCTACGCTGGCACTGGCACCACCATAGAGATCGATCAGACGATGCAGGACGAGCGCTACTACTACTTCACCTTTGCTGACAACGGCCCTGGCATACCCGAGAGCGAGAGCTTGGCTAAGATCTTCGACCGCTTCTACCGCATCGATGAGGGTCGCAGTCGGGAGATGGGCGGATCAGGACTGGGACTCTCTATCGTACGCAATGCTATCCGCTTCCACGGTGGCGAGATCTCAGCAAAGAACAGACCCACGGGAGGTCTCGAGTTCTTCTTCTCGCTAGCCAAGAGCCTCCCCGACAAGACAGCCCGAGAGCATTAGTTCAGATCGACCATTGCAGTCGGATCAAAGCGACACTTCTCTAGGCGAAGGCCATCTTTCCAACCTTGGGAAAGATAGTTTTCCAGCCTTGGAAAAAGAAATTTCCTCCCTTGGAAAACTACTTTTCCAGGGGAGGAAACTGTTTGAGAGCTTTACAAAACGATCCCTTCGCCACTGACTCCTATCAGAAGAGTAGCAATAGAGTAACTCTAGAAGGAGAGCGTCTTTAAGTGGCGGTTCTAGGGCCTATTCGAAAATCGTTTTTGCCGTGAGGTTTTATTTAGGTTCTCTCTGAACGACCTGCATCTCTAGGTAGTAGACTGACTCCTGGAGCTGGGTGCAGTAGATGGAGCCCCACATAGGACCCTCGGGGAACTGTGTCATGTTGTACCCCTCGAAGTTTAGCTGACCACTCTTGTAATGTGATGGTTGTAGTTGCTCAGTAAAGCCATACAGTGTCAGGATATCCTTGAGTAGCTTAGCGTCTTCTTCTGAACCCTCATGGGCAGCCTTGACGATATCCTTCTTGAAGATGGGCTTGGTCCAGCAGTCGAAGTAGAAGTCTCCCTTCTTATAGTGATAGAAGAGACGCTCGATGAGTCGACTGTCGGTGTAGCGAGTGTCGTTTTTAGGAGCCTGCATGGTGAGCATTCTGTGATCCTCCTCGGTCTCATCTTTGACAAAGACCCAGCCATACTTCTCGTTTGCAGCTATAAGGCTGTCACGGGTCTCTTTTTTGGCAAGCTCCTCAGAGAGTACGGGGAGGTAGATAGGCATTATCTTCTTGTCGCTAGAGACTTGCCCAAGATAGCGAGTTGTTGCCTCGTTCTTTTTTTGGTTGGGCTCGCACTCCTTATTGCAGGAGCTGAAGAGCGTGAGTGTGGCTAGAGCTACTAGGAGCACATAGACTGTTTGTTTCATCATAGGATGCTTATTGTTTGGTGTTTTCTTGTATATCGCAAAGATACTCGTTTTAGACGACAAGGCAACTAATCCGAGTGAAGCTAGAGCAAGTGGCGCTCAGCGTGGTAGGAGGAGCGCACCAGAGGACCGCTCTCCACATGGCGGAAGCCTTTGTCCAAGGCTATCTTCCGAAGCTCGGCAAAGCGGTCAGGATGCACATACTCCTGCACGGGATAGTGGCGACGGGTGGGCTGGAGGTACTGACCGAGCGTGAGGATGCTACAGTCTATCCGACGCAGATCGTCCATCGTCTCGAGGATCTCCTCCTGCGTCTCGCCGAGACCGAGCATCAGCCCCGTCTTAGCGGGTAGCCCCGCCTCAGCAATCTGAGCCAAGACGGAGAGACTACAGTCATAAGTAGCTCGGCTGCGCACCACGGGCGTGAGCCGTCGCACCGTCTCCATATTGTGCGCCACCACCTCGGGGTGCTCCTCTAGGATCGGCGCAATGAGCTCTGCCTGCCCGTCGAAGTCTGGTATCAGTACCTCGATCGTAACGCCAGGACACAGCTCACGTATCTGTCGTATCGTCTCGACCCAATGGGCACTGCCCTTGTCGGGCAGGTCGTCACGGTCTACACTAGTGACCACCGCATGCTTGAGACCTAACGCACGGACACTCTCAGCGACGTGACGAGGCTCCTCAGGGTCTAGCGGTAGCGGACGACCCGTCTCTGTATTGCAAAACTTACAAGCTCGTGTACAGACCGCTCCACCGATCATAAAGGTGGCAGTACCTCGTGACCAGCACTCACCCTGATTAGGACAGCGACCGCTCGTGCAGATGGTGTGCAGACAATGCTGCTGCAGCACCGCACGCGTCTCGTTGTAGGTTACATCGCTACCGAGCTTGATCTTGAGCCACTCAGGCTTACGTATGTGGGGTTGCTTCATCAGCTCTATCGCTAGAGGTTACTTTAGCTTACGATCGAGGAACTCGATAATGCGACTGTAGAGGTGCTGCCTGTTGTTACCTCCGTAGATGCTGTGATCCTTGTCGGTGTAGGTCGCCATCTCAAAGGGTATGTCCGCCTTGACCAGCTCAGTGGCTAGGCGCATCGTGTTTTGCAGATGTACATTGTCATCAGCCGTGCCGTGAATGACCAGCAGATCGCCATGTAGGTTGTGCGCGATAGGTAGGACTGAGGAAGCTTCGTAGCCCTTGTCGTTGACCTGTGGAGTCGCCATAAAGCGTTCTGTATAAACCGTATCGTAAAAGCGCCAGTCGGTCACAGGAGCCACAGCTACACCAGCACGAAACGCCTTGCCACGGCAGAGCGACATAAGCGCATTGTACCCGCCATAGCTCCAGCCGAAGATAGCGATCCGCTCTCCATCGATATAGCTAAACTGCTTGGGCAGCGCCTCAGCAGCTGCTATCTGGTCGCTACTCTCGCGCAGACCGAGCTCACGATAGGTGCACTTGCGCCACTCGGTGCCACGGCCACCTGTACCACGTCCGTCCACACAGACGACTACATAGCCAGCCTGCGCCAGAGCATACTCCCAGCCGATGTAAAACTGATCCAGCACCTCCTGCGAGTCGGGGCCACTGTACTGATGCATTACCGTGGGGTAACGCTTGCTCGCGTCAAAGTGTGGCGGGCGGATCATCCAGCCATGGAGCGTGCGGCCAGGAGCGACCTCAATGGTAAAGAACTCCTTGTCGTTGTAGTCATACCCCTTGAGCTTAGCGACCAGTTGCGCATTGTCTTCGAGCGTACGGATCACCTTGCCCTCCTTTGCCGTGCGGATTGTCGTGATGGTAGGCGTCTTAGCATTGCTATAGCTATTGATGAAGTAACTATAGTCTTGCGTGAAGCTAGCGCGATTGATGCCAGCCTCTCCCGCCAAGACAGTCGTCTTGCCCCGTGGGGTCGTCTTGAGGACTCGTCTTTGGGTAGGCGTCTCGTCGGCAGCCTGATAGTAGACGTTGCCCTCGCTGTCACAGCCGTAGAAGTTGATAATGTCCCAATCACCCTGCGTCAGGCGCTGCTGGAGCGCTCCATTCGTACCATACTTATAGAGTTGCGTAGAGCCATCACGCTCGCTCAGCATAACGATGCCATCGGAGACGAAGCGCATAGAGTTGATAAACTCATTGTTGATATATCGCGGGTCTTGCTCACGAAGGGTGAGCCGAGGCGTACGGCTCTTCGGATTGATGCGGTACACCTTGAGATCGTTTTGCAGACGATTGAGCGTGACAGCGGCTAGATCACTACCCCAGCCGGTGAAGACGATGCGGGGTATGTATCCGTCCGCATCGAGTGGTAGCTCCACCCGATCGATGCGCTTGAGCTCAAGGTTGTAGAGATGTAGTGAGACGGTTGAGTTTTGCTCTCCCACCTTCGGATACTTATAGACGTAGTCCGTGGGATAGAGTCCGTCTCCGTAGATCGGCATCGAGTAAGCCTTCACCTGACTCTCATCACTGCGTACGAAGGCGAGGAAGTCGCTCTGGGGGCTCCACTCCATCAGACGTGTCGTGCTAAACTCCTCCTCGTAGACCCAGTCGGTCGATCCGTTGATCACCTCATTGCGCTTACCATCTGTCGTGACCTGCACCTCTGAGTTGAAGTCAAACTTCTTGATGTATATATTATTGTCTCTGACGAAAGCGACCATCCGCCCGTCAGGACTGAAGGTGGGGATCATAATCTCACCCTCTGTGAGTGGCTCACACAGGTTGCGACGCACATCGTAGTGGGTAGCTCGTAGCGTGTAGGAGCGTCTGTAGATAGGCTGTATGTCGGTGTAGATCAGGATATGATGTCCTGAGGGAGCTATGTCGTAGTCCCAGATCGCTTGGAGATCGCACTCACGAGCGGTCGCAATGTCAAAAAGCGTATCGACAGCCCGTCCCGTAGCGTACTCATACTTGACAATGCGCTGGTAGTCATCGCTGATGAGCGTGTAGTGCTTGCCATCGAGTAGCGAGCGAAAGCCGTTGCCAGCACCACGAGCAGCAAATGCGCCTGAGGTGACCTCGGGCAGGGTAATCTCTCGCTGCTGCTGGGCAACGAGTGTGAGCGAGCAGAGGAGTATGAGGGTGGTAAAGAGAGTGCGGGTACGCATAGATTAGAGGTTAGAGATTAGAAGTTAGAGATTAGAAGTTAGAGATTAGAAGTTAGAGGTTAGAAATTAGAGGCAAGACCATAGCGTAGACCCTGCGAGAGGATCTACGCTATGGCGATATATTGTGAAGGGCGGGGGGATTACTTGCGCTTGAAGGTTAGGCTAGGCTGACCCGAAGCATCGTGCGTCGAGTAGAGCTTGAGCCTGTTCGCACCATCCATACGAAAGGCCTTAGCCTCCTGCAGAGCTGCTAGGAAGATACTTTCGTACATCATATTGTGACAATCCATCAGGGTAGACATCATATCTCCGATCTTGATGCGCCCGTCAGAGTGCATTATACACTCGCCACCATAGCTATTGCAGGCAGCTTGTCCAGAGATACTCGCTTTGCTGATGCTGATAGTAGCTGTCTGGAGTGCGTCTTCATTGATCTCGATGCCATCCATATGGGTGAGTTCCCAAGAGCTACCATCGAGTGAGGCTAGATTGATCTTGCTACTATTCTTACAAGTACCGCAGCTGACGCAGAGTAGCGTGGTCAGCAGGAGTAGTGCTACAAGATAGATTCTCTTCATAGTGATTCGTTTGCTATTTGTTATTCGTTAGTATTGTGATAGAGACAGATGCTCTACCGATATGGGTGTGTCAAAGAATATGGATGCCGTACGAGAGAAGCGCTCTGTCTGCTCCGTCGTGTAGTATCGTGTCGTGCCACCACGTGTGAGCTGAGCCGCCATCTCGGGGTGCCGTACGAGGTACTCCTCAAGAGACTTAGCGACCAGTTCGCCCTGAGCCACTACCTTGATCGAGGGAGTCAGCAGGCGCTGTATCTTAGGCATCAGTATCGGGTAGTGGGTGCAGCCGAGGATGATTGTATCGATCTTCTCGTCCTGTGCCAAGAGTCGCTCCAGATGCTTGCGCACGAAGAAGTCGGTCCCTGGGCTATCGCTCTCGCCCGTCTCCACGATAGGCACCCACAGCGGGCAAGCCTCCTGGACGACCGTCACATCGGGGTAGAGCTTGTGTATCTCAGCCACATAGCTCTCACTAGAGACAGTACCCTCAGTAGCGAGGATACCCACATGCTTGGTACCTGTGAGCGTGTCGATGCACTCGACCGTCGGGCGGATGATCCCCAGCACACGACGACGCATCGAGCCTCCATCGAGCTTGGGCAGATCCTCTTGCTGTATCTGTCGGAGCGCCTTCGCCGAGGCGGTGTTGCAAGCGAGGATGACCAGCGGACAGCCAAGGTCAAAGAGTCGCTCGACCGCCTCTCTCGTAAACTGGTAGACCACGCGCATAGACCGCGAACCATAAGGCGAACGCGCATTATCGCCAAGATAAACGAAGTCGTACTGAGGTAATTGCTCCTGCAGTTTACGTAGGATCGTCAATCCTCCGTACCCTGAGTCAAAAACCCCGATCGGACCCTCTATCTGCTGCATCTGTGTATACTATATATTATAGTGTCTAGCTCTAAAAAAGGAAGTCGCTCTCACAACTCCACTCCAAAGGTACGAAAAAGATGTTAGAGGTTAGAGATTAGAAGTTAGAGGTTAGAGGTTAGAACTTAGAGGTTAGGTCCTAGTGGCACTAGGCACACTAGTGCCACTAGTATCTTTAGCCAACAGCTAACAGCTAACAGCCAACAGCTAATCGCCAACCACGACTACACGACGGCTCCCCAGCAGTGTGGTGAGGATGTATGTACCACTAGGTAGATGTGCCAGGCTGAGCTGGAGCTGACCACTGGCGGGTGTAACAGCTTGCAGCAGTCGCTCTCCCTGCAGCGTGTAGAGCGTCACGGGGCTTGCAGTAGGTAGCCCTACCACTGTGAGCTGATCACGTACTGGCATAGGATAGAGTGTCCACTCCTCCTGCGGGGTTGGGGCATCGACCGCTAGGTAAGCGTTGCCACTCTGATCGGTGACCGTCCAGCCACGCCGTGCAGCTATCTTTACCTGCTCTGCTGTACAGACGTTGCCCTCTAGATCAGGTCTAGAGGTATCGATAAGTGCTATGGTACCACGAGTGGTAGCTGAGCGATCGGGAAGGGACTGGAGCATCTCAGTCATCGCCTCTCCTTTTATCTTGCTACGACAGAGCGACACGTGTTCCATATCGGGCGAAGCGTGCGAGAAGTCAGCCTCTATGACATCTTTTGTCTCCATCTCGTCGTCAAAGATGAGCGAGGTGAAAGCTCCGATGATGGATGTACGCCCCGTATCGACAGTTCCGAAGATGTTGAAGACCCCATCCTTGTGTGATAGCGCCGTGGGCCACCACCCATTGATGCGGATCATACCAGGAGTTGCGATCCGTGCTGAGAGGACAGACAGGTACTCACACTCCTTCTCGAGAGAGACGTAATGCTCCTCGTCAATAGCTGGCGAGAGCTGCTCTACAGTAACTATGGGCAGGATTAACTGGAACTCTCGCTCTCCATAGTAGAACTGACCATCATCCTCTATGACATCAGACAGTCGGACTAGGAGAGAGTACTTTTGCCCTTCGATCATCGGTTCCCAAAGAGATGGATCTATACTATACTGAACCGACCCATGAGCCTCTAGATCCTTAAAGAGATTCTGACCTTTACTCCGTAGATAGGTACCTCCATTCGCAAGCTGTAAGAGTGCCCAGTCTAGCACGAGATAGCTTCTCGCCTTATCTCCCTGATTGGTTATCTCGAAGTCCATAGAGGTCATCCCAGGGGTATACTCTATAGCACCCATCATAGACCGCCTAGCGAGACACTTGATAGATGAGCTCTTGTCGATGGGTGCTGTAGACGGAAGTACCTCCAGACGCTGCGGAGAGCGTAAAGAGTAGCCACTGTCGAAGCCAACTTCATTTAGATAGGTTCCCTTGAGGATGATATTGCCCTTAGTGCCAGCGGGGAGAGGTAGCTTGGAGATCTCTAGTGGCACCTGCTGCTGCTCTTGGGCAGTCATCAAGGCTGAAAAGGAGCCAATAGGGATAAGGTCGCCCTTCATATCCTCAAAGTAGCAGGTCCATGTGGAGTTGTACTCCTCTTTGCTAAGGTTGTCGACGCCGAGCGTGAGCGAACTCTTGCTGTAGCCTCGCAGGTCAGGATTTATAACATCTGTCAAAGCAAGCTGTGGCTCCAAGCTTCGCAATTCGCAACTAGCCTTACCCTCAGCATCGAAGGTTACGAGCAGCTCGGAGACACCTCCGTTGGAATGCTGTACGGGGATCGTCTTGCCGTCATTGCCTTCGTAAGCAAGAGTCACGACGTAGCTCGCACTCCGTGTGGGGAGTCCCAAGTCTGGTAGGTTGACGGAGGGAATCTTGTATAGATGATTACGAGCGTAGACATAATAGCCACGAATCTCCAACTCTTGCTCTTTACCGAAAGCTCCGTAATAGGTCTGTGCGCCTTCCTTTGTAGGCGTTATGGAGAGACAGAACTTCGTCTTATACCTCAGAGCAGAGGTTAGCTCGAGGAGTGCGTTTTGAAGTTTAATCGTTGCATTGTCCTCACACGACACCTCTAGGTAGTGAGCCGATATAGTCTCGCCACCAATAGGCTGAGAGGAGCCATCACGGTCAGGCTCTATACCGACCATAATCTCCTGAAACTTATTGAACCCGTCGTACGACGTACCACCACCCGTACCCAGCACTTCGGGATTGATCGCATAGAGGAGGAAGTACCCATTGGCTATGCCGTCCCATCCGAAATTGATATGGAAGTAGCCGTCCTGCTTATAGCCATCGCAGACGAAAGCATGACCGACCGTACTACTAGCACCAGCATAGTAGATGGGGCGCCCCTCGTTGAGTTCTGTTGCGATGATGTCCATCCAATCCTCTATCGTATAGTTCATACGACTGAGGAGGCGAATACTTTTCTTATACTTAAAGTACTTCTGCAGTCCCTCTCTAGGAAACTGAGTGTTTGTGCCACTACCCAGAGAGCTATACTGCATTCGTGAGATGACTCCTACGTGATAGCACAGCGTAGAGAGTGCACTGATGACAGGTTGAGTCGGGAACTCTAGATCAGGCTGTCCAGGCATATGTGCCCAGTCGTAGTTGTACCGTGAGAAGTCTACACGATGGTTGGTACCATCTTCCTCGGTATAGAAGCAAACGCCCTCGCCCTGGTTAGGCCACTGGTGATAGCGAAGGATCTGAGCGAGTGCCGTCGCTACGCAACCCACCACAGAGCGACCACCCTCCTTCTCCGGACAAAGCGTATTAAAGGGGTAACCCTGCCCCCACTGAATGTCGCCCAAAAGAGGAGCCACCCCCTCAGGACGTAGCTGTGTGGTGCGTGGCATCTCTACGGGCTTACCACGCTCTACCAAAGCGTGTAGCGCTGCACGTACCTGAGCGAGAAACGAGGCTATATGCTCTGGTTGCTCCTCATCTGGGATAAAAGCACCTTCGTCAGCGTAGGCGATCACCTCAGGTAGCAGATCATCGCCCGAGATCATCACATAGCCTCGCTCGCTACCTATATTATATACATAATAGGCGGAGGCTACTGTCTGCACGGCGGAAGCCATCGTTTGGTGACGTACGGAGAACTCATCAGCACCAGCGGCTGGAGCCGACACGAGTGTCAGCAAAGGCGCAGAGGATAAGCGTAGTGCAGCTAACTCGCTACGGCTAAAGCGCTGTGTGGTATACTGCTCAGCTATGAGACGAGCCTGCTGCTCTGTACGAGGCTTAGCCCATAGCGCACTCACACTTAGGACCAGTCCTAAGACTAGGAGGGAGAGAAAGCGTCGGGTCATAATCATTATGGCGTTTATTTGTGAAGCAAATGTAACACAATTCTGCTATATACCACAACTCTCTAGTTCTCTCCCAAGGCATCTGTAGAGCATATGCACAGCGCTCACGCATTCAGTGGCAAATAGCTCTAAAGTCTTTAGGAGAGTAGCTTTCCGACCCTGCACAAAGGTGCCAATTGCCAAAGTTCGAGTGACGAGCATTTGCTTTTGTCAAAATAATTGCGTTACTTTGCAGTCTGATTGCAGACCCATACAGATGATGCTAATGGATGGGCTGTATCGATCTCAGAAACATCGTAGAAGTATAAAAGAAATACCACACCGTCATGTCTAAGATATGTCAGATCACCGGTAAGAAGGCTATGGTGGGCAACAATGTATCCCACTCAAAGCGTCGCACGAAGCGCACCTTTGACGTTAACCTCTTCCGCAAAAAGTTTTACTGGCCCGAGGAGGATCGCTGGATCTCCCTCAAGGTCTCAGCAGCTGGACTCAGGCTCATCAACCGCGTAGGACTCAACGAAGCTCTGCGCCGTGCTAGCGATGCGGGCTACCTAAGCATCAAGAACAAATAAACCACTCACTCCTTTAATCACACTCATTTACTATGGCTAAGAAAGGTAAAGGCGATCGAGTACAGGTAATACTCGAGTGCACAGAGCACAAAGAGAGTGGCATGCCAGGCACCTCTCGCTACGTCACCACGAAGAATAGAAAGAATACCACACAGCGCCTAGAGCTGAAGAAGTACAATCCGATACTCAAGCGCTACACACTACATCGTGAGATTAAGTAATCATCTCTCCCCTTCCTACTAACAAAATAAGAACTAAGTACAATGGCTAAGAAATCGGTCGCAACCTTTAGAACGGGCGATGGTCGCTCATACTCGAAGGTTATCAAGATGGTCAAGTCGCCTAAGACTGGTGCTTATACCTTCCAAGAGGAGATGGTACCAAATGACCACGTACAGGACTTCCTCAAGAAGTAATCTGCATAGGCATATAGAGACGCTACCATAGAGGCAGGGGCTACAAAGCATACACCCCTCCTCTACTAGGTGAGCGGACACCATACGGAGAGCATAGATACGACGTCGTGTCTATGCTCTCTTACTTTATATCGAAAGAGTATGTCTAGCTTTAGATTTAATTTATTACATTTGCGTTGTGGAAGGTCTGTACTCCTCCAAGGTACACTCCTCTCTCTAGAACTCACCACAAGGATAATCATCAATACAATATAATCTTATGAGACCAGCACGACTCCTATCGGTAGCACTTCTACTCATCGCCTCCCTTGCTTATCTACAGGCACAAGAGAGCTACCCGCTCAGCCTCGTTGTAGAGCAGAGCAACAAGCCCGAAGAGGTAATAAAGCTCGCAGACATTCAGAAGATCACCTTCGCAGAGGGTAAGATGCAGATGCACTACACTGGAGAGGTCGGCTACAGCCCCGCCTTCGCATACCAAGACGTCGTAAAGTGTACCTTCTCTACAAGCAAGCAGCCTACAGCGCTACCACTCATTGACTCTCCGATAGCGAGCAACTACAAGCTACTCTCCGATGGCGAAAACATTTTCATCGAGGGGCTACTCGCTAATCAGAACTATATGGTGACTCTCTACGATATGCAGGGCAACCAGCTCTACCGACGTCCCAACTTTGTAGCTGGCGAGACAATCCATTGCGCTACACTACCTAGCGGTGTATACGTAGTACAGATTGACAACGAGACATACCGCTTCATCCTGTAGGAAGGGAAAAAGCTTAGAGCTCCTCTAGCTCAGCTCGTCAGCAAGGAAAGCCGACGCACAACTATCGTATACGGCTCGGGTGCAGACTATCATACGTCTGCACCCGAGCCGTGCGTCTTTTCTGTCTAATCAGTCGTATATGTCTCGTCTCTTTATGCCCCAAAGGCACTCCATAGGCGATGTCTTAGCGTTGAGGTCTTGATCCGAAATGGAGGAGATGTGGCGGAGTTTTTGTATTTTTGGTGAGTCATCATTTACTATAAACGGAATAGAACTATGAGTACACAAAATCGCACCATACCTCCCAGCGAGCTAATCGTCAATGACGATGGTTCCATCTTTCACCTTCATCTGAAGCCCGAGCAACTGGCTGACAAGATTGTCCTCTGTGGCGACCCAGCGCGTGTGGATATGATTGCCTCGCACTTTGACACTCAGGAGTGCTCGGTAACCAATCGTGAGTTTCACTCTATCACGGGCACCTATCGTGGCAAGCGGATTACCGTGCAGAGCCACGGCATAGGCTGTGACAACATTGAGATCGTCATCAATGAGCTAGATGCACTCGCTAATATCGACTTAGAGACTCGCCAAGTACGTCCTAACCATCGCAAGCTGACGATGGTACGTGTGGGTACCAGTGGTGGTCTGCAACCTGAGACACCGATAGGTACTTACGTCGCAGCACACAAGGCGATCGGCTTCGAGGGGTCGCTCTTTTTCTACGCCAATACAGAGGCGATACGTGACCTCCCCTTTGAGGCTGCACTCAAGGAGCAGCTGCAGTGGCCCATCAAGGGACTCGATCCCTATGTAGTCAATTGTAGTGAGTCGCTCTACCAGCAGATCGTCGGTGACTATGGCGACATCGTACCTGGCTGTACGATTGCTGCCAACGGATTTTACGCTCCTCAAGGACGACAGCTACGCCTGCCACTTGCTGACCCGACACTAAATCAGAAGATCGAAGCCTTTGAGTATGAGGGGCAGTGCATCACCAACTTTGAGATGGAGTCGGCAGCCCTCAGCGGTATCGGCAGTCTCCTAGGGCATGACACACTGACCGTCTGCTACATCATCGCTGGGCGTCAGAATCTGAATATGAATACCAACTACAAGCAAGGTATCGACGGGCTCATCGAGCTAGTCCTAGAGCGCATCTAAGAAATAAACGAAACAGATTGGTCTTCTTGACCACCAATTTCGTTTTTGAGGAGATAGGTACTATTAGTGCCAACACGCTACAGATAGTATCTCCGATGCTCTGATACGCTTTTGACTCAAAAGAAGCTGATCTCCACGTGGGAATCTACCAATCTCCACGTGGAGAAAGAAAAATCCCCACGTAGGCGAGAAATAAAACTTCGGAAGAATCAAATGAAACTTCGGAGGAAATGATTCTCCCCTACGTGGAGATAAAAAAATATCCACGTGGGGGTTTGACTTTTCCCACGTGGAGATTGCTAATTATTTAGAAAGGGGGAGGGAGACTCTTCCGACTAGTGAGTTCATTCTTCCGAAGTTTCATATCTCATCTTCGTGGAGACTTTTGACTCTTCACGAGGCTATTGGGGATTTCCTCGGGAGCGATTTGAGTCATCTCAAACATCTGAGTACTCATCCTAGCACCATCTACCGCTTGCCGTATGACTTTTTTTTTTGTACCTTTAGGGTGTCAAGGTGATTTCTCCTGCTTTTGCACTTATGTTATATGTAGTGGGTGCGAGGGAGAGCATCGAGACGCTCTGAGATTGTTAAGTGTAGCCTACAGACTGCATAAGCAAGAACGAAATACATTCACAAATTAAACAACATAACAGATATGAATAACACAGGACGTATAGTACTAGGTCTTACGATCGGAGCTGCCATAGGTGCAGCCATCACTTACCTCTCTGACCGCGACAAGCGTGATCGTCTCTATGACGACCTCAGCACCACGGCAGATCACGCGCGCGACTCGCTCGTAGAGGGATACTATGAGGCTAAGGATCGATTCGAGACTTATCGCGACAAGCTACAGAAGCGTGGCGAGAAGTTTGCTGAGGAGGTCGAGGAGCAGTTCGACGAGACCGTAGACAAGGCTAAGGAGACCGCAAGCAAAGCTAAGGAGACTGTCGAGGAAGCTAAGAAGGCGGTCAAGTAAGCTCTCGCACTCAGACAACCACCATTGAGCAATACAGACTCAATAAAACTAAAAGGGTAGCACGCTCATCCGCACAAGGTGACCATTGGTCACTTACGACAGATGAGTATGCTACCCTTTTGGTTATTATCCTCTAACCTCTAGCTTTTAATCTCTAACCTCTAATCTCCAACACCCTATGGAAGACTTCAAGATATCTCGCTTTATCCACCACACCAAGGAGTACCTCAAGGCATACGCTCGCCGAGCAATCTACACAAGCACCGATGCGGGTATGAAGCTCGCAGGTAACCTCCTCACGATATTTATAGTATTGTTGCTAATGCCTTTCGTGATAATCCTCCTACTCTTCGCTGGGGTGGCGGGTATCAACGCATGGCTAGAGCTAGGTTGGGGATGGAGCTTCCTCATTGGCACTGGCATCTTACTTCTATTAGTAATCATCACGCTATCACTGCGCAAGGTCATCGTGCGTACCATCAGCACCAGTATATATCGCAAGATATACGACTCGCTGAATAAGCTCGATGACAAGCTACGCCCACAGCCGATGGCATCTGACGAGGAGGACATTAGCGATATCACGACTGAAAGCGAAGGAGTCATCACCCCTACCAACCAAGCAACCACCACGCAAACCCGCTAACCTGACCATCTAATATGAAGAAAAGAATATCATATCAAGACTTCCAGAGACATCAGAAACTCGCTGAGGCTGATCTAGTCATCGCTGAGCGGACCTGGCAGAGAGAGCTGGGATATATCAAAGGGATGGGCATCAAGCAGACTCTTATCAATGAGGCTAAAGAGCAGATAGCTCCTCCAGGCTCTCTACTGGGTCGTCTGATTACTCCATCTACACGTCGGCAGCGACGCAAGGAGAACTCGCTACTCTCCAAACTAACGGGAGGATTTAAGCAATCGACCTACAGCTCTCTGACACAGAGCGATCAAGAAGGAAAAGGAACCCACGGAGTAACACGACGAATCCTCGACACTGGGATGTCTCTCGTCAAGCCAATCCTATGGACCGTAGGGCTGGGTATGACAAAGAGCTTCCTTCGCAAGAAGTTTAAACCTCTGCGCTTCATTCTCCGATAAGCTCCCTAAAAAGTCCTCCCCTTTGCACACATCTCACGAGTGGCAATATGTAGAGCTACTTGTGAGGTTTGCGAACTTGAAGAGTGGCGGCTTCAATCGCTTATTTCATTATCTTTGCGGAGCGTAGCGAGAGGTGTACCCCTCCCCCTTCGGGAGTGTACACTCCTCTCGCCTTAGTTTAGGTCTCTCTTAGCGTGGTACTTTTTCTGAAGCTTTATGCACTTCAAAAGTAGATATCTCCTTATTCTCTTGCTACTCTTCGCTTGTCATCCGCTCGTAGCTCAGGAGCGAGCTGAGCTAGAGCAGCTGTACCAGCCTATCCTCGAGCGCCCGCTAGGCGTAGCTCCCGCTATCAGCGACAGCGCTTGGGGGCAACTCCTACAGAAAGCACTCGACACACCCGACACCACCGTCACCTTACAGACCAAAGCGCAGGAGTCTCTGGAGATGCGCATAGACAAGGCACACCTCCGCTGCACAATCTCCGTATCTGGTCTACTCACCTATGAGCTACTACTCGCTCCTTGGCGCATACAGGGTGAGCGACCTCTACTACAGATCACCACCATCGAGCAGCCCTACCGTATGAGTCAGCTCACCGCCTTTCTGCCCAAGCAAGAGAAGCTGTGGGAGCTAGATGCCACCATCCCATACACTGATTGGCTCGTACACTCGAAGAAAAAGGAGTCCCTCCCCTCCCCTTCTGAGACTCTTTTGTCCCCACTAAGCGAGATGCCGGTCGTATTAACCTTTGACACAGAGCAGGGTAGACGAATGGTTCGAATCAACGCAGCGCCCTCTCTGGAAGGCTGGACAACGAGGGAGGAGACCAAGCGCATCGAGCAACGCATCAGCACATCGCCCCAAACCTATCAATTGACACGGCAAGGCGCTTTGAAAAGAATTAAGTAAGACCGCCCTATGGCTAGACTAGACAATAAGCATATCAAGTATATCATCGCTGGAGCCGCCCTCGTGGTGCTCCTCGTCATCGTAGGGGCATGGCTATATATAAGGAGTGAGCGACAGCAGATGCAGAGTGTGCAGAGTGAGCTGGTCGATATGGAGAAGCAACGCATGCAGCAAGAGCTAGACGAGCTGGCAGCGCAGTATCAGCTACAATACGAGAAGCTCGCTGCGACGTCAGGCGAGACGAGTCTATCCTTTGACAATGACGAGCTACTCGCTCAGCTTGAGAGCGAGCAGGAGCGTGTCAAGCAGCTAAGCCAAGAGCTAGCCTCCGTCAAGGCATCCAACGCCAAGCGCATCAGTGAGCTAACGGGTGAGATCAATACGCTCCGAGCCTTACTCCGCAGCTACATCGTACAGATCGACTCACTCCATGCGACCAATGAGCGACTCGTAGCCGAGAATCAGCAGGTCAAGGAAGACTACTCCCGCATCAGCAGCGAGGCTTCACGACTCTCACAGGAAAAGGCAGCTCTATCTGACCAAGTCGCCATAGCAGCCCGCCTAGACCTCTCAGGTCTGTCAGTCACACCGCTCGACCATCGTGGCAAGTCCACAAAACGTATCGACAAGATGGAGACACTAGCCGTCTCCTTTACGATCAAAAAGAATGTCACCGCACCCGTCGGCACCAAAGCGATCTACGTACGTATCCTGAACCCCAACGATATGCCGATGAGTGGCGAGGGTGGAGCCTTTAGCTTCGAGGGGCAGACCCTCCAGGCGACAGCCTCCAAGAGCATCGAGTACACTGGCGAGGACACCCCCGTCACCATCTACTATCAGATTACGCAGGCACTCCTCTCGGGGAGCTACCGAGCAGATATTTTTGCCGATGGACATCGCATCGGACACACCACCTTTACCCTATGATGAGAGATCTATCGTCACCCCTTCGTGGGATACTCACACTCCTCCTCGGCTGCATACTCACCAGCTCTCTCTATGCGCAGACGGAGCCACTCAAGCTGTCACTACACGACTGCATACGCTACCATCAGGAGAGCCCCGTGCCATCGGCACAGCTAGAGGCTCAGCGACAAGCAGCTCAAGCCACACGGCTCAAAGCGCAGAGCAACTACTTCCCGCAAATCTCCCTCTCGGGTGGCTGGCTCTACACACCTGCCAAGCTCAAGCCCTTCTCCTCCATTGACATCTCTTCCTGGCTTCCTCCAATGCAGATACCCAACCTGTCAGGAGTACCCACTCTGAGTGAAGCGCAGTCTTGGCTAGACGACAAGATGAGCCTCGAGCTGGGACACATCTTCTACGGCTCCCTCTCACTACGTCAACCCATCTTCGCTGGTGGACGTATCTACAACGGAGTACGGCTAGCGCAGGTTGGCGAGCAAGCAGCTGAGTACCAATGGACCATACAGCAGCGCAACGAGGAGGAGCAGATAGCCAAGACCTATTGGCAGGCAGTACAGCTACAAGAGCAGCTCAAAGCGATTGCGCAGTTCAACGATATGCTGGACAAGACACTCGCAGACGTCTCAGCTATGAAGGAGCAAGGAGTCGTAGCTGACCGGGAGGTGGTCTCCGTACGGGTCAACCGCAACAACGCCAAGCTCCAAGAGGGCAAGCTACGTGAAGGCTTGCAGGCACTGCTCATCCTACTCAAGCATCAGTGCCGTATTCCAGCAGACCAAGCCATAGAGCTCGCTCCCGACTTCACCCTCGCCAGCCAACAACCGATCGATCCTTGCCAACCCAAGCTATACAGCACAGTCAATCCGATGGAGGAGCGTGTCGAACTCAAAGTGGCCAACCTCGCTGTCGAGGCGGAGGAGCGACGTGCCAAGATGGCACTCGGAGAGATGCTTCCCGAGGTAGGCTTCACAGCACAGCTACTCACTATGTCGCCCAATCCTATGGACGGCTTTAAGGAGCAGTTTGGCACAACCTGGATGGTTGGTGTAGCCGTGCAGATCCCCATCACGGGCATTTACCAAGGTTGGCAGAGTCGCTCCGCAGCGCTTGCCAGCCAGCAGGTACGTCAGCTAGAGCTACAAGACGCTGAGCGTGCTATACAGATGCAAAACGAGCAAGCCTCACGGCAACTCACCGAGGCACTCGCACGCTATGCTGAGACGGAGCAAATCCGCACCGATGCGCAGCTCAACCTCGACCTCTCGACCGAGGGACACAAGGAGGGCGTCGTCACACTCGAGACGCTCTCGCTAGCGCAGCGCAACTGGCTCGAGTCGGAGATGCAGTACATCGAGACCTTCGTTGCCGTACGCCTAGCGCAGGTCGCTGTCAACGTTGCCACTGGCCAGCCCCTTGATCTCTAGACTCTAACCTCTAGACTCTGACCTCTAGCACCCACACAACAAGTAGACAGCACCCACACAGTAAGCGCCCAGCAAATCCAAATCTAATTCCACCCTGCGAAGAGCCCTCCACGACTCTCAACGAGTTATCCCTATCTGCTCTTCAACGACCAGGGCTAATCTCCCCCACAGCTCGTTCTCGTCGTGCCATTTGGGGAGAATTAGCACTTTTTGGGGGCAGGCTTTCTCTTCGTCCATCACGATTTACACGCAAAGCGACCAATTGCTCCGTAGCCTGCCCCGTAATCACACTACAACACCTAGCTTCTTATCATCACCTTACCTAGTAAGGCTCTCTCAGAGTTTCTTTGAAGGACGACAATATAAGCTCCTGAAGTCCAACTAGACACGTCAAGACTCATACCACTCTGTGGATGAGAACTCTCGTATACAAGACACCCCGAGGAGTCGTATATGGTAAGACGTGTCGCTTGGGTTGTGTCAAAGAGGATAGACATCTCTACACCATATAGATATAGCGACAGAGCATCTCCACTTGGGACTAGTGATATTGACTCATAGTGGCCATCTAGAGTGACAGCAACATCGTCCACAAGGAGAGCTACTTTCTCCTTATCTGTATGCTTGATCCCAATGTAAATATCCTTACCCACAAAGGGTGCTAACGACACCGTTCTGCTCGACCACCTTCCTGCAGGAGCTAGCTCTTGGCTGGCTAAGACATGCGTAAAGTCAGCTCGTCTATATCCTTTTTCAGATACAAATAGAGAGTAGCGCTCTGTATCACTCCCAGACAAACTCATCACAGAGTAGTGTAGTGTGGGTGCTGGAGCGTCACTCGGAATAGTAATCTTAGGCAGAATCAGCCAATTATAAGCACTCTGAGGAATTAGGTTGAAAGCGAGCTCTCCTCCCTCAAATGATGCCTGTGTAGGGAAGCTACTCCAAGAGACCATACAGTTAACACTATTGTTATGTCCTAGCTTCAGTTCTGAGGGAGAAGGCATCCCTGGGATGTCAAGTTGCTCTTGATACAAGCATCTCCAGTTGATACCATCTCCATCTTCATCATAGAGATGCCAGCAGTCGGGGTGAGTCTCCAAATCTTGGTCAAAGTTCTCTACAAATGGGAAACTGTTGACTCCCTTCGTGCAATCTATGATATGCATTGTGGCAGAGCTGGTCTGCTTCCCATTTTTATTACCAACCGTGAGGGTAACTTGATAATCACCAGCCTCACTCCAAAGTACATACGGCTCTGCCTCACTACTTCTCTCAGGAGTGGCATGCTCAAAGGTCCATTCATACGAAGTAATCGGACTATATGAACGAGCAAATGAAGAGAAAGGAGAAGGCTCTCCTATCTCTCTTCGTCGTGGCGCAATAACCTCTACATCTCTAGGAGAGTCCTCTTCTGTCAAGCATAAGTCAGACATAGCTTTCATCGCTTTCACAGGCTGTTTACTCTCAAGAGCTGAATAACAGTCTATGTAAAAGCTAGAGGGGCAAACTAAGTAAGTAGTTGGAAGATAATAAGTCTTGACACCTACTTGCTCAGCAAAGTTTTTGTCGCTAATAATCGTATAGGGAGCCTGCTCTCCATCGCAAGTAGTCCAATCTCCTCGAGAAGGAGAATTGTCTGGATATGGCACCTTTCCCTCTATAGCAGCTCTAGGAGCGCCTTGAATCTCTACCAGCCAAACAGCGATCGCTTGCCCCTCTTTCATCTGAGCTAGATCTTTTAGTATGCGCTGCTGGTGATAATAATAGCAAGCTTCGTCCCATATGGTAAAGAAGTAGAGTAATATACGCTTATTAGCACGTAGCGTGTCGGCCATATTAACAGACCGCCCATAGATGTCGACCCCTTTGTAAGTAGCAGAGAGCTTGAGCCATTCGTACTCTGTCTTTTGCTGCGCCTGACCCTCTGTGGGGAGTCCTAACAGACTCCCCAGCAGAAGCAAGCCAAGTATCGCATAGCGTACAGACCTATTCATATTATAGTAGCTCGCTTATCAGTCGTTTGTAAAGGGACGCAACTGCCAGGCACGGCTTGAGCCAGACGTATCGTTGACAAATACGGCACAAGTATTAAATCCGTAGCTCACATTGCAAGTTTTGTCGGCTCCTTGTGCTGGCTTGCATAGGTATCCACCATACATACCTCGATTTGTCAATGCATCGACAGCTCCATTGCCGTAATCATCAGCATATTCACTAAAACCACTACAGGGGAATGTGCGTACGATGTCCTCCTCCGTGTTTTTGCTCCAATAGTCTGCAGTAGCAATATCTTCAATAGTTCCTGTAAAGTCTGGACCTAGATAACGTACCGTGACACGAACATGAGAAGTAAGGTCATTTTCGTCAAACTCTCCTATGCCCTCATAGCGATAGGCAGCGAGCTGACTATTATCCCCTCCCTTAAAGCGTATAGCGTAGGTTAGGGCATCTCCCATATTTCGATAGTCTGCCTTGTAGTCTCCCAACTCTCCATGTATTTCAATCTTTTCTTCGATGTCTAGGTAGTCAACCTCTCGGAAGAAATCAATCAGACGTATATTGGTATAGGCGGGGAAGATTCCAAGCCACTCTGTTGGCTTGCCCATATGATAATCCTTGAGAAAGTCTTGCTCCATAATCGTCTCTACACGCCATAGAGCAAACAATCCTGAAGCGTCATTACTGTGCGAGGTAGCAAAGCCTGTTCCCTCGGGGTTAATGTCGTAAGGAGCTAAGTACTCGATTGCGAGCTTCGGACGAGTGGGCTGTGCTGGGGCGAGTACGGTGACGGAGCATTGCTTTTGGAGCTTACCGATGGTCGCTGTGATGGTTGCTGTACCTGCAGCTAATGCTTGCACCAAGCCTTCTGCGGTGACCGTGGCGACTGTGGCATCATTACTTTCGTAAGAGACGGAGTAGTTCGCATCGGCTGGAGTCACTACAACTGTCAGTTGCTTAGTGTCACCGACTTGTAACTCGACTTGTTCAGGAGATAACGTAAACTCACGAACTGGTTCGCTGACGATGAACTGTACACTATCGATCTTGTCGACGGGGACAAGAATGGGCTGTTCACCTTTGAGATGAACCTTCATAATGTACTGTGGCTCCTCGGTGGGAGTCTGTGCAAATTGGCTCAGAGGTAGCAAGCCGATGAGCAGGAGAGTAAGTAGGATTCGTTTCATACCTTTATGATAAGAGTTAATAGTTCTAGATAGGAGCTAGCTCCAATGGTTTTTCGACCGCTAATATAAACATTTTATTCGGATTGTTCTATACTTACACAAGGCCGCGAAGCCACAAATCGAGCATCAGATAAGACGAGTGACTCGCTGTGGGAAGGCACGGTAAGTTCTATTCGAGCGTCCATACTTATTGTTACTTGTGAGATTCGCGGAGTTGGAGTCGCTCCGAAGAATTTGCAAATAGCTCACTGGAAGACGAAAGTTATCCACCGAGGCGAGATATAAAACTTCGGAAGAATGAAATGAAACTTCGGAGGGAACGATTGGTTCTTCCGAAGTTTCATTCACCGCCTCCGTGAAGATTTTTCGTTTTCCACAGAGCTATTTGAGATTTCCTCGTTACTTTCAACTTATAGGATCCTACGAAGGAGGAAACAGTTCAACCGATTGTCCAGCGGATCAATGTAACAAAGGGCACTCAATCGCCAATGCAGCGGTCGAGTCCCCTCTTATTATTCAGTTGCCGACACGTTCGTCAGCACAGACATAGTCTACATCACGCTCACCGCATAGTCAGCCGTCGCCACGATGAGCGGACTGTCCTCAACTGTGGAGAGTGAGATCATGCAAGCCCCCTCTGAGTCACTGAGCGTGCATACGAGCAGCTCTCCCGTAGCAAGGTATAGCGACACCTCCTCGAGAGGCTCTAGACCCGTGACGTAGAGCATCTGCGTAGTGCGATCTCTATAGACCTTCACCTGCTGACCACTTACGAACGTATTGCTGGTGATCCCTTCGTAAGGTATACCTGCGCCATCGTTGTCACCAGCGGAGTAGTTGAGCGTCTGCCAATGCTTGGTGAGCGCCTTCTGTACTTCCTCCTTGAAGATGACATTCTGCTCGTTTGCATTCTTCGTGTCAATGACAAAAAGATGGCTCAGCTCTGCCCTATCATTGCGATCTGGTAGCGAAGCGACTAGTTGCTCCATCGCTTGCCCCTTGATCGCATTGCCATTGCAATAGATCGTTTCGAGCTTTGGATTGTTACTGACGGAGAGTGCTGTAAGCTTATTCTCAGATAGATCGATGCCAATAAGCAGTGGGTTGTGGCTCACGTCTATCTCCGCTATCTGATTGTGAAAAGCGAAGAAGCGTGTGAGCGAGTCGCACTGAGCTAGATCTATTTGGGTCAGCTGGTTTTGACTACAGTCTAGCTCGGCGAGCTTTTTATTGGCAGTCACATCAAGAGCCGAGAGTTGATTCTCTATACAGTATAGTATGCGAAGGTCTGGTAGAGCTCGTGTGTCCAGCTTTGTCAAGGCATTGTTGCTACACCATAGAGACTTAAGCGAGGTAGCTTTAGAGAGATCTAGGCGGGTCAGCTGAGCCTCAGAGCAGTCTAGGCTAGTCACCTGCCCAGTAATCGTAATCTGAGGAGCCTTGACCTTAGCGGTTCCTCCGAACTGCAACTCTGCGCCCTCGACCTTGATCTCACCTACACTCTCTACAGAAAGCATGATAATGGATTCCACACTTGCCGTTGTGGTCATCGTGATAACCGGAGCTGCGGGTGTCGGGTCATCCTCCCCTTCGTAAGGCTGTTTGTCCTTCCCGTTGTGAAAGAACACATCCCAACCTCTATCAATGGCTGTAGCAACCTGATTTTTAGTACAGACGTTAGCGTCTTGTACACCTTCCTCTTTGCTCACAACGATTAGGGTTCCCCTAAAGGGATCAACCTTTTGAGGCAAAGCCTTTACTATCTGCTCCATCTGATCTTTGGAGATCTGATTCTTATAGCAAGTCAGCCCTTGTAGTTGCTTGTTGTGAGAGATGTCAAGGGATTTGAGTTGATTATTGGAGCATGTAACCCACAACAAACTCTCATTGTGAGATAGATCTAGCTCTGTGAGCTGATTACTATAGCAAAAGAGCTTGTAAAGCGCTTTGTTGTTAGATAGATCAAGCTTCGTAAGCAGGTTGTTGTTGCACTGAAGCTGAGTTAGCTCAACATTGTGCGATAGATCTAGCTCCGTCAACTGATTGATATAGCATTCAATCGTAGTAAGCTCCACATTTTTCGATACATCAAGAGTCGTCAACTGGTTATCCGCACAGCAAAGTGTCGTAAGCGACGTAAGTGGGGAGACATCAATTGAAGAGAGCTGATTCCGCGAGCAATGCAACTCCGTAAGCTTTGTAGTATGTGACAGATCAAGATCTGTAAGCTGGTTGTTGTCACAGTCCAGCCAGGTGATCTCAGAGAAGAACTCTAGCCCCTTAAGAGACTTTATTCCCTGACCGAACACGACTATTTCAGTGACATCAGCAATCTCCTCAGCACTTAGCTCTCCATCATAGTCGCTATCATAGTTGCGCATGATATAGGACCGGAAGTTTTCGTCTGGGAAGTTTGTTTCATCTAGCGCAACCCCCTGCGCTAGTAGTCCTCCACTCCATGGTGTCAAAAGGAGTATGGCAAGTGCGGATATACACCACAAATGCTTCATAGTCCTTATACCCAACGAAGTGCTCAGTAGTGATGGGGTTTGTGTTTTAAGCATAGTATATGTGTTGTGTGTGTTATAGATAATCAGAGTAGTTAGCCTTACATGTTACATGTTACATCTAGCCTCCTATCAGCACCTTGCCTAGCAAGGCTCTCTCAGAGTCTTTTTGTAACACAACAATATAGGCTCCAGGCGCCCAGCCTGACACATCCAGGCTCATACCGCTCTGAGGATGAGTGCTCTCGTACACGAGACTTCCCGAGGAGTGGTATACGGTGAGCTACACATGACAAGAGGTTATTTGTCTCTTAATGCTGAAGCTCAAGTTACTCTTCTGAAAACAGCCGTACACTCCGAAGGAAACTTCTCGGACTAAGGTCAAATAGATGTGCCTCTTCATAATAGAAGTACATACCCCAGGCATTTTTATCACTCTTTGTTGTAGCTGTCCAAAAGCTTCCATCACTACCTCCGTAGAGAACGTTTCCATCATCTGCCATCTTATAACCAGAAGCTGGGAAGTAGCGAATAACATCCGCATCGGTATCACTCTCCCAAAATAAAGGATTAGCGACCTTCTCTATAGAAAGATCACTTGCTACTGGACGAGCTGTAATCTTCAACACTTGACAATCGTCCACCTTAGTGTACTCATACCGCCAAGCTGAAAGCATTTGAGTACCCTTAAAGCGTAACCCATAAGTTACCTTATTAACTCCCAAGCGGTAATCATTATTAGAGATAATAGTATCCCCCTGCACTACAACTTTCTCACTGACATCCATAAAAGTCTCATCGCTTTTATCGAACTTAGCACACAGCTTATCATTGTACTGAAGAGCGGGTATAATAGCACACCATTCAGCTGTAGAGGGTAAGTGATACTCATTACCAGCAATAGTTATATTGCTAAACTTTGCTACAGCGTCTTCGAATGTAAAGTAGCCACTCACGTCAGTAGCGTGTGTCGTAACTAGTGCAGTGCCAATTGAGTCTACGTTATACTCTAGAACATATTCCAATGGCAGCGGTGCGGGGGTGAGGACAGAGTCGCTGACGATGAACTGTACACTATCGATCTTGTCGACGGGGACAAGAATGGGCTGTTCACCTTTGAGATGAACCTTCATAATGTACTGTGGCTCCTCGGTGGGAGTCTGTGCAAATTGGCTCAGAGGTAGCAAGCCGATGAGCAGGAGAGTAAGTAGGATTCGTTTCATACCTTTATGATAAGAGTTAATAGTTCTAGATAGAGCAGGTCCTTATTGTTATCGACCGCTAATATAGACATATTATCCCAATTATCCTATACTTGCTCCGAGCTTTAACGCCACAAGTCGGGTATAGCGCTCTCGAAAGGTACGCTTTTCAAACACTCAGACTGCTCGACACGGACTTTTTCTAATCAGATTGTCCCGAGAGCTTGACTGAGACTCTTAATATAGGGCAAAGGATCAATCTCGAAGGGTGCAGAGATGGAGAAGCTTGTAGAGGGCGAAGAGACGTAGCGAGGGGTGGCTCGAGGTGAGTTGTCTACGTAGCAAAGGCTTGAGCTGCGGAGCTAAAGCACCGAGGAGCGGGACGAGCCTAGCACGCTCCAGCCGTAGGTAGAGCTGGAGGAGACGTATGGGATAGGGCGCAAGTAAGGCACGGTGTCGGTAGAGGTTCTCCACATAGCGCTCGGTGGTATCGAGGAATTGGTCGCTGGTCTCCTTGAGCGCATGGATGACGGGGTTGTCAATATGCGTGATGACGACACCTCGCTCGGCTAGACGATAGCCGAAGTAAGCGTCTTCGTAGCCCATACCCATCTCCGTGGGGAAACCCTCCTCTAGAAAGATCTGACGAGGGATCATAAAGCTCATACTAACGAAAGCATCTGCTGGTGCTTGCTGGCGCTCGACAAGGCTACGTGTCTCGACCTTGTGTCCATACTTATAGCGCAATAGTCTGTCTCTAGAGGGACGCTCGGTAGGATAGCTAAAGCCCCCTACCACTACCCTATCGCTATGCGCTGCTTGCAGATAGTCTACGACGAAGCTGTCGGAGGCTGACATCGTGTCAGAGTCAATGATGAGCAGCTGATCGCCCTCGGCTTGCTGCGCTAGGTGGTTGCGCATACGTCCCGCGCCGAGATTCGTCGTGGGGCGGACGAGCCGTATGAGTCCCTTCTGCTGGAGGGTGTCGTAGAGCTGAGCGTAGTGAGGGTCAGAGGAGTCGTCCCCAAGGATAATCTCGCCATCTATATGCCCCAGCTGTAGCTGACGATGCAGAGCCTCTACGAGTGGACGGCAGTCGTAGTTGCGTGTAGGGATCAGTATGGAGATTTGCTTTGCTGACATGAGAATGTGGACTAGGCGACCCTTTCGCTGGGTGAGCGAAAGGCGTTCCACAAAAGTACTCATTTCGGGCTGCATAAGCACAACGAGAAGCGAAGGCACTGCCAGCCCTAGTGGTTGGTGGTGCCTTCGCTATATATGCGTGTAGCCTGTGGTGGACTAGTAAGACTCCTCCTCGTTGGGGAAGTCTTGGCTCTTGACGTCGGCTATGTAGTGCTGTACCGCCTCGGTCATTATAGAGCCCAGGTCAGCGTAGCGACGCAAGAAGCGAGGACTAAAGCCTTGCGTGATGCCGAGCATATCGTGCATCACTAGGACCTGACCATCTACCCCACCGCCAGCTCCGATGCCGATGACGGGGATCGTCAGCTCAGAGGCGACCTTAGTCGCTAGTGGTGCTGGGATCTTCTCCAGTACGAGCGCAAAGCAGCCTAGCTCCTCCAGCAGATGTGCATCAGCCAGCAGCTTGTCAGCCTCCGCCTGCTCCTTAGCACGGACAGCATAAGAGCCAAACTTATTGATCGACTGAGGAGTCAACCCGAGGTGTCCCATAATCGGGATACCAGCCGAGAGGATACGCTCGACCGACTCACGGATCTCGCTACCCCCCTCGATCTTGATCGCATCAGCATGGGTGATCTTCATCACTTTGATCGCACTTTCTAGAGCGATCTTTGAGTTGCCCTGATAAGAGCCGAAGGGGAGGTCAACGACGACCAGCGCACGCTGCACCGCTTTCATCACGCTCTTACCGTGGTATATCATCTGGTCGAGCGTGATAGGCAGTGTAGTCACATTACCCGCCATCACATTACTGGCAGAGTCGCCTACGAGGATCACATCCATACCCGCAGCATCGATGATCTGTGCTGCTGAGTAGTCGTAAGCAGTGAGCATAGAGATCTTCTCCCCACGCTCTTTCATCTCGAGTAGTCGTCGGGTGGTCACCTTGCGACTATCCGTAGCTTGATAAGTGGACATATTGATTTAGATATTAAGTAGATAGACTGAGCGAAAGGTTACTCCCACTCAATCGTTGCGGGTGGCTTTGACGATACATCGTAGCAGACACGATTGACGCCACGCACCTTGTTTATGATTTCGTTAGAGACCTCTGCGAGGAAGTCATACGGCAACCGAGCCCAGTCAGCGCTCATCGCATCGACGCTCGTCACGGCACGCAGTGCCACCGTGTACTCATAGGTACGCTCGTCACCCATGACGCCTACGCTCTGCACCGGCAGTAGGATAGCTCCCGCCTGCCACACCTCATCGTAGAGGTTGTACTTGCGTAGCATATCGGTGTATATCTTGTCCGCCTGCTGGAGGATAGCCACCTTCTCAGGAGTCACCTCACCCAACACGCGAATGCCTAGACCAGGACCTGGGAAGGGATGGCGAAAGATCATATGTCGTGGCATAGATAGCGCCAAGCCGACACGACGCACCTCATCCTTAAAGAGATGCTTCAGTGGCTCCACCAGCTTCAGGTGCATACGCTCAGGCAGTCCACCCACGTTGTGATGGCTCTTGATCACCTTGCCCGTGATGTTGATAGACTCAATGATATCTGGATAAATAGTTCCCTGTCCCAGCCAGCGAGCCTGCGGAAGCTTCTTTGCCTCAGCCTCAAAGACCTCGATGAAGTCCCTGCCAATCACTTTACGCTTAGCCTCGGGGTCACGAACGCCTGCTAGGTCTCCGAGGAACTTCGCACTCGCATCGACTTTGATACATCCTAGTCCGAGAGCCTTGTAGTCTGCCAAGATTTGTTCCGCCTCGCCTAGTCGCATCAGCCCATGATCCACGAAGATACAGGTGAGCTGATCGCCGATAGCACGATGTAGGAGGACCGCTGCGACCGAACTATCCACGCCTCCACTGAGCGCCATAATGACCTGCTCGTCACCTACCTGTGCTCGAATCGAGGCTATGCTGCTCTCGATGAAAGACTCGGACGACCACTCGCCCTTGATGCCACAGAGCGTGACAAAGTTGTCGAGGAGCTTCGTACCCTCCTCACTATGATGTATCTCTGGGTGAAACTGTACGCCCCACGTCTCCTCACCCTCTATCCTATAAGCGGCATACTGCACCGAGGGAGTCGAGGCGATCACCTTAAAGCCCCCAGGAAGACGGGTGATCGTGTCCCCGTGTGACATCCAGACCGTGTGCTGTGGCGAGAGCCCTGCGAGCAGCGGATCGCCCTTGTCCACCAGTTGTAGCGTAGAGGCTCCGTACTCACGGGTGTTGGAGTTCTCCACGGCACCTCCGCTCTGATGCACCATCAACTGCGCTCCGTAGCAGATGCCTAGTATCGGTAACCGTCCACGGATAGCTGCTATGTCTGCGGTAAAAGCCTCCTCAGCATAGACCGAGTAAGGGCTCCCCGAGAGGATGATGCCACGGACGCCCGTCAGGTCTGTGGGGATCTTGTTGTAGGGGACTATCTCGCAGTAAGTGTTGAGGTCTCTCAGACGACGACCTATGAGCTGTGTGGTCTGCGACCCAAAGTCTGCGATAATTATTTTGTCCGGCATAGGTTGATTCTGTTTCGGTGTTAATACTTTGTACTAGAGAGGCTATACGTTAAAGCGGAAGTGCATAATGTCTCCGTCCTGCACGATGTAGTCCTTACCCTCGACCGCCATACGACCAGCCTCCTTGACAGCCGTCTCGGAGCCGTAGTGTACGTAGTCCTCATACTTAATCACCTCGGCACGTATGAAGCCACGCTCGAAGTCGGTATGTATGATGCCCGCACATTGAGGAGCCTTGCTTCCCTTGACAAAAGTCCACGCACGGCACTCATCAGCACCAGCCGTAAAGAAGGTCTCGAGGTTGAGCAACTTGTAGGCGGCACGGATCAAGCGGTTGACGCCCGTCTCCTCTAGCCCCAGCTCCTGTAGGAAGAGCTGACGCTCCTCATACTCCTCCAGCTCTGCTATCTCGCTCTCGATATGCGCCGATACGACCAGTAGCTCCGCATCCTCATGAGCGATAGCCTGGCGAACAGCCTCTACATAGGCATTGCCCGTGGCAGCACTCGCCTCGTCGACATTGCAGACGTAGAGAACAGGCTTAGCCGTCAGGAGGAAAAGGTCTCGCAGCGCCTGCTCTTCGTCTTTGTTTTCTGGCGTCACCGAGCGAGCGTTAAGCCCTTGTAGCAGTGCCTCCTCGATACGCTTGAGGAGCGCCACACGGATCTTCGCCTGCTTGTCGCCACCCGTCTGAGCCTGTCGCTCGGACTTCTTGAGCTGCGTCTGCACCGTCTCCAAATCCTTGAGCTGTAGCTCCGTATCGATGATCTCCTTGTCCCGAACAGGGTCTACGGAGCCATCGACGTGCGTGATGTTGTCATCGTCGAAGCAGCGCAGCAAGTGTATGATCGCATCGGTCTCACGGATGTTAGAGAGGAACTTATTCCCTAGTCCCTCCCCTTGGCTAGCACCCTTGACCAGTCCCGCTATGTCGACAATCTCTACCGTGGCAGGCACCGTACGCTTAGGGTGCTCCATCTCGACCAACTTATTGAGACGCTCATCTGGCACGGTGATGACCCCGACGTTGGGCTCGATCGTGCAGAAGGGGAAGTTGGCCGACTGCGCCTTAGCGTTCGACAAGCAGTTAAACAAAGTGGACTTACCTACGTTGGGTAGTCCTACGATACCGCACTGTAGCGACATATATTATAAGGATAAGTATACAACGTAACGACGCCTCGCTGTCGTGTCAGCTCGGCTCTCCTGCAAAGGTACTAATTATCTTGCTGTCTGAGGGGAACCAACAACGTCGTGACGCACGGAAGTGTCGAGTCGGAGGGCGTCCGTTATGGTACAGCAAGACGTGTAGCCCTATGTAGGGACGCACGGTCTGTGCGTCCGTCCGCAAACCAGCCGAGACGATGCTGTAACTGTCGTTCGACAACGGACGCTCGACCGAGCGTCCCTACACAGGGTTACTCGTATCGCTCTAATATCTAACCTCTAATATCTAATCAGGTTACTCAGGGAAGGGCGTCAATCTGAGCGAGGATCGTCTCGCCGAGGAGCTTCTTGCGATGTATGTGGTCGTGTACCTCTGAAACGAAGGCGTTGTCCTCATAGCTGCCACGCACCTGCTCAAAGTCGATGCGACGGTTGTGATCGCCATCGAGATCTATGCCGAAGCCGACCTGCGTGAGCATCTCAAACTCCTTGTGAGCATCCTTGAGCAGACACTCGTCTAGCGTGATGACGGTCTCTTGCCACTCCTGGACAATCTGTATGACCCGCTCCACTGTGAGATCTCTAGCCGATATATCGTACCACCGCAAGAGCAGATCATATGCCCAGTGCCACTCTATCTCGTAGTAGCAACTATGTATGGAGCGGATGGCGACGTTGACCTCCTGGAGCGTCTTGATCTGCCCCTCTTTAATCTGTGTGATCAGGCTGCGTACGAGCCGACGTGGAGCGATCATACCCGCTAGGTCGAGCCAATCGGAGAGACCCTCATTGCTGGTAGGTGGCAGGCAGGCAACCAGTTCGCTCTTACTCTTGGGTGCTTGCTCCTGAATGCGCTGGATGAGTGAGTTGCCGAGGAACTTGACGATACCCATCTCGTAGTAGCGACACCCCTTGACGAGAGAGCTATGACGAATGTGCATGTCGTGATAGATATAGGTCGCATTAGAGCTACCGAGGTGAGACTCGAGAGCTTTGAGCTTGTGCCAGCCCTTGTACATCTTCCCGACCGTATAGGGCGAGAGGAGGTTGTAGTTGATGCAGTCGAGCTTTTCCTCGGGGTGACGCTTGTCACGCTTAGGCCACTTCTTGGTATCACGGATAGTCCCGACGCTACGTAGGTTAGTACCTGGCACCAAGTAGGTCTGGTTGTCATTCTCTATAAGATAGGAGAAGGGGAAGTCTGACGAGTCAATATGATCCACATGACGCCCCATAATCAAGCTGAAAGCCCCGATACGCGAAGGCCACAAGATATAGGAGTCGGAGGTGGTCTTGCTACCACGCTCTACGATGCCTTGGTGAATGGGACCGAGCTTGTACAAGTGGTTGCTTTGGTTAGAGCCACTGCCCGCATTGAGGAAAGAGTAGTAACCAGCGATCAGCAGACTACTCTTGTGCATCGTGACTGTAAAGGGACCCGCAAAGACGGCACAAGCTTCACCGTTTTCGCACTGACAATTGGCAAAGAAGAGCGAGTCGTGCGCACTGAACAGATGGGTCACCGAGCAACCCTGACCAACGAAACAGCGGGAGACGTTGGAGCCATCAGCCACAACGCAGCCAGCAGAAAATATAAAGTCCCGACAGATCACCCCATAGCCGATCTGTGTAGGACTCAGAGCTGTACTATTCACCGAGCCATTCTCTAGCACTGAGGCACCAATAATAGAGCTGTGTGGCCCCACCTTGATATTGGTCATAATACCGCAAAGCCTGATCTGAGAAGACTCACCGATGGTACCTCGATCTGACCGCACGGAAGCGGTGTACTCCTCAACGAGCTTAGAGAGCGCTCCTTGTAGCTCCTTGTCGTGGCGATACATCGCCAGCATATAGGCGGTCTGAGCCGTCAAGATATCGCAGATAGGCACCTCACGACCACCTGTCTCGTTGAGTACCTCCACGAGGTGACCATTGCCAAAGGAGGTCTCGCCCGTTACCTTGAGAGCCGCTATGTCGTGGATCACCACATCGTCACCGATGTCGTAATGCGAGATGCAATCCCGCACACCATCGATGATGACTCGGTCGCCGATGGTACAATTGACCAGCTTAACGTGAGCTAAGCGGTAGGGCTCGACGTGGCTCGGCTCCTCCTCGGAGGGGCGACCACCACGATTGTCGCCTAGCTCACACTTACCGATGAAGTGAACTTGCTGACAGCGACTAGCATCAAAATATCTATGAACACGAACCAAGGACCAGTCTTGCGCTTGGCACCCTTGCTCTGTGAGTTGTTTGATCTCTTTTGTATTAAGCTTTCGCATAGGGTATATGTAGGGTTGTTATTAGAAGGTTGGAAAAAATGTAGGATGACACGCTTACAGCCGATGAGTCTCTGAGATCATCTGGCGAAGCTGTCGTATCCAGTCGTCAGGGAGCTGCTCGACACCGATAGGCATACGATAGCTCCAGACATGATGTGGATTGCTCGGGTCGTTGATCTGTTCGCTATGAGGATTGACCGTGGCGCAGTGCTCAGGACTTAGGGCTAGCCAATCTTGCAGCGGCAGTATACAGAGTCGAGAGCTACTCTCTAAGTGACGGCGCACGATAATCTCTGCCAGCTCGGGCGTGAGCGTGGTGTCGTAGGGAACGCCGTAATCAGTGAGGAAGTAGTCGTAGTAGCGTCGTGAGCGCGCCTCGTCTTCTGCCCACCAGAGGCGTAGTGGGGCACAGTCGTGCGTTGAGGTGGTGGCGACACTATCCTCAGAGAAGTATGGTGCTGCCTCAAACTCGATACCAGCACTCTTAGGCATACGCTCCACGTACAGCTTGAGGATGCCGAGCTCCTCTAGAACCGGGTAGACACACTGAGGCACCATCCCTAGATCTTCGGCACAGAGATGGATGCTCGTGAGCTTCTGCATAAAGGATAGACGATCTAGTCCACGCTTCCGCCACAGCTCCTCATTGGCACTATAATAGTACTCCTCGCAGACAACTCGCAGACGCTCCTGCAGGTCAGGCGACAGCATCGCAAAGGGCTCGGCACTCGCCACGTCATAGCGAGGCACGTAGCCACCATCGATACAGGCGACCCAAATCACCTCCTGCGTCGTCGCAGGTTTGTCGATCGGTGCTATCCACTCAGGTCGTAGCGTCTCGGAGAGTCCTAGCTTGGCGATCCGCTCCTCCGAATAGCGATGAGAGGGAACGAAGTAGCCCAGCAACCCAGAGCGCCCGTCACGAGGTATAGACCACATACGGAAGAAGCCCAGTACATGATCCACCCGCAGATAGTCGTAGAAGCGCTCTAGATAGGCAAAGCGCTCCTGCCATAGCATTTCCGAGTTTCCACGACAAGTCACGATGCCCCAGTTCTGTCCATTGGGAGAGAAGTAGTCGGGAGGAGCTCCGCACGAGAGTCTCGACTCAAAGAGCGTCGGGTAAGCAAGCGTGTCCGCTGCATGCGGATCTACCCCTACGGGCAGATCGCCCATGAGCGCCAGCCCATGCTGACGAATCGTAGCTACGGCACGGCGCATCTGTCGCTGCGCTACCATATAGCAGTAAGCGTAGAAGTTGCCCGTGCGGACAACCAAGGCTTTATTTTCCGTCTCCAGCTCCTCAACCCGCTCCATCGCATCCCAAAAGTCCCACTCTTCACGATTGAGGTCGGGCAGTAGGTCTAGAGCCATTCGCATGCAGACCCAGTAGTGCCAGATGGGGGTGCTTTTAAAAGGGGCATTCCTGAGCGTCAGCCGTGCATAGCGATTGATCATATCGGTGAAGTATGGCGAAGCGTCCGCCTGCTCTGTAAAGGAAGCCCACAGCCAGCGTCGCTTGAGCTGCCACACCTGCGTATAGTCGAAGGTCTTTTGCGCACAGAGTCGCTCAGCCTCCGCTCGTAGCTCCTGCTCCAGCTGCTGATCTTTGAGTGGAGGAAGCTGATCTACAGCTATGTAGATCGGGTTGAGTACCGTGGAGGCTAGTGGTCGATAGGGATAGGAGTCACGACTGTCGCCATAGAGGGTGGTGTCTTCCAGCGGGAGCAACTGTATGATACGCATACCCATTCGCTCAGCCACTAGTGCAAACGCCTCCAGAGCGGCAAAGTCTCCACAGCCCGCATCGCCTTGGCGACGCAGGCTAAAGAGGGGTATAGCCACCCCTGCCAAACGAGAGAATGGTTTCATAGAGATTAAAACGGCTCACCGTTGGAGAGTCTATTGACTTTTGCCACAATCATCGAGAGCGCCTCTAGCTTAGTCAGTAGTCTCATCAAGAAAAGCCGTGTAGCTCCATCAAGTTAGGGGGGAGAGCTGCACGGCTTTTACTGCATCGCACTTAGATGCTTATTAAGAGTTTCGAAGAGGGAGGGTTACTCCTTGACACGCCCCACGTAGGAGCCATCACGTGTATCTACCGTGACCACATCGTCCTGATTGATAAAGAGTGGTACACGGATCTCAGCACCCGTCTCGACGGTCGCTGGCTTGAGACTATTGGTAGCTGTATCGCCCTTGATACCAGGCTCCGTATGACTGATGCGCAGATCTACGTGTGCTGGTAGCTCGCAGGTCAGCACGGTCTCGCTCTCAGCATGTACCATCGCCTCGACCATATCGCCCTCCTTGAGGAAGCGGACACCCTCGATCAGCTCGCCATTGATAGCGATCTGGTCAAATGTCTCTGGGTGCATAAAGTGGTAGCCCATATCATCATTGTAGAGATACTGATAGGGACGACGCTCGATGCGCACCTCCTCTACCTTGACACCACTATTCCACGTCTTGTCGATGATGCGACCCGTAGCGACATTGCGTAGCTTCGTGCGAACGAATGCCGGGCCTTTGCCAGGCTTAACATGGAGAAACTCTACGATGAAGTAGTACTGCCCATCAATGTCTAGGCACATGCCATTGCGAAAGTCTGCTGTTGTAGCCATATACTATTTGTCTATTCTGTGAAGTTACTTAGTTACTTACCAATGCAAAAGTAATAAAACCTCAGCTACTACACAAATAAGCAAGCTAAACTGTAGATTCAACTATCAAATGCAACTGAATTGGTTTCATCGAGCTTCTGATAAA
>OKRW01000201.1_pt1 | contig 62231 bp, 56 predicted proteins | sample 1601151 | NCBI WGS metagenome assembly OKRW01 (sample SAMEA3541471, study PRJEB24748) | human gut metagenome | biome: human gut; feature: human-associated habitat; material: faeces | place: China | collected 2012 | reverse complement strand
TCTGGCAGAACTCCGTCTGCACAGGGCAGAGGAACCTGCCCTTGATTGCCCAATAGCAGAAGGCAGAGTGAGCGTCAAGGGCGGCGAAGCCGCTTGCGAAGCCCTTGACGTGAACTCTGTTTTCTGCTATCAACCAGCTTCGTCTTCCTGCATCTCAATGTGCTTCATGCTCATGTACTTTTTCCCGCCCCATTGGGTTCCGGCGACATGACGCAATCTGGCACAAACCAGCATGAGTGCGGAGTTGCCATCGGGGAAAGTTCCTACAACGCGCGTTCTGCGCCGGATCTCCCGATTCAGACGCTCAATGACGTTGTTGGTACGAATTTTCTGCCAGTGCTCGGACGGAAAATCCATATACGTCAGCGTCTCTTCCACGCTGTCACAGACCTTTTTCGCTGCTTCTTTCAACTTCATGCTCCGGAGTTCCTCGGCAACAGCTTCTGCCTTTTTCCGGGCAGCTTCTTTGTTCTCCTGCGCATGAATCGCCTTTAGCATCAGCGCGACATTTCTGACCTTTGTCCTCGGTACCACAGAAAACACATTGCGATAGAAGTGAACAACGCAGCGCTGATACTTGGCTTCCGGGAAGACTTCGCCGACAGCTTCGAGCATGCCAAGACACTTGTCGCCAACAATGAGCTTGACACCCTTCAATCCACGGCTGCGCAGCCATTTGAAGAACTCTTTCCAGCTTTCCTTGTCTTCCTTCAGACCTTCGGCCGCGCCGAGAACCTCGCGGTATCCGTCTTCATTAACTGCAATGGCCACAAGAACGGCTACATTCTCATATTCGCCGCCCCAGTTCCGTTTCAGATAGATGCCATCCACATACACATAGGGATACTTTCCACCTTCAAGCGGACGGTTTCTCCATTGCTCAATATGCTCGTAGGCTTTCTTGTTCAGCTCGCTGATCGTAGAAGAAGAAACCTTGCAGCCCCAAAGCGCTTCCGTGATATCTTCTACACGGCGCACCGATACGCCGGCCAGATACATCTCCATAAGTGCTTCTTCCACGCTGGATTCCCGCCGACGATAACGCTCAATAATCGCGGTCTCAAAGGTGACTCCCTTGAGTCGCGGCACCTGGAGTGTGACTTCTCCAGCGCTTGTCATCAGGCTGCGATTATAGTGCCCGCTCCGATAGCCTTGACGCTGTTCATTCCGCTCATATCGTCCTGCCTGCGTCAGCTTTTCCGCTTCAGCCTCCAGAAGACCATTCAGCGTTTCTTCGACGCTTCCTCTCACAAGTTCTTTCAGTTGCCCCTTGATTACTTCCTCGTTCAGTTGTACAATCTTTTCGGACATAGTTTACTCTCCTTTTTGAATGGTGTGTAGCAACTTTCATTCTACCAGAGTTTGTAAACTATGTCTCTTTCTTTTTGCGCAATTTATTGTACCTTATCACAGAAGCTGCTGCTGTGACGAAGGACGCGGCAAACCAAACCGAATGTGCGGAAGCGGCGAATACATCGCTGAAAAAGTCATCGACCGGTTTCGGCAATCATGCTGTTACAGCGGTCATCTGACCCTTGAACAGGGGCAAAGCGATTGCCCGCCCCTGTGTTTAAGACACGTCGAGGTCACCGACATCAAACCCGCCTGCGCATCATGCTGCCATCCGTGCGGCATGCAACGGCTTTGCCTGACGCTGACGCTGTTGGGCACAGATGGGCGGGGCTGCCGATATCAAGCCCAGACGCAGATTGAGGTTGAAGTTCGAAACGTGCAGAACAGACCGAACGTCGGTCTGGAAAATATAAGAAGAGGTGCGCGCGTCTGCGTAAAATATGCGCATTACTGTCCTTCGGTCGGTTTTGACGTCGAGCTGTTGATCGAGATTGAAACGCTGGTCACCTGTCTTTGCGTGATGGGGCAAAAGGGGGCGTGCACACAGAATTGCCCGCAGCTTCCGCTTTATCCGCCGCCTCCGCGGCATAAAGGTGAATATTCGTGCGAATGGCCGGGATAAAAAACGAAAAAAGGGTTGAACGAACGCGCAAAGTGATGTAGAATGATAAAATCAATTTTGATATCAAGATGAAGGGGTAAAGATACGTATGCAGATGCTGAAGGATGCGATTCTGGAAAGAGGCAAGGCAATCAATCCGGATATTCTGTTGGTGGATTCCTTTCTAAATCATCAGGTCGACGTTGCACTGATGAAGGCCGTCGGCGAAACGTTTGCCGAGCATTTCGCCAATCGGGGCATTACGCGAGTGGTGACGATCGAAAGTTCCGGCATTGCGCCCGCATCCTTTACTGCGCTGGCGTTAGGGCTTCCGCTTGTAATCATGAAAAAGCAGACCTCCCGCATTTTGAACGGTGATCTGCTTCAGACGACGGTGCGTTCCTTTACAAAGGGCACGGAGTATCAACTGTCCGTAAAGCACGAGTTTTTAAATGCGGACGACAATATTCTGCTGATTGATGATTTTCTGGCCAGCGGCGAAGCGGCGTTCGGCGTCATCACGCTGGCTGAGCAAGTCGGCGCGAAAATCGGCGGCGTTGGCATCGTGATTGAAAAAGCCTTCCAGAGCGGCCACAAACGGCTGGAAGATGCGGGCATTGACGTGTATTCTCTGGCGCGCATCGCCTCCATGTCTGCCGATCGCATCGAATTTGTAGATTGAGTTTCCCAGCTTCTTCCGCGGCGGATTTCGGTCTGCCGCGTTTTGTTTTGCCAAAAAATCGAAGGGTTTACCGTTTATTTTTCTGCGCAATTTGCTAAAATGACGAATTTCTGGTGCAAGCGGCACCAGAATATGATATAATGAAATGAAAATGCATACGGTTTGCAGTCCGCGCCTGTTGCGCGGTTCGTACTTTTCAGCATCGAGAGGATATCGAGGAGGTTTTATATATGATTCAACCTGTGCTTCCGCTGATTCTGGCATCCGGCTCGCCCAGACGCCGCGAATTGCTGGATTTGATGGGGCTGACATATACCGTGGAAACGCCGGATGTGGATGAGAGCTTTTCGGGTCGTCCGTCGGAAACCGTTATGGAGATTTCACGCCGCAAAGCCGCCGCAGTCGCGGCTCGTCACAGCGATTCAATCATCATCGCGGCAGATACGCTCGTTTTTGCGGACAGCGCGCTCGGCAAGCCGCATACGCCGAAGAGGGCGAAGGAGATGCTGCGCAGCCTTGCCGGAAACTGGCATCACGTCTATACCGGCATCACGGTCATCAACACGCGCAGCGGTCGTATTCTCCGCAATGTGGATAAAACGCGCGTCCATCTTGTTCCCATGACGGAGCAGGAGATTGACGCCTATGTGGCGACCGGCGAGCCGTTGGACAAAGCCGGCGCATACGGAATCCAAGGCATGGGCGGCATGTTTGTGGATCGAATTGACGGATCTTATTCCAATGTTGTTGGGCTTCCGATGTCGATGCTGCGCACCATGCTGGCGCAGGTCGGCGGCGTGGATGAACGAGGAGTTATTTAATGGCAGGTTTTCAATTTGTTTCGCCGGATATCGCGGTGGATATCGGCACGGATAATACCCGCGTTTACGTCAAGGACAAGGGCATCGTCGTCAACGAGCCTTCCGTGGTCATCACGCGGGGCGAGGGGCCACGCAATATCGTCGCCGTAGGCGACAGCGCGGAGGAGATGATCGGCCGCGCGGGCGGAAATATCCGCATTATTCACCCCTTGAGAGACGGCGTGATCGTCGATTACGAGATGGCGCAGATCATGGTTCACTACTTCGTCAGCAAGGCGATTGGAACGCGGCGCTTTGTGCGTCCGCGCGTGGTGGTGACCATGCCGGGCGACGTCAGCAAGGTCGAGCGGCGCGCGGTGATCAACACGATGGAAAAAATCGGCGCGCGGCAGATTTTCGTGGTTGAGCAGGCGTTTGCCGCCGCGCTGGGAACCGGTCTGCCCGTGTATGAGCCGCAGGGCAGCTTTGTTGTGGATATCGGCGGCGGCACGACCGAGGTTGCGCTGGTTTCGATGGGCGGCGTTGTGCTGTCCCACTCGGTTCGCGTCGCAGGCAACAAGATTGACGAAGCCATCGCGGGATTTTTGAAAAAACAGCATGCGATTCTGGTGACGGATCGCGTAGCGGAGCAGATCAAGTTCGACTTGGCCGACGTTCGCAGCGAAAAGAAGATGGAGCATATCGCCGTCGTTCGCGGCCGCGACATCGCAACCGGCATGCCGTTGACGGTGGATGTGAATATGGCGAACGTCAGCGAGGCCATCCGGGAACCGCTTCAGGAAATCCTCAGCGCCATCAAATGGGTGCTGGGGCGCGTTCCGCCGGAACTTTGCTCGGATATCCTGCAAAACGGCATCTATCTGACGGGCGGTTCAGCGGCGCTGCCGAATCTGGATACCATGATCGCGACGGAATTTGGCGTACCGGTATCCGTCGCCAGAGATGCGGGCGAATGCACGACACTCGGCGCAGGCTATATGGCGGATCACTTTGACATGCTGGGCGGCGTGAGCGGCAAAAACGATTAAGGCTCACCTGCAGGGGAAGGCAAGCGATGAAGAAAAAACATCCTTTTTTATACAACGTCATCCGCAGATCCATCGTGGTGATTCTGCTGGCGATGATGGTGCTGACGGCCTACAACCAATCCACCGGATCTCTCGTTTCACCGGAGGGCTTTCTGGCGAAAATCATCACGCCGGTGCAGGGTTTCGTGTCTCAGGCCAGTCAGAATATCTCCAGTTATCTGTATCGCGTGAAGCTGAGAAGCAATATCGAATACGAATACAATCAGCTCAAGGCGCAAAACGACGAGCTGACACTGCGCAGCATCCTCTACGAAGAGCTTGAGCAGGAAAACACGCAGCTTCGCGCCCTGCTTGGCGAATATGATACACGTTCGACGATGAACCCGATGCTCGCGCGCGTCATCGCCAGCGAAACGGGCAACTATTTCTCTACGTTTACCATCAACAAAGGCAAAAAAGACGGCGTAGATACGCAGATGGCCGTCATCACATCCGAAGGTCTGGTGGGCTACACCTACGAGGTCTTTGATACCACGTCGAAGGTCATCACGATTATCGACGATCAGGCCAGCCTTGCCGCGCTGATTGAAAGCAGCCGCGACCAAGGCGCTGTCAAGGGCACGCTGGGCAGCACGGGCGAACCACTCTGCCGCATGTATTATCTCTCCGCGGACAGCGTGCCCCGGCCGGGCGACCGGGTGATTACTTCCGGCGTAGGCGTATCCTTCCCGAAGGGTCTGTTGATCGGATATGTCCGCGAGAGTACCCGCGCCATCGAAGATAACAAGCATTACATTGTCGTGGAACCTGCCGCGGACTTTGAGCATATCGAAAATGTGCTTGTCCTGCGGTACTATGCCGACGTTGAGGAAATGCCGGACAACTACGACAACACGGAGGTCATCATCGCGCCTGTCGCGACGGCCAGGCCGCAGGCTGTGATCGAAGAGGAGCGCCTGACAAATTCCACGCCTGTTCCGCTGCCGGATGCGCCGGGGCGCGTAACGCCGACCCCGACGCCCGAAACGCTGGACCTCATGATTGACGAGGAGGCCATGGGCGATCTGGCGGAGCGCATCGCAACACCGACGCCTGCGCCGGAAATGACGCCCGAGCCGATTTACAATGATCCTGAGGTTGACGCGCCTTTCCCGGATGATCTGTGAGCCGACGGCATGAGGTGAGAAGATGTCAAGAGCAATACGGATTGTCATAACGGTGATTCTGGCGTGCATATGCCAGACGGATTTGGTCAGGTACATCCGAATCGCGACGATTGCGCCGGACATGCTGACGGTCTTTCTCGTGCTGCTGACAGGCTATACCGGCGCATACGGAGGGTTTTGCGCCGGCAGCCTGCTCGCCATGCTGTACGACGCGAGCGTGGGCTACGTTCTGGCGATCAATCTGGTTTGCTACACGTTCATCGGGTGGGCGTCGCCGATGCTGCGCCGCGCAATGAACGTGAAGCTCCGAAAAGTAAAACACAAAAGCTATCTGGAATTGATGCTCATCTGCTTTTTTCTGACGCTGATGCGGGAGATCGTCTATATCGGCTATCTGTTCCTCATCGGCGCAGAGCAGAGCATGGTGACGATTCTGCGCGCGCTGCTCTGCGCGGCATACAGCTCGGCCATGATTCTGCCCGGCTCGTTCGTCGTGCATAAAATTATGAGCATCCATCCGTTTAAGAGGAAGCAGGGCGAGGATCTGACGGGAGATTCAGACGTCATGGGAAACAATCGTTAAACACTTTCGGAGGTTTTGTGTTCTGTGAATAAAAAGTATCTGGGGCGATATCGGACGATTGCCTGCGTGGTGGCGCTGCTCTTCGGCGTTTTGATCATGCGGCTGTTTAATCTGCAGATTGCCGGCTATGACGACAACCTTTCCAGCGCGGAAAGCAAGAAGACCAAGACCATCACCAGTCAGGGCTCGCGCGGCACCATCATGGACGTCAACTCGCTGACGCTTGCCTATGATAAGCAGATTTACAACGTACAGTTCTACCGCGATCCCAATTACACGCCGACCGACGTTGACGAGACGACGGGCAAGACGATCAGCCAGTACAAGGTTTATACGAACGCGATCATCAACGTCATCGACATCATCGAGAAAAACGGCGGCACGCTGAATACTTCGTTCTCCCTCGTGCAGGATGAAATGACGGGGCTCTGGGTCTTCACGTGGAACAACAACAAGTATACGCAGGCGCAGCAGGACGCGCGAGAGAAGATGTGGCGCAGCAACTTTTACGTCAGCAGCACCACGGCTTACCCACAGCAGCAGCTTTTTGAAAAGCTGTGCAGCAAGTATAAAATTCCCGAAGAGCTGAGCACGGAAAAGAAGATTCAGGTGCTCAGCGTCTGGGAAACGATGCAGAATAACGCCTTCCTGTCTCAGCCGATCACAATCGCCTCCAACGTCAGTTGGGAGACCGTCATCGAAATCGAGGCAAAGGCGCTGACGATGGAAGGTATCAGCGTTTCCGTGAGCACGCAGCGCGTGTATCCGAACGGCACGTTGGCCTGCCATGTCGTCGGCTATATCGGCAAGATTCAGAATTACGACACGTATTACACGTCTTACAAGGACAAGGGCTACGCGCTGTCGGATTTGATCGGCCTCGATGGGGTGGAAAAGACCATGGAGGATTGGCTTTCCGCCTGCACAACGCAGCGTGTAGGCAAGCGCGTGGTGGAAATCGACCGGTATGGCGCGGTCAGCAGGACGCTCTCCTCGACAGAGGCGACGGATGGCAACAACATCAAGCTGACCATCGACTCGAACCTCCAGCGCGTCGCAGAAAATGCGCTGGAAGAAAACATCAACTACATCCGCGATCAGCAGGAGGTTTTGCTCAACAGCGATTCCTGGCTGGATAAGAACAAGGCCGACCTTCAGGGCACGACGCGCGATTTTGAAACCAACCCGATTGAGTTGGCGGAAAAGGGCGCGGTCGTCGTCATCGACATGGAAGGCCGCGTTCTGGCGCTGGCGAGCTACCCGCCCTATGATCCCAATGCGTTTATCGTCGGCGGCGATGCGGCGGCCAACATCCTGCTGGATTCCCGAAACCCACTGGTCAATTACGCCATCGGCTCCCGCGATACGCCCGGCTCCATTTTTAAGATGGTGACGGCAACGGCGGGTCTGCTGAACGGTCAGCTTACGCTGGCGGAGCAGATCAGCGACGGCGGCCGGTTTGACAAATACGATCAAACCAACCCGCCGCGCTGCTGGCTGAACCAGAACAGGCTGGACCTGCACGCCAATCAGACCGTGGTAGAAGGCATCACCCATTCCTGCAACTATTTCTTCTACACGGTCGGTTCGCGCCTGTATGAGCATACGGACGATCAGCTCTACAAGACGGCGGCGCTCTATGGGCTTACGACCAAGACGGGAATCGATCTGCCCGGCGAGCTGCAAGGCTATGTCGCCAGCCAGACGACGCTGTATGACAAAAACAAGGCCATCAGCGCCGCGGAGCAATCGACATGGAGACCTTCGATCGTCTTCAACAACATCAAAAAGCACCTCGTTGACGTCGGTGAAAAGTATAACATGACCTTCGACGAGGAAAAACTGAACAAATGCGTGAAGCGGCTGATGGATATGGCCGTTGATTACAACCAGAAAGACTGGCTGCCGGAAATCCGAACCATCCTGATGGAAGAATTGGATATGCCGCGTGAGCTCGTCTATTTGCAGATTGTAGCCGGCGATACCTACATCATGCTGAACGAAATTAAGTGGGGCGGTTCGGAGGCGATCATGGCCGCGGTCGGTCAGTCGATCACCACGGTTACGCCGGTCGAGATGGCGCGCTATGTGGCGGCCGTTGCGAACGGCGGCAAGGTGTATGACCTGCGGCTGATCGACTCCATCATCTCCCCAGACGGCGAAGTATTGAGCGAAAGCACGCCGATTCTGGCTTCCGAAATCGAGGGCGAAGGGGTGCAGGAATATCTGGCGGCGCTGCGAAAAGGCATGAGCGGCGTTACCGGCGACGACGGTACTGCTGCGAAATTCTATAAGGGCGAATATGCGGACGTCGGCGAACAAATGGGCGCAAAAACGGGAACGGCAGAAAAGACGACCATCGACCTTGAAAACAACGCATGGATGGTTGCGTTTGCGCCTTTTGACGATCCGCAAATCGCTATCTGCGTCTATATTCCGCACGGCTACAGCGGCTCCTACTGCTCCATTACGATTCGTGAAGTGCTGAATTATTATTTGGAACACATGGGACTGGATGGAGAAGATACCATGCCGCCTTCCAATTCGCTCGCGTATTGATATCGGAGAACAACGATGGCAAAAATATATGCTGTGTGCTCGGGCTGCGGCGGCGTCGGAAAGACGATGATCGCGCTTTCGCTGGCGGTCAGCGCCGCGAAGCGGGGTAAGCGGACGATTCTGCTCGACGCTTCGGGCGTCAGCCGCGCGTGCGATTTGGCGCTCGGGCTGGAGAACGTGGTCGTTCTGGATATGGCGGACGTCGCGAATCGGCAGGCCGGTCTGGAAGCCGCGTTGTATAAAGCGCCGAAATACGAAAACCTGCGCTTTGCCTGCGCGTCGCTTTACGACGATGTGCCGGTCACGGAATTAACAAGCACGATGCTTGCGCTCCATTCGCTCTGCGACGTGCTGGTGATCGACTGCCAAACGGGTCATTTTGCAATGGGCCGCGAGCTGCTGGGGCGTGACGATGTTCGCGTGATCGTGACCCGTCCGGACGACGCCTCCATCCGCGCCAGCGAGCGCATGATGACCAAAGCCGGGATCGGCATGGAGGAAAGGCGGCTCGTCGTCAACCGCGCAACGGCGCAGCGTGTTCGAAAAAAGGCGCAGTATGACGCAAAAACAGTGGAAATGACGCTGGATTGTCCGTTGGCAGGGTGTATTCCCGAGGACGATTCCATTGCGGCCTGCTCGCAAAAGGGACGAATCGCGCTGGAATGTGACGGCCCCGCGCGCAGGGCGCTTGCGCAGCTAACGGATGCGCTGCTGGACGAGGCCAAATAACAAGGAGATCGAATCATGTTCTTTTCGGAAAACAACAGGCTGTCCAAGCCGCATTTTGACTGGCCGCTGCTGGTAACGAGCTATCTGCTTGCGCTGTACGGGGTGTTGGCGATTACCATTGCAAACTTCAACCCGTCCCTCGGCTCAGACCGCTCTTTGCAGGATCTGATTATGGATGCGAACAACGGCCGTCTTCAGCTGATGTGGGTTGTGGTGAGCATGGTGGTCGTGGCGATCATCATGTCGATCAACTATAACATCATCGGGCGGCTGTGGCCGGTGATCTATTTTGTAGATGTGCTTCTGCTCGGTCTGGTGCTGACAACGTCCAAGATCAACGGCGTCAGCGGCTGGTTCCAGTTTCTGGATCGCACCTTCCAGCCCTCCGAGCTGGCCAAATTGGCGCTGATTATCACCCTTTCAAAGGCGCTAACGCGCTATCCGGACAGACCTATCCCGAATTTCCGATACTTTGTTTATATCTGTATGCATTTCGGCATCCCGGCGCTCCTGATCGCCGCGCAGCCGGACATTGGCACGCTGATGGTTTTCTGTATCATCTTCGTCGCGCTTCTGTTTGTCTCGGGCTTTGAGCTGAAATGGATGTTCCTGCTGGGCGGCATTGTCGCGGCGGGGCTGACGCCAATCATTTTCTATCTGGCTTCCACCAATAACTTCCGCTGGCTGCGGCTGGTTGCGTTTATAAACCCGGAATCCGACCCGACAGGCAGCAGTTATCAGATTGTAAATTCCAAGATCACCATCGGTTCCGGCGGATTATACGGCAAGGGCGCATGGTCGGAAGGTACGCTGACCCACCTCAACTATGTGCCCGAAAATCACACCGACTTTATTTTCTCGGTTGTCGGCGAAACGCTGGGGTTTGCCGGCTCGCTGGTGCTTCTGGCACTCTATGCGTTCGTCATCTACCGCATGCTGGTGCTGGCCTTTCACACCAACGATAAATTCGGCCAGCTCATCATCATCGGCGTGATGGCCATGCTGGTTTTCCACGTGTATGAAAACATCGGCATGTGCATCGGCGTCATGCCCATCACGGGCATCCCGCTTCCGTTTATCAGCTACGGCGGAACCAATCTGGTGGTGAATATGGCCGGCGTGGGTTTGGTGCTCAACGTAACCCAGCATAAGAGTTCGGTCGATTTGAAGACCAAGCGCTCGTAGTTCTGATAAAAAGTCCCTCCGCATAGGGTTGAGCAGAAATGTGAAGGAGGGCGAAGCGGCATGGACGACGGCAAGCGTAAAGTGGTCATGGCGCAGATGAAGCCGCGCGAGCGGCATGAATGGACAGCGAAAACGCCTCATCGCAGGCGGTTCAAATGGGATAAGCGGCTGCTGAGAAGGTCTGTGCCTTTGGCAGCCGTTTTTCTCTGCATAGGGGCGGCCGCCGTTACAACAGCGCTTTTCGGCGACGACGTTCAGGCCGTTATGAGCCATGTGACGGCGGGTTTTGAATATGACGAAACGCTGGGGCGGCTGCAATTTGTCAGCAATATACTGCCGGAAAGCGCCATGGTTTTTCTCGCAGGCGGCGACGATGCGCAAACATGTGCGTCGATTCTGCCGACGGAGACCAAGCTGCTTCACGCATGGAGCGCGGATGAACCATGGATGGAATACGAGGGAAACGGCGAAATGAGCTGCTGCATGGCCGGTGAGGTGATGAATACCGTCCGAAACCGGCAAAACGAGTATACGGTGCGTATTCTGCACCCAAACGGCTATGAATCGGTTTACAGCGGCCTGAGCGGCGTCTGCGTTCAGGAAGGGGAAAGCGTCGCCTCCGGCGCGGCCATCGGCACCATATCGGGCATGGCTGCCTTTGAGCTTCGGAAAGACGGGCTATCCGTAATGCCCGTGTTCGCCCCGTGAAGCTCAAAATACAGCCGCTCTGTGTGTTCTATTTCCTGAGCATTGCGGTTTTCAGCTCGATCTGGACATGTGTGGGCGCGTTTCTCGCGCTGCTGATTCACGAACTGGCGCATCTGCTTGCGGGATACTGGCTGGGCGAAAAAGCGGAATCCGTTGAATTTACACCGTTCGGCGGGGTGATTCGTTATCCCTTCGGCGTAAGCGCCATGAAGGGGCTTCGGGGACTGGCCATTGCCGGAGCGGGGCCGCTTGCGAATTACGCGATGCTTTGGCTGCTGTCCATGCCCTGGGCCGAGCGCCTGCCGCAACCCTTTTTGCAGCAGACGCTTTTCATGCACGCGGGCATGCTGTTTCTCAATCTTCTGCCCGTTCTGCCGCTGGACGGCGGCCGAATGATCTTTTGTATGGGGTATTACGTGTTCCCGATTGCCGCGCTGGCGAAGGCGCTGTCTCTGGGCGGCATGGTCGTCGGCGCGACGCTGATTGCGTTCGGCCTTTACGGCGCGATTCTGTGGGAAAAGCTGAATCTTTCGCTGCTGCTCGTCGGGGGATATCTCATCGTCTACGCGCATCAAAACCGCTCGGCCTTGCAGCTTGAAAATCTGTATGCGCTTTTGCAGGAGCGTCAGCCGGATAAAAAAGCGCCGGTTTCGCTCAAGCTGTATGCGGCTGCGCCGGAAGCTGCGTTGCTGTCGTTCGTCGATGCCATCGCAGACAGCCGCGCGGCGCTTTTTCGAATCGGCGGAGAATGGGTGGATGAAGAACGAGTGATTCGCGCCCTGATGCAAAATCCCCGCGCAATCGCCGCGGAAACGCTCGAAAAAGCGGATAACTTTCACGAAAATGACGGGAAGTGCTTGCAACATCAACCGCTGTGAGATACAATAATACGGAAGAACAGATAAGAAGTGAGAGGATAGAATCTTGAACGAGACACAGACAGCAGCAGTCCATCCGCTTGAAGAGATGGGGATCAGCCGGGAGGTTGTTCAGGCCTTTGATTGGATGGGTTTTCAAAACCTGACGGCCATCCAGCAGAAGTGTATTCCGCTTATGATGGACGGACACGATATCATCGCGATTGCGCCGACGGGAACCGGCAAAACGCTGGGATTCGGCATCCCGATGCTGGAATACGTCAATCTGGACGACAGCAATATTCAGGAGGTTGTGCTCGCGCCGACCCGCGAATTGGCGCAGCAGATCGCCGACGAGCTGACCCATCTGGCGCATTTTATCAAGGGGCTGAAAATCGCCGTCATCTATGGCGGCCAGCCGTTTGGCAAGCAGATGAGCGCGCTGAGCCGAAAGCCGCAGGTGCTTGTCGCCACGCCGGGGCGTTTGCTGGATCACATGCAGCGGGGCAATATCCGTCTGAGCACGGTGCACACGATGGTGCTGGACGAGGCGGACGAGATGCTGAAAATGGGCTTTGTGCAGGATGTTGAAAAGATCATCGAGAGCGCAGATCCCAACCGTCAGCTCGTCATGTTCAGCGCGACGACCAATCAGGACGTGCTGACCGTTTCGTGGAAATACCAGCACGATCCGATTGAAATTGTCGTGCAGGCCGAGGCGGAAAACAAACCGAACATCACGCAATACATCATCGAATCCGATCAGAAACAAAAGTATGAGCACCTGCTGTATCTGCTCGATTCGGATCAATATAAGCGCGTGATGATTTTCTGCAACACCAAGGATATGACGGCCAGACTCTGCGACCGTCTGAAAAAAGCGGGCTATCAGGCGGAATGTCTCCATGGCGATGTGCGCCAGTCCTTCCGGGACAAGGTGATGTCCGGCTTCAGAAAAGGCGAATTTGAAATTCTGGTGGCGACGGACGTTGCGGCGCGCGGCATTGACGTAGACGATGTGGAGGCGGTGTTCAACTACGACCTGCCGGATAAGCAGGAGTTTTACGTCCACCGAATCGGCCGCACGGGGCGCGCCAAGCGCGCGGGCGTGAGCTTTTCGTTCGTCAGTTTCCGCGACAGCATCCGCATGGATGAAATTCTGAAATACATCGACAGCAAGCCGATTTCGCTTGTCTTCGATGACTTTGGAACGCTTTGCTATAAGGAAGACGGAACGCCCTTCCTTGAAAACGCATAAAACAGGCGTCAGCGGCAAAGGGAAAAGCCGCTGACGCCGCTTTTTTCAAGCAGGGTCAAATACTCGCTTTCGGCAATCGGCGAATGGAGCAGCAGCAGCAGTTGGCTGCCTTTCACATCGACACGGCGCACCTGCGGCAGATTTTCCAGCAGGGCGCGCGCACGGTCTCGGGCATCCGCCGAGCCGTAGAGCAGCAGGGATTGACAATAGGCCACGCTTTTACCTCCGTTGCACGACAAAATTTTAAGGAAAGCATTGCATAATATCTTTTTCTGTGATATTCTTATATACAGATACGGACTTCGGTTTGTATCGTATGACGAAAGCGAGGGTTTTAACCATGGATGATATGGAAAAGATGGAGAATGATAACATCATCGTTCTGACCGATGAAGACGGCACCGATGTCGAGTTTGAGTTCTGCGCGTCCATCGAGTACGAAGGCAACGAGTATGTCGTGCTGCTGCCGACCGATGACGACGACGGCGAGGTTGTCATCCTTCAGGTGATGGAGGATGCGGAATCGGACGACGAGGACGAAGTCACCTATGTCGGCGTGGACGACGAGGACGTGCTCCAGAAGGTGTTTGATATCTTCAAGGAGCAGGCCGGCGACGAGTTTGATTTCGACGAGTAAGCTGACTGAACGCATGAAGAGCGCATCCAAAGCAGGTGCGCTCTTAAAATTTTCGGATCAGGCTGACGACCTTCCCCAAGATCGTAACCTCCGGCACGATGATGGGCTCCATAGCGTCATTTTCGGGTTGAAGGCGAATATGTCCGTTTTCTTTATAAAAGCGCTTCACGGTCGCTTCATCGTCGATCATGGCAACGACAATTTCGCCGTTATTGGCATTCATCTGCCTGTGAACGACGATATAATCATCGTTCATAATGCCCGCCTGAATCATGCTTTCCCCGCGAACGCGCAAAATGAACAGCTCGCCGCTTCCAACCATTTCCTCCGGCAGGGTCATGGTTTCCTCGATGTTTTCTTCCGCAAGGATGGGGGTTCCTGCCGCAACGCGGCCGACCACGGGGATTTCGCGAAGCGAAGCGTTTTCATCAAAGGGCGAAAACGCGGCGGATAAACCAATCGCGCGCGGCTTCATGGCGTCGCGGCGAAGAAGCCCCTTCTTTTCCATCCGCGTCAGATGGCCGTGCACCGTCGAGGTGGATTTCAAGCCGACGGCCTCGCCGATTTCCCGAACAGAGGGCGCGTACCCGCGCGTTCTGATTTCCTGCTCGATGTAGGCCAGAATTCGAGCCTGCATGTCTCCACGTGGCTTCCGATCGGTCATCGCTTCCACCATTCCTTCCGTTGTCAATCTTTTGAACATTATACCATATCAAATCGAAAAAAAGCAAGAAACATCAAACATATGTTCGCGTTTCTGCCGAAAAATGCTTGATTGCGCTTCAAAACGGTGCTATAATGAGCCGACAGGAAGAGGGGATAGGGCAATGGAAACAAAACGCTGCGTTTTATATGATCGAGTATGCATCGAGTGCGGCGAATGTAATATGTGCGATCTCGATCCAACGAAGGTTTGCGACAACTGCGGCAAGTGCATCGGGCTGGATCATACCGATAAAAGCCCGGAGTATCGAGCCATTAAGGTGGATGGCATCGTTGATGAAACGATGAATCCCAGCGATTATCTGTACGACGAAGAGACGCTCGATGCGCCCGACGAGGACGACGATATCTTCGGGGACGATCTTTTTCCGTTTGTGCGAGGCAATCAAAGATAAATATGAACCCCGAACGGTTTTGCGAAGTCTTGTTCGCGCCGTTCGGGGTTTTGTTTGAAACGAATTTGTCTGAAAAAAACAAAACGATTCTTATACTAATTCGCAGTTAAAATGCTTAACAGAGCGCATCAGATTTTTTGTTCTGACGAAGCCAAGTGAAGTGAGGCGTACTGGAGGTACGTTGAACGGAACGAGGCAAAGTCAGAGCGAAAAAGATGGTGCGCGGATTAAGCCATTTTAACAAGAATTAGTATTATTCGGGCGATTTGAGATGGACAGGGTCTTCGCGCAAGACGGTTTTCTGCGCGGCAATACGGCGATGATCCTCGGCGATGGCCGCGTAGTGTTTGCGCGTCGTGTTGACATCCGAATGTCCCAGCACGTCAGCAACGAGATAAATATCTCCGGTTTCACGATAAAGATTGGTGCCGAAGGTACTGCGGAGCTTATGCGGGCTGATTTTTTTCTTGAGCGGCGCGGCAATCGCCGCATATTTTTTGACCATGTTTTCAACGGCGCGCTGCGTGATCCGCCGCCGCTGAATCGACAAAAAGAAGGCGTTTTCATGGCCGGGAAGCGCCTCGATTTCCCTGCGCTCCGCCAGATAGTCCTTGAGCGCGTCCGCGACCTCGTCGGAAAGGTATAAAATAACTTCCTTGCCGCCTTTTCGGGTGACGACGAAGGCGTTTTGCTCAAAGTCAAAATCGTCGATATTCAGCCCGACACATTCGCTGATTCGGATACCCGTGCCCAAGAACAGCGACAGCATGGCCACGTCGCGTTTCCGGGTCACATGGTGGTATTTCTGGCAGGCTTTCGGCAGGGACTGTCCGCTTTCAGCGACATCCAGAATACGCGCGACTTCATCCACGTCAAGGCGAATGATGGCATGCTCGTGAAGCTTGGGCAGCGGGATCAGCGAAGCCGTGTTGCTTTCAATCAAGCCTTCCGCAAACAGATATTTATAAAAGGCGCGGAGGGAAGCGTATTTGCGCTTGATACCGTATTCATGGTTGGTCATTTCGCGGGAAGCAATTTCGCCGTCTTCAAGCGTTTCATTCTTGACGTAGAGCGTCAAATAGCGCGCGTAGCGTTCCAAATCCTGCTTGGTGACCTGCTGAATATCCGCGGCGGTAAACGACACAACGGGCTTTCCGCCAAATTTGGGCAGCTCGTCGGACAGATATTGAAAAAAGAGCTTGAGATCGTAGGCATAGCTGAGCCGAGTCAAAACGCTGGTCTGTTGTTCGATGGCCATAAAGTAATCGGAGCAGAAATCCGGCAGTTCGCGTTGAAACTCGCGTAAACGCCGCGTCCGGGTCAACTGAGCCTGCGTGTGGTAATCGTTGGGCATAAAATCGCTTCACCTCGCTATAGACTTCGTAAAACCGGCGTTTCGCGAAGTCTTATAATTCCTTCCCTCTGCGCTGAAAAAGGCGTTCTTTTGAAAATCGGCACCGATTTCAGCCGTTTCGATGGCTGCGAATCTGCCCGGTCGCCAATTCGTCGCAGCGGTTGTTCCACGGATTATCCGCATGTCCCTTCACTTTGATGATCGTCACCTGATGCGGCTGCATGACTGTCAGCAGCCATTTCCAAAGGTCCTGATTTTCAACGGGCTTCTTGGCCGCTGTTTTCCAGCCGTTTCGCTGCCAGCCGTCGATCCAGTTCTGCTTAAACGCATTGACCAGATAGGCCGAATCCGAATACAGCGTCACGGCGCACGGCTGTTTGAGCGCCGTGAACCCCTGCACAGCGGCGAACAGCTCCATCCGGTTGTTCGTGGTATCCGGCATAAAGCCGGAAATTTCTTTTTTGTGCTCGCCGAACATGAGCACGGTTCCCCAGCCGCCGGGACCCGGATTTCCGGAACAGGCCCCGTCGGTATACATGATGATCTCTTTCACAAAAACCTCGTCGTTTCAATACATAACATCAGTGCTAAATACGGATGTCCTTTATTTTTTCGCCATACGCATGGTCTTTTCGACAGTCGCGCCGACAGCGTCCATGACGGCGGCGCGCATGCCGCCCTTTTCAAGCACATACATTCCCTCTATCGTCGTGCCGCCCGGAGAGCAGACCGCGTCCTTCAATCGGCCGGGATGTTCGCCTGTCTCAAGCACCATTTTCGCCGCGCCGACAAGCGTTTGCGCGGCCAATTCATACGCCAGTGCGCGCGGCACGCCGTAGCGGACGCCGCCATCCGCCATAGCCTCGATAAAGGCATATACAAAGGCCGGGCCGCAGCCGCTGATGCCGTTCGCGGGCGTATAGACGTGATCCTCCACCACAGCGACTTTTCCGGCGGCGGCAAAGACGGATTTCGCAAAATCAAATTCCGCATCCGTGCAGGTGCACAGGCTGGAAATCAGGCTCATGCCCTCTCCGACCGCAAGCGGCGTATTGGGCATGACGCGCACAAAACGCGCGGCGTCAGGCAGCGCATCCTTCAGCATTTCATAGGTCCATCCGGCAACGATGGAGATGACGAATTTGCCATCCAGCGCATCGTAAACCTCTCGAATGACATCCGCAGCGTAAACAGGCTTGACGGCCAGCAGAACGCAATCGACGGCCTGAACCAGCGAAAGGTTGTCTTTCATAATATGAACACCCTTTTGCGCCAATTCCGCGCCTTTTTCCGGGTGTTTGCGGCTGACGTAAATGCAATCGGCCGGAAGCGCCCCTTTATTTAAAATACCGCTTATAATGGCCGAGCCCATATTGCCCGCGCCGATAAAACCAAGTTTCATAACTGATAAAACCGCCTTTCTGCGAAAACATCCATTTGAAAGCAGCGTAATGCTCGATTCCTTCAAATTCCACTCCCGCATCGCGAAAAGCCGCGACGGATTTACTATATCATATCCTTTCCATTTTGTAAATGAAGGCGAAGACAAATTGCGCTTTTCTTTTCGCTCAGCGTTATGGTATACTGTTTGTAACATCAAATCTAAAAAGGAGGATTCCCTATGGCTTTCACCATGATTCACGAAAACTACAACGTCAGCAACCTCGACGTATCCATTTCCTTTTATGAAAAGGCGCTGGGGCTGCATGAGGTGCGGCGCAAGAACGCGGCGGACGGTTCGTTCGTCATTGTCTACATGGCCGACGACACCGAAACCTTTGAATTGGAGCTGACGTGGCTGCGCGACCATCCGCAAAAATATGATCTGGGCGAATGTGAATTCCATCTGGCCTTCCGCACGGATGATTTCGCCGCCGCGCACGAAAAACACAGCCAAATGGGCTGCATCTGCTTTGAAAACAAAGCGATGGGCATCTATTTCATCGAAGATCCCGACGGGTATTGGCTGGAAATTGTCCCCACCCGCTGATCCCGATCCGCCTTCTTGCCGTGCTTTTCATCGCCATCGTTCGTATTATTCCGAACGTTCTATTATGCAATTCTTGTTTTATTCGATATTCTTCTTGTTATTTTTCATTTTTCTCTTTACAACGGGACGAAAAAGATGTATCATGTCTGCGTCATCAAAATTTCGTTCATCGGTTCAATTCAAGGAGGAAACACGCATGAAGAAGCTGATTGCTCTGGTGCTCGCCGCTATGCTGTGCATGACCGCCTGCATCGCGCTGGCTGCCGACCTGAAGATTGGCGCTGTGATGCTCGGTGATGAGACCGAGGGCTACACCCTCGCCCACATGGAGGGCATCAAGCAGGCTGCCGCCGAGCTGGGTCTTTCCGACAGCATCGTTTGGAAGTACAAGGTTCCCGAAGATCAGACCTGCTACGACAGCGCGCTCGACCTTGTGGGTCAGGGCTGCAACCTGATCATCTCCAACTCCTACGGCCATCAGAGCTATATGGCGCTGGCCGCTGAGGAATACCCGGACGTGACCTTCGTTGCCATGACCGGCGACTTCGCCGCGCTTTCCGGCCTTGATAACTTCAAGAACGCCTTCACCAAGGTGTACCAGTCCCGCTACGTATCCGGCGTTGTGGCCGGCATGAAGATCGCCGAAATGCTCGACGACGGCACCCTCTCCGCTGAAAAGCAGCCCAACTCTTTCGACGCGGACGGCAACGTGAAGATCGGCTACGTCGGCGCTTATAACTACGCCGAGGTTATCTCTGGCTATACCGCTTTCTTCCTGGGCGTTCGCTCCATCGTTCCGAACGTGACCATGGAGGTCATGTATACCAACTCCTGGTTTGATATCGACAAGGAAGGCGCTGCCGCCGAGGCGCTCGTCGCGAAGGGCTGCGTCATCATCGGTCAGCATGCCGACTCCACCGGCGCCCCGGCTGCGGTTCAGAAGCTCCAGGATGCCGGCACCGTCTGCTACTCCATTGGCTACAACATTGATATGCTCCCGACCGCCCCGACCGCTGCGCTGACCTCTGCCACCAACGTTTGGTCCGTGTTCTACAAGGAGCTGTTCGAGGCCGCGCTCAACGGCGAGGAGATCGCGCCCGACTGGGCGAAGGGCTATGACGACGGCGCGGTTGCCGTCACCGGATTCGGCCCGTCCTGCGCCGCCGGCACCGCCGAGAAAGTCGCCGAGGTTGAAGCCGCTCTGCGCGACGGCAGCCTGAAGGTCTTCGATACCGCCACCTTCACCGTGAACGGCGAGACCGTTACCTCCGCACCCTGCGACATGACCATCATGGATTGGGCGACCGGCACCGTCTCCTATCAGGGCGAGACCTACGAAGGCATTGTGGACGGCGCGTTTGAGGAATCCACCTTCCGCAGCGCTCCGTACTTCACCCTCCGCATCGACGGCATCGTGGAGGACGCCCAGTAATCCCACACCCGAGTCTAAAACGAAAAGGGAAGCCATTCGCTTCCCTTTTCGCTGTTTATCTACTTGAAGGAGTGAGCGGCAGCTTATGCAAAACGCCATTGAATTGCGCCATATCACCAAGACTTTCGGCAGCGTCGTTGCCAACAAAGACGTTTTTCTGACCGTCCGCCGCGGCGAAATTCTCTCCCTGCTTGGCGAAAACGGAAGCGGAAAAACAACCCTGATGAACATGATCGCCGGTATCTATTACCCGGACAGCGGCGAAATTCAGGTCGATGAAAAGCCTGCGGAGATCCGCAGCCCCAAGGACGCTTACGCGCTGGGCATCGGCATGGTTCACCAACATTTCAAGCTCATCGACGTATTCACGGCGGTGGAAAACATCGCGCTCGTGATGGATCAGCACGAAAAATATGACCTCAAGGCCATCCGTCAAAAGGCGCGCGAAATCTGCGACCGCTATGCATTTGATATTGATCTGGATCAGAAGGTCTATGAAATGAGCGTCAGCCAGAAGCAGACGCTTGAAATCATCAAAATGCTCTATCGCGGCGCGCAGATTCTGATTCTGGACGAACCGACCGCCGTGCTCACGCCGCAGGAAACGGAAAAACTGTTCCGCGTCATGCGCAACATGCGTCAGGATGGAAAATCCATCATCATCATCACCCACAAGCTGCACGAGGTGCTGGAGATTTCCGACCGCGTGGCCATCCTGCGCAAAGGCGAATACGTCGGCACGGTGGAAACCGCAGGCGCAAGCGAGGCATCGCTGACCGAAATGATGGTCGGCAAAAAGGTCGAATTGAACATCGAGCGGCCCGAACCGTTCAATCCGCATCTCCGTCTGAGCGTTCACAACCTCAGTGTGACCAATGCCGAAGGCGTGCGTGTGCTGGATAATATCTCCTTCGAGGCGTTCAGCGGCGAAATTCTGGGCATTGCGGGCATCTCCGGCAACGGCCAGAAGGAATTGCTGGAAGCCATCGCCGGTTTGCAGCAGACCGATCCCCATTCCAGCGTCGTCTATTACCCTGACGACGATCGCGATTCCACGGCAGAACAGCTCATCGGCAAATCCCCGAAGGATATCCGCGATATGGGCGTTCATCTCTCCTTCGTGCCGGAGGATCGTCTGGGCATGGGTCTGGTCGGCTCCATGGGCATGATTGACAACATGATGCTCAAGAGCTACGGTCAGGGACATTCCCCCATCGCCGACCGCCGCGCGCCGCGCCACTTGGCCGAAGAAATCAAGGATTCGCTCGGCGTGGTTACGCCGTCGGTCACCACGCCCGTTTCCCGCCTCTCCGGCGGCAATGTCCAGAAGGTGCTCGTTGGCCGCGAGATTGCGGCAAGCCCGTCCGTGCTGATGACCGCTTACGCCGTTCGCGGCCTTGACATCAATACGAGCTACACCATCTATCACCTGCTCAACGAGCAGAAAAAGAAGGGCGTCGCCATCATCTATGTCGGCGAGGATCTGGACGTGCTGATCGACCTGTGCGACCGCGTGCTCGTGCTCTGCGGCGGCAAAAACAACGGTATTGTGGAAGGACGCAAGACCAATAAGGAAGAAATCGGCTTGATGATGACCAAACTCCGCGAGCCGCAGGAAAAAGGAGGCGTCGCCTGATGCAAAGCAAAACCATGCATGAGCCGTTTGTTCGCGTCGTCAAGCGCGGTGAAATGCCCCTGAAAAAGAAGGTGCTCGTTCGCCTCGCCGCCGTCGCGCTTGCCTTGGTGGCGGATGCGCTGTTCATCTTCTTTGTGACCGGGCTGAACCCGATTGACGTTTACAAGGCGATGATTCAGGGCACGTTCAGCACGTCCATGCGCTTTTCATGGGCGATGCGCGACCTCGCTTCTCTCCTGCTGATCGGCATTGCGCTGGCTCCGGCCTTCAAAATGCGTTTCTGGAACACAGGCGCGGAGGGGCAGGTTCTGATGGGGGCGCTGGCCACCGCTGCCGTGATGGTCTATTACGGCGGAAAAGTCCCGAATGCGCTGCTGTATACGGCGATGCTCGTCGCCAGCGTTCTGGCCGGTGCGCTGTGGGGCTTCATCCCCGCGTGGTTCAAGGCGCGTTTCTCCACAAACGAAACCCTCTTCACGCTGATGATGAATTACGTCGCGATTCAAATCGTCGCCTGCTGCGTCAACATCTGGCGCGGTCAGGCTTCCAGCTTGGGCAAGCTGAACATGAAGACCAAGGCCGGCTGGTTCCCACAAATCATGGGGCAGCGTTATACCATCAATTTGATCGTCGTCGTCGCGCTGACGATCATCATGTATTGCTACCTGCGCTATTCCAAACAGGGCTATGAAATTTCCGTCGTCGGCGAGAGCGAAAACACCGCGCGCTACGCGGGCATTAACGTCGGAAAGGTGATTATCCGCACCATGATCCTCTCCGGCGCACTGTGCGGCCTGACGGGCTTTTTGATTGTCGGCGGACGCGATCAGGCGATTTCCACCGGAACGGCGGGCGGAAACGGTTTCACCGCCATCATTGTCGCATGGCTGGCCAAATTCAACACGTTTACGATGGCGCTGATTTCCTTCCTGCTGATCTTCCTTGAAAAGGGCGCGGCGGAAATTGCCTCCGCATACAACCTCAACGACTTTGCCAGCGATATCATCGCGGGCGTTATCCTCTTCTTCATCCTCGGCAGCGAGTTTTTCATCAACTACAAGGCGATTTTCCGCGGCCACGCGGGCAAGGAGGTTTGCTGATGGATACGCTTATCGCATGGATCATGCGCGCCATCCCCTTCGGCACCATCATCATGTACGGCGCAATGGGCGAAATTGTCACCGAAAAATGCGGCAACCTGAACCTCGGCGTGCCGGGCATCATGTATCTGGGCGGATTCGCCGGTTTCGCAAGCGCTTATCTGTATGAGAACACCGCCGCCAATCCGAACATGGCGCTCTGCGTCGTGATTTCGCTGCTCTGCGCCTTCGCCGCGTCGATGCTGGGCGGCCTGATTTACAGCTTCTTGACCATCAGCCTGCGCGCCAATCAAAACGTGACCGGCCTTGCGCTGACCACGTTTGGCATGGGCGTGGCAAACTTTTTCGGCGTATACATTCTCAACGGAAGCACCGCCACGCAGAGCATGGTCTATAAAACCTTTCAGACCAAGCTGCCCGTGCTTCCCGGTTTGGGCATTGTCGGCCAAACGATCTTCAACTACGGTTTCATGGTCTATGCCGCCATCATTCTGGCCGTCATCCTGCATCGAATCCTGAATCATACGCGGATCGGCCTGAATCTGCGCGCCGTCGGCGAAAATCCCGCGACTGCGGACGCCGCCGGTATCAGCGTCACGAAATACAAATATCTGGCCACCTGCCTCGGCGCAGGTATTTCCGGCCTCGGCGGCCTTTATTATGTGCTGGATTACAATCAGGGCATTTGGGCAACCACAACGCAGATTGAAGCGCTCGGCTGGCTGGCCGTCGCGTTGGTCATCTTCACGACATGGAAGCCGCTCAACGCCATCTGGGGTTCTTACCTGTTCGGTCTGCTCTATTGGCTCTATCAATTTTTGCCGACGCTGCTGCACATCTCCGTGCCCGGCTATGTGACCGACCTCATTCAGATGGTTCCCTATTTGGTGACCATCGTTGTTCTGGTCGTCACCTCGCTGCGCAAGAAGCGCGAAAACCAGCCTCCGGCAAGTCTAGGCCTTGCGTATTTCCGCGAGGAGCGCTGATCTCTCCCCTTTTAATTTAAGAAAAAGCAGCCGCAGCACGGATGATTCTCCGTTTGCTGCGGCTGCTTCTCCATCTTCAGTCTATTCCGTAAAAGCGTCTGCCGTTTTCCCGCGTAATATCGCAGAGCTGCTGCGCATCCATCTGCCGAAGCGCTGCAATCAGGCGGCAGATATGCCCCACGTTCAGCGGCTCGTTGCGGCGGCCTCGAACGGGTTCCGGCGCCAGATACGGGCTGTCCGTTTCGATCATCAGGCGATCCAGCGGCACGTTTTTTGCAACCTCCTGCAGATTGACCGATTTCTTAAACGTCACCGGCCCTGCAAAAGAAATCATACAGTCAAGCGACAGGTAGATCTTCGCGCTCTCCCAACTGGCCGAGCAGCAATGAACGACGCAATGCGGCATCCTGTCCCTGTGCGCGCGCAGAATTTCGATGGTGTCGCCGTGCGCGTCGCGGATATGCAGGATGACCGGCTTTTTCAGTTCATACGCCAGATCAAGCTGGCGCTCAAACACGGTCTTTTGAATCTCTCGCGGCGAAAGATCGTAGTAATAATCCAGTCCGATCTCCCCCAGCGCCTTCACCTTTTTCTCCTGCGTCAGCCAACGGGTTAGCTGCGGAATATCCGCCTCGGTGAAATCCTTTGCGTCGTGCGGATGTACGCCGACCGCCGCATAGATATTCTCGTTTTCATTGGCCAGCGCCACGCTCTGCGCGCTTGACGCCATATCCGCGCCCACGCACATGCAGAGCATCCCGGCTTCACGCATGCGCGCAAGCACCTGCTCGCGATCCTCATTGAAGCGTTCGTCCGTGGGATGGGCATGCGTATCAAACAGGCCGATCAATTCCTCTGTCATCATTCTTCTCCATTCAAAAGACGCGCCGACTCGCAGGAGCCGACGCGCTTTTATGATTCATCAGCCGATTTCGCAGCCGTCTTCCATATCGGAATCAACCGTCAGCAGGCTCAGCTTGCTGTCGTCCGCGTTCGCGGCGCACAGCAGCATGCCGTGGGATTCCACGCCGCGAATCTTGCGCGGCGCGAGGTTCGCCAGCAACACAACCTTCTTGCCCACCATCTCTTCCGGCGTGTAGAACTTGGCGATGCCCGAAACGACGACGCGCTCCGTATCGCCTACCTTGAGCGTAGACATGAGCAGTTTGTCGGCCTTCGGAACCTTTTCGCACTTGAGCACCTTTGCGACAACCAGTTGAACCTTTTCAAAATCCTCAAACTGAATCAAATCGCGCTGCGTGAAGACCGTCTTCTCCTCGTCGGTCGGTGCAGAAAGCTCATTCTGCTTCGCGTCTTTCTCCGCCATTTCCTTGGCATGGTCAAGCGCCGCCTGCTTTTCCGCCTCCAGCAGCTCCAGCTCCTTGGCCACGTCAATGCGCGGGAAGAGTGCTTCGCCCTTGTGAACCTTGCTGCCCGGAACAACGCCGCCAAACACCTTGACGGATGCCCATGTTTTCAGTGCCTCGTCGGTCACGCCAATCTGCGCAAAGATGCGCTCCGGCGTGCGCGGCATGGTCGGCGCAATGAGCACCGCCACAATGCGCGCACATTCCAACAGCACGTAGAGCACCGTACCCAGCCGAGGCCGATCCGCCTCGTTCTTAGCCAGCACCCACGGCGTCGTCAGATCAATGTAGCGGTTGCACTCGCCGATGAGCTTCCAGATTTCGGTCAGCGCATTGCTGAATTGCAGCGCGTTCATGCTCTTCTCGACGTTCACCCACAGCCCCTGCGCCTGCTCGATCAGCTTGTGATCCAGCTCGGTATACTCGGCGGGCGCGGGCACCACACCGTCAAAATACTTCTCGATCATCGCCACGCTGCGGCTGACCAGGTTGCCCAAGTCGTTCGCCAAATCGGCGTTGATGCGCTTAATCAGCGCTTCGTTGGAGAACTCGCCGTCTGCGCCGAAGGGCATTTCACGCATGAGGAAATAGCGCACCGCGTCGGACGAATACCGCTCGCAGAGCTTCACCGGGTCAACGACGTTGCCCTTGGATTTGCTCATCTTGCCGCCGCCCATGACCAGCCATCCGTGGCCAAACACCTGCTTGGGCAGCGGAAGACCGAGCGCATGCAGCATAATCGGCCAGATGATCGTGTGGAAACGCACGATTTCCTTGCCAACCAGATGGATATCGGCCGGCCAATACTTCTGAAACAGCGAATCGTCATCCGAACCGTAGCCCAGCGCGTTGATGTAATTGGTCAGCGCGTCCACCCAGACATAGACAGTGTGTTTCGGATCGAAGTCCACCGGAATTCCCCACTTGAGCGACGTGCGCGAAACGCACAGATCCTGCAGGCCGGGGATCAGGAAGTTATTGAGCATTTCAGCCGTGCGCGTCGGCGGCTGGATGAAATCGGGATGGGTCTTGATGTAATCAATCAGCCAATCCTGATACTTCGAAAGGCGGAAGAAATAGCTCTCCTCACGGGTCTTTTCCACCGGGCGGCCGCAGTCCGGGCAGCAGCCGTCCTTGAGCTGAAGCTCCGTCCAGAAGGATTCGCACGGGGTGCAGTACCAGCCCTCGTATTCGCTCTTATAGATATCGCCCTGATCGTGCAGTTTGCGGAAAATCTGCTGCACAGACTTCACATGGCGCTCATCCGTCGTGCGGATGAAGTCGCTGTAGTCGATATCCATCAGCTTCCAGAGCTTTTTGATGCCGTCTACGATGTGATCCACGTATTCCTTCGGGGTCACGCCAGCCTCGCGCGCCTTGCGCTCGATCTTCTGGCCATGTTCATCCGTGCCGGTCAGGAAGAACACATCGTAGCCCGTCATCTTCTTGAATCGAGCCATCGTGTCCGCCGCAGTGGAACAATAGCTATGGCCGATATGCAGATTATCGCTCGGATAATAAATCGGCGTTGTGATGTAGAACGTAGGTTTTTCGCTCATCCTCATCTCTCCTTAAAAAAACGCCCCCCGCATGCGCGAGGGGCGATTGCTTATGCAATCAACCCTTGACAGGGGCCGCACCAATCGCAATCGCATGGCGGCATTACTTATTCATTATATGGAAAAAAGGCCGATTTGTCAAGCAAAAATCACATTTCAGACAGATATCGCTGCCAGACGATGCGCGCCACATTGCCGCTTGCATCCAGGTAATAGGAAAGCTCGACAAAAATCGTCGCTTTTTCATCCACCGGGTCGTAATAATGAATCACGTAGGTGCCGTCTCCATTGCTGCGATAGGTGCCGAACTGCGTGTTGGCAGAGTTGTAATTATACAGCAGCCGGTTTCCCTCTTTATCCAGCGCGGCCTGCCCCAAATCGCGGAATTTGCCGAGCACCTCGTCGCTGCTCATGCCGACCTTGGTGGAACGCGGTCCGGTCATTTTGCTGCTTGTCGTGTCCAGCGCATAAAGCACCGGCGTACTGCCCGCCTTTTTGATGCAGAACCGCGCCGTTCCCCACTCGTATACCGCTTCATAGCTCTCCATATCCGGGCTGTACCATTCCTCCTCCGGCAGCATCTCGTAGCTGCTCGGCGTTCCCCATGCCTTCGTGAACGTGGTATATCCCGTCTTGTAGAGCGTCAGATTTTTGAACGTATCCTCCGATGAGAACATCCGCTTGAGGTTGCCCTCCACATCGTAGGTCACGTTCATTTCATAGCTGATCTTTCCATTTGCCGCCACCGCGATGGCGCGCAGGGTGCTTTTGCCCGTCGGGAGCTGAATGGGTTCCGCGTCGTTATACAGGGTCGATTCCGTCGTAGCCTGCCGACCGTCGATGGTATAATAAATCGCGACAATCGGCGATGCGTTCTTGTCGTCCTCATCGCCCGGCCGCAGGCTGACCTTCGGCGCTTTTTTGTATTTGCCGGATGCATAGTTGGCTTTCGGCGCAGCCGGAGTCGGAATGATGACGGTATAATCCGCTGAAACCTGATCGCTCGGCGTTCCATTCTCCGTAAAGCCGATGGCCTTGATGGTCATCTTGCCTTCGGCCACATGCAGGCTCGTCCCTTCCGTGTATATCAGGCCGGATTCGGAGGGATCGGTGCCATCCGTGGTATAATACACCGTCTCTCCCTCCGGGATGCTGATGGTCACGTCAAGCTCTTCGGTATATCGCCCTGCTGTTTTAGAAAGCACCGGCGCGGTCGGCGTGTATTCGCGCAGCATCACGTCAAATTCCTGCGTGCTGTTGGCCTTTTCCGCCGCCTGCCTCATCAGCGCAAGCGCCTCGGCGTTATAACCTTCATCCTGGTAGATCTTAATCAGGTTTCGGTATGCGCTCGGATGCGCGGGCGCGATATCGTTAATCAGGGATTCATAAATCGCCTTGGCTTCATCAACGCGGTCAAGCTCCGTATAGGCTTGCGCCATCAGAATGAGCGCATCGACGTTTTCCGGCTCGCGGTCAATCGCGATTTGCAGCGTTTGAATGGCGCGGGTGTAATACGCCTGATCCAGCAGCTCCTTGCCCAGCGTAACGTAGGCGTCCGTTCTGGCGATGCTCCAGCCCCACTGCGCCATCAGTTGCTGGCCGCTTTCGGTTTTCAGCAGCATATAGCCCCCTGCCGAACCGACGAAGAGCAGCAGCAGCAAAATGAGCACCATGATGCGGAGCAGCTTTTTGTGCGACCGCTGGTAGATCGGCGGATTCATGGTCTCCGGCTTTGCATCGACCTTTCGCCGCAGATTGTCCGGCGCGTGACGGACATGCCGCACCTTTGCCTGTTCATAGGCTTTCTGTTTTTCCAGCCCGATGGGCACCTTGCTCCCCGATCCCGTTTGGGTGTGCGTTTTACCGCCCGCGGGAACCCGTTTCGGGGTGGATACCGTGCCGATATTCTGTGCTCTCGTCTGTTCTCTCTTGTGCGCGGGTTCGGCTTCGGGCGTTACCCTGCGCGCCACATGCGCGCGCGGTCTTTCCGATTCAACGTCGGCTTCCGCCTGTCTGCGTCTGTATGCGCGCTGTACAGCGTTACAGCCCGGGCACACGCGCGCCGTATCCGGCAGTTCACGACCACAATTTGGACAAATCACGAAAGCAGCTCCTCCTTTAAGGGCAAAACATGCGCGTTCAGGCCGTTACACCTGCCTGAGAGATTCATAATACGGGTCGCCGGAAAATTCGCGCTCCGGCGGACGCTCGCCGCCCAGCGCCTCGATGGCGTTAACGACCTCCACATAATCCAGATAGTTGATATCCGGGCTTTGCGCGGCCTCCTTGAGCATCGGAATCGCGCGTTCGTCGCCCAGCTTTGCCAAATAGGAGGCAAACAGCGCGCGCCGCTCGTCTCGCGTAACAAACCGCTCGATCATCAGCTCATAAATGCGCTCGTCGCCGGGATAATTGCTCAAAACATCCGCAAAAATATCGCGTCCGGTCTGTCCCGCGCCGGAAAGGGCGGCCAAAATCGGCTCGACAACCGATTCGCCCATGCTCATCAGCGCCTCGGCGCAGAGATCGCCCTTGTCGCTCGTTTCCTCCAGCGAAGCGATATAATCAACGTAGCGCTGCATCGGCGCTTTGCTTTCCATCTCGCGGAGCAATGAAATGGCCGTCATCTGCGTCTCTTCCGGCAAATCATCGCGGGCTACCAACGCCAGCAGGCTCTTTTCAGCCGGGTCGCCCAGCGCCGTCACCCGCTCCAGCAGAAGATCCGGCACCGGCACTCCCTGCGCGATGTAATCGCAGAGCCAGCTGACGAGCATATCGGCGTTGTCAAACTTCTCAAAATAATCCTGCGGCGCAATGCCATCCAGAAAATCGGCCGGTTTTTTGAGAAATTCCAGATAGACGTCCGGCATCATGTCTTCGATCACATCCATGTCATCCTTGTATTTCTCGCTGTTTTCCTTCATCCATTCGGCCATATAGCGCTCAAAGGCGCGATCAAAGTTGATGCATTTCATCATCTACACTCCCTTTTGTGTTGTTTTCCGCCTGCTTTCGAACCGCCCGCAGAATTCTGTTCGCTTTCGTTCGGCAGAGTCTGGGCGATACGCCGTATTTCGCTGCAATTCGGTTCAAACCGACCTTTCTGCCGGATAGCCTGTGAAACAGATACTCGAGCGCCGCCGCGTATGCAGGCTGTTCGCGCCTCTTCGGCACACCGTTTTGCTCCAGAAACGCGATGTACATCGGCAGCAGCATTTTCGGCGCCTGCGGAAAATCGGGCGCCAGCGCGTCGCAGGCCGCCTGCACAACCGTTCGCGCCGCCTCTCCGTCCATCGTCCGCCTGGACAACGCGCCTGCCGCAAGGCGAACATAACGCCCGCCGATATCCACGTCATACGGCTGAAACCCGCGTGAAGCCGTCAGCGCCTGAAGAATCGCCCGCTTCACACCGTCGCTCACCTGCGGATCGGTCAGCGCATCCAGTAGCACGTCAAGCGCCTCCGGCGTTTCCAACGTGCTCATCAGCATCAGCGCAAGCAGCGCCGTATCGATTCCGGCGATGGCCGAGCGCAGCGCCCACGCGCTCAATTCATACAGCTCCCGCGTTCCCTGCAGCGGCGTTTCCGCCATCGCGGAAATGATGCGCACGGCGCGGTTGACCGCCTCCTCCGGCGGCACATCCAGCCCCAGCGTCAGCCGCCCTTCCGGCGGCTGCTCGTTTCTGGCCATCGCGTAATACGCCTGACAAACCGTATCCTCCGGCAGCAGGACGCAGAGACGGCCAAAGACGCGCTTAGCCTCATCAAACCGGTGCAGGTTCATCAGCGCACAGCCTCGGAGCATCATGCCGCGCATGCAGTATGGATCGCGCCGAAGCAGCGAGCGCGTCAGCCTAAGCGTCAGGCTGTCTTCTCCGTGCTTAGCAGATTCAACGGCTACGTTCAGCCGTTCATCCACGCTTTGCGCGCGCAGCACCGCGATATGCAGCATGCGGCGCGCCTGTTCTGTCTCTCCCGTCGCATACAGCACATCGACCAACACGCAGAGCGTCTGCACCCTGGCGGGCGCAAGCGCATGCGCCTGCGCGGCGTGGGTCTGCGCCTCGTCCAGCCGTCCGAGAATCAGCTCGCAACAGGCAAGCAGCGTTAGCCTCTGCGCGTTTTCCCATAGATCAATGGCATGCAGCATCGTCCGGCGTGCCGCGTAAACCCGACCTCCCTGCAAGCGCTCTACGGCGCGGCGTTCCAACATCTTCGCGCGTTCCCGCCGCGTTTGCGGCGCGGGCTTTTCAAGCGCCTGCCTGAGCTGCTGGCCCAGCAGCGCGACCAGATCCGGAGATACATGGCGGCGGTCGCTCTTTTCAAACTGATCGAAATAAGAAGCCGCGCGCATCAGCTCCGCGCGCTGCGCCGCTGAAAGCGCCAACTGGAACAGCGCTTCCGCCCGGTATTCGCCTTTCATGCGCGCCACACGCAGATACGCCCGCGCTGCTTCTTCCTCGCAGCCCATTTCGTCATACGTCTGCGCGAGCTCTCGTTCAAGCGCTTCGCCCGTGCCGTATTGCTCCCGCGTTTTTGCCAGCAGTGCCATGGCCTCGTCATATCGCCCGGCAAGGCGGTGCTTCCGCGCGCGGCTGATCCAATATTCACTTGTGCGCGCCATGGAAACCACCTTGGTCATGACACCCCTCCTGTTCACTCGTCTCCGTCGTTCTCCTTGTGCGCCTGCGCCAGCAGCGCCTCAAGCTCCTCGCCGCTGAAACGGTAGTGCTTGCGGCAGAAGTGACACTCCACCTCGCAGCCGTTCTGCTTTTCGATCATGTCGCGGATTTCATTTTCGCCCATCGACAGCAGCACACGCTCGATATATTCGCGCGAACAGTCGCATTGCAGCCGCAGCGGCATTTCCTCCAGAATTTCCGGGTTCAACCCGCGGAAGCAGCCCTCGACAATCTCCTCCAGCGTCATCTCGGAAAGGAGCTGGGAAATCGAGCTGAACAACTCCGCGCGGATTTCCAGCGCATCAAGCAGTTCCTCCGAGCAATCCGGCATGGCCTGAATCAAAATACCGCCGGAGGAAATGATGTTTTCGCCCACCAGTGTGCCCAGCGCGCACAGGGACGGCGTCTGTTCGGATTCCAGATAATACATGGCGAAATCCTCGGCAATTTCGCCGGAAACCAGCGCCACACGGCCGACATACGGCTCGCCGAAGCCAAACGAGCGCATGACGGTCAACTGGCCGTCCTTGCCCAGCGCGCCGCCGACGTTCAGCTTGCCGTTTTCCTTGAGCGGCAGTTCAACCTCCGGGTGTTCGATGGTCACCTTCACCGTGCCGTCCGGCCCTGCAATCGCACAGATCGGACCGGCAGGGCCACCGCCGTTGATCGTCGCCGTAATCCGGTCGCCCTCGCTCTTGAGGTTTGCGCCCATGATTGCCGTCGCGGCCAGCATGCGCCCCATCGCGGCGCTGCACGTGTTGCTCGCGTTGTGGATGTCGCGCGCCTGCTGCGCCAACTCGGTCGTATCGCAAATAAACACGCGCGCCTGGCCGCCCATCAGCGTCAGCCGCAGCATTCTGGATTTCTTCTGTTCCATACCGTTGATTCCTCCGAATTATCCGTCTATTTCAGGTTTTTTTGCCGTGATGTGGATGCGCAAATCGTCTTTTTTCGGCGCGTCCAACCGCATTTCGCCGTAGGTGCGCACATCCTCAAAGCCGGTCTCGGCAAGCCATTGCGTCAGCTCCGCTTCGCTGTGCGCGCGCTGATGATGCTGCTCGCGGAAGCGTCGGTAGCGCCCATCCTCCTCGCGAACGAAGAACGTCACGTCCATGGCAAGCAGATGTTCCGCCTGATTGAGTTTATTCTGCCAGAGCACCGCCGTGCCATCCCGCTCCTCGCCGAAAAAAGCGTCGCCCATGACGTCCTCCAGCTTATGCCGGGTCGAACAATCAAAGCACAGCGCGCCGCCCGGCAGCAAATTGCGATATGCCGCGCTGAAAAACGCGCGCACATCCTCCGGCGTTGTCAGGTAGTTTACGCCGTCGCAGGTCGCCAGCACAGCGCCGACGCGGCGCGGAAGGGTCAGTTTCTTCATATCCTGCCGAACAAACGCGGCCTCCACGCCGTAATCGCGCGCCTTTTTTTCCGCCTGCCGCAGCATCGCGGCGGATAAATCCACGCCCGTCATCGCCATGCCGCTTTGCGCCAGACGCACAGTCAGGCTGCCCGTTCCGCAGGCACATTCGGCCGCACGCCGGGGCAGCTCGCCCGTCGCAAGGCGAATCAGCCGCAGATAATGTCGGCTCCACTCGTCGTAATCAAAATCATCCATCAGCGTATCGTATACGCTTGCAAAATCGTCGTACATCGCTTTTTCTACTCTCTGTTTTTGTGTGCAAGCAGCCCGCCGATCCGTCCGCTTTCCTTCGCGGTCAGCCCGGCCCAACCGACCTCCAGCACCCGTTCAAGCAGGCCTGCCTCCTGCGCCGCGCGATATTTATCTCGTTCGCGCTGAGTCGGCGGTGTAAATCCCTTCATTTCTTCACCTCCCAAGCCACATTGTGGCCGCAAAGGCGTCGTTTCATGTGGATTTACTCGTCTTCCTCGTCCTCGTCGTCTTCGTCAAGCAGTTCGTCGTCCTCGCTTTGCGGGCGCAAGCCCTGACCGACCTGCGCGCCTTCGATGTGCGGGTTGAGATACTTGTCAAACACGCCGTTGGCAAACGACGCATACACCAGACGAGACAGTGCGAAACCGAACAGCAGATAATACAGCGAAACGATCATCAGCACGATGCCGTTTCCTGCGTAAATCCCCATCAGCAGCGCAATAACCGGAACGGCGGTGATGAGCCGCGCCAGCAGCATTTGCGGAAGACGCGCCGCGCCCATCAGAAACGCATTTTTGATCAGATTCCCAAAGCTCAGCTCGTAGCCGACCATCATCGGATAGAGCAGCGGAAGCATGACCATGTAAATCAGCGTGGCGGAAAGCACAAGCATCAGCGGCACAAACATGACTGCGCTGCCCTTTGTCATCTCGCCGTAATACGAAACCGCCGTATACGCCACAAGCGGCACAACGGAAGTCAGCGCGGAAACGCCCAGCGCCTGCTTCCAGTTGGATTTGAACGCATCCTTGAAATCCGAAAACAGAAACGCATGCTGATCGCGCGCCCAGTTGCGCATCACATACGCCGCGCCCGCCGACGACGGGCCTGTGATGGCGATGCACGGGATGAGGCCGATCAGCCACATCATCAGATAGCCGGAAATCGCGCTCAGCAGCTCCGCCGCGCCATCCGTGTGCGAAAGCACCGTCTCGGTATCGATGCTCTGCACCGCCGCCAGATTGATATATGTCCACAGCAGGAACGGAATCCAGAAGATCAACTGCATCAGATTGACCTTAATCAAATCAAAGACGTGATCCTTGAGCACCATGAAGAACAGCGAAATGCGGTTCTTCGGCATATCCATCTCGCTGTAATCCCTTTTGCCCGCTTTGCCGTAGTATAATCTGTCAAACAAGCCCATTTTCTTTATCCTTTCTGGCGGTCAGGCCGATAAACAGCGCGAGGCCGGTAATCAGCGCGCGCTCGTCAAAATCAAACGTATCCGCATGCAGCGGACTCCGGTGTTCTTCATCCATGCAGCCGCAGAAGACGAATACGCCCGGTACGTTCAACTGGTAATAGGCAAAATCCTCCGCGATCATGCGCGGCTTTTCTGTCACAAAGCGATCGCCCAGCAGCGCGCGGACGCGCTCCACCTCCGCCGGATCATTCTCCACGCACGGGTAGAACACACGCTTGAACATCTCGGTTTTTGTGCCGAAAGCCGCGTCCACGCTCGCCATGTCCTGAAGGATTTTTTCTTCCAGCTTTGCATAGACGGCGTTGGAAAACGTGCGGATGATTCCCTCCATCCTCGCTTCCTCGGCGAGAATGTTGCGCTGGTTCCCCGCCTCAACGCGGCCGATGGTCAGCAGCGCAGGCTGCGCCGGATCAATGCTGCGCGCGACGGTCGTTTGCAGCAGCGTCAGCAGATGCGCCATCGCCATCACCGCGTCACGCCCGAGATGCGGCATTGCACCATGCGACGCGAGCCCATGAATGACAAAATCCATTTCGCACGTCTGCGCCATCATCGGTCCCGCACAGGCGGAAATCCTGCCGATCGGCACGTCCGGCATCATATGCATGCCATAGACGACCTCAACGTGCGGGTTTTCCAGCGCGCCTTCCTCGATCATGTTCTTCGCGCCGCCGATGGTTTCCTCCGCAGGCTGAAAAAGAAGCACCACGTCGTCGCGCAGGCTCGCCCTATGCTCGCTGAGCCACTGGGCAAACGTCAGCAGATTGGCCATGTGTCCGTCGTGGCCGCAGGCATGCATCTTTCCCGAATGGCACGAGGCAAACGCGCACCCTGTTTTTTCGGAAATCGGAAGCGCGTCGATATCCGACCGGAAAGCGATCACGCGCCCCGTTCCGTCCCCGCGAAACACGGCGCGGATCCCCGTCTCTGCATACGTCTTCAAGTCGTCCGGCGCAAGCGCGCGAAGCTGTTCCATCAGATACGCATGCGTTTCATGCTCTTCGTAGCCCACTTCTGGAATTTGGTGCAGCGCGCGCCGATGCGCGCGCAGTTGATTTTCGTATCGGCTCGCCTCTTTTTCAAGGGCGCTAAAATCCATGCTCAACTCCTCGCTTTCCGTTCTCTTCATTTTAACATCCACTTTCTCAAGTTTATATTTTAGCATAATTGCGGCAAAATGAAAAGCAGCGGCGCACATTTCCTCCGCATGCAGCGTATTTTTTATCAGGGCGGTCAGCCGATACGCCCAAATTCTGCCATGGCAGGGTTGACAAAGCGCCGCTTATGGTGCTATGATGAGCAGGTCATTCCTTTTTTCTCGTTTTTACGGGATATATTGCTGATTTTTGAAAGGATGGATTCGTCATGGAGCGTAAATGGCGTGTTGCCGTTGTCGGCGCCACCGGCATGGTGGGGCAACGTTTTGTTTCTCTTCTGGCCGATCACCCGTGGTTTGAAATCGCCGTCGTCGCCGCTTCCGCGCGCAGCGCCGGGAAAACGTATGAAGAAGCCGTTTCCGACCGCTGGGCGTTTGATTGGCCGATTCCGCAAAACGTCCGTCCGCTCGTCGTGCGCGACGCCTCCGATGTGGCGGCCGTCACCGGCGAGGGCGATTTCGTCTTCTGCGCCGTGGATATGAAGAAGGACGAAATCCGCGCGCTGGAGGACGCCTATGCCAAGAGCGAAACGCCCGTCGTTTCCAACAATTCCGCTCACCGCGGTACGCCGGATGTGCCGATGATCGTGCCGGAACTGAACCCGCAGCACGCGGACGTGATCGAATACCAGCGCAGGCGGCTGGGTACAAAGGTCGGTTTCGTCACCGTCAAGCCCAACTGCTCCATCCAGAGCTATGTGCCCGCGCTGACGGCGCTGTATGATCTCAAGCCCACGCGCGTGGTTGTTTCCACCTATCAGGCGATTTCCGGCGCCGGAAAGACCTTCAAGCGCTGGCCGGAGATGGTGGATAACGTCATCCCCTACATCGGCGGCGAGGAAGAAAAAAGCGAGCAGGAGCCGCTTAAAATCTGGGGTCATTTGGAAAACGGCGTGATCGTGCCCGCGAAAGCGCCGATTATCAGCGCGCACTGCGTCCGCGTCGCCGTGGCGGACGGCCATCTGGCAACCTGCTGGGCGAGCTTTGAAAAGCCTGCGACAAAGGAAGAAATCATCGAGCGCTGGCGTACCTTCGAAGGCTTGCCGCAGAAAATGAATCTGCCGAGCGCCCCGCATCCGTTCCTTCAGTATTTTGAAGAGGACAATCGGCCGCAGACCCGTCTTGACCGCGATTTTGAGCGCGGCATGGGCATTTCGCTCGGTCGTCTGCGCGGGGATTCGCTGTTCGACTGGCGTTTCGTCGGCCTTTCTCACAACACGCTGCGCGGCGCGGCCGGCGGCGCTGTGCTCATTGCCGAGCTGCTCTGTGCGCAAGGCTACATTCCGAAGAAATAAGGGCTTTGGCGGTCGTTCTTCACCGCAAACGCGCGTTGGGCGCATCGCCCGCTTTACAAAACAATACGCATGGTTTTTGCCGCTTTGGAAGACACTGAGGATGCAGTTGTTTGCCAAAGCGGCTTTTCTCTGTCTTTGAACCGTCGGGAGGTATGCCTGATGAATTTTCCTCTGTTTACCGGCTGCGCTACCGCGCTGATTACGCCGTTTTTGCCGGATGGCAGGTTGGATGAGCCCGCGCTTCGCCGCCTGCTCGCAATGCAGACGGCGGCGAAGATGGACGCGCTCGTTCTGCTGGGCACAACAGGCGAGCCCTGCACGCTTTCGATGGATGAGCGCGAACGCATCATTGAAATCGGCCTTGAATGTACGGACGGCTCGATTCCTGTCATCGTCGGCACCGGCTCCAACGACACGCGCCGCGCCATCGAATATGCCCGTCAGGCGCAGAGGCTCGGCGCTGCCGGTCAGCTCAGCGTCACGCCGTATTACAACAAAACCACGCAGTCCGGCCTGATTCGGCACTATCACGCGATTCTCGACGCCTGCCCCCTGCCGATGATCCTCTACAACGTGCCGGGGCGCACCGGCATGGGGCTCAGCGCCGATACCGCCGCCGCCCTGAGCCGCCATTCCTCCGTCGTCGGGCTCAAGGAAGCCAGCGGAAACTCGGCATTGACCGGCGAAATTCTGGAAAAAACGCGCGGCGAACTGCCGATCTACTGCGGCAACGACGATCAGATTCTCCCGATGATGGCGCAGGGAAGCTGCGGCGCAATCAGCGTCGTTTCCAACATTCTGCCCGATAAAACGCGCGCGCTGACCCGCGCCTGTCTTGAGCGGCGCATGGATGACGCGCAGGCGCTCCAGCTTGAGCTGATGCCGCTGATTCGCGCGCTGTTCCTACAGGTCAGCCCGATTCCCGTCAAGGCGGCGCTCGCCATGATGGGGCTGATTCACGACGAGCTGCGTCTGCCGCTCACGCAGATGGATGAACCGTATCGCAGCCGGTTAAAGCAGGCGCTGCTCGACGCTCGTTTGCTTTCATAGACAATGCAAAAGCCGGACGATTTTGTGTCGTCCGGCTCTAATTTTATAGGGAGATTACATGCCGCCGCGGGTGTAGTTCGGCGCTTCCTTGGTGATGTTGATGTCGTGCGGATGGCTCTCCACCAGACCCGCGTTGGTGATGCGGATGAAGTCCGCGTCATGGCGCAGGGATTCGATATCCGGCGTTCCGCAGTAGCCCATGCCGGAGCGCAGACCGCCCAGAAGCTGGAAGATGGTGTCGCTCAGCGCGCCCTTGTAGGCCACGCGGCCTTCGACGCCTTCGGGCACGAGCTTCTTCGCATCCTCCTGGAAGTAGCGATCCTTGCTGCCCTTCTCCATCGCCGCGAGGGAGCCCATGCCGCGATAGACCTTGAACTGACGCCCCTGATAGATTTCCAGCGCGCCCGGCGCTTCCTCGGTGCCTGCCAGCAGGCTGCCCAGCATGACGGCAGAGCCGCCCGCCGCAATCGCCTTCACCACGTCGCCGGAATACTTGATGCCGCCGTCGGCAATGATGCGCTTGCCCATCTTCTCGGCCTCCTCAGCGCAATCGCTGATCGCCGTCACCTGCGGCACGCCGATGCCCGCAACCACGCGGGTGGTGCAGATGGAGCCCGGGCCGATGCCGACCTTCACGCAATCCGCACCCGCCTCAAACAATGCGCGCGTCGCGGCAGCCGTCGCCACGTTGCCCGCAACAAGCTGAACGCTCGGGAACGTCGCGCGGATCTTCTCGATCTGGCGGAGCACGCCGGCGCTGTGGCCGTGCGCCGTATCAATGCAGATGATATCCACGCCCGCCGCGATCAGCGCCGGGATGCGCTCGAAGACATCGTGGCTCACGCCGACCGCCGCGCCGCAGAGCAGACGGCCGGAAGCGTCCTTCGCGGAATTTGGATACTTCTGCGCCTTCTGAATATCCTTGATGGTGATCAGGCCACGCAGATGACCCTCTTCATCCACCAGCGGGAGCTTCTCGATGCGATGCTTGGCCAGAATCTGGCGCGCCTGCTCGTGGGTCGTGCCCACCGGCGCGGTGATCAAATTCTCGCTCGTCATAACCTCGTAGATCGGGCGGGAATAGTTGGTTTCAAAACGGAGATCGCGGTTGGTCAGAATACCGACCAGCTTGCCCGCCTCATCGGTAATTGGCACGCCGGAGATGCGGTAGCGCGCCATCAGCTCTTCCGCGTCGGAAACAAGGTTGTTCGGGCCGAGGTGGAACGGATCGGAAATAACGCCGTTCTCCGAGCGCTTCACGCGGTCAACCTCCTGCGCCTGCTGCTCGATGGACATATTCTTGTGGATGATGCCCAGACCGCCCTCACGCGCCATGGCGATAGCCGTCTTAGACTCCGTCACCGTATCCATGGCCGCAGACAGGAACGGGATATTCAGCTTGATCTTATCGGTCAAATACGTTTCCAGCTTTACTTCCTTGGGCAGCACCTCGCTGCGGCGCGGAACCAGCAGAACATCATCAAAAGTCAGTCCCTCACGAATCACTTTCGGCAGCATGCTTTTCTTCCTCCTGTTGTCTTCCTGAACTGTGCGGGCTTTTTGAAGCGAAATGTTCGGAAAAGCCACTCAAAAATGGGATTTGAACTATTATAAACGGCTCGCGTCCTCTTGTCAAGGCCGCGAGCCGCCATAAGTCATCGAACTATTTTGTTGAATTTGCTTTGATTCCGAGTTTTTTCGTCAAATCGACGGCGTACCAAATCAGCGCAACCATCGACAGCGCGACGGAAATCCACAGCAGCGTATCGGCAATCCGCGTGAGCGCCAGAAAGCGCGCGATGATGGACAGCACGAAAACCACCGTCGTCACCTTGCCGATGGGCAGCGCGTAGACAACGACGCCGCGCTTGAGCGCCACGCCGCCGCCGATCACCATCGTCACTTCCTTGACGAGGATGATGGCCAGCACCCAGAGCGGAATCTGCCCGTCGGAAACAAACAGACCGAGCAGCGTCACCAGAGACAGCTTATCTGCCAGCGGATCAAGCAGCTTGCCCAGCGCGGTGATCTGGTTGAACTTGCGGGCGATAATGCCGTCCAGCGCGTCGGTCAGCATCGCGGCCAGATAAGCGATCAGCGCGCCGGTCGCGTCCCCGATTATGAACCGCCAGACGACGACGGGCAGAAGCAAAATCCGCACCACCGTCAGGGCGTTCGGAATGTTGATGATTTGATCCTGTTTAATATGCTCCACGGCGTGTCCCTTCTTCCTGCTGTCTCAGTATACCATAAAAACGGTGCCGTGTGCCGCTAGCCAGACAACTTTTTTAACGTATGGAAAATTGCGCAAAACCGCCTGTGTGAGCAGAGCCTTGATGCTTCGCGGACTTCGGCGGGGATGAAAGCCGGTCTTTGCTTACGCCTGCATGAGCGCTTCGCGCTGCTGCGCGGCGATTTCGCTTTCGATATAATCGTCATAGCTCTCGCGGCGATCGACAAGGCCGCCCGGCAGGATTTCCATGATGCGGTTGGCAACGGTCTGAATACATTCGTGATCCTGCGTCGCAAAGAGCATCGAACCGGTAAATTCGATCATGCCCTTGTTCAGCGCCGTGATGGATTCCAGATCGAGGTGGTTCGTCGGCTCGTCGAGAATCAGCACGTTCGCGCCGGAGAGCATCGTGCGCGCCAGCATGCAGCGCACCTTCTCGCCGCCGGAGAGCACGCGCGCGGGCTTGAGCGCTTCCTCGCCGGAAAAGAGCATGCGCCCCAGCCAGCCGCGGATATCGCTTTCATACTGGCTCTGGGAGAACTGGCGCAGCCAGTCAATCAGGTTATATTCGCAGTTGTCAAAGTATTTGCCGTTGTCCTTGGGGAAATAGCTCTGGCTGGTGGTCACGCCCCACTTGAAGCTGCCCTCGTCCGGTTCCATCTCACCCATGAGAATCTGGAACAGCGTGGTGCGCGCCAGCTCGTCCGTGCCGACGAAAGCCACCTTGTCGCCGGGGGTCAGCACGAAGGAGATGTTGTTGAGCACCTTGCGGCCGTTGACGGTCTTGGAGAGGTTGGTCACGGTCAGCAGATCGTTGCCGATATCGCGATCCGGCTTCCACGCGATATACGGATAGCGGCGGGAGGAAGGCGTATAGTAGTTTTCCATTTGCAGGTTATCCAGCAGCTTCTTTCGGCTCGTCGCCTGCTTGTGCTTGCTGGCGTTGGCAGAGAAACGCTGAATAAACGTCTGCAATTCCTTGATCTTCTGCTCGTTCTTCTTGTCGATGTCCTTCTGCTGGCGCGCCACCATCTGGGTGTATTCATACCAGAAGTCGTAGTTGCCGACATACATCTGGATCTTGCCGAAGTCGATGTCGCAGATATGCGTGCAGACCTTGTTGAGGAAGTGACGGTCGTGGCTGACGACAATGACCGTATTCGGGAAATCCAGCAGGAAGTTTTCCAGCCAGCGGACGGATTGGATGTCCAGATAGTTCGTCGGTTCGTCCAGCAGCAGGATGTCCGGGTTTCCGAACAGCGCCTGCGCCAGCAGCACCTTGACCTTCTGGCTGCCGTCCAGCTCGCTCATCAGCTTATGCTCAAGGTCGAGGCTGATGCCCAGACCCGTGAGAATCGTTTCCGCGTTGCTCTCGGCGCTCCAGCCGTCCAGCTCGGCGAACTCGCCCTCCAGCTCGCTGGCGCGCTCGCCGTCCGCGTCCGTGAAATCCTCTTTGGCGTAAAGCTCGTCCTTTTCCTTCATAATCTCATAGAGGCGCTTGTGCCCCATGATGACCGTTTGCAGCACTTCATAGCTGTCAAACTCAAAGTGGTTCTGGCGCAGGACGGCCATGCGCTCGCCGGGGGTGATGACCACTTCGCCCGTGGTCGGCTCCAGCTCGCCGGAGAGCACCTTCAGGAAAGTCGATTTGCCCGTTCCGTTTGCGCCGATGATGCCGTAGCAGTTACCGGCGGTGAATTTAATGTTGACGTTCTTAAAGAGCGGCTTTCCGCTGTAAGAAAGGGAAATATTTTGGGTTGCGATCATGTGACCAGGTTCTCCTTTTTTCTGCTCCACATTCAAAAGTTTACATACATCTTTTATTATCGCATAAAATCAGCTTTTCTTCAAGCCCTTATTCCGCCAAATTCCGGGTCTCGCGAATCACGCGGCACACCAGCTCCACCCGCTGAAACGGCGTCATCATGTAATAGCCGTCAACAAAGGGCGAAATCCGGCTTGCCGCCTCTCTGCACAGCCGAACGGCCATGTCCTCGCCCTGCGCGCGATCGAGCCCCGCATAGGCGCGCACAACGGCCTCATCCACCGTGATGCCGTGCACCTCGCTCTGCAAAAACCGGGCGTTTTTCTCGCTGACCACCGGGAACAGGCCGCCAATGAGCTTTGCGCCGCGCAATTCGTCCCTCGCCCGCTCCAAATGGAGCGCCGCCTGCTCGCTGAGCACCGGCTGCGTCAGAAAAGCCGACACGCCGCAATCCATCTTTTCCTTTGCCCGCTCCAATTCCAAATCAAAGCGCACCGCGTTGATGTTCAGGCCGCCGCAGACGAAAAACGGTTCCGCCTCGCCGCTCTCGCCCAGCCCGCGAATGAATTTCGCCAACACGCGGGAATTGAATTGATATACGCTCTTGACGCTGCCCCGGTCGCCGGTCGGAATCGGGTCGCCCGTCACGACCAGCACGTTGTGCACATTCTCCATCGAAAGCCCCAGCAGCAGCGCCTTGGTTGCGTTCACGTTGCGGTCGCGGCAGGTCATATGCGGCAGCGCCTCAATGCCAAGCTCGCGCGACAATTTGCAGGCCAGCAGGCTGGAATCCATTCTCGCTCGGCCAATCGGGCAATCCGCAATCGTGATCGCGTCCGCGCCCGCCTGCTCAAGCTGACGCGCGCCCTCCATAAAGCCGCCGATATCCGCGCTCCGCGGCGGATCGAGCTCGACCAGCGTGATGCGCCGCCCCTGCTCAAGCCGACGCAGAATCCGGCTTCGACATTCTTTTTCCGGCGGCTGTGCCGCCTTTTCATCGCCCATCCGCACGCGCGGCGGCATCGGCGTCCCCAGCAGGCGGGCAATTTGCCGGATATGTTCGGGCGTTGTGCCGCAACAGCCGCCGACAATCCGCGCCCCCGCCTTCACACATTCCATGACCTGCTGGGCGTAATACGCCGGCGCGCTGTCGTAATAGGTGCGCCCTTCTTCCACATGGGGATAGCCCGCGTTGGGCATGGCGCTCATCAGTTTATCCCCGACGTCCAGCGTAGAAAGAAGCTGCCGAATGTGATACGCCCCGCAGATGCAGTTCAGGCCGATGGCGTCCACCGCGCCGCAGGCGGACATTTGCAGTGCAAGCGCGCTCGCCTGTTCGCCCGCCCGCGTGAATCCATCCGCATCCGCCGCGAAGGAAACCATGATCCATGCATCCGGGCAGGACGCTTTGATGTGCGCCGCAGCCTCCGCAAGCCCTTCGTCGCTTTGCATGGTTTCAAACAGAAAGCACGTCGCGCCCACATTCAAAAATTGTTCGGCCATCGCGATATAGCACACGGCGGCGTCCGCGTCCGTCGGCGCGGGACCGATATCCGCAAACACAGCCGCGTCATACGCATCGCCCGCCCGACGAGCCAAATCGTATGCCGCCCGAATCAGCGCTTTCTGATCATCCTCATTTTCACACGCCAGCGAAACGTGCGCCGCAAACGTATTCGTCTTGATCGCCCTGCATCCCGCCGCCAGATAGGCGCGATGCAGCGCCAGAACGCGCTGCGGCTGGGTCAGGCACAGGCGTTCTACGGCTTCGCCCTCTCCGCTCTGCGCGCAGAGCGCCGTGCCCGTCGCGCCGTCAAAAAGCAAAACGCCCTGCGCCAGCAGCTCGCGCACGCGCGCCGAATCTCTGTATTCCATATTTTCTCTCCATCTGCGTCAGCCGAGAATTGATTTGGCGATGTCGGCGGATTGCTTGGCATCCTTCGCATAATAATCCGCGCCGATCTTTTTGGCATAGTCCGGCGTGAGCACCGCGCCGCCGACAATCACCGGCACATGCAGCCCGTTTTCATGCAGACGCGCAATCGTCTTTTCCATGCTGGGCACGGTCGTCGTCATCAGCGCGGAAAGGCCGACGATCTTCGCGCCGTATTGCCGAACCGCCTCGACCACGCGCTCCGCCGGTACGTCTCGCCCCAGATCGACGACGCGAAAACCGTAGTTTTCCAGCACGGTTCTGACGATGTTTTTTCCGATATCGTGAATGTCGCCTTCCACCGTGGCCAGCACAATCGGGCCTTTTCCTTCGCCCGCCGCGCCGCTTTGCCCGATGACCCGGCGCACCTCGTCAAACGCCGCGCCGGAGGCGGCCGCCGCGTTCATAAGCTGCGGCAGAAAGATGATCTGCTTTTCGTATTGTTCGCCCACCGCGTCGAGCGCCGGAATCAGCTCTTTTTCCACCACGTCGAGCGGGGGCATGGTTTCCAGCAGTTCTCGCGCCGCCGCGGCGGCTTCGTCGCAAAGCCCCTTGGCGATTGCATCCGCAATGGAGAGCTTTACGCCGGGTTTTTTCTCCGTCTGCGGCTTGGGCTGCGCCGCGTGGCGCTCGATATAGGCCGCGCAGTGCGCGTCTTCGCCGCTGAGCACCCGGCAGGCGTCTACCGCGTCCATCATTTCCTTCTGATTGGGGTTGATGATGGGCAGCGTCAGGCCGCTTTGAATGGCCTGCGTCAAAAATGCCTGCGTAACCAGCGCCCTCTGCGGCAGACCGAAAGAAATGTTGGATACGCCGAGCACCGTTTCAAGCCCCAATTCCCCGCGAACCCGCGCAACGGCTTCAAGCGTCTGCTTCACCTGATCCGGCTGCGCGGAAACCGTCAGCGTCAGGCAGTCAATCGCCACATTTTCCCGCGCAATGCCCGCTTTGAGCGCCGCGTTCAGAATCGTGCGCGCAAAACCCATGCGCGCCTCGCAGGTCGTCGGCAGTCCGTTTTCGCCCAACGCGAGCCCGACGACCGCCGCGCCATATTTTTTTGCAATCGGGAGCACCGCTTCCAGCGACGTGCGGGATGCGTTTACGCTGTTGACCATGCACTTTCCCGGCGCAGCGCGAAGACCCGCTTCAATCGCCTTCGGGCTAGAGGAATCAATTTGTAACGGAAGGCTCACCGCGCCGCTGATTGCCGTCACCACGCGGCGCATGGTTTCCGGCTCGTCGATATCGGGCAGCCCCACGTTGACGTCCAGAATCTGCGCGCCGGCTTCGGCCTGCTCAACCGCCTGCGCGACGATGTAATTCATGTCGCCCTCGCGTAGCGCCTGCTGAAAGCGCTTTTTTCCCGTCGGATTGATTCGCTCGCCGATCACGCGAACGCCCTGCCCGAACGGACAGATTTCGCCCGCCGAACAGATTCCCCGCACGGTCTTTTCGTCCCATCGCGCCGCTTTTCCTTCCAGCGCCCGGCCAAGCGCCTCGATGAACGCGGGGGTCGTGCCGCAGCAGCCGCCGATATACGCCGCGCCGACGTCCGTAAGCGCCGCGCAATCCCGCGCAAACTCATCCGGCGCGGTATGATACGCGCCCGTCTCCGGGTCGGGCAGACCGGCGTTCGGTTTGAGAATCAGCGGCAGGTTGGTGCATGTACGCATGGCTTGAAGAATCGGTGCGATCTCCTTCGGTCCAAGGGAGCAATTCACGCCCAGCGCATCCACGCCCAGCGCGTCCAGCGCCATCGCCGCCGCATCCGCACGGCAGCCGAGGAACGTCCGGCCGGAGGCCTCGAACGTCATCGAGGCAAATACCGGCAAATCGGAGCACTCTTTGGCCGCCAAGACGCCCGCGCGGAGCTCGTTCAAATCGGAAAACGTTTCAAAAAAAACGCCCTCTGCGCCCGCCGCCGCGCCCGCGCGAATCATTTGCGCATACAGCGCGTAGGCCTCGTCAAACTTGAGCGTCCCCAGCGGCTCAAGCAGTTCGCCGATGGGGCCGACGTCGAGCAAAACCTTCGCATCCGTTCCCGCACAGGCGCGCTTTGCCACGGCGACAGACGCGCGAATGACGTCTTCCACCTCAAAGCCCGTTCCGGCCAGCTTGTGTGCGTTCGCGCAGAACGTGTTCGCCAGCAGTAGCCGCGTTCCCGCCTGCACATACTGCCGCTGTATGCCCTCCACAACGTCCGCCGCCGTGATGGAAAGCGTCTCCGGGCGGTCGCCGAGCTTCAGCCCCGCTTTCTGGAGCATCGTTCCCATCGCGCCGTCGAGCAGCGTAATCGCTTTCGTATATGCCATCGTCATTCCTCCGTTATGTCTTCGCGCCTTGCAAATGCGCAGGTTTGGCGCGCCGAACACCCCTCGCAGCCCTTCGGTCTTCGCGAAACCTGCGTTCGGCTGATCCCCAGCACGGCCGTCACCGATTTTCGCGGCATCAAAATCCCGCTTTGGCTGACCGTCAGCCCGATGGAGCGTCCGGCGTTCAGCACCTCGCAGATTTGCCCAGATTGCGCAAGCGGCATGTCGCCGTAGCCGGGGCTGAACCGATCCGTCAAATACAGTGCCTGCGCCGCCAGCTTTTCCCTCAGCGTCTCCTCCATCCGGTCGCAGACCGCCTCAATCGCCGCGCTGAGCACCGCGTCCAGAATCAGCGCGTCCGCGGCGCTCTTTGTCTGCGCCCGCAGAAGCACGCGCTCGCTGTCCGCGCCCAGCGTCGCCGCCAGCAAAACCGTTTCATGGCAGACAGACAGCATTTCGTGCACATCCTTCCCCTGCGGGAAAAAGCGCGTTCCCTCGAGCGTTCCGTCCGGCAGGCGGACAAAGCGCCGCATGACTGCCCGCGGCTTCACCTGTTCAAGCGCCTCGTCTCTCATTCGCCTGATCTGCTCCATCAGCGGCGGCTCGACCGGCGTTCCGCGCCAGCCCAGAAAATGCAGGATTTCCCGCATGGGAATTTGCGACAGCGTCACTTGCACGGCGTTCACGCCTCCTTCGCAGGTTTAGAGAAAAGATATCTGCTCCTCGGCGCATAACTGCTCGCCGATCGTCCGTTTTCCGCTCAAATCAATCTTTCGCGCGCCGTATTCAAACAGCGCGCGGTTTCCCTCGAAATCCGTGCCGTCTCCGTCCGGCACGTAGACCGACGAGAAGTTGCCGCACAGCCCCGCCGTCGCCCCTCGCCAGCTCCCGCCAACGCCGTTTCTGGCCGCAACGACAATCGCATTTTTCCCCAACGCATAAATGGTATGGTTGCGCGCCAACGCCCTCGCGGCGGAAAACGGCGCATCCGGCAGCGTCTCGCAGAGCAGCAGCAGCCTGCCCGTTTGCAGCGCCGCCGCTTCTTTTTTCCGCGCGCAGGCCTGCTCCGCAGAAACCGCCGGAACGAGAATCAACGAACCGTCGGCATCCAGCAGCGCATCCTGCGCCGCACGATCCACGCCGCGCGCGCCGCCGCAGACCATCGTTATCCCCTCTTCGGCCAGCATGGCGCCAAGCCGCGCCGCCATACCGCTTGTCGCGGGCGCAATCTCCCTGCTGCCCGCCACCGCGACGGTTCGCCGCTCCAGCAGCGACACATTTCCCTTCATAAAGAGGAAGAGCGGTTCCCGACCGCCGAGCGCGCGCAGCGCCTTCGGCCATTCCCTGCTTTCCGGCAGAATCAGCCGATATCCCTGCTTTTCATAGGCTTCCAAACACAAAAGCGCGTCGCTCGTCCGGGTGAGAAGCATTTCCGCGCGTTCAAACGTCGCCTGCGGCAGCATGTCCGTTCGGCGCAGGACAAGGCCGGAGAGCGCGCCACATTCCATCATTCGCCGCACGGCCATGCGGGAAAACAGCGGCGGCATGGATTCGTCCCATGCGATGGGCGTAAGCAGGCACAATCGGGCACACGCCGTTTCCATCAGCCGATTTGTCATCCTCCTCACGCTCCTCATCCCGCAGAATGAGCCTATTATACCGCATCTTCACGCCTGCGCGCAATATGTCATGTTGTCCGTTTGAAAACAGGCCGACGCTCGAAATCAGAAAAACAGACCAAAAGTCTGTTTGGACTCCCGGTCTGTTTTGGTTCAGCTTTTCATCTTGGGCTTAAACAGGACAGCGGCCAGGTAGCCGAAAAAGACCGCCGCCGCAATGCCGCCCGCCGCAGCCGTCACACCGCCGGTGAACGCGCCGAGAATCCCCGTTTCCTTCACGCCCTCGATTGCGCCGCGCGCCAGCGCATACCCAAAGCCCAGCAGCGGAACGGTCGCGCCCGCGCCCGCAAAATCAACAATCGGTTTATACAGCCCCAGCGCGCCGAGAATAACGCCCGCCGTCACATAGCCGACCAGAATCCGCGCGCTGGTCAACTGTGTCTTCATAATCAACACCTGACCGATGGCACAGAGCAGACCGCCCACGAGGAACGACTTCACCAGCATCCACAAAATCTCTATCACGCGCCCTTCTCCTTTCGATGCTCCATCGCGACGGCATGCGCGATACCGGGCACGCTCTCGCCCTGCATGCTGCTTGTCGGGCTGAGCAGCGCGCCCGTCGCCATAAACAAAACGCGCTTCAATCGGCCTGCCGCGAGCTCGGGCAGCAGATGCGCGCACAACATGCTCGCCGCACAGCCGCACCCGCTCCCACCCGAATGGACATCCTGCCTTTCGGAAAAGATTTCGCATCCGCAGTCAAACAGCTTGCCCTCGTCCACGTCGATTTTCTTTTCGCGCAGCAGCTCAATGAGAAGCTCTCGACCCAAGCGCCCCAAATCGCCCGTCACCACCAAATCGTAATCCGCAAAGCCGCGCCCCAGATCCCTGAAATGCGCCGCGAGCGTATCGAAAGCCGCTGGCGTCATGGCCGCTCCCATGTTGTTCGCATCCGTAATGCCCAGATCCACCACGCGCCCGCATGTCGTATGCGTCAAGACCACCGGCGCGTGCTTCGAACCGGAAATCATCACCGCGCCCGCGCCGGTCACCGTCCACTGCGCCGTCGGCGTGCGCTGATTGCCCAATTCCAGCGGCGCGCGATACTGCCGCTCCGCCGTGCAGAAGTGGCTGCATGTCGCGCAGATCAGCCGATCCGCAAAGCCTCCGTCCGCCAGCATGCCGCCGACAGACAGGGATTCAGACATGGTGGAACACGCCCCGTACAGACCGTAAAACGGGATTCCGAGGTTACGCGCCGCAAATCCGGCGGAAATGATCTGGTTGAGCAGATCGCCCGCGAGCAGCATTTGAATTTCGTTCAGCCGCGTTCCCGCTTTTTCCGCGCAGAGCACAACCGCCTGTTCGAGCATCGCGCGTTCAGCGCTTTCAAAGGATTGCTCCCCGTTCAGCTCGTCCGGTATAATCCAATCGAATTTCGCGCCATACGGGCCTTCTTTTTCCTTTTGCCCCGCAATCCCCGCCCAGCCGATCAAACCGGGGCACGACGGCAGCGCCGTCGTCTGCGCGCCGATTCGTTTGCTCATCCGCCCACCTCCGCAGACTCGGAGGCGGCGCAACGCGATTTTGAGTTTCTCTTCATGCGAACGCCTCCGCTTGATTTGCCCTTATTTTGAGCAAAAGCCCTCGCCGTTATTCTGTCTTTGCGCCTGCGGGTGATTTTGCGCCTTTTCCGATATATTAAAAAGGACGCCGCGTTCAATACGACGTCCTTCGTTTTCAAGCAAAACGGATTACTTCATGACCTTCGGATAGGTCGTGACCTTCGCTTCGGAAACCCACTGGGTCACAGCTGCTTCATAAGCCGCATCCTTCGCGTCGGAGAGCATGGTATCATAGATATTGCTCTTGATCTCGTCGGTATACTCGACCTCGCCCGCAGCGATGTCGGTCGCATACTGGAGAATGTGATAGCCATAGCTCGTCTTGACCAGCTCGCTGGACACGTCGCCGACCTTTTCAAGCGCCATCGCCGCATCCTGGAAGCTCTGCTCATAGACGGACAGGCCGTCGCAGACCAGATAGCCGCGGCTCTTGTTCGGCTCGTTGTTCATGCCGGTGTCCTGACCATAGGTCTCAATCAGGCTGTCAAAGTCCTCACCGGCCTGCGCACGGGCGAGCACGTCCTTCGCCGTCGGCAGAATCTCGTCATGCGCCTCGGCGGTCACGGTCTCCAGCTTCGCGCTGGATTCATCCAGCGTCGCCTGAGCGGTCGCCACGGTCTCCTCGAGCGCCGCAACCTGCTCGTCATAGCTGGCCTTGGTCGCCTCGTCATAGGAAGAGGTATCCTCCGCCTTCAGATCGTCAAGCTGCTTCTGCGCGTCGCTCAGCGTGGTGTTCGCGGTGGAAATCGCGCTGTTCAGGTCGCTGATTTCGCTCTGCTTCTCGTCGCTGAACTTGATGAGCAGGTTCTTCACGCCGCGGTAACCTTCCGGCACATAGTAGTTCGTCGTACCGTTGTTCTCGGCGGTCACATAACCGGCCGGAGCCGCGTCATAGCTTTCCTTCTGGGCGGCCACGCGCTTGTCAAACTCTTCCTTCACCTGCTCTTCCGTCACCGCGACGTCCTTGGCGGCATATTCGCGGATCTTTTCGCGCTGTACGCTGGCGGTCTGGTTCTGCACGAAATAATCGCGCGTATAGCCGACGGTGTTCAGGTCGTTGACGAGCATCTCGTCGAGCTGATCGTTGGTGACGGTCGCCTTGCGCTCCGTATCAACAGCCTCGGCCGGGGTCGCCTCGCTGCCGGTCGCCTCTTCAAGGGCGGCCAGACGCGCTTCTTCCTCTTCTACCGTCTCCAGATCCGGATAGTTCTGGTAGCGGATCATCATTTTGTAGAAGTTAAACATGTTGTCGGCGTAGCTTTCCACGTCGGAGGCTTCTTCTTCAGGCAGCGGCTCGAAGCCGAGCTCCTTCATCTTGTCCTCAAGCACGACGCTTTCAATCAGCTGCTCAACGGCGGCCTCGCCGTAGGAGGCGATATCGTCGTCCGTGGGCTGCATCGACACGCCGAAGTACTGCTGGAAATACTGCTGGTAGTAGCTGGCCAGATAATCCCGGTAAGCCTCCCACTCCGCCTTGGTGATCTCGGTGGTATCCTGGCTGGTCTCCACCTTCGCCACAACCTGCGCGCCGTCAAGCTCGTCGTCGTGGCCGATCAGGTTGCAGCCGGAGAGCAGCATTAAAGCCGCAAGCAGCAACGCAATCAGCGCGAATCTCTTATTCATGTTCGTTCTCTTCCTTTCAGCCTCTACTCGGCAATATACAATTTATTATAATAAGCTGTCATCGACTTGTCAAGCGCGTGTGTCGCCCTGCGGCTCAAATGTTCGCTCTTTTTGTTCAAATTCACAAAAAGAACACATTTTACTCGCCGCACACCCGAATTCCGAACCACTTGGAGAGCGTGCTGTTCGGCCAGCTTTCCGCGTCCTTTTCCAGCGCAATGTTCATGGTAAAGCGCGAGCGGCTTTCCACCGAGGTGATTTTCACCTCGTCTGCTCCGCCCTGCACCGCCGCTTCGATTTTTTGAGTCTGCGCTTTCCACGCAGCCTCATGCGCGCCGACTTCCCTGACAGCCTGATAACCGCCGTAAACAAGCAAAAACAGCGCCAGCGGCAGCGCACACAGTCTGGCCGCGTCCAGCGCGCGAACATGCGCCTCCATGTCGCCGAGCAGTGTCGCCAGCGCGCAGAGCGTCAGCGCAATCACGCAGGTATACGACCGATCCGACAGTTCCGGCGAGGCGACCATCGCATACGCGCTCAGCAGTGCCGTCAGCAGCAAAAGCGCCGCCCGCCGGTTTCGCATCGGCACGTGAAGCGCCCGCCCCATTCCATGGACAATCGGAACGGCCAGCAATTCCGCGCCCGCGTATACGCCCGTATAAAGCGTAATGCGGAGCAGCCGCTTCACGATCTCCCACGCCATCGAATCGTAAGCATAGGCGGATGCGCGCGCAAAATTCCCCGGCGCAAGGATCATCATCGCCGCGCCCGCCGCCTGCGCCGCCAGACAGAGCCACGCGGAAAGCGGCGTTCTTTTCCTTCGGTATGCGCTGTCCGCCAGCAGCAAAAACACCGCTGCCAGCACGCCGCAGGCCGCGTTCTCATTCGTCCATCCACTCAAAAAACAGAGCGGAACGCCGATCACACCGAGCGCCGCACATTCTTTTTCCAGCAGCCGCGGGATAATCAGCAGCGGCAAAAGCGCCAGCGCCGTGCCCCACAGATAGTTGCATGCGCCATCCAGCCACAAAAATACCGTGCCGAAGAACGGAACCAGCGTGAACAGCGCCGCGTGGATGACCAGCAGAACCGTCCAGCAAAACCGTCTTTCCTTCGGCTTGGCCAGCGCATACAGTTCAAGCACGAGCAGCATATACGCCGCCGTATTGGCGATGTTGAAAACGCCCTTCCCCCAGTAAAGGAAGAGCTGCGCCAGCGTGTGAACCACGCTGCGCCCGCCCCAGAGGCGGTAATGCGCCGCCTGAGAGGCGAGCACGTCCGCCACCCCGGCAAGCGGCTTGCCCGTGCTCCAACTGAAGGAATAATCATAATCGTCCATTTGCAGCGGCGTATGCACGTTCAGCAAGAACATGGTCGCCGCCATCAGCACGAGAATCGCCGCAAAGACGCAGGCGCGAAACGCCGTCTTTTCTTCCATTCCGGCCAGAAAATCCCGTGCGCGGTTCATGCGTTTCCCCCCAGCGGCTCAACGGCCAGCACCACCTTGTCGTGGCTCGTCACCGCAACGTCGCGCCCAATCAGCGCCGCGTCAAAGGGCATGGCCGGCTCGATCAAAAAGCGTCGCTCGCCCTCCGGCGCCATATCCTCATAAACATTGACGATCATTTCGTGAAAATGCACGCCGTTTTCATAAACCTCTTCATCGCCGATGCGCACCAGCGTTCCCGCCGTCTTGCGCGTCAGGCCGCTGGTCAGCTCGTGCAGAAAGCGGCCGTATCGAATCGACGGCATCACAAACAAATCCCCGACAAAAATCGCCGCCGCACAGGTCAGAATCAGCCCAGCCGTGCAAAGCGTCTGGTTGCGCACCGCAAAGCCCGCGGCGCACAGCGCAAAAAAAGGCAGCATCGCCAGCAGCATTTTGAAAACGTCCCGCCGCAGACGCCGTTTGTTTTCTTCCGTTCGTTTTTCCGTATAAAACATGGCCGTCGCTCCTTTACCGTTCTCCCGCTTCAAAACGGATCTGTCCCGCGTCGTAGTGAATGGTGCCGGTCGAGCCGCGCACGTCCTTCTTCTCCATGCACAGCTTGAGCAGCTTAGCGGTCAGCATCGGGCCGCCCGCTCGCGTCAGCGCGTCCTTCCAGATGGTGAATCTGCATCCCTCGCGGAACCGGGTGCAGTAAAAGCCCTTGCTGTTTTCCGCCACCTTGCCCTGCCCGCAGACGGGGCAGGCCACGCCGAGCGTCGGTATGCGCTTTTTTCCTCGGCGCTCCTCCTTGGCAAAGGCCACATCCGGCGCGCCCGCCGCGTTTTCAACAAGGAACGCCGCCAGCCGCGCAATGCCCTGACGGAAGCGCGCTTCGCCGTCGCTGCCTCGGGCAATTTCCGCCAGCGCCCGCTCCCAGCGCCCCGTCGTCTCCGGCGAGGCGATCTCCGGCGGCACCGCTTCTATCAGGTGCACGCCCTTTTCCGTCGCCACGAGGTTTTTGCCGCTGCGCCGCACATATCCCACGTCGATCAGCCGCTCAATGATGGCCGCGCGCGTTGCCGGTGTGCCCAGCGCGCAATCCTTCATCTGCTCGCGAATTTCTTCGTCCGCAATCTGCCGCCCTGCGTGTTCCATATCCAGCAGGATGCTCGCGTCGCTATATTCCTTCGGCGGCTTGGTCTGGTCGCGCGTCACCTGTGCGCGCCTGCAGAGCCGCTCGTCTCCGACGGCCAACACCGGAAGCCGCTGCTCGTCGTCATCCGCCTTCTTTTTTCTTTTGCCCTCGTCTCCGCCGTAGACGGCCTTCCACCCCTCCTGCGTGACGGCTTTTCCCGTGCTGAGAAAATCATCCTCGCCGCAGGTCGTGACCACGCGCAGCGCGTCGTATTCGTAATTCGGATAGAACGCCGCCGCCAATCGCTTGGCGACCATCTCGTACAGCCTGCGCTCATCCGCAGTCAGGTTCACGCGATCCGCGCGCTTGCCCGTCGGAATGATCGCGTGGTGGTCGGTCAGCTTCGCGTCGTCAAACACGCGCTTGGTCATCCGAACGCCATAGGAAAGCGCCTGCTCGCCGATGGGTTGCAGCGCGCCGTCATAGCTGCCCAGCGTCGTCTGCACCTTGCCGAGCATATCGTGCGACAGATAGCGGCTGTCCGTCCTCGGATAGGTCAGCAGCTTGTGCTGCTCGTAGAGCTTTTGCGCCGTCGCCAGCGTCTTTTTCGCGGTAAAGCCCAGTTGCGCGTTCGCTTCGCGTTGGAGCGTCGTCAAATCATACAAGAGCGGCGGCCACACGCTCTTGTGTTCCCGCGCGGCCTGCGTCACCTGTGCCGACCGGCCGGAAACGCGCTGCGCAATCTGCTGTGCGGTCTCCTCGTTTTCGAGCTTGCGCTCGCCCTTTTTGTCGATATACACGCCCTGATAATCACCGAAATCCGCGCGCACCGTGTAAAACGGCTTGGGCACAAATGCGTCGATTTCCCGCCTCCGCTTGACGAGCATGCTCAGCGTCGGCGTTTGCACGCGGCCGATGGAGAGCAGCACATTGTAGCGGATCGTATAGGCGCGCGTCGCGTTCATGCCGATGAGCCAGTCCGCATCCGCCCGACAGCGCGCGCTGGCATAGAGCGCGTCGTAATCAGCCGACGGCCGAAGGCTGTCAAACCCGGCGCGGATGGCTTCGTCCGTCATGGAGGATATCCACAGCCGCTTCACCGGCTTTCTGCATCCCGCCTGCTCGTAAATATAGCGGAAAATCAGCTCGCCCTCACGCCCGGAGTCCGTCGCGCAGATGATATCCTGCGTTTCCTTGTCGTTCATCCATTTTTTGACGGAGAGAAACTGGCTTCTCGTCTTCTTGATCACCTTTGTCTCCATCTTTTCCGGCAGAATCGGCAGATCCTCCGCGCGCCATCGGGTATATCGCTCGTCCAGCTCCTGAGGCTCCTTGAGCGTAACCAGATGGCCGAGCGCCCATGTGACCACATAGCCGCCGCCGATCAGGCTGTTTTCGCCCCTGTCCTTTGCGCCCAGCACACGGGCAATGTCCCGCGCGACGGAGGGTTTTTCGGCAACGACAAGCGTATGCATGGCTTCACCTCATGTTTTTTACTGCGCCGCGCCGCCCTGCTGGAGGCTGGCAAAGCGCGTGTATTGCCCCAGCCAGGCCAGCTTCACCGTGCCCAGCGGGCCGTTGCGCTGCTTGGCCACAATCACCTCGGCAATGTTCTTGTCCTCGGTGTTGGGGTCGTAATATTCCTCTCGATGCAGGAACATGATGACGTCGGCGTCCTGCTCGATAGCGCCGGAATCGCGCAGGTCGGATAGAATCGGCCGCTTGTCGCTTCGCTGTGCGCCCGCACGGGAAAGCTGCGCCAGCGCAACCAGCGGCACGTTCAGCTCCTTGGCGATGCTCTTGAGGTTGCGCGAAATCTCGCTGACCTCGTTCTGGCGGTTTTCGACATGGCCGTCCGCGCTCATCAGCTGCAAATAATCGACCATAATCATATCCAGCCCATGCTCCATTTTCAGCCTTCGGCAGCGGGAGCGAAGCTGCGACGGCGTGATGCCGGACGTATCATCGATATAAATATTGGAGGCCGCCAGCGGGCCGAGCGCGGAGGACAGCGAAATCCAGTCGTCGTCGCGCAGCGAGCCATGGCGAACGGACTGCATGTCCACGCGCGCATCCGCGCACAGAAGGCGCATCGCGAGCTGATCCTTCGGCATTTCCAGCGAGAAAACCGCCGTCGTCTTGCCTGCCATCGTCGCCGCGTAGCCGATCAGGTTCATGCCAAAGCTCGTCTTGCCCATCGAGGGGCGCGCGCCGACAATCACCAACTCGCCGCCGTGCAAACCGGTCAGCAGGTTATCCAAATCCACAAAGCCCGTCGGCACACCGTCGATGCCGCCCTTCAGCTCGGTCAGCTGTTCGATGCGCAGATACGTATCCGGCAGAACGTCCGCAATATGCGTCAGTGTGCTTCCCTCGTGGCGGCGCATGATGATATCAAAAATCGACTTTTCCGCCACGCCGAGGATGTCGCTCACCGCTTCGGTCTGCTGATAGCATGCGGAGGCGATGTCCCCCGTCGCCTTAATCATGCGGCGCAGCGTCGCCTTTTCATCCACAATCTGCACATAGGCGCGCGCGTTGACCGTAGACGGCATGCACTGGCTCAATTCAATGAGATAGTTCGTGCCGCCGACGCCCTCCAGCGTGCCGCGCCGGGTCAGCTCGTCATCCACCGTCACCAGATCAATGGGCATGCCCTGCGTGTTGAGCGCATGCATCGCATCGAAAATTTCCCGGTTGGCGGGCTGATAGAAATCATCCGCCGTAAGCAGCTCAAAGGCCAGCGACAGCGCCTCTCTGTCCTGCATCATGCAGCCCAGAACGCTTTTTTCCGCATCGGCATTGTTGGGCGGTACACGCATAACTGCCTCGTCCACAATGTTCTCCCCTTTTAACAAAAGATAGGGCTTTCCCCCGTTTCAGGAGGAAAACCCAGTGCGTTGTATGGATCAGCCAACCTCAACCTTGGCGGTCATTTCCGCCGTAATGCCCGCATAGAGCCACACGCTGACCGTAAAATCGCCCGCGTTGCGGATGTTGGCCACATCAATGCGGCGCTTTTCCACCTTCACGCCATACTGCTTGAACAGCTCGTCGGCAATCTCCTGCGCGGTGACAGAGCCATAAAGCCTGCCGCCCTCCGCGCCGCGCGCCACGATTTTGATGGCCTTGCCGGAAAGCGCCTTGCGGGTTTCCTCCGCCTTGGCGCGCTCAACGTCCTCGCGGTGCTTCTGCGCGGCCTTTGCGTTCTCGATGGCGTTCAGGTTCGTCGCGCTCGCCTCGCGCGCCAGCCCCTTGGGGAAAAGGAAGTTGCGGGCAAACCCGTCGGAAGCCTCGATGATCTGATCCTTCTTGCCGGTTCCCTTGATATCCTTGAGCAAAATCACTTTCATAGCTTTATCCTCCCGAAATCTTATTTATCATCGTGTGTGCGCGGATCAAACGGATTCGGCGTTTCCTCTTCCATTTTTTCGCGGCGATGGACGACGTCAAACGTCTGATCCGCAATGCCGATCAAAATCGCGGCGGGTCGAATCGCGAAATAGCCCAGCGCAAAGACAATCCCCTGTGCCACGCGCCCCTTGCCCTTTTCATTCAGATAATAACACACGGCGGCTATGCCCTGCAAGGCGAAAATCTGTTCAAATACGCCGGTAAAGACGTAAAACATGCTGCTTGTAAAGCTCGGCACAATCAGCGTCAGCACATACAGCGCCGCCAGCGTCGCGCCCAGCACACGCCCCCAGCCCTTCGGCACGGTCCATGTGCGCAGCGGCGGATAATCCACCTTATCCCCGCGGGAGAGCACGCCCTTGCGCAGCGCGGCCTGCCCCAGCACGCCCGCCGCCACGGAGCCCGTCGCCATCTGCATCGGGATTTCCAGCCGCATCAGGGTATCCAGAATCAGCACGAGCTGCTCGATCAACTGCCCGCGCGCCGCCGCATCCAGCGTCGCAATATCCACCGCGCCGCCGCTCGCCGACGTAATCGCGCCGAGCTGCATCATCATCGTCAGCACCATGTCGCTGAACGTCTGCGAGACCGAGAACGCCTGACGCATCATATTGGACAGCGCCGTAACCACGTCCGCCCCCGCCAGCGCGCTGACAAGCAGCATCGCCAAGCCGATGGACGCAAACATGGTCACGCCGGAACCCGCCGCGCTCTGCCAGAAGCTCTGTTCGTGTTCAACCATGTAGCTCGAAACAACCAGAATCGGCACGAGCAGCACCGCGGAAAGCGCCGCGCCCCAGAAGCCGAAAAACACCGTGCTGAGCGTCACGAGAATCGCCGTGCACGTCACCGCGCTGACCGGGCCGACATATCCCACAAGCAGCAGCAGCGCGATCGGCACCAGCGTCATGCCCTGCGGTATAAACACGGAAACCGCCAGCAGCGGCGAAAGGAGCATGCACAGCGCAATGCTCAACGCCGTCCATCCCCATCGGTTTGAGCGGCGAAGCAAGGATATATTCTTGTTTTCCAATGTGAATCCCTTCTTTTTTAACATCGCGGGCGAACATGATCCGCAAAAGATGTCGTCATTTCAGTTTATTATACCGCATCCGGCGAATTTTGTATAGCGAAAAAATCGGCAGGTCGATCATCCCCGCCGAAAAGCCGCTTTCCCGCGGCGTCCATGCCCCAGGCAAGCAGCGCCATCATCCCCTGCAAAAACGCAATATACACGCCGTAACTCAGGCGATAGATTCCCTCCAGCGGCGTTCCGTCCGGCGGCGCGGCCAGAAACAGAAAATCCGTTCCGAGCGCGCGGTTGGCAAAAAACGCCGCAACGGCCAGTGCCTGCAAGGCCAGCAGCACCTGCGGCGCACGGCCGGCGCGCGGCCGTTCTCCCATCGCCAGCGCGCTCAGGCCGATAAGCACGATGAGCGCGTGCGTCAGCACATAGCAGGCCGTGAACGCCGTCTGCCAGCGGCTGACGGCCGGCGCGGGAAACACGAGCGCCAGAACCGCCCCCGGCATGCCGAGCAGCCAAAGAAAATCCACGACAAAGGGCGCGGGAGAAAACGCAAGTACCGCCGCCGCCAGCGCCGATACGCTGCACAGATGCAGCGGAACAGCCTCCCGAATCCGCCCCTGCAGAGCCAGCATGAGCGTCGTCCCTGCCATCGAACAGAGGATCATAACGCCCATTCGCCGCCGCCATCTTTTCGCCATCTCCCCGCCTCCCGGTTCTATCCTTTCCCGAAAAGGCGCTGCATATCCCGCGCGCACCCGCAAAACAGATTCCAGCGTCCGCCGCTGCTCCGCGCAAAAATCCGTTCGCTGAGCGCGTCGAAAAGAAGCATAGCGCCCGCGTACCGCTGGCAGCCGAACGCCCGTCCGGGCGCATGCTCCGTATGCAAAAGCCGCATGCCGTCGCGCGAAACCGCGTGCAAAAAACCCTCCGTCGCACAGAGCAGCCGTCCTCCATCCGCCACGACCCGCCCCGGCATGCCCGGAAGCGGGAGAATCTGTCGCGCGCCGACCTGCGGAACCGTTACCAACGTCGCATCCAGCGCGTCATTCAGGCAGAGCGCATGCACAGCGCCGCCGCACAGCGTCACATCGAACACCATTCCCGGCATGGACAGGCGGCGCAGCAGCGTCAACGACCGCGCGCTCATCAGCAGCACTTCGCCGCTCTCGCCCGCCGCAACCGCCAGCACGTCGCCCGTCTCGTCAAGCGCTATGTTTTGCGGATTCAGCCCCGCCCTCGCCAGCACGAGCGGCAGGCCGCATCCCGCGTCAAGCAGAAGAACGCTGTCCGCTTCCGCGCAAAGCAGCAAAAGGCGTGTTCCATCCGGCGACGGCAGGATTCGCTTCATCCCCGGCCCGCCCGCAAAAAGCCCGGTCGGCACAAGGCGCTCGGCGTCCAGCCGCCAAACCGTATCGCCCCAATCGCTTGCGCAGAACACAGCCCCATGCGACACACACAGCGCCCCCGCGCCTTCCAGCCGGATTTGCTCCTGCGGCTCGCGTTTAGGCGGCGCAAACACGCGCACCTCGTCGCCGCCCGAGACGATCATCCGCTCCTCCATCGCCGCCACACCCCTTCTCCTCAAGCCTATGAAGCAAAGCAGCCGCGCGTCACAAGCAGGAAAAACGGGATTTGCGTCGAATGATGTCTGTCACGTTCCATTTTACGCATATTAGGAGGATTGACCATGAACATTTATAAAACGCACAACGTTTGCAGCCGTTCGATCGAATTTGAGGTGGAAAACAACATCATCACCGCCTGTAAATTCAATGGCGGCTGCGCGGGCAATACGCAGGGCGTCGCCGCGCTCGTCATCGGCATGACCGTTGACGAGGCCATCCGCCGCCTGAAGGGCATCCAGTGCCGCAATGGCACAAGCTGCCCGGATCAGCTCGCCACCGCGCTGGAGGAATACAAGGCGAACCATGCCGCCTGAGCCGCGCGGCGCTCCAGGCCTTCATACAGAAAAACGGACTGTTCGATGCAGCCCGTTTTTTCGTTTAGTCCTTGGCAAATGCGCCGCGCGCGCCCTTGACGATGTGCCGCGCCTTGACCACGCCGCGCACGCTGGAAAGCGGATAGACCTGTGAATCCCTGCCGATGATCGTGCCGGGATTGAGCACGCTGTTGCAGCCGATCTCCGCGAAATCGCCGAGCATCGCGCCGAATTTCTTCCGCCCGGTTTCATAATCCCGCTCGCCGTGGACGACGACGTTTTTCTTGTCGCCCTTCACGTTGCTGGTCACCGCGCCCGCGCCCATGTGCGCCTTGTAGCCCAGCACGGAATCGCCGACGTAGTTATAATGCGGGGTCTGCACCTCGTCAAAGAGGATACAGTTTTTCAGTTCGCAGGAGTTGCCAACCACCGCGCCATCCCCGACGAGCACATTGCCGCGGATGAACGCGCCGGGGCGCACCTCGGTTTTTTCACCGATGACGCACGGGCCAGCGATGCTGGCCGTCGCCGCAACCGTCGCGGTTTTGGCGATCCACACATCCTCAGCCGGGTGATCGTAATCGCTCAGATTCAGCCCCTGACCGATGGCCAGCACCGTTTCGCCGATTTTAGAGAGCGCTTCCCACGGATATTCGCACGCGGCAAGCATCTTTGCCGCGCGGGTATGCGTCAGGTCAAACAAATCGCAGACTTTAATCGCGTCCATATCAAGCCAACCCTTCCGCCTTGATGGCCTCGATCATTTCGTTCACGCAGGCCTCCGCCGTGCGCAGTTCCTGCGCCTCTGCCATCACGCGAATCACCGGCTCCGTGCCGCTCTCGCGCAGCAGAACGCGGCCCGTATCGCCCAGCCTCTCGCCGACAGCCCGCACGACCTGCTGCACATGCGCGTTTTCGCGCACGGCGGCCTTGTCGCTGACGCGAACGTTTTTAAGCACCTGCGGATATACGGCCACCGGCGCGGCCAGACGAGAGAGCGTCTGCTTGCTGTCCAGCATCGCCTCCATCAGCTCGATGGAGGTCAATATGCCGTCGCCCGTCGTCGCGTATTTGCTCAAAATGATATGGCCGGATTGCTCTCCGCCGACGCAATAGCCGTTCTGCGCCATGTTTTCATAGACAAAGCGGTCGCCGACAGCGGTTTTTTCATAACCGACGCCCACTTCGTCGAGCGCCTTATACAAACCGAAATTGCTCATCACGGTGGTGACGACCTTGTTGCCCGCCAGCCTGCCTTCCCGCTTCATCTGGCAGCCGAAGATGTAGATGATCTTGTCCCCATCCACAACCTCGCCGTTTTCATCCACCGCCAGACAGCGATCCGCGTCGCCGTCGTAGGCAAAACCGACGTCCAGATGGTTTTCCACGACAAACCGCCGCAGCCCGTCGATATGCGTAGATCCTGCGCCGCGGTTGATGTTCACACCGTCCGGCTCGGCGTTGATGACAAAGGTTTTCGCGCCCAGCGCTTCAAAGACGGTCTTGGCGATATTCCACGCGCTTCCGTTGGCGCAGTCCAGACCGACGCGCATGTTTTTATAAGAATGTGCCGCCAGCGAAATCAGATAGCCGACATAGCGGTTGCGTCCGGAAACATAATCCACGATTTCGCCCAGCTCCTCGCGCTTGGCCGACGGCACGTCGCCTTCAATCCCCAGCGCGGCCAGATTTCCATCCAGATACGCCTCGATATCGGCGATGGTCTGGTCGTCCATCTTCTCGCCGCGGCTGTTGATGAGCTTGATGCCGTTGTCATAAAACGGGTTATGCGACGCGGAAATCATCACGCCGCAATCAAAATTATCCACACGGGTGACATATGCGACGCTCGGCGTCGTCGTCACGTGAAGCATATACGCATCCGCGCCGGTCGCGGTCAAGCCCGCAACAATCGCATATTCAAACATATAGCTGGAACGGCGGGTATCCTTGCCGATGACCACGCGCGCCTTTCTGCCCTTGCGCGCGCCGTAATACCAGCCGATAAACTTGCCGATCCGATACGCATGTTCGCTGGTTAAATCGACATTCGCCTCGCCGCGAAAACCGTCTGTTCCGAAATATTTGCCCATAAATCTGCACCTTTCCCGGCCAGACCGGCCGACCGCTTCGATTCGGTTTTCCCTATTTTATGAACCGATTAGCGTTTCTATTATGAACCAAAGTTTTTCTTTTGTCAACTTTTTACGTCTGCACTCCCAGGGCGACCTCATTCGAAAAAAAGAAAAGAGGACGACACAGAGGGGAAAAGATGAGCTGCACCTCGAATAAAGCAACGAGGTGAAAGCAATGAAACGCCAAGAGAAGCTAACGGTCAAAGAATTAATGTGCATCATTGAAGAAGAAATTGAGGAGCCGCGCCAAGAGGGCGGGAACCTTCGAC
>OKRW01000199.1_pt1 | contig 62761 bp, 47 predicted proteins | sample 1601151 | NCBI WGS metagenome assembly OKRW01 (sample SAMEA3541471, study PRJEB24748) | human gut metagenome | biome: human gut; feature: human-associated habitat; material: faeces | place: China | collected 2012 | reverse complement strand
CCGGTGGCGATGTCGGCTTCAAGGGCTCCCGTAAGTCCACGCCGTACGCCGCTGGTATGGCTGCCGAGTCCGCCGCCCGCAAGGCGATGGAACACGGCGTCAAGAAGGTCGACGTGTTCGTCAAGGGCCCGGGTTCCGGTCGTGAAACCGCCATCCGTTCCCTGCAGTCTGCGGGCCTCGAGGTTGGTTCCATCACCGACGTCACCCCGCAAGCCCACAACGGCGTTCGTCCTCCGAAGCGTCGTCGCGTCTGAGCACTCAGCAATACCAAATCCATCCAAAACCGCCTGACCGGTGAGTGCACCACCGAGTTCAAGCTGAAAGGATAACCACAGTGCTTATTGCACAGCGTCCGACTCTTACCGAGGAATCTCTGAATCCGCAGCGCTCCCGCTTCACCATCGAGCCGCTCGAGCCTGGCTTCGGCTACACGCTCGGCAACTCGCTGCGTCGCACGCTGCTGAGCTCCATCCCGGGTGCTGCCGTGACCTCCGTGCGTATTTCCGGTGCCCTGCATGAGTTCACCACTCTGCCGGGTGTCCAGGAAGACGTCACCGAGATCCTGCTGAACATCAAGGGCATCGTGCTCACCAGCGAATACGACGAGCCTGTGGTCATGTATCTGCGCAAGAGCGGCAAGGGCGAAGCCGTGGCTGGGGACATCACCCCGCCGGCCGGCGTCACCATTGCCAACCCGGAGCAGCACATCGCTACCCTCGCCGACGATGGCGAACTCGAGATCGAGTTCACTGTCGAGCGTGGCCGTGGCTATGTTCCTGCCCAGATGAACAAGCAGGACAACGATGAGATCGGCCGTATTCCGGTTGATTCCATCTACTCCCCGGTACTCAAGGTGAGCTACAAGGTCGAGGCCACCCGTGTGGAACAGCGCACGGACTTCGACAAGCTCATCCTGGACGTGGAGACCAAGCCCGCCATCTCCCCGCGTGACGCGGTGGCTTCCGCCGGTTCCACCTTGGTGGAGCTCTTCGGCTTGTGCCGTGAGCTCAACGCCCAGGCTGAAGGCGTCGAGGTCGGTCCGGCCCCGGTGGCCGAGGAGACCAACCCCGAGATGGCCGTTCCGATTGAGGACCTCAACCTGACGCAGCGTTCTTACAACTGCCTCAAGCGCGAGGGCATCCACACCATCGGTGAGCTTGTCTCCCACACCGAGCAGGACCTGCTCGACATCCGCAATTTCGGTATGAAGTCAATCGATGAGGTCAAGGAGAAGCTGCAGACCTTGGGCCTGAGCCTCAAGTCCTCGCCGATGGCCTTCGATACCAATAATCTCGAAGGTGGCACGTTCTTCTCGCCGGAAGACGAGTGATCTGCCTCTTTGACCAATCGTTCGTTCACTAGGCAAGCGGATGTTCGGGCATATGCCCACCTGCTTGCCTGAAGAACGGACATATAAGGAGTAAACCCAATGCCTACACCTAAGAAGGGCCCGCGTCTGGCTTCCAGCCCCGCACACGAGCGCCTCATGCTGGCAAACATGGCGACCAGCCTGTTCCAGAACGGCCGCATCACCACCACGCTGCCGAAGGCCAAGCGCCTTCGTCCGCTGGCCGAGCGCCTGATCACCTTCGCCAAGCGCGGTGATCTGCACTCCCGTCGTCGCGTGATGCGCGTCATCCGCAACAAGTCCGTGGTGCACATTCTGTTCACCCAGATTGCCGAGCAGATGGAGCAGCGTGAAGGTGGCTACACCCGTATCGTCAAGATCGCCCCGCGCGTTGGCGATGCCGCTCCGGCCGCTGTGATCGAGCTCGTCACCGAGCCGGTTGCCAAGAAGGCTGTTGTGAAGGAAGCTGAAGCCGCCGCCAAGGTTGCCGAAGAAGAGGCTCCGGCCGTTGAGGCTCCGGTCGAGGAGACCGCCGCCGCTGAGGCTGAGGCTCCCGCTGAGGAAGCCGCTGACGCCGAGAAGGCCGAGTGAGCTGAATAGCGTTTCGCCAAGCTAGCTGAAAGGGCTGGAATCCGTTTGGGTTCCAGCCCTTTTGCGTTGTTTCATAGAAACTACAACGTACGTACGGCTCGAATGGCCTCGGCTCTTGCGGCCAGCTGATCATCGACGGGGTATGCGATATGCTCCAAAGTCAGACCCTGCGGCGCAATCGGCCCGCTTGAGCCTTCACGCACTGGCTCGGCCATTTTGCCGGCAAACCATTCCAGAGATTTGCGTCCCGAACCAACTTTGATGCATGAGCCGACCAAGGAGCGCACCATATTGCGGGCAAAGGCGTCCGCCACAATCGTGAACACCGCCAGTCCGGACTCCAGCGCCGGAGTCCGATATGCTTCATGCGATGCCATCGCATCCGGCACCAGGGGAGTGATCGGCACCCGCCGCCAATAGGCGGTCTTGACTTCGCGGATCGTAGTGCCTCCCGGATTCGGAGTGGCGAAGGAACCAAAATCGTGCAGGCCGATGGTCAATGAGGCTGCGCGGTTCATAAGCTCCAGATCCAGCGATTCATCCACGGTAAGCACGCATCCACGCAGGCGCGGGTCGATCTCGGACGAACGATCGGCGACCCGATACACATAAGTGCGCTCCAATGCGGAGAACCTGGCATCGAAACCGGCCGGTGCCACGGCAATGCCATGAATGACGATGTCCGAAGGCAGCACAGCCTTGAGTCTGCGAGTCAGCGCCTCGGTGACCGGAATGGTCATGTGACCTACGCAGCGATTCAGTACCTCATCGGATACATCCAAATGCGCCACTTGGTGGGAGGCGTGCACACCGGTGTCGGTGCGCCCAGCCACCGTCAGACGCAACGGTTCGGCCGCATCATCGGCCGGCACCCGCAGCACCTTGTGCAGCGCATCTTCAATGGTGCCTTGCACCGTACGCAGATTGGGCTGTTTGGCCCAGCCATAGAATCCGCCGCCGTCGTAGGCCAAGTCAATGCGCAGTCGTGTCATAGCCATTCATTGTAACGAGTGCGGTCGGCGAGATGCGCGCGGTCGGCGAGACGAGTGCGGTCGGCGAAGTGACCTGCCTGTAACATTCTCGCGCGTTTGCTGAAACGGGGCCGCCTTAGGTTGTAACCATCAAACCCGGTTACGGCTTGCGGCGTCAGCGTGCGTTCGAAACGCCTAACCGCTTGAGGCCACAGAAGCCGCCACAGCAAGGAGCAGGCACGATGATCGAATCCGCAGCACGCAGACTGGCCCATGAACTGGTAAACCGTCGCGAGGCGATCAACCGCGAGCTGTCCCGCAACGGCGTACGCTTCGGCATCTACAAGAACGGCGAATACCATGACCGGCTCTTCCCGTACGATCCCGTGCCGCGCATTATCGAATCCGACGAATACGACGAATTGGAGAAGGGCCTGAAGCAGCGCGTCAACGCCCTGAACGCCTATCTGAAGGACATCTACTCCGACAAGGCCATCATCCATGACGGCGTCGTGCCGGAGGAATACGTATACACCTCGGCCGGCTACTTCCCGCAGGTCAACGGCGTGACCCCTCCCGGCGGCATCTTCGCGCACATCGCCGGCGAAGACCTGGTCCAGGGTGAAGATGGCCGCTGGTGGGTGCTGGAAGACAACCTGCGCATCCCCTCGGGCGCCAGCTACCCGCTGTTCGTGCGCGACATCGAGCGCCGCATCTCCCCGCGCCTGTTCCGCGACGTGCACATCCGCGACAATCGCGAATACCCGCGCCTACTGCGCAAGGCCATGGACTTTGTGTCCACTGAGGGCATCGCCGTGGTACTGACCCCCGGCCGCTACAATTCCGCGTTCTTCGAGCACGCCTATCTGGCGGAGAAAACCGGCGCCGCACTGGCCTTCCCCGAAGACCTCGAAGTGGTGGACAACAAGGTCTACTTCCTCGACTACGCCGGCAAACGCCACCGTGTGGGCGTGGTCTACCGCCGTCTGTCCGACGAATTCCTCGATCCGTTTGCCTTCAATCCTGATTCGGTGATCGGTGTGCCCGGTATCCTGTCCGCCTACCGCGCGGGCAACGTGGCCATCGTCAACGCGCCGGGCAACGGCGCGGCCGATGACAAGGCCATCTACTACTTCGTGCCGCAGATGATCAAGTACTATCTCGGCGAGGAACCGATTCTCAACAACGCGCCCACGTATATGCCGATGTTCGAGGCCGACCGTAAGGAAGTCCTGAATCGTATGGGCGAGCTGGTCATCAAGGATGTGGCCGAAGCCGGTGGTTACGGCGTGGTGTTCGGTTCGTCGCTGGATGCTGCCGCACGTGAGGAGCTTGCCAACCGGATCAAGGAGGAGCCTCGTCGATTCATCGCCCAAGAGGTGATTCAGTTCCGCGATATCGATGTGGTGGACCCGAAGACCGGTGAGATGTCGCCGCGCAAATGCGATTTGCGTGCCTTTGTGGTCACCGGCAAAAACACGCACGTGTGGTATTCGGGCTTGACTCGATACTCGTCGGTGCCCGGCCAGATGATCGTCAACTCGTCGCAGGGTGGCGGATTCAAGGATACGTGGGTGTTGGCACCCGAATCCGGCGTGGAGCATGAATACGGTGCTGAAGTGCAGGTGGCGAACCTGCTGAGCCAGTCCCGCCGCCACTCGTTGTCTCTGGTCACCGCTTCCAAGGCAGACAACCTGTATTGGCTGGGTCGGTACACCGAGCGCGCCTTCACCACGCTGAACCAGTTCTTCCCGTTCTACGATCGTGTGATGGACACCGATGTGGACGCCTTCCGTCCGTTCGCTCACGCACTCGACCTGCCCGAAGATTTCGAGGACTTCGACGGGTTCGTGAACAGCTTCCTGTACGACGGGTCCAATCCTGATTCGGTGCGGTCGGCCGTAACTTCCGCATTCAACAACGCCGTGATTCTGCGCCCGGAATTGAGCTCGCGTCTGCTGCAGTACGTGGAGTTGGCGATGACCAATATCACCGATGCCGCCAAATACGCGGCCGATGCCGAGGACATCTACAAGCAGCGCGATATTACCGATGACATGCTCGCTTTCTGGGGCGGCATCGAGAATTCGCCGGTCGACCCCACGCTGAAGGCGTTCATCTTCATCGGCAAATATCTGGAACGCATCGACCTGTACACGCGCTTCGGCCTGACGATGGAGGAGATGGAAGCCCCGCTTAGGAAGCTCGCCTCCTACTCGATGATCCTCGACGGCATGCCGTTGCCTAGTTGCTTCGCCGATGGGCTGAGCTGGCTGGTCGGTCAGCTGCCGTCTCGCGGGTATCAGGAAGTCGCCGACCTGCTGAAGAAGTACCTTGACGACTACTCCGGCCGTGTCAGCGCCCTGGCCATCAAAGACATGGGCTCACTGAGCTCCATGAACATGGATGCCAAGCGCCCCTAACCCGACGTTCGCCCTGACGGGTTCAAATGCTATGGTGGTATGGCGAAAAACCGTGCGCCCGAGTGCCGGCTGATGCGTATCGGCGAATTGCCGGAATATATGCGTGGACTGTGAGCGCGCGGACCATACCTCAGCCATGGCTGTAGTGTCGTTATCCCGAGAATGTGCCGGTTGCCGGCTCGTGTGTAAGTGCAGGAGACGTTGTGAAAAAACTCGTGTTCGACTATGAGATGAAGCTGTCCTTCAGCGCACCGGTCACCGATCACAGGTTCCAGCTTCGCTGTATTCCCGCCACTGGCCCTCGCCAACAGGTGATTGACGTGGAAGTGAAGATTCAGCCCGAAACCGAACTCGAAACCACCATCGACTCCTTTGGCTCCGTGGTGATGACCGGATTCATCCCCGAGCCGCACGACATATTCAGCTATTCGGTGACCGGCATCGCCTTCGTGGACAATGCGCATATCCATAAGGAAGCCTATAAACCGCTGTACCGATTCAATTCAGCGCTCACCATTCCCGGCCCGAACGTGGAGGCGATGATCGACGTATGCCGCGAACGCTTGGCTGCGTTGCCTGCCGACGCCATTCCGGTGCAGCAGGCCGCCGAAGTGATGGATGAGGTCTACAAGGCGTTTGTGTATACGCCCGGTTCCACCACGATTCGCACCACCGCCGAACAGGCCTTGGCCCAGCGCAAGGGCGTATGCCAGGATTATGCCCATGTAATGCTGTCCGTGTGCCGGCATGTGGGATTGACCGCGCGCTACATTGCCGGTTTGCTTGGGGGAGAGGGCGCGACCCACGCTTGGGTCGAGGTGTATCAGGATGGCCGATGGGTCGGACTGGATCCCACGCATAACCGATTGGTGGACGACAGCTACATCACCATCGCCCACGGCCGCGATTACCGCGACTGCATGCTCGACATCGGCATCTTCTCCGGCTACAACGTCCAGCAGACCCAATGGGTCAATGCCTCCGTCCACGAACAGGTGGCGTAAACAAAATTCCAAGCCCCCTCTGATGAGCTGAGCCGTGAAGAAAACGCCGGAGGCGTTTTTAGGCGAAGGCGAATGACAGTGAGCAAATAAAATGGCAGCTGGAAAGCTGTCCTTAAATTGCGTTCGAGCTGTCGAGCGTAGCGAGACTGAGAGAGACCGCTCAATGCAGAGTGGCCCCGTCACCGCTTCTACCACCACCAATATTCGGATTTTCGTCGTTGCGACATTCGGATTTTGGTAGTTGAGAAATTCGGATTATTGCGATGGCGGACATGAAATAACGGGAGGTGCGCGGAATGGCCGATTCTCTGGCGAGCGACATCAAGCCGAAAGCCTATCGCCCTCGTATCGTGGATGAGTGGCAACTCGCTCCAGCTATATGGGATGAAGTCCGTCATCGCGTCGACGATGATTCCGCGAATAAAGGTCAGTGGATTCTGACCGGTTCATCCACTCCTCTCAATGAGAATCGGCCGAACCATAGTGGTGCGGGACGAATCGGACGTATCCGTATGAATCCTCTGACTTTATATGAGTCCGGACTCTCGACAGGTGCGGTAAGTCTCAGTGGACTGTTTGAACATAAGTTCGCCGCTGCAAAATCAGAGATAAGTACACAAATGTTGTTGGATGCCGTATGCCGAGGTGGATGGCCGGAGGCGGTGGCTCTGCCTGTATCTGACGCACAGATTCTGATTCGGGAATACATGCGACTCACGCTGACTGAGAGTGTGCCCAGGCAAGGCAAGGATCCTGATGTGGCTCGTCGTCTGCTGGATTCGCTTGCGCGCAATATCAGTCAAGCTGTGACATTCAAAACCTTACGTAAGGATATGTACGGTACTGAAGAAAACCTTGACGATTTCATTTCGGAGAGAACGGTATCCGGGTATACGGCCATGTTCGAGAACATGTTCGTCATCGATCCGATAAAGGGCTGGGTCCCGCCGGCACGGGATCCAAAGCGACTCCAGACCAAGGCGTGTCGGTATTTTGCCGATCCTTCCATTGCGGCCGCAATGTTGGGCATGAGTCCTGCTGCTCTTATCGGCGATTGGCAGACTTTTGGGTTTCTGTTTGAGAATCTATGCATCCGTGATCTGTTGGTGTATGCGAGATCTCTCCTCGATATTGGGATAGAACCGGTTCGGTATTATCGTGACGATTCCGGTCTGGAGTGTGATGCCATTATTGAATTGTCCGATGGACGGTGGGGCGGCATCGAAATTAAGTCCAGTGAGGATAAAGTCCCTGAGGCATCGGCAAATCTATGCAGACTGAAAGATAAGCTGCTGAGAAATCCGAGTGCGCGAACCCGTGAACCGGAGTTCTTGGCGGTGTTGGTGGGGGTCGGCGAGTTCGCGTATCAACGCGATGATGGAGTGTATGTAATTCCTGTCGGAGTGCTTGGCGCGTAAACGCAATGCCAGCGCTTCGGGCGAATTCCGGGATTGTGATCTGACATGTCTCAAGCGGCATACACTCGAGACTTGCTCAGCGAAACTCCGATTTGCCAGGTCGGCAGAATGTGGCATAATGAACAAGTTGCCATTTTGGCAGCATGGATAAGTGTCCGAGCGGTCTAAGGAGCACGCCTCGAAAGCGTGTGAGGTGAAAGCCTCCGCGAGTTCGAATCTCGCCTTATCCGCCTTTAGGGTTCCGGGGTTTGTCCCGGAACCCTTTTTGTTTTTGATGCGAACGTCCGTATTCGGGGTTATAGGCCAAAATGTATGTCCGGCGGTCTAGTCGTTCGACTGCCATTCGACCCTGGTCATGAACGGTTGGCCCTCCCGGATGCGCCTGCGGATCATGCGCCGCGCCTTGACGAGCCTTTGGTGCATGTCGTTCACGCTGCCGCAATCAACGACATGGTTTGCGTGTACCTGACGATGTACAAGTGGTCGGCTTCGATAACGTGCCGGAAGCCGAGTACTCGGCGCCGGCGCTGACCACCATTGATCCACATATCGACGATTATGCCAAGCATGCCGTTGACATGCTTATTGACCGCATCGAAGGATACTCAGGCCCGGCCCGTACGTACACCACCGATTTCACATTGGTGGAACGTGCCTCAACTCGACTTGCCCACTAGCATCCAACAAGTTCGCATCGGCTTCGTGAGGAGTGTGTGTCTACTCGAACAATGTGGCGTCAGTCGCTGGGTAGCCAAGTTGGAACGCGGTGTAGGCGTGCTTGGCGGCCAGTGCGGCGAGGATGAGCAGCGTATCGCTCTCGGTGGAAGATTTCGATTCGGTCACGGCCTTGATCTGCGCGCGGGCGCAGTCCATTTCGATGGCGGCGGCGGTCGGTACGGTCTGGCCGCTTGCCTTGTCGGCGATGGTGGTGGGGTTGGCCAGTAGTTGGTCGATGGCATAGACCTTTTGGCGGGGGTCGCTCTGGCCGGAAGAACTGGACTGTGCGCCGGAATCATCAAAATTGCCGTTCGCCAGCGACACCAGCTGCTGCCCGGCGGTCTTATGCATATCGCTCAACGCCAACGTAGCCCCAGCGGTCTGTCCTCGTGCGGCCAAGACCTCGATAGCGAATCCGGCGCGATCCTCGGCCACGGCCATCGCATCCAATACCGGTCGGTCAACGTTGGCGGACGTGACGCCATCAAGACGCGCCGGCGTCACCTCAGGCGCGGACTGCCCGAATTTATCGGCCAGAAAAGCCAGCCATTGCTTGGTCTGCGCGTCACGTAACGTTCCCTCGGCAAAACGACCCGAACAATACCCGGCAACGTCAATCCAAGTCAGGGGAGCGGCCAGGCCGGTGGCATACTGCTCTAATAACGGCGTGCCTTCAGCCGGATGGGTGGCGTAGTCCGCCAACGTCATCGCTTTCTCGCAAGGGCTCATTTGAGCTTCCGCCTCGGCCCGTCCGGCCAGTCGCGGCATCGAACACGCCGAAAGCGAACACAGCATCGCGCTCGCGCATAGTGCGGATGCCAAGCGCCGGGTAAACCGTCCTGAAGAGAAGCGTGTCTGCATGGAAACCTACACTAATAGCTAACTGTGACCACTCATAGGCCATGCGCCACATAACTTCATAGGAGGTACGGATCGATGGAACTGGACCTGACAGGAATACACAAGCTCGCCGCCGAGCAAGGAATCGACCCCGGAACCCTGGATGATGCGCTGGCAGAGGCCCTGCGCCTCGCCTACCTCAAGACCCCGCACGCCGCCAAGCACGCGCGCGTGGAGCTTGACGAACGTTCCGGCAACTTCACCGTGTGGGCCGCCGACGAAATTCCGGTCGAACCCACCGAAGACAACCCTTACCCCGTTCCCAAGCTGGGCGAGGAATACGATGACACCCCGCGTGACTTCGGCCGTCTCGCCGCAGCCACCGCACGCCAGGTCATCACCCAGCTGTTCCGCCGCGCCGAAGATGAGAAGGTATTCGGTGCGTTCTCCGGCCAGAAGGGCAAGCTCATCACCGGCATCATCCAGCAGGATGCTTCCGACCCCTCCAACGTGCATGTCGCGATGGGCGATGTCGAAGCCATTCTGCCTCGCCGTGAGCAGGTGCCCGGCGAACGTTACCGCCACGGCGAACGCATCCGCGTGTACGTGGTGAACGTGGCCCGTGGCATCAAGGGCCCGGAAATCGTGGTGTCCCGCTCCCACCCGGAGCTGGTCCGCAAGCTGTTCGAGCGCGAAGTGCCGGAACTGGTCTCCGGTGCCGTGTCCATCATGGCCATCGCTCGTGAGGCCGGCGCCCGCACCAAGATCGCGGTCAAGGCCAACACCGATGGCGTGAACCCGAAGGGCGCGCTGATCGGCCCCGGCGGCGCTCGCGTGCGTGCCGTTATGGAGAACCTTGGCCCGGAGAAGATCGACATCGTCGACTACTCCGACGATCCGGCCAAGTTCGTGGCAGCCGCGCTGTCCCCGGCTGTGGCCACCGGCGTGCAGGTGATCAGCGAGAAGAACAAGACCGCCATCGCCTTCATCCACGACGACCAGCTGTCCTTGGCCATCGGCAAGGAAGGCCAGAACGCACGACTGGCAGCCAAGCTGACCGGCTGGAAGATCGGCATCGAATCCGCCGAGGCCCATGCCAAGAAAGTCGCCGCCGAAAAGGCCGCCCAGGCTGCGGCCGAGGCTGCTGCTCCGGAAGCCGAATAGGCCGCCGGGCTCGAAGGCGAATGATCTTCAGGGCGCATTATTTCCTGATACGAGCCGCGTCAGCAATGGCGCGGCTCGCTGCGTCTACGCTATCCAGCGCTATGAGTATGCTTGATTGGCGTATGTGGGCTGGCGCAGTGTGCGCGAAATCGCCCACACCAGAGACGAGGTAACACGATCATGGTCGCACGATGAGACAGGGTAGGCTTGCCGTCATCACCAACTGACCACGCCCATGCACGCGCGTGGTCACAGAATAGGAGTAATTAGTGGCGAAACCACGCGTATACGAACTGGCTAAGGTTTTGAATGTCGATAGCAAAACCGTGCTTGAGAAGCTTAAGGACATGGGAGAATTCGTCAAGTCCGCTTCTTCTACGATTGAACCGCCGGTAGCCCGGCGTCTGAAGGCAGAGTTCGCCAAGGACAACGCCAAGGGCGATTCCAAGCCCGTGCAGCAGCGCCGCCCGGCCGCACCTTCGGCCCCGGCTTCCGCTTCATCTTCCGCACCGACTCCGGCCGCTCCCGCACGTCAGGCATCGCCTGCCTCGGCACATCAGCAGGCTCCGACTCCGGGTGCACCGACACCGCGTCCGCAGGGCGGCGCACGCCCCGGCATGCCGACCCCCGGCCGCCACGGTCAGAACGACAACCGTGAGAATGGTCGCGATAATCGCGAAGGCCGTGAGAACGGTCGTCAGAGTCGCCCGAACGATCGCCGTAACAACGATCGTCGTAACAACCAGGGCCGTCCGAACAATGGCCAGCCGGTTCAGCATCAGAACAACCGCGGCAATGCTTCGGCTCCGCGCCCGCACGCTCAGGGCGGCGCCGGTGCCAATGGCGGCAATGCCGCTTCAAATGCGATTCCGCGCCCGCACGCTCAGGGCCCGCGCCCGGGCAACAACCCGTTCTCCCGCAAGCAGGGTATGCACACCCCGACGCCGGGTGATATTCCGCGTCCGCATCCGATGGCTCGTCCGACTGCTGATAACGGTCGTGGCGGTCGTCCGGGCCGTCCCGGCCAAGGCCAGGGGCAGGGCCGCGGCTTCCGTGGCGGTCGTCCGGGCCAAGGTGGTCAGGGCGGTCCGCGTCCCGGCCAGTGGGGCCACAACCGTCCGGGTCAGGGCGGCGGCTCCCAGGGTGCCGGTCAGGGCGGCGCACGCGGCGGCTTCCGTGGGGGCCAAGGCGGCGGCAATAACTTCCAGGGCGGCGGTGCACCGAGCAACGGTCCCGCACGTGGCGGCGGTCGCGGCGGTCGCGGCGGTGCCGCAGGCGCATTCGGACGTCAGGGCGGCAAGTCTTCAAAGGCCCGTAAGAACCGTCTGGCAAAGCGCCATGAGTATGAGGAGCTGAAAGCACCGACCATCGGCGGCGTTCGCATCCCCAACGGCAACGGCCAGACCATCCGTCTGCGTCAGGGCGCGTCCCTGGCCGATCTTGCGGAGAAGATCAACGTCAACCAGGCCGCGCTGGTCACCGTGCTCTTCCACCTGGGTCAGATGGCTACCGCCACCCAGTCCTTGGATGAGGAGACCTTCCAGATTCTGGGCGAAGAGATCGGCTGGAACATCCAGCTCGTCTCCGCAGAAGAGGAAGACAAGGAACTGCTCCAGCAGTTCGACATCAACCTTGACGAGGAAGAACTGCAGGATGACGAGGATCTCGAGCCTCGCCCGCCGGTCGTTACCGTCATGGGCCACGTCGACCACGGTAAGACACGACTGCTGGATACCATCCGCAAGACCAACGTCATCGCACGTGAGGCCGGCGGCATTACCCAGCGCATCGGTGCCTACCAGGTCACCGTGAACCTTGAAGGCGAACCGCGCAAGATCACCTTCCTCGATACCCCTGGCCACGAGGCGTTCACCGCCATGCGTGCCCGTGGTGCCGAGCTCACTGACGTCGCGATCCTCGTGGTCGCCGCCGACGATGGTGTGATGCCCCAGACCGTTGAGGCCATCAACCACGCTCAGGCCGCCAAGGTGCCGATCGTCGTGGCCGTCAACAAGATCGATGTGCCCGGTGCCAACCCGGAGAAGGTCCGCGGCCAGCTCACCGAGTTCGGCTTGGTCCCTGAAGAGTATGGTGGCGACACCATGTTCGTCGACATCTCCGCCAAGCAGAACCTGCACGTCGACAAGCTGCTCGAAGCCGTGCTGCTCACGGCTGACGCTGAGCTGGACCTCCGCGCCAACCCCGACATGGACGCCCGTGGTGCCACCGTCGAAGCCCGACTCGACAAGGGTCGTGGTGCCGTGGCCACTGTGCTGGTTCAGCAGGGTACGCTCCACGTGGGCGATGCCATCGTGGCCGGCACTTCGTACGGCCGCGTGCGTGCCATGCTCGACGAGAACGGTCAGCCGATGGAAGCGGCCGGTCCGTCCACACCTGTTCAGGTGCTGGGCTTGACCTCCGTGCCCACCGCCGGTGACCTCTTCCTGGTCGCCTCCGATGATCGTGCCGCTCGCCAGATTGCCGAGAAGCGTCAGGCCACCGAGCGTGCCGCCCAGCTGGCCAAGCGTCGCAAGGTCGTCTCCCTCGAGGACTTCAAGAAGAAGTTCGCCGAGTCCGAGATCGACATGCTCAATATTGTCATCAAGGGCGATTCGTCCGGTTCTGTCGAGGCGCTCGAGGATTCCTTGATGAAGATCGAGGTATCCGACGAGGTCGGCATCCAGGTCATCCACCGCGGCGTCGGTGCAATCACCCAGAATGATGTCAACCTGGCCACGGTCGACAAGGCCGTTATCATCGGTTTCAACGTGCGTCCGAACCGTCAGGTCGCGGACCTCGCCGAGCGCGAGGGCGTGGAGATCAAGTACTACTCGGTCATCTACCGTGCGATCGAAGACATCGAGGCATCCCTCAAGGGCATGCTCAAGCCGGAATACGAAGAGGTCGTCACCTCTCACTCCGAGATCCGCGAGATCTTCCGCTCCTCCAAGTTCGGCAACATCGCCGGCGTCATGGTGCAGGACGGCGAGGTCAAGCGTGGTACGAAGTGCCGTATCCTGCGCAACGGCGTGGCCACGGTCAACGACCTCGAGATCTCCTCGCTGCGTCGCTTCAAGGACGACGTTCAGTCCGTCAAGGAAGGCTACGAGGCTGGTATCAACCTCGGCACCTTCAACGACATTGAACTCGGCGACATCATCGAGACCTTCGAGATGCGGGAAGTCGAGCGCAAGTAGTCATTGTTAAGCCCCCTCTGGCGAGGGGGCTGTCAGCCGCAGGCTGACTGGGGGAGAGACATGGTAGTTCCATGATTTTCTCTCCCCTGGCCTCACTGCGTTCGGCAGCCCCTCGTCAGAGGGGGCTCAAGTCTAGAAAAGGAAATTCCTATGGCAGGAACCAACCCGCGCGCCGCACGTATTGCGGCCTTGATTCAGCGTGTCGTCGCCTCCTCCATTGAGCGCGAACTGCATGACAAGCGACTCGCCAGCATCACCGTCACCGAAGTCCGTGTGACCAACGATCTGCAGATCGCCAAGGTCTACTGGACCCAGCTCGGCCACGAAGGCCACGAGGAAGGCGAACGCAAGCGCGCCCAGCAGGCCCTCGATCAGGCCAAGGGCCACCTGCGTTCTCTGGTGGGCCACAAGGCTGGCCTGCGTCTGACTCCGCAGCTCCAATTCGTGTTCGATGAAGTGCCCGGCGAGGCTCACGAGATCGAAGACATTCTCGCCGTGGCCAAGAAGCGTGACGAAGAACTCGCCCGCGCCCGCGCCACCGCCCAGTACGCCGGCGACGCCGATCCGTACAAGAATGACGACGAGCCCAGCGACGACTTCGAAGACGACTCTGACGAGGAGTAGTGTGCTTCATACAACCCCCAGCGGTCTGCTCATCATCGACAAGCCGCAAGGCGTGACCAGTTTCGACGCCGTCGCCGCCGTGCGCGGCGCGTTGCACATCAAGAAGGTCGGTCACGCCGGCACCCTTGACCCCATGGCCACTGGCACGCTGGTCATCGCCTTCGGCCACGCCACACGACTGCTCAACGCCATCGTGGCGCATGACAAAACCTACGAGGCTACCATACGCCTCGGCCTGCGCACCACTACCGACGATGCCGAAGGCGAGGTGCTTGTCGATGGTGAAGCCCGCTCCCGCTGGCAAACGCTATCAGCGCAGCTGACTGAGGGTGGCCAGAGCGGCGAACCAACGGCGTTACCAACTGCCTCATGGCAAGACCTGCTCACACGCACCATCGCCACCAATTTCACCGGCGATATCGAACAAGTCCCCAATACGTTCTCCGCCATCAAAATCAACGGCCAGCGTGCCTACGACTTGGCTCGCGAAGGCAAGGATGTGGAACTCAAACCCCGCCCGGTCACCATCAGCGAATTCACCGTGCTGGATATCCGCAGCGGATTCGTAGCAGGGGAGCAGACCGCTGAACCATTGCGGGAAGACGCGAACACGGGAGCGATTCCCGCACTTGATGTTGACGTGCGGATCAGCTGTTCATCGGGCACCTATATCCGTGCGCTCGCCCGCGACCTCGGCAAAGAACTTGGCGTCGGCGGATACCTGACCCGTTTGCGCCGTACGCGAGTCGGCCGATTCGCGTTGCCGGACGATGCCAGCGGACTTATCGCTCCTGAGGCGATGCTTGACACGCGAACCCATACCGTCACCGCACATACCGATCAGAAGACGTTCACTAATCGGGAAGGGCAAACCGTCACGCGCAACAAGTGCGTATTGGACACTCCTGAAGGTCTTGCCGGTGACGAGCGCCGCAACTGGCTGCTTGACCATGCCCTTACCATGGAACAGGCCGCTCGAGGTGCGATGCCGGCGCTTGACATCACTCCTGAGGAGGCCAGCGAATTGCGCTTCGGCCGCCGTATCGAGCGTACAATCAGCGAGCCCACTGCCGCCATTGTGCCGCAAACGCATGATGTGGCGGCGATTATCGAGCGTGCAAACGCTCATCAGGCCAAGCCGGTCACCGTATTCCCCCTCGCGTAAAGTAGACGCGGTGAAAAGTGCAGCTTGATACAGGCCGCGCACAACAACGCCTATATTGCATGAATAACATCGCACGGATAAAAGGAACAGCACACTGATGGATATCACGCACCTGACCCCTGACGCCGAAGGTTCGATTGAATGGCCCTCGTTCAGTAACGATAAGAAGGCCGTGGTGACATTGGGCGCATTTGATGGCATGCACTTGGGTCATCAGGCGGTGATCAAGCGTGTGGTGGAACTCGCGCACCAGCATGATGCTTTTTCCGTGGTGATTCTGTTTGATCCGCGCCCCGCATTCGTGCACGGCTGGGTCATCTCGCACCATGGCGAAGAACCCGCGGTGCAGAACGTGGATGCCGAAGCCTTGACCAGTGTGGATGATCGACTGCACCGCATGGAACAGTTCGGCGTGGACCACGTGCTGGTGGTGCACTACACGCTGGCCTTCGCAGCTATGTCATACATTTTCTTCCTTGGCCGACTCACCGGCAAGCTGGGTATGCGCACGTTGGTCCTTGGGCAGGATGCCGCCATGGGCAAGGGTCGAGAAGGTGATGTGAAGCATATCGCCAATCTTGCCGCCGCCACCGGTGTATTCGAACTTGATGTGGTCGATGACCGTGGCCCGGGTGAAGTGCGCATTCCGCGCGATTTCAAGCCGGAAGCCCCGAGCGAATGGGGAGAGCCCGTCGACCCGCTGGCCAATGCCACCAAGGCCGAGCGCCGCGCATGGAGCAAGAAGAACCAGGCCAAGGCAATGCGCGCCTGGAGCTCCACCAATGTGCGCTACCTGCTGGCTCATGGCCGAATCCAGGATGCCAACGCCATTCTGGGTGCTCCGCACGCCATCGAAGGCGAAGTGGTACACGGTGAGGAGCGCGGCCGCACCATCGGATTCCCCACCGCCAATCTTGGCTCCGACATTGCAGGCTACATTCCGGTCGACGGCGTCTATGCCGGTTGGCTGGTAGATGGTGAGAACCGCTGGCCTGCCGCCATCTCCATTGGCACCAAACCCACCTTCAGCGAGAAAACAGGACTCAACGAACGCGTAGTGGAGGCCTACTGCATCACTGAAGAATGGATCGACCTGTACGACCACAAGGTTCGCGTTGAATTCGTCGGTTTCCTGCGCCCGCAGGTCAAGTTTGATGGTCCCGACCAACTCGTTGACGAACTCAAGCGCAACGTCGAAGAGACCAAGTGTCTTACCGCCTGAGGCATATCTCAGGGCTATTTCCGCACTCCCAAGGCATCTAAGGCGTCGGACAATGTGTTGGACTCCACCAGCCGAAGTCCCTCGACATGCACCGGCTTGCGCAGCGGCGGAATGACTGCCGTCGTAAAGCCAAGGCGCGCGGCCTCGCGAAGGCGATATTCCATACGCGGTACCGGGCGCACCTGACCGGTCAAGGAAATCTCGCCAATGGCGCACGTGGCTCGCGCAATGGGTTTTGACGTGGCGGCGCTCGCCAGTGCCGCCACTATCGCCAAATCGGAACCGGGCTCCTTGGCCTGGCCCCCGGCAATAGTGGAGATATACAGGTCGTTGGACAGCAGGTTGAGCTTGCTGTGACGGTAGAGCACCGCGACCAGCATGGCGATACGGCTGGGGTCCACGCCATTGACCGCACGTCGAGGTGTGGGCAGCACCGACGTGGTGACCAGAGCCTGTACTTCGATAGGCAGACTGCGATGCCCATCCAATGTGAACGTCACACAGGTGCCTTCCATGGGTGCCGCGTTGGCCGCATCAGGGCCGTCTCCAGACAGGAACAATCCGGCGGGATCGGTGACCTCTTCGATGCCCTCACCGCTCATGTCGAAACAGCCGACTTCATCGGTCGGACCAAAACGATTCTTCACCGCTCGCAACATTCTCAGCGCGGTCTCGCTGTCGCCTTCGAATTGGCAGACCACATCGACCAGATGCTCCAATGTGCGCGGGCCTGCAATCGAACCGTCCTTGGTCACATGACCAACCAGAAATACCGGAATGTCAAGCGTCTTAGCGGTATCTATCAGCGCGCTTGCCACTTCGCGCACCTGAGTCGAACCGCCGGAAATGCCATCGACCTCCTGCGAGACGATGGTTTGCGCCGAATCCACAATGGCCAAGGCCGGCTTGTTCTGTTCGATCAGCCCCAATACTGTGGACAGATCGGTGGTGGAGGCCAGTAACAAGTTCGGCTCCACCGCGTTGATGCGGGAAGCGCGCAAACGAACCTGCGCCTGTGATTCCTCGCCGGAAATGTACAGCACGGTGTTGGCGTGTGTTGATGATGCGTTGCCCCGCATCGGCACCGTGTTCGATGCGTTGCCCTGCGCCCGGCCCGACTGTTGGGCAGACCGCTGACCGGCTCCTCGGAATGTACTGTCTCCCGCCACAACGCGCGCGATATTGCCGGCCGTCTGCAACAGCAATGTCGACTTGCCGATACCCGGTTCGCCCGCTATCAGCGTCACTGAACCCGGCACCACGCCACCGCCGAGCACACGGTCGAATTCGGAAAACCCGGTACCGAGCCGCTCGACGCTTTCCGTGCCCACTTCGGTAATCGGACGGGCTGCAGATCTGGCGTTGTTGGCAACCGTAACCGACTGCGTGCGTGATGTTCGGCCGGGAGCAGCCGTGCGAGAGCCTGCCGCCGGTCGAGCCTCGTGAAATTCCTCGACCGTGCCCCACTGACCACACTCGGGGCAACGGCCGTACCACTTCGGCCCGTTCCAACCGCATTCGGAACATACATACTGCACACTTGATTTCGCCATGGTCTCACCCTAACCCAAACACCAGCGGACGGTAAATTTTTACCGTTCACAAGAGTTTCACGCGGCTTGCGCACAACGACTAAGATTACGGCCGCCTAGCGTCACGCGGCTGTGAGAGAATCGGGGCATGACTAATAGTGAGAACTCCTCGACCACGCAATCCCATGGCAAGTTGATTGCAGTGGTGGTTGCCGCAGCTGTTGTGATTATCCTGGCAGTGCTTTCGGCCTTTGTGTGGCCGGGTTGGGCCATCCAGAAGAATGATGGCACCTCCACTACCACCCAAAACAGCCAGCAGAAAACCGAATCATCCGAGCCGACCAAGCCGACCATCGACGCCACAGCTTTGCCGGATGATGCCAGTGAGCTGTTGAAGGCCATGCCGGGCAGCGTGCTGAATTACGCGCGTACCAAGGCGGATGCCTCCACGACGTGGAATTCCGCGTCGCCGCTCGAGGAGTACACTCTGACCTACTCCACTGGTGATGCCGCCAAGGATGTCACGCTGGTCGCCGCGCAGTGGTCGTCGGCGGACAATGCCAAGACCCAGTACGATGCGTTGGTCGCTGCGCAGACCGGCGATGAGTCGGCATCCGGCAACGTCAAGGTTTCCGGCAACGTCACGGGCGCGTACGTGGTGAAGGCCGATGCCTCCAACAGCAAGAACGCCGTTGCCATCTGGCAGAACGATACCGTGGTCTTCCAAGCTACCGGCACCAAGGAAGCGGTCGATCGCTTCTACCAGAAGTTCCCGATGTAGCATCTAGTATCGGCTGTCAGCTGCTGCACAAACTTATGAACGTTGGGGCATCCACATTGCTGATGTGGATGCCCTAACTGCGTTCAGGGCATATGCGGACTATCGACAACATACTGGTTTCCTCTGTCTGGCAACACGTGTATTATGGTGCGAGTTGCAACTTTTACGATTAATCGAAATGGAGGCTTCAGATGGGTTCTGTCATCAAGAAGCGCCGCAAGCGGATGAGCAAGAAGAAGCACCGCAAACTGCTGCGTAAGACCCGCCACCAGCGTAAGTAGTCTTACCTGCAATCAAGGCATTAGAAACCCCGTGATCGTTATGGTCGCGGGGTTTCTCTTTTGCTTGGCTCTTTGCCTTGTTCGGGCAACAGTAAAGCCCGCACCTGCGATGTGCAGATGCGGGCTTGGAAAAGCTTAGTGATGTGAGACGATCACTTGTTGGCGTTGGTCATCACGCGCGGGCCGTTCGGGTCGCCGACGATGACCTTGTCGACCATGTTGAGGAACAGGCCGTGCTCCACCACGCCGACCGTGTTGATGAGGTCTTCGGCCAGCTCCTGCGGGTGATCGATGCGCTCCAGATGCAGGTCCACCACGAAGTTGTTCTCGTCGGTGCGCACTTCCTTGCCGTCGGCGTCAAGACGAAGCACCGGCTTGTAGCCGCGGGCCTCGAACTTCTTGATGACTTGGCCGGCACCGAACGGAATGACCTCGACCGGCAGCGGGAACTTGCCGATGGTGTCCACAACCTTGGACTCGTCCACGATCCACACGATCTGGTTGGAGTTGGTGGCCACGATCTTCTCCCACAGCAGAGCAGCGCCGCCGCCCTTGATGCCGTTGAAGTTCTTGTCGACTTCGTCGGCGCCGTCAATGGTCACGTCGATGTGGTCCACGTCGTCGATGTCCACGATCTTGATGCCGTAGCTCTCGGCCTGGGCCTGCGTGCGGCGAGACGTGGTCACGCCAGTGAACTCAAGACCTTCCTCCTGATGACGGCGGCCGAGCTCGTCCACCAGGAACTTCACGGTCGAACCAGTGCCGAGGCCTGCGATCATGCCGTTTTCAACGAGCTTGGCGGCTTCGATGCCGGCCGCCTTCTTCAGCGCATCCTGCTGTGCCTTATCCATGGTTTCTCCTTTGCCATCCTTGCCTCCGCCGCACGGATCAACGGCGTGAAGCCTTATCTCCTATCCTAACGCGAATGAGCGATTTTGTGTCATCGTGTCCGATTGCGGTACATATTCGTGTGTTTGGGTGTCAGTGTCGTACGAATGGTGCGTTGGTGATGGTCAGGTTGCCGTCGCCGTCCACATAGCCTTCGATTTCGATGCTGCCTTTGATCGGCATCGGCTGCCCGTTGAAATACGGGCTCGTTTTCGGCGCGGGGGAGAAGGTCAGCGTACCGGATACCGTCAGCCCGCTGGGCTTTGCGGGGGGTACAGGTTGCGTTGATTGTACAGGTTGCGTTGATTGTACAGGTTGCGTTGATTGTGCCGCTAAGGGTGACGAAGACTTGGTCTCCGGCCTTGCAGCATCCGTCTGATCCGTCGCCGCAGCCGGCTTGCGCAAACTTGCCGCATCCGCTTTGCCGTCCAATACCAATTGCACGTCTGGAGGCACATCGGTGCCATGTGCGTATTCGGAGCCCAGCAGCGACTGCCAGCCTTCAATCGGTAGATAGCCGTCGCGCGCACCCGAACGGCAATCGCCCGCATAGGTGCGTGCCAGTTCATCGACCAGCTCATTGCCTTCGTTGCCGGCGTGACCTTTGACCCATCGGAAATCCACCGGACCAGGGCGTTGCGAGATCTCACGGTCGATCGCCTGAATAAGCTCTTTGTTCTTCACAGGCTTTTTCTGCGAATTTTTCCAGCCGTTCTTCTTCCAGCCTTTGACCCACTTGGTCGAGCAATTGATGGCGTACTGCGAATCCGATTCGATGAGCAATGGCTCAGGGCCCGGGTGCGCTCGCAAAGCTTCCAGCACTGCGCACAGCTCACCAATCTGATTGGTGCCGTTGGTCGCGCCGCCCGCATCATAACCATGGTCGTCGTGCTTATGGCCGGGCTTGCCGCCGGCGTTCTGCTCATGATCGGCCCAGGCCCAGCCCATTGGCCCGTTTGGATTCCCTAATGCGGACCCATCTGTGGATACTGTGATAGTCATGTTCTCCACCCTAACGCAAGCTGTGCAATCTCTTGCTGAAGTGGGGTTGCCCAGTGCGAGGCAAAACAACGTAGTGAAGAGTGTGAATAACATCACACCTATTGACTTTGCTTGAAAAACATGCCATCGCGCGTGAATAGGTGAGCGCTCACAAGAAAAACAAGACACTTCCTCTCTGCGGGTGAGGCCGGCAACAATGGCGCATCCGGTATCTGGAATGAGAATAAGGGACTGTACAAAACCAGTGACGGCAACATCGAAATCCTCAAACCAGAGGCGGACAGCGATGGTTCGACCTCCACGGCCGCATCCAAGGGCACCATGCTTATCGCAGGCAACTCCAAAACCGTGGCACTCGGTCCAGGCGGCATGGCCTTGGCTCCCGGCCTGCCGCTCGGTCTTGGCTGGTTCATCCGACGCCGCTTAGGATTGGATGCCTCCGACATTCTGGACCGTAAGCTCGGCTTGAAGTAACGGCTGGTTCGGACGTGATTGCTGTCACGTCCTGATCATGACGACAGCGCGAAGGTCCTCATCGGTTTACGTCGATGAGGACCTTCGCGCGCATTAGGGGAGTCTGTTGCGGGCTGCGCTACGCGGGTCATGCTGCGCGGGCGTGCTATGCGAACAAACTACGCGAACAAGTCGTTCAGTGCCTCGGCAATCGTCGGATGCGTGAACACCATATCGCGCAACGTGCTGGCCGGCGCGTCAAGATCCATCGCCAACTTGACGATATTGATCACCTCGTGCGACTCGACGGAAAGCAGCATCGCACCCAGAATGCGGCCAGTATTGCGTTCCACAATCGCCTTCATCAGACCATCCGGTCGCCGCATTACCTGGGCCTTCGGCACAGCGGCCACCGGCAATCGCTTGACCACATAATCCAATCCAGCCGCCTTCGCCTCGCGCTCATTCAATCCCACGCGCGAGTAAGGCGTGGCGAGGAATGTGCTCGACGGCACATGCTTGCGGTCCTTCACCGTGTACGGACGGTCGGAACCATTGAGCTGCGACCACACCACGCGATAGTCATCCAGCGAAATGTACGTGTGCTGCGGGCCGCCGTTCACATCGCCCAGAGCCCAAATGTCGGCTGCTGTGGTGCGCAGAAGCTCGTCGACTTTCACGGCACCGCGTTCGGTGAGCTCCACGCCAGCCGCCTCAAGATGCAGTCCCTCGACGTTCGGCGTACGTCCGGTGGCCACCAGTACCGCGTCGGTGGTCAGGCAGAATCGGGCTTCAGCCGGCTCGGCGAACCGCGGCTCGCCATCGTCTGATGGTTTCGTTTGAACGTGTGACATCGTGGCGTGATCGGTCGGGTTGCTAGTGGGGCTGGTGGTTGTTGTAGTGTCGGTGGCGCCGGTGGCACCGGTGATATCGGTATGAGCGTTCCCGGTGCCGACGGGGGTGGAATCGCAAGCTTGCGATGCGCCGCGAGTCATACCCTTCACCGCAACGGACAACCTGACGCCGCCGTCAGCAGCAGGCGCGATGGCCTTGGTATCCGCGTTGAACAGGAACTTGACGCCCTGCGCTTCCAACTGTGCGCGAATCGCGGCCGCCACATCCGCATCCTCGCGCGGCAGGAACTCGGCATTGTGCTGCAGCACGGTAACCGCCGTGCCGAAATCGGCAAACATCGAGGCAAACTCAAGTCCAATGAATCCTGAACCGATAATCACCAGTCGCTGCGGCATATCGTCGAGATCCATCAGTCCAGTGCTGGTGTAGACGCCGGGCGTAGTGTGGATACCGGGAATATCCGGAATGCGCGGCGTGGCACCGGTATTGATGAAGATCTTGCTGGCGGTCACGGCGACCGGGCCCTCAGCGGTGGCGATTTCCACGCTATGAGGGCCGGTGAAGTGAGCGCGGCCGGTGATTACGGTGATGTTGTCTTGGTCGGCGAGCTTGTGATAGTTCTTGTCGCGCAGCATCGAAGTGACGCGGCGCTTCTCCTTGATAGCAGCCTCGAACGCTGCTTCGCGGGTTTCGGGAGTACTGTTCGCGCCATCCCGCCGCGCCTGTTCGGCGGACAAAATCAGTGACTTGGACGGCAAGCATCCGATATTGATGCAGGTGCCGCCGTACATGTCGGCGCTTGCCTCGGCGACGACGACCTTGCGGCCGGCTGCACTGAGCTTGGCAGCCAAGGTTTTGCCGCCCTTGCCGAATCCAATGATCAGGGCGTCGGTGGTGATAGTGGGGGAGGTGCTGGGTGTGCTGATGGCATTGGGTGTGCTGATGGACATGGTTACTTCCTTACGTATTCGAGTGATAAGAGTGCGTTGTGCTGATGTGTTGTGTGCCGTGCGGCGTCTGTTTTCTTCTTTGACTGCCGAAGCGTTATCGACTGATGCTGGCTAGGGGAAACGCGCGGGATTATTAGCCTTTGCGCTCGCTGAATATCTGTTCGGTGATGTCGTGGATGGTGGTGTGTTCGAGTTGTTCGAGGCAAGTGCGGTTGAGCCCGGCATAGATGTCGTTCATCACTGCGCCCATTGAAGATGACACCAGACAGTCCTCGTGTACGTCGCCCGGTGTCCAGTTCACTTTCACAAAAGTGGTGCCGGTGGCTTCCGCTACCGCGCGCAAAGTGATTTCGGCGGCGGGCCGGGCCAGAGCGTACCCGCCTTCAGCACCCTCTTTAGTGGCGATGAGTCCGGCTGAGGCGAGCGGTCGCATTACTTTGCGCACGCGCGCCGCATTGGTACATATGTTCTCGGCCAGGATCTGACTGGGCAGGTGTGTGGCGCGATGGTCAAGGTAGACCAATGCGTGCACTGCCAGTGAATGGTCGCCGTTCATGAAACGACCTCCTTACCGAGTCGATACTGTAGCTATGATGTGTACAGTTATGATACTGTAATCATATCAGATACAGTTAGTGTGTCAAATCGGGGTTGAAGAGGTGGATGACTATGTGTATAAGTGAGGTGTCCACATGGTTATCCACAATGAATGTGCGTAAGTGAAGCTAGGACCACATACCTCGAATCGGCTTCCGTTTCCGCACCCACTACCCATATGGTGGTGTCATGAACAGGATGACCGACGGCATCACCAACTATGGAGCTCTGCCAGGCTCTATATACGATCCGCCTCCGGAAGAATCGGAGACAGTTTTTGTTCCGCCCGAATTTGCGGGGGCATTTTCTGCTGACTCGAAATACCCGACTTTTCGCGACTCGCCATCGCCAAACAGTGGTGCACATGATTCTGCGGCGGCACCGACCATGAGCGAAAGCCTTGCCCAGCGCAAACGCGACATGGTCGCACGCTGCACTGAGGAAGCGAAACGGGCGGGCAAGAAGCTGCTTTTCGGCATGACCACTTCCCTCGCTCTGCAATCCGTACCGATTCCCGCCGATTGCGACCTCGACTCGGCCAAGCTGCACACTGTATCCAGCGTTAAGAGCAAGCGGTTTCGTACACGCCATGCACCACTGCAAACGCATATTTGGAAACATGCGGCTAAAGCCGCCAATGTGGAAATGAACCAACACGTGTTTGCGCTGGACCTGTTTCACGTATGGGCTCAACTTGCCCCGTATGTTTCTTTTGAGTCCCTGATTGTGCTCGGGGATGCCGTCATCGCTGCTACGAGCAAACAGCCAGTATTGGCCAAGGATCGTGATGCTGCTGCAATCTATCAGGATCTGGTGAAGTTCGTGGAGCGATTTACCCGATTCAGAGGGCGCCCGTCCTGCGTTCGAGCATTGCCGCTGATATCACCTGGTGCTGATTCGCCCAAAGAATCAGAAGAACGACTCTCTCTGGTAGCGCATGGGATTCCACAGCCGGTTGCGAACTATGTGGTGCCGGATGCGGCTTTTGCATCTGGAGCTCCCATAACGTTGGACTTAGCGTGGCCGGAGTTCAAGGTCGCTGTTGAATATGATGGCGATCATCATCGTACGAGTAAGACTCAATGGCGCCGTGACCAAGAGAAAAGGGGTGTGCTGGTCGGGCGGAGATGGCTGGTCTTCGTCGCCACGGCGGCAAGTATCGCTAACGAGGACGCTCGTGCTGAATTCGCTTTCAACGTGGCGAGGGCGCTTGCTTCGCGCGGTGCCGTATTCGAGTTTCATGTAGTTGCCATGTCTCTTGAAGAGTTGGCGCAGAGCCTGCTGTGACCATGATGTTCGAAACGGACTGATGTAAAGGCAATATCTGTACGACCTGTTGTTGTGGTGTGTGCTTGATATTGCATGCCGTTCGATTGCGATGCCTCGTAGTGATGGATTTCGTGAATGACTAGTGTTCGATTGTGGAGGGAAATGTGTCATAGTGGTCGATTGGGGGTGTTGTCGGTGCATTGAGCGTGGATTTGCGCCAATGGGTGTGGGACGCTACGCGTGTTTTGCCGATTTTTGCGTGGCATCCCACGGCCCCTCGGGTAATGGCTGTGACGGGTGTGGCAGGAATGGCGTCTTTCCGGGGTTTCCAGTTTGAGTGTGTGGGATGGGGGGAAATGTAAAACGATTGACTTAGCTGTTGTCCCACGCTTTTGTGGGATGGCAACTCTGGAATGGGCAAATTCGTCGTGGCGTCCCACAACGATGTTAAAACTCGACCATGATGCAAGCCGACCGAACGCTTCGGTGGTCATCTGGCCGCTGTGACCCCACAATGATGATGGGAAACTCGGTCATAATGTAGGCAGGCGAACGTTTCGCGGCCATATGGCCGTCCTGCCCTGCAGTGATGTTGAGAAAATGCGGTCACGGTGCATGAGGAGAACCGTTGACCTGCGTGTTTCAGTGGTCGCGAACTGCATATGCGCTAAAAAAAGCTCTGCAGTGGATTGCATGAATCCAATGCAGAGCCTTATTGGTTGCTGTGAACGCGGCTAACGCAGCGATTTCACTCGCTCAGGGCCTTGTCTACCACGACGGTGGCCTCGTCGAGCACCTTGTCCAGAGCCTCGGGGGAGACGAAGGACTCGGCGTACACCTTGTAGATGTTCTCGGTGCCGGAGGGGCGGGCGGCGAACCAGTTGTCCTTGGTGGTGACCTTCAGACCGCCGATCTTGGCGTGGTTGCCCGGTGCCTCGGTCAGCTTGGCGGTGATGTCTTCGCCAGCCAGCTGCGTGGCGGCCACATCATCACCGGTCAGCTTGGCGAACTTGGCCTTCTGCTCCAGCGTGGTCGGGGTGTCGACGCGCTTGTACCAAGACTCGCCGAAGCGCTCGACCTGCTCCTGGTGAAGCTGGGCCGGGTTCTTGCCGGTCTTGGCGGTGATCTCGGCGGCCAGCAGGTCGGGGATCAGACCATCCTTATCGGTGGTCCACACGCGGCCGTCCTTGCGCAGGAAACTCATGCCGGAGCTCTCCTCGCCGCCGAAGGCGACTTCGCCGCTGAACAGCGGGTCCACGAACCACTTGAAGCCCACCGGCACTTCGATGACCTTCGCGTTGATCGATGCGGCCACGCGGTCGATCAGGGAAGAGGAGACCAGCGTCTTGCCCACGGCTGCGCCCTCAGGCCAGCCCGGACGGTTGCCGCCGAACAGGTACTCCACGCACACGGCGATGTAGTGGTTCGGGTTCATCACGCCCCAGTTCGGGCAGACGATGCCGTGACGGTCGGCGTCCGGGTCGGTGCCGCCGACCAGATCGTACTTGTCCCAAGCGCCGGCGTTGAGCTCGTCGACCAGGCCCTTCATGGCGTACGGGGAAGACGGGTCCATGCGGATCTTGCCGTCGTGGTCGATGGTCATGAAGCGCCAGGTCGGGTCGACCTCAGGACGCACCACGCCGATGTTCAGGCCGTACTTCTCGTTGATGAGCGGCCAGTAGTTCACGGAAGCGCCGCCGAGCGGATCGATGCCCAGGCGCACGCCGGAGTTGCGGATCACGTCGAAGTCGATGACGTTCTCCAGGTCGTCCACGTAGTGCTCGCGGAAGTCGAAGCCCTCGACGTACTCGGACTTGATGGCCTCCTCGTAGGGCACACGCTTGATGGACTTGAAGTCGCCGAGCAGCTCGTTGGCGCGAGCGGCGATGGCATTGGTGGTCTCGGCCGGAGCCGGGCCGCCGGTGACGGGGTCGTACTTGAAGCCACCGTCGGTGGGCGGGTTGTGGGACGGCGTGACGACGATGCCGTCGGCGAGGCCCTCGCCCTCGAAGCGCTGGGTGCCGTCGGCCGCACGGTTGTGGGTCAGGATGGCCTGGGAGACCACCGGGGTGGGCACGAAGTCGTCACGGGAATCGACGCGTACGTGCACGCCGTTGGCGACGAGCACCTCGATGGCGGTCTTCTTGGCCGGGCCGGACAGCGCGTGGGTGTCGGAGCCGAGGTACAGCGGGCCGGTGACGCCGGCCTTCTTGCGGTATTCGGCGATGGCCTGGGAGATGGCGATGATGTGGGCCTCGTTGAACGAGGTCTTCAGGGACGATCCGCGGTGACCGGAGGTGCCGAAGATGACACGCTGCTCGGGGACTTCGGGATCGGGGACGAGGTCATAGTACTTGCCGATAACCTCATCGACATTAATCAGATCTGCTGGGGTGGCGGGCTGACCCGCATTGTTTGCTACCATGTTCCCTATTCTGCCACGTTTTTCGCCACTTTGGGTACTCTTATGTTAAGAGTTGTCAACTTTTGTGCGAATCGTGTGCCGGTTGTCTAGCGCTTGGTCATTTCCTTCTCGATTTCCTCCAGCGACTTGCCCTTGGTCTCGGGCACCAAGCGCAGCACGAACGGGATGGACAGGGCCGAGAACACGCCGAAAATCGCGAACGGGCCGCCCACATTGTTGCCGAACGCATCGAGCAGCACGAGGAAGAACTGGGAGACGATGAAGTTGCCCAGCCAGTTCGCCGCCGAGCCGAAGGATGAGCCGATGCCGCGCACGCTCAGCGGGAAGATCTCGCCGATAAGCACCCAGGCGATCGGGCCCCACGAGACCGCAAAGCCGAGGATATAGAAAGCGATGAGAATCATCGTCGGCACGGCCAGCACGGCCACGTCGCCCACGAAGTTCATCACGGCGAGCACTGCGAGCGAAACGGTCATCACGATGGAACCGAAGATCAGCATGCCCTTGCGCGGGAAACGATCCATGATAAGCGTGGCCACGATGGTGCTCACGAAGTTCACCACGCCGATGCCCACCGACACCCAGATCGCGTCGCCTTCAGGGAAGCCGAAGCCCTTGATGAACACCTGCGGCAGGAAGTAGATCACCGAGTTGATGCCCACGAGCTGCTGGAACAGCATGATACCGATGGCGGCCACCAGCGCCGGACGAGCGATACGGAACAGTTCGCGCACACCACCCTTGGTGTCCTGTGCGGCCACGGCCTTGATCTCGTCCAGCTCAATCTGCACCTGGGTCTGATCCACGTCCTTGCGAATCAGCGTAAGCACTTTGAAGGCGTTGCGGGTGTCGCCCTTGTTCACCAGATAACGCGGGGATTCGGGCAGCAACAGGCCGCCGAGCAGCAACAAGGCGGCCGGCACCAGCGCCGAACCGAGCATCCAGCGCCAGTCGCGGATGCCGAAGAGGTTGTGGTTCAGGAATCCGAGGTTGGAGGCGTAGGCCAGCAGAATGCCGAAGGTGACCATGAGCTGGAAGAGCGTGGACAGCGAGCCGCGACGCTCCTTCGGCGCCAGTTCGGCCAAGTACGCCGGGGTCAGGGCAGAAGCCGCGCCGACCGCGAGGCCCAGGATGATGCGGGCGCACACCATCATCGCGAATCCGGTGGAGGAGGCGCACAGGCCTGAGCCGAGCAGGAACAGCAGCGCGGAGACGATGAGCAGCTTCTTGCGGCCGAACCGGTCAGACAGCGCGCCGATCGACAACGCGCCTGCGCACGAGCCGATCAGCACCGAGGAGGTGATGAAGCCGGTCTGGGAGACGCTCAGGCCGAAGTCTGATTCGATAAGCGGGGAGGCGCCGGAGATAATGCCGGTGTCGAAACCGAACAGCATGCCGCCGAGCGCGCCGAAGGTGAAGATGAATGCGCTGTTGAGCGGGAAGCGCGTGGAGAAGCCGCGTGATTCGGCGGCTTCGAGGTCCTCGATTGCGTTTGCTGCCGCGTTTGTGGCCGCGTCCGCCACCCCGGCCACGCCGGTTTCGATGGTTTCGATTGCGGTGGCCGCTGCACCGGTTGCGCCGGTCTCCTGTGCCGCGGATGCCGTCTGCTTCGATACGGGTGATGCCGTCGTCGTCATTGCCTTGTCCTTTCGCCGTTGACGGGCCGCGCCTGCCGCGTGGCCCCTCTGCCGCATGCAAGGTCAGGCTTCGATTGCCTGAAGTCGCCCGAAAACAAAAAAGACCTGGAACAACGTGGAATTCGCATATTACGATACGCAAATTCCACGTCACTCCAGGTCTTGCCTCATTTTGAGTAACAACCCTGCTACGCAACGTGTGTGAAAGATAGGATACGACTTTCTCGGTCGCGACACTCCGAATAGGCGGCAAAAAACGATGATTTTTGACAACGATTGCAGGATTCTGCATGGTGGAATGAAGTCGGAATGGGCGCTGCGGCAAATACGGAGAACGGGTGCGGCGGAACACCATAGCGGAACGCTATCGCGGAGCACCGTAGCGCATAGTTGCCGTTTCGCGATGCTTTGCCGGCATTGCCGTGCTTTTGGGGCACCCAGCGCCGATAATGGAACACAGTGGCATACGGCAGCAAGGAGGAACCGTGGCGAACGCATCGAACGCAACGCCTGCAGTGATTGCGGCGTGCATCGTTGATGCCGTCGGCGGCTCCGCGAACATCACCAACCTGACCCATTGCGCCACGCGACTGCACTTCGAACTGGACGACGCCGGCCAGGTCAGCCAGCACGGTCTCGAATCCATCCCCGGAGTCCTCGGCGCATTCCCGCGAACCGGCAATCGTTATCAGGTCATCATCGGCGGAGCGGTCGCCTCGGTGTACGAGCAGATCGTTCGGATGCAGGCAGCGCGATTGACTCCGGCAACGCAATTACCATCGGCGGCGTCGCGGCCAACGCAGTCCGCGCAATCCACTCAGTCAACGCAATCCACTCAGTCAACGCAATCCACTCAGCCTACGCAGCCTACGCAGTCCGCGCCGAACCTTTCCGACGACGTCGCACCATTGCGCGATACCGACACCGAGCAGAGTCACGGCCCAGCCAATACATCCCGTCACTTCATGCCTCGTACCATCCGCGAGTGGGGCAGTGCCGCCCGTGCCCGGGCTGCCGCGTTTTTCGACTACCTGTCCGACTCGTTCCGCCCGATTCTGGGCGTGCTACTCGGTGCCTCGCTGGTCATCGCCATCGTCAACGTGATCGTTGCACTCGGCATTGTGCCTGATGGCGAGACGTCCACCGGTTGGATACTACTCAAGGCGATTTGGGAGGGTGTGTTCACCGTTCTGCCGATTATGATCGCTTACAATGCGGCCAAGAAACTGGACGTCGACCCTTGGCTCGGCGGTGCGATTATGGCCGCGCTTATGACCCCGCAGCTTACTGGCGTGATGTCCGGAATGTCCGGGACGTCCGTATCCAGCGCTCTCTCCGGGGAGATTCAATGCTCGGCCACCGCCACATTCGGCACCGAAACCTGCACCGTGTCGGCGTTCGGCATACCGATTCAACTCAACGACTACAGTGGCAACATCTTCGTACCATTGCTCATGGCCGCCGTGCTCGCCGTGGTCTACCGCGGGCTGAAGCGCGTCATTCCCGACAGCGTACAGCTGGTGTTCGTGCCATTCCTCTCACTGGTCGTCGTTTTTGCGCTCACCATACTGGTTATCGGGCCTCTGGGAATATGGCTCGGCAGCGGGCTGGGAGCGGCCACAGCATGGCTTAACGCGCACGTGCCATTCCTGTTCGCGCTCATCATCCCGATGCTCTACCCGTTTCTCGTGCCGCTCGGTCTGCACTGGCCGTTGAATGCCCTGATGCTGATGAACATTCAGGCGCTCGGCTACGATTTCGTCCAAGGTCCGATGGGTGTATGGAACTTTGCCTGCTTCGGTGCCACCGCTGGCGTGCTCGTGCTGGCCGTACGCGGCAAGGATTCGGCCATGCGGCAGACCGCGGTGGGGGCGTTGCTCGCGGGATTGCTGGGTGGCGTTTCGGAACTGAGCCTGTACGGCATCCATCTGCATCACCGCCGCGTCTACCGCTGGCTGCTCGCCGGCTGCGCGGCCGGCGGAGTGACCAGCGCGGTGTTCGGCTGGCTGTTCCCGTCCGTGCTGCCATCCGGCCAGATGGTCCGGGGCGTTACGACTACGGCATTCGCCTTCTCCTCGTTGCTGACGATTCCGGTGTTCGATCGGATGTGGGTGTACGCGCTGTCCATCGCCGTTGCGTTTGTAATGGCGATGGTGTTGACGGTGTTGTTCGGGTACCGCACGCCGTCGCGCGCCACCAAGACGCAGATGGTCTCGGCAGACGAGAACGCACGCCCGCAGGATATGGCGAGGGGGATTGACACGACCGTGTCGGATGTGGAGTCTGCGGAAGATTCTCCATCGCGGGCTGCCCCTGATCGGGCTCTTGACTCCAACGCCATCTTGTCGCCGGTCGCCGGCCGGCTGGTGAATCTGGAAGCGACTGGCGATCCGGTGTTCGCCTCCCGCGCGCTGGGGGAGGGCGTAGGCGTCGTGCCGGAGACGACCGGTGAGACAGCCGTGCTCGCACCGGTCAGTGGCATGCTGAAAACCGTGGCCCGAACCGGCCATGCCTTCGGCATTAAAACCGATGGCGGCATCGAGGTGCTGGTTCATATCGGCATTGACACCGTCGATATGGATGGCGAGGGATTCGCTGTGGTCGTGGCTAAAGGCGAGCGGATCGCGGCGGGAGAGCCACTGGCCACCGTGGATTTCGGCAAAGTCGCGGCGGCCGGGCACAGCGTTGTGGTGGTGGTGACGGTGGTCAACGCCGCTGAACTGACCGTGGTCACGCCGTTGATCGGCGACGGTAGCGGCGACAACAACGGCGGTGACTGCAAAACCGTATCAGCCGGCAGCCCGATCATCGATGTGGAACAATGACGTTGCGAAAGGATGCCATGGAAATACTGCGAGTGTTCAACAACAACGTCGTGCTCGCCAAAGGCGGCGACGGCGGTGAGGTGATTCTCACCGGCCGTGGACTGGGGTTCCAGGCCAAGCCGGGGCAGACGGTCGACGAGTCGAAAGTCGTGCGCACCTTCGTGCCGTCGGACGGGCGTGACCCGGACCATCTGGCGCAGATGCTGGCGGACATTCCGCCCGAAATCATCCGCGTGGTCGTCGAATCCATGCAGGAAGCCGGACTGGGGGAGCGTGAGACCGGCAGCACCACGCTGGTCATGGCCTTGTCGGATCACGTGGCGAATGCGGTGGAGCGGGTGCGGCGCGGCATCGACATTACCTACCCGCTGCTCGGCGAGGTGAGCAACCTGTACCCGCAGGAATACGCGCAGGGGCGTGCGATGCTCGCATCGCTCAATGCGCGGCTCGACGTCACGCTGCCGGACGGCGAGGCCACCGCGCTTGCCATGCATCTGGTCAACGCCGGCTTCGCCACCGGCGACCTGTCCTATACGTATACGATGACGGGCGTGATCCAGCAACTGCTTGACATTATCGACCACAGCTACGGCATCACGTTGGACCGCAGTTCCGTGAATGTGGGCAGGTTCATCACCCATCTGCGTTACCTGTTCGTACGCATCCACCAGCACCAGCAACTGACGGATGAGCCGGCACCGGTGATGAAGGTGATTCGTGAGTCCTATCCCGCCGCGCTACGATGCGCGCGAACCATCGCCTCCCTGCTCGAACTGCGCCTCGACACGGATATCAGCGACGACGAAACCGCCTATCTGGCAATGCACGTCGCCCGAGTCACCGGCCACGCATCGTAGCGGATCAGCGAATCGGCTCGAGCGTGCCGGTCATTTCGGCGAAATCCGAGGTGGCGTTTGAGGCAGCGGCCTGTGCGGTCTTTTCCAGCGCGGAGGCGTCGGGTACGCGCACGATCAGCGCGCGATGATCCACTGAGAAACGAATATGTTTGGTCTCCGGTAGCATGTCGCCGTCCACCTGCGCTTTGGCCGGCTTTTCCAATGTGATTTCGGCACTGACGCCCTGAACCTGTTCGATGGTCGAGTTCGTGGACAGCGGGTTCTGTTCGGGCTTGCCGATGATCGTCTGGTGCACCACGTCGCCGAACAGGTTGGCCCAGCCGAGGATGCCGCCGGTGGTGTCGATGATTTCGAAGTCCAGCAGACCATCGTCATAGGATGCCGCCGGCATCAGCGAGAACATGGGAATCTGGCCGCAGTTGCCGGCCATCACCGTGCGGAAATCGAGATTCTTGATGGTGTGGGTCGAGCCGTCGGCGCTGGTGACTGTCAGCGTGCCGCGGAACTTCGGCGCGAACAGGTTCTTCACGCCGCCCACGAAGTAGGCGAGCCAGCTGATGTTCGCCTTGAGCTCGGGGTTGGTGTCGTCGATCATGGCCGCATCGAAGCCGATGCCGGCGATGATGAGGAAGGCGTGGCCGTGGTCGTCCTCCGGGTGGTCGAGCAGGGTGAGACGGCCCATGTCCACCAGGCGGGAGCCGTGGGAGGTGGCCACGGTCAGCGCGGCGTCGATATCGTCCACGGGAACGCCCATATTGCGGGCAAACAGGTTGCCGGTGCCGATGGGGATGATGCCCAGCGCATGGCCGGTGCCGGAGACGGCGCTCGCCACCGTGCGCACCGTGCCGTCGCCGCCGACCGCGATCACCACGTCGGCGCCGTCCTCCAGCGCCTCAAGCGCGCAGACCCTGCCGTCCTTGTCAAGCTGGGTGTCGTAGAAGCGGATGCGATTGAGCCCCTTGGCCTCGCAGAACCTCTGGATATGCAGCCTGCGGGCTTCGGCCTGCGGTTTGGACGGATTCACGATGAAGGCGTACTGCACCTCGTCGTCCCGGCGCTTCTCCAGCGTCTGAGCCAGCTTGCGGCGGCGCTGCGCGCGCAGAGCGATGACGATGACGGCGATGAGCACCACCACAATGGCGATTGCGGCGATGATCAGAAACACGGTGAGGGCAGGCTGAGGCATGGCTCCTATTGTTATCGGTGGGGAGGTCGTTTGCGGCCATGGTGCGCCGTACGTGAACATTTCCTGCACGCAACAGCCCCGTGGGGCGTGATTATGGTTCAATCGCGTCTCATCTGACGAAATTGGCCGGGTGGACCCGTCCGCGGACTTTCCCGGGCTTCCCTGTGATTTCCGCGTGACTCCCGCGCATTCGGCCATTGTCGGTGTCTGCTTACGCGGCTAGTCTGGTGCCCATGCTTGATATTCAATTCATCCGTGAACACACCGATATCGTCAAGGAATCCCAGCGCAAGCGCGGCGAGTCCGTGGAGCTCGTCGACGAAGTGCTCTCCTCCGACACCGCACGTCGTGAGGCGCTGAAGGCCTTCGAAGAGGCTCGCGCCCAGCAGAAGGAAATCGGCAAGAAGGTCGCCTCCGCCCCGGCGGACGAGAAGGCCAAGCTCATCGCCGAAACCAAGGAACTGTCCCAGAAGGTCTCCGAATACAAGTCCAAGGCCGATTCCGCAGCCGAGGAATACACCACCGCCATGTGGAAGCTCTCCAACATCGTGGAGCCCGAAGCTCCCGAAGGCGGCGAGGATGACTACGTGGTCGTCAAGAAGGTTGGCCAGATTCGCGACTTCGCGGCCGAAGGCTTCGAGCCCAAGGACCACCTGACCCTCGGCACCGGCGTGGCCGGCATCGACATGCGCCGCGGCGTCAAGGTCGGCGGCTCCCGCTTCTATTTCCTGCGTGGCCAGGTGGCCCGCATGCAGATTGCCATGCTCACCATGGCCGTGGACCAGGCCGAAGAGCACGGCTTCACGCTGGCCATCACCCCGACGCTCGTGCGCCCCGAGGTCATGCGCGGCACCGGCTTCCTGAACTCCCACGCCGACGAGATCTACCGTCTGCGCGAGCCCGATGACCAGTACCTGGTCGGCACTTCCGAAGTGGCGCTCGCCGGCATGCACGAGAACGAGATCCTCGACCTCGGCAACGGCCCGCTGCGCTACTGCGGTTGGTCCTCCTGCTACCGCCGCGAGGCCGGTGCCGCAGGCAAGGATACTTCCGGCATCATCCGCGTCCACCAGTTCGACAAGGTGGAGATGTTCGTTTACGCCAAGCAGGAGGACTCCTACAAGGAGCACGAGCACCTGCTGGCCATGGAACAGGAGATGCTCGCCAAGGTCGAGGTGCCCTACCGCATCATCGATACCGCCGCCGGCGACCTCGGTTCCTCCGCCGCCCGTAAGTTCGACTGCGAGGCTTGGGTGCCGACCCAGGGCCGTTACCGCGAGCTCACCTCCACCTCGAACTGCACCGAGTACCAGGCTCGCCGCCTGAACATCCGCGAGCGTATGGAAGACGGCGGCACCCGCCCGGTCTCCACCCTGAACGGCACGCTGGCCACCACCCGTTGGCTGGTCGCTATCATGGAGAACCACCAGCAGAAGGACGGCTCCATCGAGATCCCGAAGGCCATGCGCGCCTACATGGGCGGCAAGGAAGTTATCGAGCCCACGAAGTGGGAGGCCTGAGTCTCATCGTGCTTTAGCTCCCTCTGATGACGGAGCTGTCAGCGTAGCTGACTGAGGGAGAGATTACTGAGGGAGAGATCGCTGATAGCCAGCAGGCGAATCCAAGACCGACCGCACTGCCGAATATCAACATCCCTCCCTTCTGTATAATGAATACTTGCGCGTGTGAACGCGCATCAGGACAGGTGTCTGAGCGGCCTAAAGAGACGGTCTTGAAAACCGTTGAGGGGCAACCCTCCGCGAGTTCGAATCTCGCCCTGTCCGCGAACCGAGGCCTGGGCAACATGCCCAGGCCCTTTTTTTCTTTTTCTGGAACCTGTCTTCTTGATTGCCACCGGGGTGCTGATATATTGGTTTGTGATGCCGTAACATGCGGTGTCCCCGTTGATATGACGGGCCGATCGGCGTGAGCCGATAAGAAAAGGCCCGACGTTTGCAGCACCGGGCCTTTGCGTTGATTACCGGCTTGCGCCTTTAATCAACAAGGTTGCAAGATGCAATCATATCACGATGCACGGTAGTCTGACCGTGAACGGGCGCACCGTGATCGTCCATGTGGGCGATGGCGAGGCGAACGCCACGGTTGACGGCACGCACTTCAACGTGCGTAGCCTGTGGCAGCTCTACCAGTTGCTGAGACTGCTCGTGTAGCGTCTCATTAAGGTGCGGTGCCCCCTGGTCGGGTATCGCGCCGGCGACCTGAAAACCGATAATGTTGGCAAGTGCTTGCAATTTGCGGTGGACGATTGCAAGCTAACGTCTTGGATTGTTGCCGCTATCCAATATCTCATTAGGTCTACCGGCGGACCAAAAGTACGTTGCTTTGTAAGGGGAGTTAATGAAATAAACAAATCCGCGCAATCGAGCATCGAACCGGTTTAATGCTACTCGCCTCAACGGGACGCGCGGTAATTGTTAGCTAAGTTGACAATAAAAGAATGAGGGCATACATTAGTAATCAGTCATCACACTGAGATGATGATTTCACTACGAAGGAGTAGAGATATGGTATCTCGCAATAAGCGCATCGTGGCTGCTTTTGCCGCGGTAGCAGCAATGGGAATGGGCTTGGCCGGTTGCGGCAGCGACACTGCCGGCGACACGAAGACCACCGATGATGGTGGCGTGGTCAACATCACCTACATGCACCGTCTGCCGGATTCCGAGGGCATGACTCTGGTCAACGACATCGTTGCCAAGTGGAATAAGCAGCATCCGGATATTCAGGTCAAGGCCACCAAGTTCGATGGTAAGGCCTCTGACATGATCAAGAAGCTTGAGACCGACGTCAAGTCCGGCGAGGCTCCGGATCTGGCTCAGGTCGGTTACGCCGAGCTGCCTGAGGTCTTCACCAAGGGTCTGCTGCAGGATGTGACCCAGTATGCCGAGCAGTACAAGAACGACTTCGCATCCGGCCCGTACAGCCTGGTTCAGGTTGGCGGCAAGGCTTACGGCCTGCCGCAGGACACCGGCCCGCTGGTTTACTTCTACAACAAGGCTGAGTTCGAGAAGCTCGGCATCACCGAGATTCCGCAGACCGCCGATGAGTTTATCGCCGCTGCCAAGACCGCTGCCGCCGCTGGCAAGTACATCATGTCCTACCAGCCTGATGAGGCCGGCAACATGATCTCCGGTCTGGCTGGCGCCTCCGGTGGTTGGTACAAGGTGAAGGGCGACTCCTGGGTCGTCAACACCGAGACCGATGGCTCCAAGGCAACCGCTGACTTCTACCAGCAGCTGCTCGACGCCAAGGCAGCCACCACCAACCCGCGTTGGGATCCGTCCTTCGATGCATCCATCAAGGATGGCTCGTTGATCGGTACTGTGGCCGCCGCTTGGGAAGCCCCGCTGTTCATGACCTCCTCCGGTGGCACCGGCTCCGGCGAATGGCAGGTCGCTCAGCTCGGTGACTGGTTCGGCAACGCTGGCAAGACCGGCCCTGACGGTGGTTCCGCCGTGGCCGTGCTGAAGAACTCCAAGCACCCGAAGGAAGCAATGGAGTTCCTGGATTGGTTCAACACCCAGGTTCCTGATCTGGTTTCCCAGGGCCTCGTGCCGGCTGCTACCACTGAAGACGCTGAGACTCCTTCCGAGTGGTCCACCTTCTTCGGTGGTCAGGACATCATGAAGGAATTCAAGACCGCTAACAACAACATGGGTGACTTCACCTACATGCCTGGCTTCTCCGCAGTCGCCGCCAAGATGAACGAAACCGCCGCCAAGGCCACCGATGGCTCCGGCAAGGTTGCAGACATCTTCTCCGACGCACAGACCACCTCTGTGGATACGCTGAAGAACTTCGGCCTGTCTGTTTCCGAGTGACATTAACGGTTAGGGTTCCTTCCAGCCGCTGATATCCTCAACCACACATCGAAAGGCCGGAGCTCAACACTCCGGCCTTTCCTTTTACTCGAGTTCGGTTCGTCATTAATTGTGTTTGATCTGACTGCATCGATTCGAACTGCATTACGTACTTTCTATTTCTCACTGTTCTTTTGAAAGACAGGTTTCCCTATGACTGCAACAACAAAAACGGCGAAGACGGGGGTCGCCAGGCGTGCCGATAAGCCAAAGGCTTCTGATGCTGTGAAGCGTGAGAATCGTACCGGCTGGGCCTTCATGGCACCGTTTGGCATCCTGTTCGCTCTGGTATTTATTCTTCCCATCATTTGGGCTATTTATTCCAGCTTCTTCCGCCAGGTCACCACGGGAGGTGGCGCATACGGCGGCGGGGAACTGGTCGATAAGTTCGTCGGACTTCAGAACTTCCAATACGTTATTACTTCCGGCAACTTCTGGGCTGGCGTGGGCAGGGTAGTGCTCTACACCGTGATTCAGGTGCCGGTCATGATCATCGCGGCACTTGCTCTGGCAATGCTCATCGATTCCTATATCGTCAAGCACATCACCGCATTCCGTCTGAGCTACTTCCTGCCGTACGCCATTCCGGGCGTGGTCGCATCCATCATCTGGGTGTACCTCTACAACGGCCAGATTTCCCCTATCGTTAAGGGACTTGCCGCCATCGGCATCAAGGTGAACTTCTTCGGCGACAATGTGGTCCTCGGCTCTATGGCCAACATCACGACCTGGACCTTCACCGGCTACAACATGCTGATCTTCCTCGCCGCACTGCAGGCCATTCCGCACGATCTGTACGAGGCCGCACGCATCGATGGCGCCAGTGGCTTCCAGATCGCCATGAAGATCAAGCTGCCGAACGTGCGTGCAGCCGCCCTGCTTGCCATGCTGCTCTCCATCGTCGGCACCATCCAGCTGTTCAACGAGCCGCAGGTGATGTCGATTTCCGATCCGAGCATTTCCAAGTCGTACACGCCAATGATGATGGCCCTCAATACCTCGCAGGGCACGCTGACCCCGGGTGGTGACGGACCTGCATCCGCTGTGGCCATCGTTATGGCACTGATCGCTGGCGTACTCGCCGTGGTCTACACGCTCGTTGAAAGGAAGGTGAACGCAGAATGAGCACCGTAGAAGCTACTGATAAGGAATCCCGCGCGGTCGCACGCGCTCGTAAGAAGGCTGACAGGATTCGCGACAAGCATGCCAACGACCTGCCTCGTTCCATGCAGCCTTCCGCGCTGGTCAAGACCATCACCATCGTTGTTCTGGTCTTCGCGCTGATCTACTTTCTGTTCCCGATTTACTGGGCCATCATCGCCTCGACCAAGACGCCGAGCCAGATGACCGGCAGCAACGGTCTGTGGTTCGCCGTGGGTCTGAGCGATTTGCCTGCCGCCATCGCCAAGAACTATGGCACGCTGATTGGTTGGACCCGTGGCCAGTTCTGGCGCTGGGTGCTGAACTCCCTGATCTACTCGGGTGTTTCCGCTCTGGTGGGTACGCTCGTGGCTGTGATGGCGGGATACGCTACCGCAAAGTTCAACTTCAAGGGTAAGAACCTTGCCATTGGCGTGATTATGGGCTGCATGCTGATGCCGGCCGCTCTGCTGACCATTCCGCAGTACTCCATCTTCCATGCCATGCACCTGACCAACACGATGCTCTCCATCATCATCCCGTGCTGCGTCTCTCCGTTCGGCTTCTTCCTGGGCCGCGTATACGCGCAGACCTCAGTGCCGAACGAGCTGCTTGAGGCGGCGCGTATCGATGGTGCAAGCGAAGCTCGCATCTTCTTCACCATTGTGTTGAGGATTCTGGCTCCGGCAATGGTCACGATCTTCCTGTTCCTGTTCGTGGCCACTTGGAACAACTTCCTGCTGCCGTTGATGATGGTCTCTTCCGACACCTTGAAGCCGGTGACCTTGGGTCTGTACGGCATGGTCTCTCTGGCTACCTTCACTGATCGTGGCGCTCTGATGATGGGTGCTCTGCTCGGTGTGCTGCCTGTGATCGTGCTCTTCCTCGGTCTCCAGCGCTACTGGCAGGCCGGCCTCGCCGCTGGTGCGGTCAAGGGCTGACGCGTTAAGCGGACAGCCCGGTGGGCTGTCTGTAGCGTCGGCCCGAGCGAGGCGGTAGCCGAGCGAAGGCAGCATTGAGTCTCGCCGTAGGCGAGTCCTTAATTGCAGGGGCCGAAGGCGACGCGTTAAGCGGACAGCCTAAGACCAATAATTCCCGCCGTCCGGTGCCTCGTGCTACTCCTTCCGGCGCCGGACGGCTTCTCAACAATAAGTAGCACGCAACCATACCGATCCAGAGCCTTCCTGATTCTTGTCATGAGATTGTCGGTGAAACTGACCGGGAAGCTCCGGTGATGTTCAATTCGCTCTTCCGGCGTTGCCGTGGGGCTACTCTCAAGGATTTATACAGTCAGGATCCTGGACGCCCGACGGTTGTGTCGGATTCTTGTTTTATATGCATATATTGTTTACAATTTAATTATCCAAAAAAATAATCAATGTCCTCAAAGGAGAGACTATGACTAGCACCGGCCGCTTCACCTTGCCTAGCGAGGAGAATTTTGCGGAGAAGACCAAGGAGCTTGCCGAACTGTGGGGAGCAGACGCCATTCGTAACTCCGATGGCACGCATCTGGATGAGTCTGTGCTTGCCTTGGGCAAGAAGATTTACAATGCGTATTTCCCGACTCGCGCGCATAACGAGTGGATTACGCTGCATATGGATGAGACGCCACAGGTGTATCTGCTGACCGATCGCATTCTCGCCGAATCGGATACGGTTGATATTCCGCTGATGGAAAGCTTCTTCGCTGAGCAGCTGAAGCCGAATCGTGATGCCGACCCTCACAAGTATTGGGAGGTTGTAGACCGCACCACCGGCGAGGTCGTTGATTCGGCGAACTGGACGCTTGACGCGGACGAGGACACCGTGCATGTGAGCGGCGTTGCCGCATGGCATGAGTACACGGTGAGTTTCCTGGCCTACATCATCTGGGACCCGGTCGAGATGTACAACCATCTGACCAACGACTGGGGCGACAAGGAACACGAGATCCCGTTCGACATCTACCATCCGGCCACCCGCAAGTTCGTGTTCGACACGTTCGAGCAGTGGCTTAAGGACAGCCCGCAGACCGATGTGGTGCGATTCACCACGTTCTTCTACCAGTTCACGCTCCTGTTCGATGAAAAGCGCCGCGAAAAGGTCGTCGACTGGTTTGGTTGCGCCTGCACCGTAAGCCCGCGTGCGCTGGATGATTTCGAAGCCAAGTATGGCTACCGCCTGCGCCCGGAGGACTTCGTGGACGGCGGTGCCTACAACTCCGCATGGCGCGTGCCCAGAAAAGCCCAGCGCGACTGGATCGACTTCCTCTCCGGCTTCGTGCGCGAAAACGTCAAGCAGCTCGCCGACATGTCCCACGCCGCCGGCAAAGAGGCGATGATGTTCCTCGGCGACCAGTGGATCGGCACCGAACCGTACAAGGACGGATTCGACGAACTCGGCCTGGACGCCGTGGTCGGTTCCATCGGCGACGGCACCACCACCCGCATGATCGCCGATATTCCGGGCGTCAAGTACACCGAAGGCCGCTTCCTGCCGTACTTCTTCCCCGACACGTTCTACGAGGGCAACGATCCGAGCATCGAAGGCCTCGACAACTGGCGCAAGGCCCGCCGCGCGATCCTGCGCTCGCCGATCAGCCGCATGGGCTACGGCGGCTACCTCTCCCTGGCCGCCAAGTTCCCGAAGTTCGTGGACACGGTGACCCATATCGCCAACGAATTCCGCGACATCCACGACCGCACCGGTGGGGTGGCCGCCGAAGGTGAGCTCAACGTGGCGATTCTGAATTCCTGGGGCAAGATGCGCTCCTGGATGGCGTTCACCGTGGCACACGCCCTGCCCAACAAGCAGACCTACTCCTACTACGGCATTCTGGAATCCCTGTCCGGCATGCGCGTGAACGTGCGGTTCATCAGCTTCGACGACGTACTCGCGCATGGCATCGATAGCGATATCGACGTAATCATCAACGGCGGCCCGGTCGACACCGCATTCACCGGCGGCGATGTGTGGACCAACCCGAAGCTCGTGGAAACCGTGCGCGCCTGGGTGCGTGGCGGCGGCGCGTTCGTGGGCGTGGGCGAGCCGAGCTCGGCACCGCGCTTCCAAACGGGCCGGTTCTTCCAGCTGGCCGACGTGATTGGCGTGGACGAGGAGCGCTATCAGACCCTTTCGGTGGACAAGTATTTCCCGCCGGTGGTGCCGGACCACTTCATCACCGCCGATGTGCCGGTCGACCCGGCGGCCCGCGAGGCTTGGGAGCAGGCCGGCTACCGCATCCCGCTGAGCGGCTGCGGCGGCGGCCAGTCCATCAAGCCGTTGGGCGGCATCGATTTCGGCGAACCCGTGCTCAACACGTATCCGGTCAATGAAAACGTGACCCTGCTGCGCGCGGACGGCGGCCAGGTACAGCTCGCGACCAACGATTATGGCAAGGGCCGCGGCGTGTACATCTCCGGCCTGCCCTATTCGGCGGCCAACGCCCGACTGCTGGAACGCGTGCTGTTCTACGCTTCCCACAACGAAGACAAGTATGCGGCCTGGAGCTCGTCCAATCCGGAATGCGAAGTGGCACACTTCCCCGAGCAAGGGCTGTATTGCGTAATCAACAACACCGATCAGCCGCAGAAGACCACGGTGACTTTGGCCGACGGCACCACCGAGGACTTCGACCTGCCTGACAGCGGTATCGCCTGGCGTGAAGCCTGATCCCACGTTTTGGAGAACGGACCCATCATGACTGAAAGCAATGAAGTTTTATTCGGCATCGCCTCGCATTTTGCGCTGGAAGGTGCCGTGACCGGTATCGAACCTTACGGAGACGGCCACATCAACACCACCTATCTGGTGACCACGGACGGCCCCCGCTACATCCTCCAGCAGATGAACACCAGCATCTTCCCCGATACGGTGAATCTGATGCGCAATGTCGAACTGGTCACCTCCACTCTCAAGGCTCAGGGCAAAGAGACGCTGGACATTGTGCCCACCACCTCAGGCGCCACCTGGGCCGAGATCGATGGCGGCGCATGGCGCGTCTACAAGTTCATCGAACACACCGTGTCCTACAACCTCGTGCCGAACCCGGACGTGTTCCGCGAAGCCGGCAGCGCATTCGGCGACTTCCAGAACTTCCTGTCCGAATTCGACGCCAGCCAGCTGACCGAAACCATCGCCCACTTCCACGACACCCCGCATCGTTTCGAGGACTTCAAGGCCGCCCTCGCCGCGGACAAGCTCGGCCGCGCCGCCGCATGCCAGCCGGAAATCGACTTCTATCTGAGTCACGCCGACCAGTATGCCGTCGTGATGGATGGGCTCAGGGACGGTTCGATTCCGCTGCGCGTGACCCACAATGACACCAAGCTCAACAACATCCTCATGGACGCCACCACCGGCAAGGCGCGTGCGATCATCGATCTCGACACCATCATGCCCGGCTCCATGCTGTTCGACTTCGGCGATTCCATACGCTTTGGTGCGTCCACTGCTCTGGAAGACGAAAAGGACCTCAGCAAGGTGCATTTCAGCACCGAGCTGTTCCGCGCCTACACGGAAGGCTTCGTGGGCGAACTACGCGGCAGCATCACCGCGCGCGAGGCCGAACTGCTGCCGTTCAGCGGCAACCTGCTCACCATGGAATGCGGCATGCGCTTTCTCGCCGACTACTTGGAAGGCGATATCTACTTTGCCACCAAGTACCCCGAGCATAATCTGGTGCGCACCCGCACCCAGATCAAACTCGTGCAGGAGATGGAGCAGAAGGCCAGCGAAACCCGCGCCATCGTAGCCGACATCATGGAGGCTGCCAGGTGAGCCGTCAGCCGAACCATACCCGAACCAGCATGATGGAGGCAGAGCAATGAACGATCAGCTGACCGAGGTATACGCCAGCATCGACGCCCTGATCGATTATGCCTTGGCCCATCTTGACCTTGACCCACGCAACGCAGACTGGACCCGCAACCAAATCTTCGCCCTCTTCCGCCTAGATTCCTACCCCGGACCCAAAACCACAACGTCGGCGGCGTCAGTGTCAGACGTAGTCCAAGACATTGTTGGCAGCCGAAGCCAGGCCCCCTATGGCGAAAAGACCCCCGACCCCCTGCTCGCCGCCTTCCGCGCCGCCGCCACAACCGCCGGCCTTTTCAAGCCGGAGGAAGGCCCGGCCTACGCCGACACCATCATGGGCATCCTCTCCGCCAACCCCGCTGATCTCGACGACCGATTCCTGCTCGTCGAGCACCGGGATGGCGGCATGGCCGCCATGCAATGGTTCTACGACTACTGTGTGGCCAACAATTATGTCAAGCGTGCCCAGCTCGACCGGAACCCGCGCTTCGACTCGCACGGGCTGACGGTGACCATCAACCTCGCCAAACCCGAATTCAAGAACATGAAGAAGGCGGCGGCCGGCAACGCCGTGGCCGGCGGCTACCCGAAGTGCACGATCTGCCATGAGAACGAGGGCTTCGCCGGACGTGACAAGCGCACGCTGCGCACCTTGCCGGTCACGCTCGGCGGCGAGTCATGGTTCTGGCAGTTCTCGCCCTACGGCTACTTCGACCAGCACGGCATCTGCGTGAACACCGACCACACGCCGATGCATGTGGACCGCGACACCTTCGGCCATCTGCTCGACTTCGTGGACCGTTTCCCCGGATACTTCCTCGGATGCAACGCCGCGCTGCCTCGCATCGGCGGCTCGGTGCTCGCCCATGACCATTACCAGGGCGGCGGCGAACTGCTGCCGATGCACAAGGCCGCCACTTGGGCCGCCTTCACACTTGCCGACTATCCGGACGCCGTGGTTGAAATCCTTGACTGGCCCGGCACCGCCGTGCGCGTGGTGTCGAAGAGTCGCCAGAGCATCATCGACGTATCCGACATCATCCGCGAGGCATGGGTCGGTTATGACGACGCGGCGAACGGCATCGCCAGCCATGACGCGGATGGCAACCGCCAATCCGCCCTCTCGCCCAGCGCGATCATCACCGAACGCGGCTATGAGATGAGTCTCATCTTCCGCAACAATGCGATCAGCGACGAGTACCCGGAAGGTATTTTCCATGCACACCCCGAATACTGGCCGGTCAAGCAGGAGCCGATCGGACTGATCGAGGCCCAAGGCTTGTTCATTCTGCCCGGACGGCTCGTCGACCAGCTCGGCATTGTCGAAGAGGCGCTCGCCGAAGGCCGCGATTTGCCCGATGAAGTCAGCGAATTCAGTCTCGAATGGGGCGAACTCGCTGAAACGTTGGCCGGAAACCACGACCGCGAGGCCATCCGCCAAGCCGTACACGACGAGCTCGGCAGCGTCTGCTACCGCATCCTCGGCAACACGGCCGTCTTCAAGCAGAAAGCCACCACGCAAACATTCCTCGAAAGCCTTGGTTTTGCCGCTAGGTGAAACAGGTCAAGTGAAGTAAGCTCAATACTGAAGGAAAAACCGAAGGCAAGTCCTTCCAAAGGAGGGAATATGACTACTGTTCTGGTTACGGGCGGTGCTGGATTCATCGCCACCCACACCGACATCGAACTGCTCAACAAGGGCTACGACGTTATTTCCGTAGATAACTACGGCAACTCGTCGCCCGTGGCGCTTGAGCGCGTCGAGCAAATCACCGGCAAGCCGGTCAAGCGTTATGACGGCGACGTGCGCGATGAGGCGCTCATGGAACGCGTCTTCGCTGAAAACAACATCGACTGGGTCATCCACTTCGCCGGTCTCAAGGCCGTGGGCGAGTCCGTGGCCAAGCCGATCGAATACTACGACAACAACCTGTACTCCACGCTTGTGCTGCTCAAGGTGATGAAGAAGCACAACGTCAAGAAGATCATCTTCTCATCCTCCGCCACCGTGTACGGCACGCCGAAGGAACTGCCGATCACCGAGGAGACGCCGACCGGCGGCACCACCAACCCGTACGGCACCTCCAAGCTGTTCCAGGAGCAGATTCTGCGCGACGTGCATGTGGCCGATCCGTCCTGGACCATCGTGCTGCTGCGCTACTTCAACCCGGTCGGCGCGCACGAGTCCGGCCTGCTGGGCGAAGACCCGAAGGGTATTCCGGCGAACCTCACCCCGTACGTGGCCAAGGTCGCGGTCGGCGAGCTCAAGGAAGTCCAGGTCTACGGCGACGACTACGACACGCCCGACGGCACTGGTGTGCGTGACTACATCCACGTGGTCGACCTGGCCAAGGGCCACGTGGCCGTCATTGACCACATCGACAAGGAAGGCGTGTTCGTCTACAACCTGGGTACTGGCCACGGCTACTCCGTGCTTGAGGTTATCAAGGCTTACGAGAAGGCCGCCGGTCATCCGATTCCGTACGCGATCAAGCCGCGTCGCCCCGGTGACATCGCCGCCTGCTACGCCGACGCTTCCAAGGCGGAGAAGGAGCTTGGCTGGAAGGCCGAGCTGACCATCGACGACATGGCCGCCTCCTCCCTCAACTGGCAGACCAAGAACCCCAACGGTTTCCGCGACGCGGAGTGATATGAGCAGATGAGCTCCCTCTGATGAGGGAGCTCATCTGTCGTTTATCACACAATGCGCCTATCGGCGGCCCAGCGGGTGAGCTCGGTGCGATTCGAAAGCTGAAGCTTTCGCAACACCGAGCTCACGTGCGTTTCGACCGTCTTGATCGAAATGAACAGTTCGGCCGCCACCTCTTTATACGTGTAACCACGCGCGATCAGCCGCATGACCTCCTGCTCGCGGGCGGACAGCCGGTCCAGCTCCTCATCATGAGCCCGTGCCGCACCATCAGCGCCGCCATCAGACCCCGCCGCCGGCACACCCTGGAAGGTCGAAAGTACAAAACCGGCCAGTTTTGGCGAGAACACGGCATAGCCCTCATGCACCTGCTTGATGGATGAAATCAAATCAGCGCCGGTAATCGTCTTGGTTACATAGCCCTGGGCGCCGGCGCGAATCACCGCCCCCACATCCTGCGGCGCATCTGAAACCGACAATGCCAGAAACACGGTAGTAGGGGAGTAGGACCGCGATTTGGCGAGGATCTCGGCACCGCCGCCACCCTCGCCGCCGGGCACATGCACATCCAGCAACACCACCTGCGGCTTGGTCTGTGCGATCATCGCCACCGAACCGGGCACGTCCGCCGCTTGGCCGACGATATCGAAGGAATCACGCAACGTGGCGATTACGCCCGCACGGAACATCTCATGGTCATCGACCACGGCCACACGAATCTTGGCTGTCTCGTTCTCGCTCATCGATGTTCTCCCTGCGCCGCTTTCAGCGCGATCGGCATATGCATTCTGACCTCGGTGCCCCAGCCGGCCCTGGACACTATCTCCACTGTACCGCCGCGCCGTTTGATGCGGCCGATAATCGATTCGCGGATGCCCAGCCGGTCGGGCGGAATGGCGTCCATATCGAAGCCTTCGCCATGGTCGCGCACGAACACTTCAACCATCGTGTCGCTGGCCTCGCAATACAAAGACACCGGCTCGCCGCCATGCGTGACCGCATTGACCAACGCCTGACGGGTGGCGTCCAGCAGCGCATCGGTCTGGGCGCTCGGCCGCGCGTCGCCCACGGTGACCACCTCAATCGGCTTGCCGTGCTCGTCCTCCACCTCGGCGGCGATCTGCTTCAATCCGGCTCCCACCGAACGATCCGATGTGGAACGTTCCTGATACAGCCATTCGCGCAGCTCGCGCTCTTGGCTACGCGCCAGGGCGAATACGGTGGTCGGTTCCTCGGAGTTCAGCTGAATCAGCGCCAACGTTTGCAGCACGCCATCATGCAGATGGGCGGTCATGTCCGCGCGCTCCTCTTCGCGCTCCTTCAATGCCTGCTCGTGGGTGAGTCGTTGCAGCATCGCGTTCGCCCACGGCATCACCGCCACCACGATACCGACGATCATCACGAATCCGCTGGCAACAATGCGTCGAGGAGAGGTGCCCCACCCAGGAATGCTGACATTATGCACATACAATGCCCATCCCATGAAAATCAGTGCGATGCCGCCCAACATAGACAACAGCTGCGTACCTCGCGGACTAAGATTCATCCATGCCAGTGCGATGCCGCCCAACCCTACCAGCAGCGGAAACACAATCTGGACATCCGCACCGGTGCTGGTGAGCAACAGTCCAGTGGCCATCAACGCGAAACCGGCCAATGCCACGACGGCCGGTTTCGGAGCACGTTGGATGGCCTCGGACAATGATTCCGGTGCGGCAGCCGATTCGTCGTCATGAGCGGCAAGTGGCTGATTGCCTCGCGCAAGCGGCGCCTGATTAACGGGCACTGTGCGAGCCGCAGCCGCCACCGGGTCTCCGGCAGGCATGAACACCCACAGGAATACATAAGCGATGATGCCTGCGCCGTAGAGGACGGTCAGTGCGATGAACGCAATCCGAACCCATGCCACGCCGATGCCCAAGTGCAGGGCGATGCCCTTGCACACGCCGGTGAGCCAACGGCCCTGCCGGGGGCGCATCAACGGCATGCGCGCGGGCAGCAATGGTTCGGGAGATGACGTCATACTCCTATTGTGCCGCGCTCAGGGCGTTGCGGCCGGGGTTTTACCCGGTGTTCAGGGAACAATCAGGGTGTTCCCCGAGCGTTGTGGCAGTGGTCGGGCGGTGTAATGGAATCATGAGCAATCCAAACGCGAATCCATATCAGCCACAGCCGCAGCCTGGTCCGCAAAAAAACAAGACATCGCGACGCTTCTTCACTTGGGTGCGATCCAGTGGACTGGTTCGCGGCGACGACCGGTGGATCGGCGGCGTATGCAGCGGCATCGCTTTACGGCTTGGCTGGAGCCCCACATTAGTACGTGCGTTGGTGATTGTATGTACATTGTTCTTCGGTTTTGGCGCAGCTCTGTACGCACTCGGCTGGTTTCTGATGCCGGATGTACGCGATGGGCACATCTTGGCCGAGGACCTCATTGCCGGCCAATGGGACTGGAATTGTCTGGGATGCTTCCTGTTCCTCGCCGTGGCAATCGTGATTCCAGGTGCGGGGTGGGGTTGTATTGCGCTCGCCGCCTTAGCGCTATGGCTGTTGGCCAAAAGCGGCATTCGCCAGCAGGAAGGGTACGGATTCGGGGCATCTGCGCCGCGACCGGTTTCACAGCCTGTGTCATATCCAGCTCCACAGCCTGTCTCATATCCAGCCGCGCAACCAGTACCTCAATCTCCTTTGTATTCAGCTCCGCAACCTTTTCCACAACCTGTTTCACAACCTGTTTCACAAACCGCGCCTAGTGTTTCACAGCCTGTTTCACAGCCTGTCTATCAGTCGATGCCCAGCGTGATGCCGGGTACTGTGCCCGGCGCGATGCCCGGCACAGTGCCCAACGGGCCGTTTGCCCCCGACCGTATGAATGCGACGGCCTATGCCCCCACCGAGTCCAAGCGCCGCAAGCCGGCGGGCCCAATCGTGGTCTTGAGCATACTGGGCCTTACCTTCCTCTCCTTTGCCGGTCTGATGGGACTGATTTGGGTAAACGACATGGGCATTATCGGCATTATGCGTCTGGGCACCATCTGGATTGCCGCAGTATGCATAGTGATGGGGCTGGTGGTCATCATTCTCGGATTCAGAGGACGGCGTACCGGTGGTCTGATTCCTCTCGGACTGGTTGCCGGTGGATGCGCGCTCTGCATGACCATCGTTTCAGGCACGTATGGCGTGTACTACCGTGATCTTGGTGCCAGCGGCATCAATACTGTTGTTTCACTGAGCCAATCTGTCAGTGCGAGAAACAGCGACGGCATGAACGATGTGCAAAAGGATGGCATCTTCGTTGCCGATGCCAGCGATGCCACGTTTGAAACATTGCAGCAAGGTGTGGCGTTCAGCGGTGAAAACTACAACACCGATCAGGCAATCATTGATTGGTCCGATTGGGACAAGACACATGGACCGCACACGGTGAAGATGCTGGATGGCAAAACTTCCATCAGTAATTGCCCGGTCGGTACCATCACCATAGCCGCAACACAGGCGCAAGTGCATATCGTTCTGCCGGATTCCTGCACTTACGCCTTCGGCACCGCCGACTCCTACTACTCCACTTCGAGTGACGTTGGCGGCAAATACGAGATGGTATACAACAACTACATGGGTCCAAGCTTTGTTTTCTTCGAAGCTGAAAGTGCCACCAATGGGCCTGATCACGAATGGTTGTATAAGGAATCCGCCATGCCGGACAACGGCCCAGAATTAAAAATCAATATTCCCTATGTGGTGGAAGCACGTGTCAACGTGGTGTACGCCTCCGATTGGGAAGGCTCTACGTTCCAGCCGCTTGCCGATATATACGACGGCAACAGTACAAGCAAGAACACAACCGAACAATCGGAATGATCAAGCCGTTGCAACTAGGAGATGGAATCATGACTGATGAAACCAAGGAATTCGCCTCCATCGAGGATGCGACACCGACCACGGCCATACCTTCCGAAACCGACGCGACCACCGCGACCACAACCATGGTGACCGTCGATGACCGAACCGATACCACGGTGCTGCCATCCGCAGCGGATGATGACGAAACGGCTGTGCTGCCCGTCCCCGACAATCATGCGGATGCGTCGGTCTCGGATGTGGATACGCAGGCAACAGCTGCCTCTCCATCGCCCATCGAACCAACCACAGATCGGATTGCCCTGGAAACAGTTGCCGATGCCGTGGAGGGAGATGGTGGGCCGATTCCATCTGCCGATGATGTGCCGATGTACGCAGCATCTTCAGCACGACCTCCCTATGGGCAGTCTCAGACCGCCGGCAAACCATGCCAGCCTGGGGGGAGCGCCAAGAACGTCCAGAATGCTAAGGATGTCAAGAGTGCCAAGAACATCCAGAAACAGAGCACCAGCGCGCCTACTGTGGTATTCGGACTATTAGGCGTGATTATCGGCGTGATCGCGCTGGTTTTCGGGTACATATCTCCGGATCGGATGATTTCGTTGTTCTCGCCGAATCCGCAATTGCTGACGGCTATTATTTGCGCCGTAGTGGGACTGATTCTGGTAATAGTGGCCGTTGTATGGGCCATAGTCGGTGCCGTCAAGAAGAGAAAATAGCGTTACAAACCATTGCATTACGGTCCCAGTAGAAGCACATTATGACGGGAGCCGACCGATAAGAGCCGACCGTTCTATGCTGATGGGGGGAGGCATAGTAACTATGAAGCGGATTTCGGTGCGGCGGGTAGCGAGCGTCATCGTCACCGCGATGGCGATGACGCTGGTATTCGCCACACTTGGCTGGGCGATGATGCCGCAATGGAACACACGGCCCTACACCAAGCACATCGTTATCGCTTCTGCCGACACCACCATCACCCCTGCCCATGCGAACATTCCCCACGAGGGGCGATATCGTACGCGTGAAACCCGACTATCCATCAAGACCGGCGACGGCGTCACGCTACCCGCCGTACTACGTGAACCGGTCGGCGCTCCCGGGCCACGCCCGGCTTGTCTGTTCATTCACGGGTCCGGTACCAGTGGTGCCGAGGATTTCGGCGATATCGCCAACGCCATGGCCTCTGCCGGTATCGTGACCTTGGTGCCGGCCAAGCGCAACGACAACTACACCGTGCTGCATCGCGACTACCCGCGTTTTGCTCGCGAATACGGGCGTTCGCTCGACGTGTTGCGTGGCATAAGCGGCGTGGACCCCGCCAAAACCGGCATCTACGCCGAATCCGAAGGCACCTGGATCGCCACGATTCTAACCTCGAAACGGCAAGACATTGCCTTTGCCGTACTTACATCCGCACCGGTGTTCAATGGACGTGAGCAAATGGCCATGGCTGTCAGCGCCTATACGCATGAGGCCGGCGCGCCCAAGCCCGTGGTCAAAGACATGGCCAAATTGATGTCGCTGGACTACGCGCCATTTGATCTGGCCTATGCCGACTTTGATGCCGACCGGTATCTGAAATCCCTCACCATGCCGGTGCTGGTGAACTACGGCACCTACGATACGGCCATGCCCATCGAACAGGGGGCGCAGCGGATCATCGCCACGGCCAACAAGTCCGGCAACGAGAACGTCACCGTACGCTATTTCGCCGGCAACCATCAGATGCGGGCTGGTGAGGGCTTATTCACCCCGAACCTGCCATTGGCCGAAGGCTATACGCAAGCGCTGGAAAATTGGGTGAACGGTGTGACTGCCGGAACCAAAGCCGATGGATGGGCAACGCCTCAAGTCGCCGGTGCGACACCTCACCAGCGCTTCGCCGCGCCGCAACGTACCAGATCCGGTATCGTCGGCTCGCTTGGCGTGCTGGCCGGTCTGATGGTGGCAGGGCCCGTGCTGATCGTGATGGCGGCGATATTAGGTATTGGCTTGACTGTGTTTTCTTGGCTACAGACGTTGCTGGTCGGGCGACGTAGTGTGGCGACTGTGCGGGCCGTGCATGCGACGCCGAGTGAGCTGGGGGCCGCCCAGCGGCGCATGTTGCACGGCATTGCCGGCTTATCTGCCGGTATCGGCACAGCGGTGATGGTGATTACTGGGCTGTTGTACGGCTATATGAGCGCCGTAGGCGTATCGGCTGTATTGGTTATGCCTCAACCGCGGCTGTTTGCCGTCGGATGGGTGGTGCTGCGAATAGCGACCATGCTGTTGGTGGTGCTGTTTGCTTGGGAAATGGAACGTGTCTGGTATTGCCGCGCCGATATCGTCGGTGTGCGGCGCGTCATATGCGTGATGGTAGCGCTCGGCACTCTCGCCACACTGATGACACTGGCATTTTGGGGCCTATTCTCGCTGTAATTCTGCCGATGTGCGCTGGTAAATGGGGCCTGGCGGGCAGGCTGCGTTGGTGGTCTGGGTGTGGGGCGATCGGCAGATTGCGTTGGCCTGGGTATGGCCGGCCGACGTACATCAGTCGGGGTGTCCGATACACAGTGAATGGCTGAGTATTACGCTTGGGAGGCTTCGGCCTCCTCTAAGGTGTCGAAACCGTCGAGCTGGACTGTGTGCAACAAGGTTTCCTCAGTGATATTGCGTTGCGGGCTGGCTGCGGCGCGCTCGCCAATCATCGCTTCGTAACGTTCGAAGGTCTGGTCGGAATACGTACCAAGCTCGCCGCGCAGATAGGTTTCGAATGAGGTGGCAGATGGTGTGTCTTCGGTGGTGGTGAGTGCGCGCATCGCCTCGCCGAGCTTGGGGTAGCGCTCGCGGAAATCCTTGGCCCAGGCGACCTGCTGGGCGATGACCTGTTCCTGACGGGCCGCGCGCTCTTCAGAGAGACGCGGAATATACGGCTCTATGTTCTTCGTGAAATTTTCCGGTGCGGTGGAGGCCATCATGCGGCCGTATTTTTCGGTCACGAGGTTGCGGCCCACGTGGTCGGCCGCGTCAAGATCAGCGGCATAGCTGGTGAGTAATGGCCGCTCCCATGTGAGGAACTGGGCCAACCGCATCTGGTGGAACACCGGCCAGTTGCCTTGGCATGCCGCGCGTCCACCCTCATTGTTGGTGCGCTGGAACTGATCCCATTCATGACGCACAATAGCCTCGCGCAGTTCATCATCAGTCAGTTCGTTGGTCATCGACGTTCCTTTCACTGATACCTCCCTCTGATGAGGGAGGTGGCACGGCGAAGCCGTGGCAGAGGGAGCTTGAATCTACAAACTTTTAAGCACCGGATCATCAGAGGCGATGTGGTCCTCGACATACGGGCGCTGCCATTCGAGGAAGGTCTCGCCGGACGTGGTCAGGTGTTCGCGTTTGAGTTCCTTGACGATATCCACCGCAATCTGCTCCACAATATCGTTGATTTTCTCGATTGCTGGAGCCGCGCCCTTGCCGCCTTCGCCAAATCCGGCCCCGCCATAGCAGGCTGCCGAACTCAATCGCATCACGGTTTCCAACTGTTCGCCCACGTTCGGCAACAGCGCGAACATCGAGCCAGACAGCTTGCGCAATGCTGCGAACTGCCACTTGTAATACGGCATATAGCCCACCACCATCGGCACGTTAACCAGGAACACCAACGAGGCGGTGGCCTGCACGAACTCGTGGATGGACAGCCATGCGGCCGCGCCGTCGCCGCGCTTCAACGAACGCGGCAGATTATATTGACCGGCCTGGGCGATCATGCCGAGTCGCTTGGAGATCAGCGCGAGCCGCACATCGTCGGGCATGTTCTTGAACCCTTGGCGCGTCTTGGAAAACAGACCGGTGGGATCGGCGAACACCTCGCCATTGGTGGCGGCGGCCAAGGTCGATTCCTGAAGCATTAGCCACTCATGCGGCGCGGTCTGCGCCGGCGCAGTGTGATACCCGGTGATCGACTCAAAGAAGTCACCGATGCGGAACACGCCGTCACGGCGATTCGCGCCCTGTGCGCGCGGCGTGACGGGGGAGAGCGGTGCATCAATCGGAGTCGTCATCGCTTCCGCCACATCAGAGGACGCCGCGCCTGACTCGGCAGTGGCGGTATCGTGCGTAGCGGTGCCGGGGGTGGGTGCGTTTGCCGCATCGGGTATGACGGTGGAGCCTGCACCTGCGGAGGGGAATGCTCCGGAAGCATCGGACCTGGCATGCGCCTCGAACGTCACGCGGCCTTGCGCATCCACGCTGAACTTGCGCGGCAGTGCCTCGTAATCGACCTCAAGTTGCTCGCCGATCGCCGCGTAATCCTCATCCGTAAGCCACAGGCAGAAGCGCGGGCCGAAATCGTGGTCCTGCGAATACGCATCATCGAATCCGTAGCATTCCGAGCCATGACCCACCAGACCGGCGGCGATACGCCCGGCATACTGCGGATACTTCGCCGCAATCATCGGCTTGCCCATCTGCGTCCAGAACGCGCGGGCCAGCTTCAGTCCGGACACCGGGCATGCGGAAACGGCCTCGGCCGCGCCCGCAGAACCGGTCGACACCGAAACGGTGGATGGGGAAGATGCCGCGTTCGCACCGGTCTTGCCCTGTGCCGGGCTGTTCGGCAGCCGCGAGCCGGACTGGGGCAGCGCGCCTGCATCGCCGGCAACACCTGCATTGTCAACCGTCACCCCGGCCTGCGCCGCCGCTTCCTCGGCCTGCCGCAGATTGTCGGCGGTGATACGCCAGTAATCGGTGTCCTTGCCGTAACATTCCTCGATCACGGCCAGCGCATGCCGGTATCCAGTAACCGCATCCGCATACCGTCTCTCGGCAAAGCACACCTGCGCGAAGCCCGCCAGTGCGGAGGCATAATGCGCGGAATGTTCCAGATGGCCGGTGCGATAGATTTCCAGCGCCTTGGCTGCATGCCAATGCGCGTCCTCCAACTTGTGTTCGGTCAGCAGGGTCAACGCCAGATTCGTGTGCGAGCTGGACACGTCGATATCCGCGTCCGGGTTCACGCTCGAGGCTTCGATAATGCGCAGCGCTTCACGCAACTCCAGTTCCGCCTTGTCGGGCCGATTCGTCTCGCTGTAGAGCATCGACAGATTGTTGTGCAGTGCTGCGAGCCTACGGTCGGTGGGCGCCAGCGAATGCCGGCAGACACTCTGCGCCTGATGATACAAATCCTCGGCCTGATCGTATTGTTTGGCCGCGCGCATCGAGGTGGCGCAATTGATTAGCGTGATGGCCCACGCCTCGGATGTGCCGGTGGTCAAGCCCATACGAGCGGCCAGTTCCAGCGCTCGCTGCACAATCCACTGATTCTCCTTGTGCCGACCTTGCGAGCGATAGAAGCCCATCGTTTCGTTGAGCACGGTGAGCAGTCCGGCCTCGTCGCCGGCGTTTTCCGCGTCCACCATCGCCTGTTCCAAGTACGGGCCGGCTTCGGTGGCGGCCGTGTGGCGATCGAAAATCGCGTCCAGTCCGTTCAGGAATTGTTGGGTATCAAAGGTTGCGGGCGATTGATCGGCATCGTCCGCAACCTGGTTCGCCGTGGAATCGGCACCTTGTGCTGCGGCCGCCGCATCGGTGTCGTCGGCATCGTCTGGACCATGCGCGAATTGCGCGGCGAATTGTTTGAGCAGTGCTTCCTCATCCATACCGCCAGACCTCCCTGAATCGTGTCTGATTTCAGTCTATTAATACTGTGAACAAACACGTCAGGGAGTTTGCTGTGAGCTTGGTCTCAGTCCACCTTGGTTTCGCGCAAGCGGTGAATGGCGTCGGTATCGGTTTCGCAGCGCCACGAGTAGAAGGCCAGCAGCCCTACGGCAAGCAGAGCCAGCGGCATACCGCCCAGGCCGGTATAGCGATAGTTCATCGAGAAGGTGGTGAGCATCGCGCCGCCGACAATCGAGCCGATGGCATTGCCGAAGTTAAACGCCACCTGTACAGCCGCGCCGGCGATCAGCTCGCCGCCGCCCTGGCCGGCTTCGGTCATCAGCAATTGCTGTGGAGCGGAAGTAAAGAACAATCCGATGGCGATCCAGAACGTCAGTACAGCGGTCATCGGCTGATTACCCGGAGTGATAAGCACCAGCAACAAGCCGAGGCAGGAGATGGACTGACCTATTGCGGCCGCGCCGGCATGCCTCCAATGGTCGGTCAGACGACCTCCAAGCAGACCGCCGATGACCATACCAAAGCCGGCAAGCATCATCAGCATCGGCACCAGGGAAGACGACCATCCGCCGGTTTTCTGCAGCCAAGGGGAGACGTAGCTCCACCAGCAGAACACACCGGCATTGCCGGTGAACACGGCGGCCAAAATCACCCACGGGCCACGGCGGGTGAGGAACTTGAACTGACCGGCGATGCCTGCGTCCTTGATCGGTGCAACGTACGGAATCCACGCCGACGCCAGCACAATCGTCATTGCCGCCCAAGCGGCCAAAATGCCGAAGGCAAGACGCCAGGAAAGGAACTCGGCCATCAAGGTGCCCGCCGGTACGCCGAGCATATTGGCCACGGTCTGTCCGGTGACCATCACGGATACGGCCTGCGCCTCCTTGCCTTCCTCCGCCAGAGTCTTGGCGATGAGTGTGGCTGTGCCGAAGAATGCGCCGTGCGGCAGACCGGCGACGAATCGTGCGACGACCAGCATGGCGGCATTGACAGAGAATGCGGAAGCCAGATTGCCCACCAAGGCAATCACCATAAACAATATGATGAGGTCCTTCGGCGGCACCTTGCGGCCGAATACCAGAATCAGTGTGCCGAAGCACACGCCGATCGCATACGCGGAAATGTAATGGCCTGCGGTGGGGATGTCCACGCCGGTGGCGGCCGCGGCCTGCGGCAGAATGCCCATCATCACGAACTCGGCGGCACCGAGAATGAACGCGCCCGAAGCCAGTGCAAGCAGACTCTTCTTCATGGTTCCTCTAATTACTTCAGTATTACTTACAAAAACAGTGCGGCAATCGATTGATTCGAGCGATATATTACGGTGGTCCGCCAACAAATACGGGGGCTTGCCGTGATGTGGTTTGTCGCTGTGTGCGGCGGGTTGTTTACCGCTGTTCGATCGCTTGGTTTGATTGTTGGGACAGGAAACGAAAAACCGGATTGCTGATTTCTCAACAATCCGGTCCAGTTGTCGGGCTGGCGGGATTTGAACCCGCGGCCTCTTCGTCCCGAACGAAGCGCGCTACCAAGCTGCGCTACAGCCCGTTTGGCAACAGATGTAGATATTACATTGTGGTGGTGGACAATGCAAATCGGCATGTCGCGAGTGTTGCGTGATGGTGGATTCGCCATGTGTACAGGTCTCTCAAGCCTTGTGCAGGGCCGGTTTTGCGTCATGTGAGCGGGTGTTCAGATGGCCGTGCGGTCTGCCGGGCTCATAATCGCCGGCCTTGCGTACACTGATGAATCATGGCTGAAGTTGTCGAAAATACCGAAAACACTGAGAATGAAACCCCGGCCGTCCCGCAGATGAGCACCGTCGAACGTGCGGAAATGCTGCTCAAGCAGGACGCCACCATCCGCGAGAAGATCAAGTCCGGTGCCACGCTGGACGAAGCCGTGGACCCCTCCAACAAGGAGTTCGGCCCGCTGGCCCACCCCGAGCAGGTGCAGATGCGCGTGGCCAAGCGCGCGATGATGCTTGAGGCCGGCATCGCCCCCTACCCGGTGCACTTGGACGTCACCGACACCATCGAGGCGGTCCGCGCCAAGTATGACGGCAAGCTCGAGGCTGGCGAAGAGACCGAAGACATGGTCGGCATTGCTGGCCGCGTGCTGTTCCTGCGCAACGCGGGCGGCCTGTGCTTCGTGCAGCTGTCCGCCGGTGACGGCACCAAGATTCAGGGCATGATCTCCAAGAAGGAGATTGGCGCCGATTCGCTCAAGCAGTTCAAGCAGCTCGTCGACCTTGGCGATCACTTGTACCTCAAGGGCCGCGTCATCGCCTCCAAGACCGGCGAGCTGTCCGTATTCGCCACTGAGTGGGCTATCGCCTCTAAGGCCCTGCAGCCGCTGCCGGCCCTGCACAAGGACCTGAACGAAGACACCCGCACCCGCAAGCCGTACATCGGCATGATCGCGGACGAGAACATCCGCAACATGGTGCGCAACCGCTCCAAGGCCGTGGCCTCCCTGCGCCGCACCTTTGACGACCACGACTTCCTCGAGGTCGAAACCCCGATGCTGCAGACCCTGCACGGTGGCGCGGCCGCCCGCCCGTTCACCACGCACATGAACGCCTTCGACCTTGACCTGTACCTTCGCATCGCCCCGGAACTGTTCCTCAAGCGCTGCCTGGTCGGCGGCATCGATCGCGTGTTCGAAATCAACCGTGACTTCCGCAATGAGGGCGTCGACGCCACGCACGCCCCCGAATTCACCATGGTCGAGGCCTACCAGGCCTATGGCACCTATGATTCCATCGGCCAGCTGGTCAAGGAGCTCGTGCAGAAGACCGCCATGGACGTCTACGGCTCGCACAAGGTCACCCTGCTCGACGGCACCGAATACGACTTCGGCGGCGAATGGAAGACCATCAGCATGTACGACTCCCTGTCCGAATCGTTGGGCGAGGAGATTGTGCCGAACGGCGGCCCGGACGCCCCCGGCACCTCCGTTGAGCACCTGGGCGCCATCGCCGACAAGCTCGGCGTAGAGCGCGACGACGTGGAGAACCACGGCAAGCTCGTCGAACACCTGTGGGAGCACTTCTACGAGGACAAGCTTTACGAGCCCACCTTCGTGCGTGACTTCCCGGTCGAAACCTCCCCGCTGGTCAAGGGCCACCGCACCAAGCCCGGCGTGGTGGAGAAGTGGGATCTCTACGTGCGCGGCTTCGAGCTGGCTACCGGCTACTCCGAGCTCAACGACCCGATCGTGCAGCGTGAGCGTTTCGTGGCTCAGGCCAAGGACGCGCTCGCTGGCGACGAAGAGGCTTGCGACATCGATGAGGACTTCCTCGAGGCTCTCGGCGTGGGCATGCCTCCGGCCGGCGGTATGGGTATGGGTATTGATCGACTGCTTATCGCCTTGACCGGTGCCACGATTCGCGAGACCATCACCTTCCCGCTGGTCAAGCCGCTCGTTGGCTGATTAGGCATACTCTGGCTCCCCTCAGAGAGGGGAGCCAGAGTTATATATGAAAGGGATTGCTTATGTCTATCGGCTTATGGGTTCGGGGCGCGCGTCCCAAGACCTTGGTCACTTCCATCGCGTCGGTGATGGTTGGGGCGGCGATGGCATACGTGCATATCGAGCAGTCGGGCACCTGCATCGCAATATATCCCGAACCGGCCTCCTGCGCCACGGCCCGTGAACAGCAGACCCTGCTGATGGACCGATTCTGGCCGGTGACCATCCTGTGCCTGCTAGTCGCGCTGTTCCTGCAAATCGCCGTCAACTATGCGAACGACTATTCCGATGGCATCCGCGGCACTGACGCCGGGCGTGACACGGACGAATCGAAATCAGGCAAACCCCAGCGACTGACCGCATCCGGACTGGTACCGGCCAAGCATGTACTGTTCGCGGCGATGATTTGCGCCGCCATCGCCTGCATATGCGGTGTTGTGGCGGTCGTGCTCGCCCAAGCATGGTGGTTGCTGGCCGTGGGCGCGGCCTCCTTGCTGGCCGGCTGGTTCTACACCGGTGGCAAGCATCCGTATGGATACGTCGGGCTGGGAGAAGTCGGCGTGTTCCTGTTCTTCGGCTTGGCTGCGGTATTGGGCACCGAATACGCGCTGTGCGGCACGGTGGACGTCGGCGGACTATTGGGTGCTGTGGCGGCTGGCCTGTTCTCCTGCCTGATCATTATGGTGAACAATATCCGTGACATCGACGAGGATCGTGAGCATGGCAAACACACGCTGGCCGTACGGCTGGGGGAGTCCGGCGCGCGTACGTTGCTGATTGTGTGCTGCGTCATCGCATGGATCATCGCCCTGCTGATGTGCGGTACATTATGGTGGCCGTGGGGTGCGGTGCTGTTGCTCTCGGGCACCGGAATACCTGTGCGCATGGTCTCCAGCGTGAATAAACGTCAATTCCGCCCGGCTCTGCCCGCCGCCAGCTTCCAGACCTTGCTGTTTGCGGTGGTGCTGGCGGTTGCCGTGGCGCTATGAGAGCGAAATAATAAGACGAATACTCGTGTTTGGGCGCACGCGGCTGTAGACTGAACCGTATGACTTATAAACTAGTACTGCTCCGTCATGGACAGAGCGCATGGAATAAAACCAACCAGTTCACCGGCTGGGTCGACGTACCGCTGACCGAGCAGGGTGAAGCCGAAGCCAAGCGTGGCGGCGAGCTGCTCAAGGAGAAGAACGTCCTTCCGGACATCGTGTTCACCTCCCTGCTGCGTCGCGCCATCAACACCGCCAACATCGCTCTGGATGCCGCAGATCGTCTGTGGATTCCGGTTCAGCGTGACTGGCGTCTCAACGAGCGTCACTACGGCGCTCTGCAGGGCAAGAACAAGACCGAGATCCGCGAAGAGTACGGCGACGAGAAGTTCATGCTGTGGCGCCGTTCTTACGCCACCCCGCCGCCCGAGATCGACCCGAACGACCAGTACGCCCAGAACAACGACCCGCGCTACGCCGGCGATCCGGTTCCGGAAGCCGAGTGCCTGGCCAACGTTGTTGAGCGTGTGAAGCCGTACTTCGAGTCCGCCATCGAGCCGGAGCTCAAGGCCGGCAAAACCGTGCTGATTGCCGCTCACGGCAACTCCCTCCGCGCCATCGTCAAGATGCTGGACAACCTGTCTGAGGAAGAGATCGCCAAGGTCAACATCCCGACCGCCATCCCGCTGCTTTATGAGCTGGACGAGAACTTCAAGCCGATCAAGCCGCGTGGCGAGTATCTGGACCCGGAGGCTGCTGCTGCCGGTGCCGCCGCTGTCGCCGCTCAAGGCCAGAAGTGAGCCTAAGCCGCTAACACGGTACAAGCTGTAAGGGGAGTCGCACATAATGTGTGGCTCCCCTTTGCTATGCCTGCCAAATCCCCATGGGGCGGTGATTACCCCATGGGGCGGTAAAACCCTCATGGGGCGGTAAAACCCTCATGGGGCGGTAAAACTCTCATGGGGCGGTATGCCAGAATGGCTTAATTCCGCGGTTTCACATATCCTTCAAACCGCCCCATGGGCAAGTTACCGCCCTATGGGTGTTTTGCCGCCCCATGGATACGCCGGTGTACCGCCCAAAAGCAACAAAAAACGGCGTCCAGCCGTAGCCGGATCGCCGCTTTCGGGCATCCTCCTCAAACCATAGGAGGACAAGTGTTCAGTTATTCGCCCAATGTGAGGACAGGCCACCAATCAGTCGATGTCGGTGCCCTCGTCGCGGGTCGGCTCCTTGGTGGGGTCGAAGCCGGAGACGATGTACACCACACGGCGGGCGGCGGACACGGCATGATCGCCGAGACGCTCCAGGAAGCGGCCCAGCAGCACGATATCCACGGTCTGCTGACGGGTGATGTCATCGGACAGCGCTAGATCGAAGGTCTGGTGGTGCAGATTGTCCAGCTTGTCGTCAGCCAGGATGATGGCCTCGGCGGTCTTGGCATCGCGATCGAAGAGCATGGCCACCAGCTGGTCAGCGGTGTTGTCCAGGAAGTCGATCATCTCGGCGAACACCGGTTGAGCGGATTCAGGAATCGCGGCGGCCGGATAGGTGCGGCGAGCGGCCTCGGCCACGTGGCGGGCAAGATCGCCCATACGCTCGAACGTGGAAGCCAGACGCATGGTGGAAACGACCACACGCAGATCGGTGGCCACCGGATTCTGCTTGGCGAGCAACTTGACGCACTGGTCAATCACAGAGGACTCCAGGGCATCGATTTCGATGTCGCCGTCAATCACAGTCTGTGCGGCTTCAACGTCCTGATTCAGCAGGGCTTCCCCAGCTCCTTTGATCGCCTTGCGTACGTTCTGCGCCATACGGTCGAGGTCGTCAGCAACCTGCTTCAGCTCCTCGTTGAAAATAACGCGCATTTCTCTAGCCTTTCATGCTTGCTTATTGCAACCTGTACCAGTGTATTATTCCAGTACTTGTTCCCCACTTCAACGTAGGTAATGGCAACCTCAAGTTGTTCTACTGTTCATTGGGTTGTTCACCTGAAATTCATGTTACCGGCGTGCCGGCAAACCCGGGTTCTAAATAGAAGTGCAACACCTTGTCTAGGGTTGGAAGTGTTCGAAGT